>JAABUS010000748.1_pt1 | contig 79484 bp, 73 predicted proteins | sample 5560161 | NCBI WGS metagenome assembly JAABUS01 (sample SAMN10711885, study PRJNA513376) | rock metagenome | isolation source: Antarctica rocks | place: Antarctica: Victoria Land, Trio Nunatak nord | collected 2016-01-04
GACTGTGGGGGAAGAGGGTTGAGGCCGCGACAAGGGGGGCTTGAGATGTGGTGGAAAAGGTCGATTGAATTGGGCCTGGAAGTGTAAAAACATAGGTGCTCCAATATCAATCAATTCAAGACCAGTTCAGCTCAATTGTTGTAAGCGAGACATTGTGGAATCTGTGGCTTCAAACAAGCAATCTCTCCTGACTCTTTGCTTGAAGTGCTCAAACCCTCGTGCCTTCCCCTAGACGAATTTACCGCTCTGCATGATCCCGTGAAGGGATTGCTGACATTTTGTTGACATTTTGTTGATACCGGTTTAGAAGAACGGAGCGAGAGTCATGCACAGCGTCGAAATTGATGAGAGCAGAGACACCTCTCCATCCTCGCTTGTATGCAAGGGGTTGCAAGACGTCAAAGAGCTTATGTGGCCTGCTTACCACAACTCTTTGTAGCATGACGACGCCATCTACTAAGATGTCTACTCGTCAGTTCTCACGAACCCTCCTGCAATCCGCGAAGACACTTATCCATGCCGCCGAGCCTCGTCACTGCAGAATACAACAAATCCAAGTCGCTATGGCGAGATTCTCGCCGTGATGCCAAATACACCCAATTCCAAAATTGTCAACAGAGTCAGGGTGGATATTGGAAGCCTATATGATAGGAAGCGGACGGAAAAGACCCCTCAACTTTTGACCATATAGTTGCAAAGGACATCTCACATGGTACGTACTTTTCAAAAACTCAGAGCTAGAGTTGTATCAGATGGCTGAGCAACCATAGCACGGAAAGACGATTTACGCCACGAGTCGATGCTTCAGGAATGTTACGTCGATAGCCCTGGGGAAGTTGACACAGTCAGATCGATGCTTGAGGTGCTAAGAAATTATCGAGTCCGTCTTCTTGAGTCATTGAAGGGGTAAGATCATTGTAGTAGAGATACTGTGAAGGGACTGTACAAGAAGTTGGGGGCCGAAAGGGGAGTGAGAAGGCAACCTGTGATTGCATGTCAGGGTCATGTAGGATCCGACCGCTGACGTTATAGCGTCTCTCAACAACATGATGGCTTACTCGTCTCGCTCATTTCCGTCATCTGTGCTCCCGATCTGGATCAATTCATTCAGGGCCAGGATTTAGATATCGGAAAATCCCGGCCACTCTCTCAAGGTGGATACAAGTGGTCGCGTAGATTTCGACTCGCTCGAAGAAGGCATTTGTAAGTACACGTCCCAACGTCTGAACTTCTAGAGTTAGAATCTTTCCAGTGCAGCCGCGCTTCAGAATGATATTATGCCGAGGCAACGCAGAGTTGCAGTACCTAGTGGCACTATGGACAGTGTTTCAGGGAGCAGCAAGATCACTGTCGATTCAGCCATGGGTACATGCCCGTGTGTGGCCGAGGACTCGATGGCACTGCCACAGCAAAGTAATACATGCTCCTCTTGAGGAACATGCCTGTGTCAAAAGTGTGGCACACCTCAGGAATCATTCGCATTGAACTGCTGGGCTGCTGTCAGCCTGAGACATCCTCCGTCCAATTTTGGTGGAGGCTGAGTTAGTCCTAGCACTAAATTAGAACTAGTGTGCCAAGCCTCTAGTTCTCACGACCTGCACTCTGCTGCAAAACATTTCAAGTTCGAACAGCCAGAGTGGCTCATCGCGGCGTACCTTACGGAACGCGCACATACTGCAGGACAATGGCTTGCAGCGGCGGGACCCCTGACAATGCTGTGAATCCTCGACGTGTATCCTTATGAGCCACGATTGGATGGGCGCTTCGGCTTCCAGTCAGCGCAGTCCACAGCTGAAAAGAATTGGAGCCTGGAGACAAGGCTGTGAAATCTGATACACTCTCCTTTGTGCTAAGGTATTGCTAAGCTGTTAGTATGAGCGTAGCTTTATGTCTCGAGTCCTTAAAGCTCGAGTCTGCCTGCGATTCCCTTTAATTCCTAACGCCCCATTTAGCTGTGACCCGACTCTCCTTATCTCAGGAAAGCTTCTTCTATATCAAGCGCAAGGAAAGCAGTTTGTTGCCTACTATCTTCTCAACTTCCTACCTCTTCTCTCCTCCATTAACCTCGCAGCCCACCTTCCTACCTCAAGATGACCACCCTAATGGGCCTTCTCGTCGGCGACGTCGAAGTCGAAGAGCGCCGGCCCCGATCCTGGAACGAATCGCGTCGCAAACGCCTTAGCTTCGTCCGCGACAGTCGCAGCCGATCCCGCCGGCGCTCCCCCGAAGACGAATGGGCCCTCGTTCCCCACCAGCAGAACTCCCAACCACACCGGCGCCAAAACAGTCAAGAGCTCTGGGATCTCCAGAAATGGGAAGCCGAGCAGCGCTTCCTAGCCCTCGAACACCAGCGCCTACAGCAACGGGCCCACCGACTACAACTCGAGCAGCAACGATACATGCCCGCACACCCCCCACCACGTCAACAGATCCAAGGGGGCTTCCACGACGAAAGAGGTCGCCCGCCTATACCGCCGGAGCACATGGGTGGTGGTGAGCATGGTGCTGATCTTAGAGGGCATAATGAACAACATGACCGCTATGCCCAAGGGGGACATGATCCTCGTATTCAGCAGATACAACCTCGTGGAGGCGGCCGCTTTGACGAACACGATGATTACGAGGACGAGGACGACGACAGCGACAGCCGCGCGATCATTGAGATTCTTGACAACGGTTCCCACCACGGTGGCCGCAGCCCAAAGAGAATTGATCGCGTACATGATGTTCCCTATAGGTCACCAGGCCGCAGCAAGTCGCGCGGTCGCACGGGAAAGAAATCTTTATCAAAGGACAAGAAGAAGAAGTCCAAGTCCAAGTCCAAGAAGAGATCGAAGTCAGTGTACTCAGACAGCTCCAGCAGCTCAGAGAGCGACAAAGAATTCGTACAGGGCTTCAGAGCCGGCATAAGAGCGGTGTCGAGGAAGCCAGCTGGGCGAGGGAGGAGCAGCAGTCGCGTTCACGAGCGACACTATTCGGATCCTGAGGATAGCTTTGATGACCTGAGGTACTACGAAAGGCCACGATTGAGAAGCAAGTCCAGGGCATCTGGGAGACGATTGTGGGGCATGTAAGATGTTGTTACCAATGTGGGGTTGTGGTTGTTGATGCTTTTCACTTCTTTCTTATGAGAGTCTCTCTTCTTTGACTTTGTTGTTGTGCATAATAGATTCTTGTATGCGAATACATAGACCGCTTAATGAATCAGAGTACTTTGCGGTTGGTATGCCTCAGTCACATGAATAAGCCCACAGTCTTCATCGCCATGTATAATTATTTTCCTCAAGAGCGTCCAGATAATCATCACATTCCCAAATACCGAACTCTCAGCCTTCCCTCGTCACCGCATTTCAGACCTTTGACTCCGATTCGCACGCTCTCCCCCGGCATCAGATCGACGCCATTATCCTCAAACGACACCGCAGCGTCCCGTTCCTTTGGGTCCTCAACCTCGAGAACAAGCCCCTTGACAGGCACATCCGCAGACACCATGACAGTAACAGCATCATGCCGAGGCTCCGACCTCGTCTCGTTATCTGCTTCTTCTTCACGAATTTGGCTTCGTATCAATGCAAGCTCGATCTCCTTCGGCTTCGGAAGATGCACATGTTTCAACGGCTCCGGCCAATTGACAGCTCGAGCAATCTGCTTGCCATCTGCATCGTGAAGGTATGCAGCAACAACAGTCTGCTGCTGCTGCTCCTGCAAAGAAGGGCTGGTATCAGTAGCTGCCTTTTCCTTTGGCATTGCTGTATCCGCACTTCTTCCAGCGACTGGGATATGAAATGCAGCAATCTCTGTACTCCGATTCATCAAAAGCTCGACCTTCGACTCAAGGTGATCCCACGAAGTCTGTTGTCGTGTCACAAGGTTGTAGGTCTTGATAGAAACTCGCACTTCTCGGCTCTCGAGCGAGAGGTTGCACGCCCACATCTGGATTGCGTGAATCGTGTTTGTGAATGCGCGAGTGTACTTATCAGCAGGAAATGTGTGGACGGTGCGGTTGAGGCCAATGGTAATATGCATGAGCTCACGCTTGACAGCATAGTAAGCCAATTTGGGACGGAGGTAGTAGTCCATGATTGACCACGATGTACAGGGCCAACAGTCGTTTGCCTGCCATACTAGCGCTCCAGCGCAGTACTCCCGACCTGGACCTCTCCACTGTCGCTTCCAGAGCATATATGCATTGGAGACGCACTCTGCCTGCATGAGTTGTGTGCAGTAGATGTATTGCTCAAAGGGCTCCATTGCGGTTGGTATATTCTCCGCTAGATAGAGTGCGAGTCTCCGTTCCTGACCTGCCGCTTTGTTGTGAAAGTCAACCGTCGAGGATTGTGGGTATCGATCAATATCTCGACGGCCATTAGGGAGGTACGATTCCACAGTCTCGATGCTTGGGAATGCTTCCATCCCGAATTCTGACACAAACCTTCCAGCCATTTTGTCAAAGTCCTGATACCTCTCCTGTGTACCGTGCCAGACATTCCACTGGTGGATGTCGCCTGCATGGGGATCTGTGGAGTCGGTGCCCGAATATGGTGACCCAAAGTGATAGTAGCTGTTGGGAACAAGCTCTTTCATGACGTCTGGCAAGATCAGCTCGTAAATATATCTTGCTGGAAAGTCCGTATTGAGCCAACTTGTGGGGTTCGGGTCTCCAGGGTTGTATTCTAATTTTTCGGCTTCGCGATAGGCATAATCTTCATTATTCCCCGCGTATATCACAATGCACGGATGATGCCGCAGTACTATGCTACATTAGCAGAATGATCCTTGTTACACCCGCTGATAATCTTACGCTTAACGTTTTCTGTTGCTTCACGCTTTACCAAGGCCAAAAAATCTTCATTTGCAGGGTAATTACCACACGCAAATAGGAAGTCTTGCCAAACCAGCAGTCCCATCTCATCACAAGCATCGTAGAAGGCAGTATCTTCGAAGATACCGCCACCCTGCGCATAGTTTAGAGTAAGCACGTCTCTGAGGTTTGTCGCGCAATGACATGACACGACTAGGATCTTGTTGAGTAGCGAGAGGCCCGTTTCGCGATTCAAACGAGCAACGAGGCATATTCAGGATCTAATCAAGCAGGGAACGAGCTGCTTGGCGGGTTGACGACACGTCGACGCGACTTTTTTGTACCCAACTGGGTCGAAAGTAGTATGATTCGCTGAATTTGCGAGCACAATAAGACGCATTTCTTTGCAGCAATCTACTTCGATATTTGTGAATTCCAACGTTTAATTATTGAGCAAGTGCTCCGCGAACGTGTTTTGCAGCTTAGACAACAGCATGAAACAACAAAGTCTTACTTCGAAAAGTACATACCCAGGCTCGGAGCATGACCTGATTCCCATCAACGATAGCTTCAATCCAATCACGGTACCTTTGAGGACTCATTGCGCCCAATACTTCACCAGGTATCCAGTTACTTCCGCCGCAGAAGATCGGGATATTGTTGATCTCCAAAAGAAAGGTCATCCCTGGAGCATCGTCAAGCTTGCGTTGAATGACCTCTGCTCTCCGAAGACCAAATCGCTTGCTTACTTTGTCCAACAAAGTCGTGCTGTCAAGTAGCTTGGCCTCAAGGACATACAATGGCTGCTTGCCGTAAGTATGAGGGTACCACAACTTTGGGCCGTGATTCCTGAACGTAGCAGTAGCAAATCCCGATTCCACTTTGACAGTCTCTGCGCCTACTATCTTCCCATCAACTGAGATTTCGAACTTCACCTCATCTCCGTCGCCCTCAATTTCCGCCATTGCTACGACTTCGGCAGACTGCAGTGATCTATCAACGTCCGTAGTAAAGTACAAGTCAGCAATACGTGAAGTGTATATCTCAATCGAAATAGGCCGCCAAGGTCCACAAGTCAGTAGTGCAGGACCCCAATCCCATCCATAATGATACTGTGCTTTCCTCACTGCCAGCCGGCTTGGATCACCGTTCCAACAGCCCCATTTATGATCAGGGTTCTGCTCTACGAGCTTCTTGCCGATCAGATAAGTGCTGTCAAAAGTAATGTCCAGAACGTTGTCCTCGCCAAATCGAAAATCTAGTGTAACATTGACTCTCTCTGGTATGAACATGTCCTTAGTCTTGAGTATTTCACTACCATTGAGCACGACAGTAGCATATGTGTCCAAACCATCGAATGCAAGGACAACTTTGTCGCCAAAGGTAAGACATGGAGTTGGAAAGACAGCCCTGTAAATCCAGGCAGATTCTCCGACCCATTGGCAATCGCTTTCGTTCTTCGCTATGAATGGATGTGTAATAAGATTATGATGGAGAAGATCGAGGTGTACGTTGGTTGGCATTTGTGATACTTGCAGCCATTGAGACGCTGGGTCATCGGCCTGGCGGAACGACCAGCATTTGGGGTCGTCGAGAAGGACGATGGTTCGAGCCATCCTGAAGACCTGGTTGTGCTTTGGACGGGTTTGGTGACGGTCTTGAGGTCAGGGAAAGAGTAAGATGCTGCAATTCCAGCACATCGAGCTCATTCACATCTCCCTCAGACCTTGTTGGAGACACCATGGAGCGTCATCCACTCTCACGATGCACGAAAGCAAAGGATGAATGTCTTTCAACAATGTATAACCTTCCAATGGTGAGCTGGTCCTGATTGGTCTCGGCGGTTCCTGATCGTCGTAGGGATAGACGTCGGCGATTGAGTGCCAGGTTTCCGACATCTGGACGTCTCTACGTCATTATCGATTCCTATTTGTATGGGAATGAATGACTTCAACATTCTGTTAACTTCCTGGATATTTCAATCAATGACCCTCAAACGGGACTCTTTAAGCACCTTTGTCATATTCATCTTACCACTCGCTGTTCTATCACTCATAGCGGTATACCAACACTTCAATATGGCTACAAAGCAGAGCAACCAGAATTTGAATGGTAAGCGATCAACGCTGATATATTGAATACTATGTACCCTAAACACGCTTTGCCTGACTACATAAAATTCCACGAACTGTCTGCTGATATCCTCCTCATGCAGTCCTCAAGAAACCCCTCGCCCTCTTCTCCCAAAAGCCCATGACAGGCTTCTACAGAGATGGGTATTGCAGAGTCGGTCCAGAAGACGGTGGAAATCACGCTGTAGCTGGTACGTTCATTTTCATCGGATACAGCATCATGTCACTCGCTCACACCTCAATCAGCCGTCGTTACCAAAGAATTCCTCGACTTCTCCGCCTCCCGAGGCAACAACCTCCGCCAAATTCCAGGCCTTGACGCAGGCTGCAAATGGTGTCTATGCACGGCCAGGTGGAAGGAGGCAATGGAGGCAGCCAAAGATAAAAATGATCCGGTCGTGCCCAAAGTTTTCCTCCACGCAACAGACCAGTCGGCACTCCAGAATGGTATTACGATGGAGTCTTTGAAGAAGTTTGCTGCTGAGCCAGAGGCGAAGGGTGGAGGAGGGTCATTGGAAAAGAATGTACCAATAGACCCGCAGGCAAAGGGAGGGATTGCGACGGAGACTCATTAGTTTGATTAAATGCTTTAGCACAAAAATCAGAGATGCTTTTGGTCCCGAGAAAGAAGAAGCCAGGCGCATGCAGATGTTGTTGAAATATTGCGATATGGAGCATAGCATGGTAAGGATGTGTTCAGTGCCATAGAATGAGGCCAGCTGCTGGCACCTTTGTATTGCCTGTGCGTTCTAGAGTGCTCATTATGAGCACGCCAAGGACGCTGTATCCACGGCACGAACTCTGCACGGAAACCTCGAAGAGCCAAAGCACCGTTTCAATATGCTATGTTCTCGCAGTAATCGATGCTGTACAGGGAATCCTCCAACAAAGAAATGTTGACGATCTTATGCGCTTCTCAACAGCGCTCCCAACTTGCTTCCCTAACCGTCAACTCCACACGCTCGAATGCAACTTTGTATCTTGTAGTATTCCAGACCCTCTCGCAGCTCTTTTCTCTCACTTGTACTGCATATTTCCTTGACCTTTGGGTGGCCCTACTCCATAACCAGGCGGTTGGCCTTGCGGCGGAGGCGGCCCACCACCTCCAGCCATCACTGCACCTGCGCCAGGATGTTGCGATTGTACATCGGGTCGATTACTGCGCGGCCCCTCGTTAGCTTCTACAGTAGAAGAATGGTGGAGACGGTGAGAGGGTATCATACCTTAGATCCTGCATGAAATGGCAGATGGGGCAGGCGACCTCTTTGTACTTATGCATTGCGAGCGGTACCACTGGCTACTCACGCCCAGACTGAATCAGCACCTCCCTTCAACATATCGCATACAGCGCAGAGGTTACATACAACAAAGCACAGTGTGAACCACGGCCATCTTGTGATGCAATGAGCGCTCCAATTGCCGCCTGCGCATATCTGTCAGCGCTACTTTTTCCTCTCTTCCTTCTCCATCGAACTTAGCGGAAGGGTAGTCGTACAGTTCTGGCACTGCGCAGTCACACCCTCGTAGCCTTCGAGGTTATTTGTAAATTCTACTCAATCATTAGCCGCTGCTGCGCTTGCGTGGTTTCGAGCAAGCATAGGACAATGTACCATGCGTGCCGAAGGTGATACAGAAAGCCATGATCTTGAAATCGAAACTATTATCGTTAAGAACGTTTCTTCTGGGATAGAGTGCAATGGTGATGTGGAGAAAGTTGGAAGCTCGAAGGCGAAGTTTGGTTACGACTGCGAACGATCTACATAAAGCTATGCATAAAATTATGCATTGAAATCTAGACCCTTGCGGGGATGACGAGGCTGGCGAGGCTGAAACATTCCTTTGCCACGCTTCCTTCTTCAGGCTTGCATTCCAAATTCAAAAATTGCCTGTTCTAGAGACGAGGCATGTTTTGTGAGCCGGCTTGGGGCAATACTCCTATTGCGGACCCCAAAGACATCTCTACAAATCCCAGTGCCATTCTTTAAGGGGTAAGATCTCTACGGAGATGTAGTTGTTTCTGCATACAAAGGTATTTCAGATTAGCACGCCCACCACGATCAGTGGGATTTAGAAGGGTAAGAAGCCATGGGAACCTGCTAAGAGCACATGGTTCTGCATACGAGACAACGCTTAGGTACTCTCGATGAGCATACCAACGAAGTAATAATTAATGGTAAAGAAGGGTAAGAAGCCATAGAAAGAGCTACTAAGAGTATTCAATTCTGCATAAAAAACAACAAACAGGCGCTAACGACGAGAATTGACTTTGCTTGGTAGTCTTAGACGGTAGATAGCCTTGTGAAATTATGAAGGAGCACTGGCTGGAGAGGATTTGTACATTCTTTATGAGCTCAAATGGGGTTCCATGAGCCATGCTTAGGAGAAGTGCGACCAAATACATGGCAGAGCTCCCTCACTAAAGCTTATGTTTTCTACTCACTTATAATTACTCGAGCGGCAAGTGTACAATAATGGTGGTTAGTAGCCATGGAATCCTTCTCTGCTAGAGTAACGGCGTCTAGAACACTGATATCTGTAGGTGTCTCACCCATAAATAACATATGTAGCCACGATAATCACGGCCTCATAAATGGAGAAGGGGTTTGGAATTTTGGTTTCTACTTACACGCGAACGAACGAGACCCCTTTCATAACCATGCTATGGGTAACAAGCCATTGATACTGCTACTTTTTATGGTAATGAATGATGAGAAGGAAGGAAAGAATCACTTCGCAATGACAAGCTTTGTCACCGCTCCAGCGGCTCCATATCCCCAGCAGAGGGCAAACCTTTGCGCCATACGTCACCTTCATTGACCTCACTTATCGTCGCATCGGTAGCTACGCCATCCATGTAGCCATATCCATATAGTAAGGCGAGGGGTGGGGTTACACAGACCGGCAACGAGACCCAAAAGGAGATCTGTTCCTGACGCGCTACCGTTTCGATGGTAGGCTCCCTATTTATACGTTGAAGGGATACTGGAAAGTGATTCATGTCTATATATATATATATGAGAATTTAGAAGCTCCGACGGGACCTGTAGTAGGGGTAAGCTACTTGAGATAGTTATGATTTAGAAATTAGTACGGCACAAAGCCAGTTACAAGCACTGGGCAAAGTATAATTCAAATCAAATGGAGTATTGTTAAGAGGTTTGTAACCTTTGAGTTCTAAGTACACGTGATCGAAGGGAATACCCCGAATAACAATGCTTGTCTAAGTCACCGAATGAATCTGCTGCTTTCGTGGTAATGAATGTAGAAGAAGGAAAGAAAGAATTAAAAGCTCAGGACGAGCATTGCGATTACAATCGCAATGATTACCACACCAGTGGCTCCATATCCCCAGCACATGGCAAAGAGCTTGTACCATTCCCCGAAACCTGGGATCTCATCGGCTGTATACCAACGGACGAGTCCATCCATGTGGCCATGCCCATAGAGTAGCGCAAAGGGCGGGACTACGCACACCAACACAAGACACCAAAACGACACCTGCTCTTGGCGAGCCAGCACTTCTCCGGTAGGCTCCCGAGGAATTCGGTACAGATGAGGGGACTCAGCCCGGGCGACTGGGCGAGCATAGGGGCTTGGACGAGGTGTTGGACGAGTATGCGCGGAGAACGAATCCCATGTACGCACATTGTAGGCTGGATGCTCAGGAGAAGGGGCAACGGCAGCGGCCTCATCCCGAGAAACTTCGCTGGTCGAGCGCGTGTATGTCTCCCTTAAGAGCAAGCTAGTGGTGGTATTCCGGTGCTTATGGCCTTTGACCATTGCGGATGGCAGCCCTGAGGTCTGAGCCGATGGTGAGGTTTTAACACGACCTTCACTCTCGCTCGAGGAGCGACGACGACGGTGAGGTGACTCCATGCGTTGTCCGTGGACTTTGCGCGCTGCAGGGTATCCACGCTCATGCATCTCAATGCTCACTCCGTCAGTGGTTGGATCAAATGAGCGCATACCACCAGTCTCTGCCAAGGAGGTCGTTGATATCTGTGGTGTCGCGAAAGGATTGCCGGTCGCTGACTTGTACGGGCGCGCGTACTGGGCTGTCGGAAAGAATGGGTTGATGGATGCTGGCTGATCTGCATGAGCGTACTCAGAAGTGTTCGAGAAGGGGCTGTTGTTGGCCGTGTCATATCCGTAAGCTTTAGGAGGCGTTGATGTTGTCACCTCAGGCTGCTGGGTTGGCGAGAAAGGCGAGCTCCCGAACGGTGTTGGGCTGCTAAAACTGGCCCCTTGACTGCTCGCGTCTGCAAGACTGCTGCCGACTTCCCTAGCACCTGTGCCCTCTGGTGTACCAGTGATGTTGCCCTTTTTTCCCAGCACCGTGAACTTCGCAAAGCTGCCCTCGCGGTCGGGAAGTGACAATTCGCCTGAATTACCCTCACTCACAGTGCTCAACCACGCCGATGAGTGGACTGAGCGGCCTTTGTCGTCGCGTACTCGTCCGCGAGACGCTTCCTCCACGGAGTCATAGGATTTACGGTCACTCGTAGTTAAGGCTTCCCAAGTATCCTGATCAGCGTTGTTTGCAGCCATGATGATGTTGGATGCTGGTGCCGAGCTTGAAGAGTTTGTGAATGCGGCTTGTTGTCGAATAGCTGATCGATCGTTTTCGATGCTGGGTGCGGTCAAGTGTATAGAACGTATGGTCGGTGGTGATGAGCGAAATGGGTGTGGATGAGCTGTAGCGAGCGGAGCAGGATGCCGATACTCGGATGGTGTTGTGTTTACCGACGCTAGCGCGTTGTTGCTTGCTCCTAAGTGAAGGACGCGACCTTGCCCCTCAAATTGCGACTGAGGCACACATTCAATCCGACCAGTTTGACGATCCTTGACAAGAACGAAAGCTTTATTAGCTCGGGGTCGTGTCGAATGCTGTGTTAAGTAGCGTGGATTGGAATCGCGGTGACGAAGACCCGAACGCTGGGGGAGCGGTACTTCCCCAATATCAGAGTTGTCGGCCAAGCTACTCTCAGTCTGCGCCTCACTACCACCTCTTCCAGTCGCATTATCTTCATTGCCTCTTAGGTCCGACACCGTCTCCCAGTCATTGTCAGTCGTTTTCAGTGCACGACTACCCCAAAGCAGATTAGGGGTTGGACTTCGGACTGTGGGCACAAACCCTCGGTCACTTTCAATTCCAAATGAAGCGCCGACGGCTTCTCCACTAGGACCGCCTCTACCAAGAGAGGATGAGGTTTGACTTGTACCCGGCCCATCTATTGTAAGGTTACCCTTGTTCTGGCTTGACTTACTGAAGTATGTGCCTTTTCCTTCCGAAATGACCAATTGGCCGAGGTCACCAATGGATTGCAGTGAATTTTCAATCTCACAGAGAGACATTGGTCTCTGCGAGCTCCCGTCCGAGATTATGCCTGAGAACCTGCCAACAACAATGCTAGAAGTATTCTGGCTTCCCATGGACGGCGCATGCTGAGATGAGCTCAAAGGGTCAGAGGAAGGGTCGGAATCGAATGCTCCGCCTGGGATTTCCACATCAAGAAAAGGCGGGGTTGAATCTGCCGGCAAGTCAGACGAAGATCCTCGAGAGTCAAGTGAGATCGAGTCTAGTAGGTCGACAAGAGCCATGGTATCCCCCGAGCCAGACGGGCTAGGTTGCTCTGGATATACATCCGAAATATCATCTTCGAGCTCATCTGTGGTGTTGAACCGTTCCGAGATTTGGGTCGTAGGAGGTATGTTCAGTGCTGGTACCATGGAGTCTGAGTCCTCACTATTGCGTGGAGACCACGCGAACTCTTCGAGAGGATCTGCGCTAGGGTCGTCACGTGCCACTTGATTCGCTGGAATGGCTGGTATCGAAGCAGTGTGCGAGACAGGCTCATTGATGTATCCGTCTTCGTCCTGCTCGTACGCTGCCATGTCTTCATACATATCGTGCTCTTGAGCATCTTGGTCTTGCAGAAGGTTCTCTCGAGTACCTAGCTCTTGGAAAGAGTGCTCTTGAGTATTCTGGTTTTGAACAATTTGGTCTTGAGTGCCTTGCTCTCGAGTAGAATTCTGCTCTTGAGTACCTTGCTCTGTGAAACCTTTCTCTGGATCATTTTGGTCTTGAGTATTCCCATCTTTGTCGTCGACGTGATCCGCAAGCCAAGCTCGAAGTTTGCGAGACCACTCCCTATCACAGGCAAACCCTAGAGGGCTCGGAGTGGTAGCGACAGGGGTTGAGGCGGATGAGCCGCATTGACGACCGTAGGTAACCTCGAAACCATGGTCTTCTGGTCTGAAGTTGTCACCCCTTGCAGATGGTTGCAAGGAGTTGCCTTTGTTGAGCAAATCGCGCACGAGTTTTGGAGAGTCCGCATGGTCTGAATTCGTTGGTGGCATATATCCCTGGATTTCAAGGGATCCCAAATCGGGCCGCTCACGCTTCTTCTTAGCGGGCACGTACATTTTGAACTGTGACATATCGACAGGATTGTTGTTCGCGAATGCTAGAGGTGATGGGGGTTGTGACGGAGGCATCCTTCTCGTGGTAGTCGATGAGAAGAATTGGGGTGCGCTGTAGGTCTCGCGATGGTGCTGTGATTGTCCCTTCTCAAGATCCACTTGAAAAGGCTTGTCCTCTGGGGTCTCTTGATCCTTCTTGTCGAACATCCCTGTTGTAGGCGACATGATGCAAGTACACTGTGGAGTAGAGGGACAGACTGATGGCGATGATACCAATATTGACTGTGCTTGGTGTGAACTATGCGTGGAGAGCAGGGATGCAATGGTGGTTGAGCTCGTTGCAAGGCTGAATGTTAGCTCACGCGAGAAGATGACTGCTGTGGGCTGGGAAGAAAATGACAGTCAGTCGAGGCAACACATCGAAAACGTACGAATACTTACTGTTATGATCCTTCCTTGTCTATTTGGTCTAACTCTGTGAGCAGCAATAACCTCTTGGTGTGATTGCTTGAACGCGTCCGGTCGCACGCAAAGAGTGGAGCTTAAAGACCTCACGATTTGCGACCGGGGCAAGCAAGGTGCAAGGCTGTGCCGGAATCAATAGCACTCAAGCAAGATAGGAATGGAACAGCTTGTCTCCAAAGCAACTTTGAGGCGTGCGGACTTGATGAAGGTGGACGGGGAGGTGGTGGTGGGGTCGAAGAGAGGTGGTGAGGTGAGGTTTGTTTTGAAAATTTGATACCACAACACCGCTTGCCTTACCCTTCAAAGGAGTCTCTGGAGGCTGCGAGAGAAGGACTTCGGTTCTCTCTCTTGGAATGGCAGAGCCCTGGAATTGGAAGAGTAGCTGGATCTTTCTGATTGAATGAGGAGGGTGAATTGTTCAGGGTGGTGTTGGAAGTGAAGATACTTGGCATTGAGAGCCGATTTGTGGGTAATTTTGCCCGTTATTTCCACTAGTCCCAGTACAGTTCCAAATGGCGGGCTACGTCTTTACTATGCCCCGATTCAATCACTCCCTTCAGCACGAATGGAATCCTCTCTGTATGCTGCATCCTTTCATGGCATCGAGGCTGGTTATGACACAGACAGGTCATTAAACATCATCGTGTTGATCTCTTTATTCTGTTTTCCAGCTGCTCAAAGATCGAGCTGGGTCCATCCATTATCGGGCCAGAGGAAAAATCCAACGGAGGACCGAGGTCACTGCTTGAGGGGCATTCGAAGGCAGCATGAACACTATTTAGTACTAGACTCTCTCTGTCAGCCACTGCCCTCTCTTAGTCTACAGCAGTCCTTCGTTTACAAATCTTGTACTTACAGTATCTATGTTACGCACAAGCAGAGCAGCAATGGCACTTATGGTTCAAGAGCATTGGCATGTATTTCTCTTGATCACTCTTCATTCAATGGCAACACTAGCTCTTCGTGGACTTGGCTGACCAAACTGTCGGCGATCGGAAAGAGTCATGGAGTGGCTGTTCGACTCGGCCTTCGATGCAGCATCAACGACTGACAAAAGGGATTCGAGAAATCCGAAGGAAGTCTCGGAATATCGGACGACAGGCATTACATGAAGTTGAACAATATTCAGAAGACAGAGACTGGAGGCAGCAGGATGGAGAAAGCGGTCGTTTGAACGCAGTGAACGAGAAGGAAATGACCAGAGTGAGAGAAGATGGAACGTCTGCAATTCACCATCGGCCTCACTGCCGCCTTACCCAGACCTCGTGGTCGAAAAGAAGTTTGATGAAAGCAGGTTGTCGTTGAAGTCTGATGTAATAGAGAAGGAACATCCCTACCGCTTCCCGGGTCTTGGCACATTGTACCTTCCTCCCATTGGAGCTGGCCTCCATAGAGAGAGAGCTTCGAGGGTGGTATTCTCCTTCAGTTTAAGGGTTGCTTAATTGGTTTTGTGGAGGTTGTTCGAAGCCTGAAGCTGTGGCTGCTGGGGTTCATACATGATGGGACCTTACTTGGGTGTGAGTACGGAGGGCTACTGCAGCTACTGCGTTCTCTGGAGACACTGTAGTTCTGAGTCCTCTTTGGGATTCTCAAAGGCTTTGCTGGAAATGGTCTGGACTGCGGAGAGCAAGGTGCGACCCAAAGCTGGCACCCTAAAGAGCCTGCCCTCTCTGTCTTGCACATTATTCCCTACTCTTTACCAAAACATGCTTACCGGAGACGTTTGCTGCAGGTCCAAGCACCAATAATTAGAACAAGCAGGCTTCATTCTCTCTTGAAGTATCCGGTTTTGATAGCTGGGAGAGGTAGCACCGGCTTGGCCTGCCGGAATACACAAGAGCTAGGTTTTAAGAGATACAATAGCCTAGGCCGGCATGCTAGGTTACTATTACAAGCAAGGTCACTGCCGTGGCTATCAATATCCGTGAAACAGCGATGCGTGGCCTCTACAGCTGGTACAGGGACCCATCGCGATTGGCGTCACCCTGGACGGAGAAAGAGACGTTATATCATGGGCCGTTGGAATGTGGGCATTTCTACACAGCTTATAAGTCAAAGACAAGGGGAAATGATGGATTGGGGCATGGGTGTTGGTGGCATTACAATGGAGGTTTGGAGATGGCCGGATTCTTGCCAAGTGGCGTGGCTTGCATTTCTCTGTTCCGCCAAGACTACTTCAGTGCCAATGATAAGCAGAACACATGAGAATCTATTGCTTGAGTATCTACTGTGAAAATGCTTCCGTCATATGTACCATTGAGAATCGTTCGATCATAATTACATGAACATCATGTACGACGTGAAAATCCGCTATGCCACCATGAAACCCATGCAGTATCCCAATGCTCAACGCTTCCCAAATGCATGCCATGCCCAGTCTCCCGAAATCAATGCTTCTTGTACTTCTGTAATTCAGTCAGCGGTTGTAAGCTCATGGACAATTACGGCACTTACATCTTCAACTCTTCTTCGGTTCCCAGGGTCTAGACTGTTAGTAGCGCCCATCAAAGTCTGACCCACAGCCTTGCTGACACCCATCGCTGGCCTTAGGATGACAGTAGGAGCGTTTTTGAGCACTGCTTTTGCAGCACCACCTGCAGTTCCAGTCTCCATTATCTCTCCCGGCATTGCCACGATCGCATCTTTAGCCATTAGCAGATCACGCTCAAGGCTAGCGTAGCCCCCTCGGAGGCCCTGGATTACACCGACTGGCTGATCAGCATAAAGGCTAATCTGCTTCTTTTCTTCATCATCTATTTCAGCGTCCTCCCAGCCACTCGAAACATCTTGCTTTGATGATGGAGGTGGATTCAAGAGGCCTTCGGCGCCTTGAAGCACGGTCTGAGTTCCAATCGCCAATTTTGCCCCCAGCTTGACCAGCTCAGTAGTCGTGGTTTTTGCGAAGGCTACAGCACCCTTCTGAAAGCTTCGGACCACGCGACCATCCTTCCTGTACTCTCGTATGGGTACCACAACCAGATCCCGGACACCGCCCCCAACGTTGACAAGCGAGCGGACCGGAGCTAAACCTGCGAGGATCCCTGGCAGTTGATTGCGCTTGACATCTGGCATCCATACGTCATTGAGGGTCTTGCCAAGCTTGTCAAAGCCAGAGACACCATAAATGATGGCGTGTCGAAGCACCATATCCGCTTCTTGAAGGACTATGAAATTCATGAACTCCGTTGTATGGCCCGAACGAAGGCCTGCGTAGTCCACGCGTTTCGGCTTGAAATCTAGCTTGACTCGAATGGAGTCGACCTCTGCGCGTTGCAAGAATGGTGCCTCAGGTTTTGAGGTCTGGGCTGGAGCCGAATCACCTTTGAACTCAAAGAAACGCGTGAGGAAGTCGAGAGCATCTTGGTCGACATGCAATCGGAGCGGGAGGATTGTTGCCTAGCACCTGATTAGAATTGTAATCTCTAAGTGTACATTAGTAGCTTACCTTCAGCATCATCTCGGAAGCTGCGAGGTCGGGTACAGGCTTGACATTCAACATTTCCAGATGCACCATGCTGGTGCCGCTCTCCCGCTCCCCAATGTCATGCAAGTAAGTGGCGAATTTCCTCCAGGTCGATGTTGGTAGATGATCATAGATCTCGAGATCCTGAATCCGAACATCTATCGAGCTTTGTGTCTCTCCGGAATTAGGAGGAAATACCACGACGTCCGCAGAGATTCCTTTCAGCTCAAAAGCCATCTTGTGGTGTTTGCTCCGCATGAGTCGTAGCCTGCGTTTCTTTAAGCGTGGCGCATGTCCTTGCCGGCTAGGGGATCCTGAAGTCGATGATATAGCGTAGGTATCTGTCTCGCTAACAAGATCGTCAATGTCACGATTCACCTGCCTCGCTAGCTCCTTGGGATCACGATTGGCTGGGATGCCAATGTAGATCGAATTGAAGAGGAAGTCGCCAATCACAGCTTCCTGCTCTTCATCTAGATCGCGAGACCTGCGTTTGTCCATGCGAGTTATTCGCTCTGTGGCCTTGCTTTGAACCTCCTCGACGGCTTGGGTGATGACGTCCCTTGTGTGCTGCCAATCGTAACCATCGAAAAGGTTCCATATGAAATGCACATCGCGTACGCGGACTCTTAGTGGACTGCTTCGCAACTTTGAGTCGTTGCTTACACCATAGGTGTTTTCTGTAGCGTCCCACCGATGAGCTATGCCACCGACCGTTGAGCTCGACCCAAAATGGTCGTCTTGAAAGTCTAGTGTCATATCTCCAGGAGCAACTTGGGTCTGTTCTTGGAAGCTTTCTAGCAGGTTCTTGTCTCCAATTTCTCGTATCATTGAAGGGGCTGCCAATGATTCCAGATCTTCTTCGAGCATACTCTCGGTGATGCCTTGGGACAAAGCATCAGGATCAGGGTTGTAGAAGCTGCTCACGTACTCCAGGTTTTGCGGTACTTCATCATCTACCAAATCACCCTCATCGAGTCCCAGTGGTAAGCCCCCGTCGATGTTTTCGTCGTCTTCTCGGTGGACTTGTCTGGTTTCAAAAGCATCACCGGTAAAAGAGGCTAGCATATCCTCGACTGGGATAACCTCGGTCCTATACTTGAGCTCTGCACTGGGCGGTGTTGGTGGGTTCAATCCACTCATTATACTTTGCAGTGTATGGGTGGAGTCCGCGCAAGTCTCGAGGACGAAGAGATCATCTCTGATCTCGATGTCAATTGCCTTGGGATGAGCCTCTAATTGGATCACAGCCTTCGCTGCCGAGATTGAGCTAACAGTCACATAGCCCGCGTCCGATAAAGCCTCGATTTGGCTTCTTTTACCATCAAGGGTCTGACGTTTAGTATCTCGGTCAGCTAAGACGCAATTTGCAGCATCGTCAATCACCATGATAGCGGCTCTTTTGATCTCTAGAGTGGCATTGGCTTCATCCTCTTTCGGCATGGCACCAAGAAAGTGAGTATCCGTCAAGACGATGAGCCCTTTTGCTTCAGAGTTGCGCGGATTGAGACCGATGATTGAGTCTCGTAGAACAACGTCGAACTTTAGAGCCTTGTTGCTTGCAGACATGTTGGTGCTGACAGAGCTTTGGCTTGAGATTTTAGGAGGTGGTTTATTGGCCAGATTGCGAGCAGTGAGAGTAGCCACAGAGCTTACCATTTCAGCAACGATGCTCTCGGCATCGGTAGCTTCTTTGTACCCCATGATGGCCATTACAGTCGAGACATGGTACTCGAATTGTGCATTGTACAATTTCACTTTTGCAGTTGGCTCCATCTCATTTCCAATGAAGCGAGCCATTACCAGGGGTAGTCTGGATTCTCCAGCTACCTCCTTTGGCCGAGCGTCGCTCACCAATACTTCGGTAGCATTTCGATGAAGGGATACTGATTTGACCGCGAGTGCCATCAAGACTGGGAAGGTAACATGTGCCAATTCCAGATCTTGAGCTACCAAATCCGCCACACCGAAGTTGCTATTGACGGCGGCCCCAATCTTGAGAGTGCGAATCAGGACTAAGGTCAGCATGCCCGGGCGGTCGTCTTCTGGCAGGTACTTTGCCACGGTCGAGAGTTTCTTTAAATCCTCTATTAGCGCTGGGAAACACTGAAGGTCGTCCATAGATGAAAGCTGACTCTTCAAGCTTTCCAAAGTCAACCGAACAACACCACCTTTGCTGCGCTGACGCAGAAGCGTGTCCAGCAAGATGTCGTCGTCACGCTCATATCTATCGTTCGACGGCGAAAGTAAAGTAACCAGTCGGTCAAGGTCTATATCTAACGGCGTTGAAAGATACTCAATCCTGAGATTCCTGAGCTTCATGACAATGGAAGGCTCAGAGTTGGCTGAGTACGGATGTGGTCCGCTAAGCTTCATGCGGTCGATCTGAACATTGACTTTGTTCTTGTGATTGGTAAGTTTCAGTGCTGTGCTTTCAACGCGCAAAGACGTTTGCGATCCTTTCAGATCAAAGACGAGGCCTCCCACTCTTGCCACTATCTGATTTACCGTCTGCTTGGGGGTAGCCTGAGGTTGCTTACTTGGATATGAGCTGTCGAAATGCACTCCGCGGGTTGTCTTATTTGGACGTGAAGGTTTTGAGACGGCGTCTTTGGTCGTCACAGTGGACACCATCGAACTGCCCAGGTCAAGCATGCTGCTGAGGCCGCCGAACCAGCCAAAAGTTTCGTCCAATCGTCGTAGATCCAAGGTAATGTGCAGGGGTAGCGTTGTCACCTCAATCTCGGTCACGGCGCCGCTTCTTAGAATCGCCAACTCGGTGTCATCGTTGTTGGGCGCTAGCATATCACGTGTGGACTCCCTCAGCTTCAAGGCAGAATCGAAAGACAGGATGTTGTCGGAAGCGTAACCAAAAGAAAATTTGCCCAGCGACGCTCTCAAGGTGGAGGAGCTGTCGTTGCTATAGTGGGCAGCCTTGAGATTCTTAATGTCTGCTCTCAAAAGGACTTCTGGGTCGCTAGGGAAAGACAGCTTTGTCTGTTCTGGTCGGCTATGTTTCACTGGTAGCCCTCTAACAACGTCAAGAAACTTCCAGCATACTTCTTTGATGCTCAGTTGCAAGTGGCTCTTACTAGACGATGCCGACTGCGAGGCGTCTGTCTTCTTACTCTTCGAGGTTGCAGGCTTGTGCATGGAAGTCATCTGTTGGATGATAAGTATAGTCATCCTCGTAAGGCCCATATCACCTAGAACGTGGAGGCTCCCAATGAATATAGCCAACGGATCAGTATTTTCGTATTTGTCTGGAATCTTCCCAGCTTTGCTTCTAATGCTTGATGTCCCAAGCGTGTTAGGATCTGGAGACTTTTCGGCGCTACTTGATGGGATTGGAACCTTGGCTATGTTCCGTGAAGTATGGATGTCAGTGGGGTTGTTGGCGGCATCAGAAACTACCTGTGGATGCTCAACTGTAATGGTATCGACAGTGAATATGCGCTTTGCCAGGGTAAAAGAATTTTTGAATTCTGTTGAGGATGTTTCAGATCCCTCGGAAGAAACATTTCCTTGCCGTACGTTTCTAGGAGGTGCTTCTGCCTCCGTTTGGACAACGGCAGAACGTTCTGGACGATGAGTAGCCGCCCGTTCTAATAGTTGAGAACCTAGAGACCCAGAAATTTTCTCCTCTTCGCTATCAATGTGCGTCTTGGCTGTCCGTGCGCCTGTGTGTGGCGAGAGCTTTCTCAGACCACTGCCACTACGGTCTGGAAGTCTCGAGGAGATTCGGGAAAATGAGGTAGTTCCTGCTTCGTGATCGGTCTCGGAGTCAGATGACTCCCAGTACCCCGGTATTGACCCTCCCCTATTGTTGGCGCCCGCTGAAGCGTGACTGATAGCACTCATGTACATACTTTCGGCTTCCTCATGGCTGAAGAGCTTAGATTGCGAGAGATCTTCGAAGCCTGGCGAGGTACCATCACTAACAGGACTAGACGTCCTCAAAGCAAATCCACCGCTATCGTCTTTTTTTGGCTGCCTGTGCTCTGGCAAACTACTCGGTCGTCCACGAGTAGTGAAATCGCTGGGGTCTTCAGGCATACATCCGAGACCATTCTCGTCGTTTCCAGGAGATAGCACTCCCTGGGCCATAGGATGAAGTATTGCTGGAGGAGTCTTATCACCATGCGAGGCCTCATCAACATGCCGACGTAAATCGAATGATAATAGAGATGAATTTCCAACGTTTGCTGGATCACTGTACAATGCTCCAGGAAGATTTCCAGAAGGCGCGGGACCCTCGCCTAATTGAGAGCGATGGGCTTCCTCCAGGTAGAACGGGTCTGAAGGTGAGCTATCGTGGTACTGGCTCTCTCCTGGCGCGTATCGAGACGCGGAGATACTATGTTGGGCTTTGTTGTCGACGTTCTCGGCGTTGGCAATATTGTCTAGTTGACCTTCAAAACCCGATGATTTAAGATCATCTTGCTTATTGTATCTTGCAGCTGGGTGACTGGGAGACATTTCTAAGCCTATAACTGGCGCCGGGAAATAAGCTAACTTATTACTAGATCTCTCCATAGTACGAGCATGTGTTGTCTCAGGAGAAGAGGGGCTGGTGGACCGAGCAAGGTTCGTGAATAATGAGGCTTCAGAGATGATCATGGCCTCAAGGCTTTGCAAGGTGAAACGGCGGATCTGGCGCGAGTTGGGATTCGTTGCTCCTTGGACTCCATCTCGGGTTGTCGCAGCTGGGACACTCGTGACGCCATCAAGAGAGATATCCTCAACGGCAAGACGGAAAGTTACGAGCTCTGATTTGTCCGAGGCATCACTGCGTGCTGATCCTTCGGAAGGAAGATCCACTTTGATGGTTACATTCAAAATTACATCTTTGACTCGCAACTGTATACGGTCTCCAACGCCTTTCAAGAAGTCTGCCAGAAAGCCCGGCAACGATATTGGGCTTCCAAGCCCCAAGCCAGACGGCTCGCTTCCATCCTCACTGCTTATCTGAGATTCGTCCAAGTTCTGGAACTGTGCGATAGCAGCTTGTAGTTCTTCTTTCTTTTCTTTGGGCTCGGCTTGTAGAAACGACTTCGCTAAGTCAGTCGTTGTAGGCAGACATTCTGAGGGTTCTTCTTCGTCGTCACTGTCGACAATCGGAGGCTGGTAGAACTTTGGGCCACCCGGGTCATGTACGTGAGTCTGAGGACTCCTAGGCCTTTCTAATTTGACGCCTTTTGAGCGTGTTTCTTGTTGACTCTTCTGGCGTTTGGGACTGGTAGTCTTGCGCTTCTCTTGCTCGCGTAGATCCGCATTCACATCCACATTAACACCATGTGCTTCCACCAATATCCCACTCTTGTTAAGATCCGCGGGAACGGTCAATCGTAGGAAGAGTATCTTAGCCGAGACAATGGCGAGGCTTCGAGGGAGCTCAAGTAGGGCTGCAAGTTTCTTTGTATGTGTGCCCACTTCCCTCAGCTCAACTGTGCTCTTCTTTCCCCAGACTATGTCCAGTTTATCAAGGTCAAGAGCGTCTGTGTCGAGGAGCTCCAGTCGAGATAGAGCATATCGCAGGATTCTCTTCTGAAAGAAAGAGGGAACGAAGTAAGACATGATGGCGATGCCAAGTCGCAGAGTAACGTAGCTATCGAGGTATCATGGCCGTGGTTGTACTGGATCTAGCACTTCCTGGTTGTGGCCAAAGGTGGAAGCCGTCTTGGTGCATAGGTAACCTCGTTCATTTTAAGTGAAGACGAATTCTTTGTCTTACACTTAATCTCTCTAAATTCTGAGAGTACATGTTATGGAGTGTTGAAAACCACAGCAGATGATGTATTCACTGCTTCGCCTGCCTTGTCTCCGACGTGATACCACCAACGTGACCGAGAACGTCACTAGTGGGGCTTCGGTCCGGTCCCGAAGAGTCGGTTTGCTCCATATCAAAGATATTTTATCTATATCGGACTGCTATTCCTATCGAAGCCTAATGAATCATATGGATCCAACTTCGGGCATCTAAGAATGACTTAAAGTAAACTTCAAGCAGTGAACCTCCAACTTCTAGCCTCTCCAGATCTATATATAGAGCTTCTACGAATATATAATTGCTGAGAGAACTATGGATGGACTTTTGTCCTACATCTAGATCACTGGAAATCCTATTGTCAGCCTTTTCATTGATGGGTCATTCTTGTTGCCAAATATTCAGCACTTTGAGTGTCGCAGCTCCAGAGCGGTCAATCACAGCATCAGCTCCGGCATGAAGCCCATGATGGACGATATATCTGCTCTGCTGTAGTTGCGCTTTGCGATTTTGGGGTTCTCGAAGTCTTACCATCGCCACTTTTTGTCATGTGGACTGCCACTCGCACCCATAGCCACGCTGGCCCCTTTCCATGGCCTATCATTCGTTCGTTGCAAGGTGGTGGGAGAAGTTGCAATCTGAAGAGTCTCCCACCATATATGACCAGATTGGCCGAATACAGCTTGCTGTGAACGTCCAATCAAGCATCGAAGGACTTTGCTCGATTATCTGCAACTACCCAGAAAACCTGCAAGCCTCTAAAATATGCTATGTTGAAAGCATCATAGAAAATCGCCGACGTCTATTCATCATCGCCTCCATAGTCTACGGCATACTCTAGGACAATCCATTCGCAGAATTTGTTCCATTCCGCAGTCCATTCCCTGAGGTGCGCGGCTCGTAATCCATCGCCATTGATGCCATCCCTGACGCCTTTGTTCCATGCTTTCGCCGTTTGATCTTCATATGCCGCCCACCTTACACTGTTCTCAGCCAAAGACCCCAGACCAGCCAAACCAAGATTTTCCCAACCTTGCAGTGCTTGCCAGAAATCGTGGGTGACTCCGTTGTCCCTGTGTCCTAGTATAGCGGGATCATCATTGGACAGAGCACAGGGAACTCCACGTGCCAAGAGTGCAGGTAAAGGGTGAGCCTTGATCGAACTTGCAAGGCGTAGAACTTCGTTTGAGATTGGACATGACTCTATCAGTATTTTCTTCGTCTTGACCATCTCGAGGAGGAGTGGGTGTTTGAATAATGAAAAGCCGTGGCCGATTCGTCGAGTTCCGAGAAGTATGGCATCGAAGAGGTTTTGGTCTGTCTCATCGCCGTCTCCAAGGCATTCACCTGCGTGGAAGAAAAAAGGTATATCAACACCGTTCTCGACGCAGCGTTTCTTGAACCAGAACAATTCAGGTGTTAGATCCACAAGGGGTCGGCCTAAGTCCTCTTGTCCTACAAGATCATAGCCAGCGATAATGTGAGGGAATTTCTTCTTCATCTCTATGCATTCTTTCATGTGCTCTACAACTTCTTTCTTGCCCTTCCATCGCAGCGTCGTCCAAATGAATCGACAACCCCAGAACTCCTTGCCTTCTTCTGAAGCCTTGAACTTCTTGATTTCCTCATCGAACGCGCGTAGAAGGTCGCTAGAATCCTTCGATGGTTCCTCGCAGCCTTCTAACCTGAATGGGCAGGCGAAAGTTGTTCGGAAGTCTACCCACCTTAGACCATCCTCCACCAACTGCCTCAATAGACGTTGGATTGATGCTCGGAATATGGGCTCGTAGTATTCCATCGAATTCAAAGTGGTAAAACAGCTCACAAATTTGCGCCAGATATCATCCACTCCATGGTGATGTCTGATGGATTGTTCTGGGGAAATGGTACACTTGCTAGCCAACCACATTTTGAACCCCTCGGTACCTCCATCAGGGAATGTTTTGGCTGCCTCCGAGGCTGGAACGAACTGTGATTGCCGATACTCTGCACTCCAAATCGAAGTTACACTTGCAGTTGCAGCTTTTGTGTACTGAAATTGCACTTCTCCTTTCTCTCTCGCTTCGGCATTAGATAACGGCTGGCTAGCCACCATTGCCATTCCATCCGTTCCAAGCACTTGCTCGATCAACCAGTCCACATCGACCATGGCATCCTGATGTGCATGCAGCAAAGCCCCCTTTGGCATCTTCTTCACAATCTGCCACGATTTGGTCTTCTTCATCGTCTCTCGCGCAAGTGTAAACATCATACCCGGATACAAGCTAACGCCTCCCTGGTCAGCCAAAGCGTCTTGATTTTCACTGGTCCATATAGTCGCACGTTCTTCAGCCAATATTCGCGACACGATAGTACAAGCTTCTGTGGCAAATGGGGTGAGTGATTGACGGAAGCTGGCGTCACTGCGTTGTGAGGATTCTTGTTCAATCAATTGCTCTCGTCCTTGCAGATATTGCTGTATGAACTGGTCCTGAAATTGGGGGAGACCCTCTTCAATCTCCCAATCAGATATCTCGGACCCAACATCATTCTCGTACTCTTCGATGGAAGCCATTCCTGAACTTACAGCTCCTGATCGAATCTCAAGAAATACGTTCTTAGTGTAGAGGATAACAACGCACTGCTTGCTGTGTATCTCTCCGCTAGCCTTTATGATAGACGAAGAAGGCTTGTCTCACGCTTACAAGACACTATTACAAGTGCAAATAGGTGGGCAAAGGCCTGACAAAGCACATCAACAACACGAGTGGACCCTTGCCCTCTTTCCTTCCCCTATCTGGCTCCTCGTCCGGCGATTAAGCTTATAGCCAAGGTTGGTCGATGATGTTACTGATAAGAATCTGCCTGCTGGACGTCCTCTTTGATCAACGGATGAAATGGCCAATGAGGGGTTGATCGCCGGGCTTGGCCGTTGTTAGAAATGCACGTTATCGCCGGAGGAAGGTGGGAATCTTAGCGACTGCTACATAACATTCGTCTTCCCAGTATGAGTTTTAGAAACACTATAATTCTCTCTCTCCTTCTTTGGATTTCTTTGAAGTTCAATTCTCGTTGACGAGGTTGAGGTCGAAAGCTCTTCTTAACCCTAACCCTTAATGCCGAATATGGCAACAACGCCAAAGGCAGACTTTGTGGATGTTACAGCCACAGACGAGAACCACAATGCTTCTGCTCAGCAGCATATAATCGCAAATGACGACCCAGCTCTAGATAAATCCCATGAGCATCATCATAAGCACCTCCACCATGATGCAAATGCAGAAAAAGGCAGAGAAGATGAGGTGGTTTACTCCAAAGGAACGACTTTCGAGAAGAGCACAATTCCACATCAGGATCCGCAAGATCATGATCTCAACCGAAGAATACATGCAGACGTAACTGCCAGTGCACCTTCAGATAGCAAAGACATCGAAAAGCTAGGTTTGGCTCCAATTGACTCAGAGGAAGATCCCCAGACACACACCTTTTCGAATTTCTACAGAAGATACAGAATCTTCTTTCATCTATTGATATGGCTCTTCTTTACTGGATGGTGGATCGCAGGATTGATCCTCCATGGCAGAAAAGACTCATTGAGTTCGAGGACAGGCTGGCTTAAGCCTTTTCTTTTCTGGCTCGCTATCACGCTGCGAATCTTCTTCTTCCACGTTCCGATCACGATCATTACAAGACCTATGCATTGGACGTGGAATCAGACCGGAGTCAGATTTGCAGCGCTGTTACCAGACAATTTGAAGATACCGCTGGGAGCGCTCCTGGTCATCTCTGTGATTATTATAGGGGCCTTCGCCTCTCCAGAGTCGCAAGATAACACTCGTGGTGTAAGTCAAAAAATGGTCCTCATTCTTTACGGCTGTTTGAAGGAATTATAGAATCGAGCCGTCTCATTATTCGGATTGGCCGTGATCATCGGCGTATTATGGATCACTTCCAGAAATCGCAAGGTGGGTATAAGTTGCCTACATGTGAATTGTATAGCTCATATTTTCTCAAGATGGTCAATTGGCATACTGTAATTGTGGGAATGTTCGTACAATTCATCATAGCACTTTTCGTGCTTCGATCAGGAGTTGGATGTAAGAGTTGTAAGACTTCGAGCTACGAAAGATGGCTAATCAACGTTGCAGATGATATCTTCAACTTTATTTCCGAGCTTGCCCGAGACCTTTTAGGCTTTGCGAATCAGGTACTCAAACTACTCGATTCAACATACATTGATCTAATCTCCTCTTCAAGGGCACCATTTTCCTTACCGCCACCAGTGTACCAGCCCTCGGCTGGTTCCTCGTATCAGTATTGCCTGCAATCATCTTCTTCGTGGCCCTTGTTCAGCTGTGTTTTTATAACGGCATCCTTCAATGGTTCATTGGTAAATTCGCCGTCTTTTTCTTCTGGTCGATGCGGGTTTCTGGTGCCGAAGCTGTGGTCGCGGCGGCATCGCCATTCATCGGTCAAGGAGAATCGGCCATGCTTATCAAGCCATTCGTCGCTCATCTCACCCAAGCTGAGCTCCACCAAGTTATGTGCTCGGGGTTCGCTACTATCGCAGGTAAGTGATTTGAGAATTTGATATCTGGTGGACGCTCCCTTCAAATCGCTCAAACTACTAACATAGATGCTGTCAGGCTCTGTGCTCATCGCATATATTTCGCTCGGAGTCAATCCCCAAGCACTCGTGAGCTCCTGCGTGATGAGTATCCCAGCCTCCCTGGCGATCTCCAAACTACGTTTCCCTGAGACCGAAGAGACCTTGACAACCGGTCGATGTGTGGTTCCAGACGACGATGAGCACAAAGCCGCCAACAGCCTCCATGCATTTGCACAGGGTGCTTGGCTCGGCCTAAAGATTGCCGGAATGATTCTCTCAACTTTATTATGCATCATCGCCCTGCTCGCACTCGCAAACGGCCTCCTCACGTGGTGGGGACGGTACTTGAACATCAACAATCCCCCTCTCACCGTCGAGCTCATAGTGGGCTACATCTGCTATCCCATCGCCTTCCTCCTAGGTGTCCCTCGCAACGGCGATCTTCTCAAGGTGGCTCAACTGATCGGGACCAAACTCATCGCAAACGAGTTCGTAGCCTACACAGCCTTGCAGACAGATCCCGCATACGCCGACCTATCTCCAAGAAGCAGGCTGATTGCTACATACGCGCTATGCGGCTTTGCAAATATCGGAAGTCTAGGTACCCAGATCGGAGTATTGAGTCAAATCGCACCAGGGAGAAGCGGCGACGTATCCAGGTTGGCCCTCAGTGCGCTGTTTGCGGGAGCATTGAGTACTTTGACCAGTGCGAGTATAGCTGTAAGTAATCTTTTTGAAGTCGACTGTCGTTCGTCTGCTTCGCAAACGTTCCATGGACATGTTCGAATAGCATTTTGTTCATTCGTTGCTGCCCAAATTCGGGTTCCGGCCCCCAAGCGAATAGAAGCTGACTCGGGAACTTTGCAGGGACTTCTGGTTACAAACCAAGCTGCTTTCACGACGCCGAGTACAGCGAGTTGAATGTTGGTCTCTGGCAAAGGCTGCCTTCATGTCTGCGTTTTCCACCTCTGGTACCTTAGAGATAAATTGGGCTGCAGCCCATGCTTTCAGCGCGATCCATCTTCAACGCGTGCATGGTGAACGCAGCCAGTAGAGTAGCCCGAATTATCTCCCATTCACTTTTTGCGAGCCAAGCTACCTATTCGCCCAAAGCCTCAAATGTTTCCTTTTGGATCGAGGTAGCCTTTTCTCAATCATCGCCTGCAATTCCACAACTTTGCCAGGATGCTCTGGAGCAAATCTCTCAATTACGTCAAGAATATGTCTTCTTGCGTCATCCAAGTCGCGACCTCCCCTCAGATCGACGTTGTATTGCACAAAGAGCTTCATGATCTGTAGCCGATGAGACTCGCGCGCGTTTTAGTACCTGCTCCCACATTGGTCCTGGGCCAGATATCTCTTTTGCATCTGCACCATACTCTAGCATTATGCGGACCATTCCCGACCCACGTCAGTGTTCGCAAAGGCTTAGGTCGGTTTGACCCCCAAACCAACCAACTACACTAGTATCTAGCGTAGATGGTTGGTATGAGCCAACTCCCAGCTGCATAAAATTCACAGATTTCATAAATCGTTCGTAACTTGCATTCTGCCCATACGATAAGCTTCAAAGATTCTACTCAAATTAGACCCTAACGCTAAGCCTATCCGGGTAATGCACTACCCGAATAGGTAGTCAGCCCTAACTCCGCGCCCCCGCAAGGGGGGGTCCTTCAGCAAAACCGTTAAATCGTCTACCCTATAACCAAACGGTTTAAACTGAACCATTTACGACCCCAAGCCAACTAACTATTAAAGAAGAGCCGTTAAACTGGCAGTTTGCCAAATAGTTGGTTAACTATTGCGAACACTGACCCATGTGCGCCAGGGCGGACCACGATATCAAGTAGTATACGGGTCTGGTAAAATACTGGTGCACACACATGTCTTCTGAGACTCCCTCAGGTAGTGCACGTAATCTGAAGCTACCGGATCGAATACCACTGCCACGTCTATGAAAGATGGAAATGTACTGTTTAAGCCTCCGATGTCAAAGAATTGATACGATTAAGAGTCAATAGACAGTGCGAAAATAGTTGGCGTCATGATTGAGCAGGTTTCCGCACTACTACGAGTATAAATACCTTTCTATTATCTTGATACGTACTGTAAAGCAAGATCTCTTCAGACGTCCTATTTTATTCTGTCCGTTGGCGATCTTACGCCACATGTCAGCAAATTCTCAAAACTAAAACGCTCATTTTTGCTGCGCACCATGACCGCAATGCATCACGTTGGGTCAACCCAATAAATCATCCAAAGCACCTCCGCTCTTCTGGCCATTGCTCTCTATAGACTGCATTGGCGCTGCCGTCGAGGACGCAGCAGGTGCTCCCCAGATTCCCGCAGTAGCTTTCTGCTTCTGCATGGCCGCCAGATTAGGTCCTGAGCTTCCAGAAGTCGGCGTCATCTTGATTCCAGCGCTAGCGCTAGCGGTCGACCACAAGGATCCGAAAGCGTCACCGCCGGATGCAGAAGCTTTAGCTGCAGGCTTTGAGAATGAAGGGGTCGAGCCGATGGATGGTCTGGCGCCAGGAGCGGGAGAAAGCTGAGGGGCTGCAGTTGGCGCTTGGACGGAGGTAAAATAGTTGGGTGTAGCAGCTTGATAGCCTGTTGGGCGTGGTGCTTGGGGCTGCTGTCTAGCTTGCGGCTGTGATTGCATGAGCGGTGGTGGAGAGCTGAAGGCGCTTGCAGGCGGTGATGATATATTGTAATTGGGTGCTGATGGAGTTGTTATGCTGCTGCTAGCGCTGGGTGCTGGCGAAATTGAGTTGAAGCCGACAACGTCGTTAAGATTGGCACCTTGAGAGGGAGCAACGGGTTTGGGAGCTGCAAATTGAGTGCTGGTCGCCATGCTCGTTGCGATTGGAGGTGGTATGCCGGGTATGGAAAGATTCGTGGTTGTAGTAGTAGGTGTAGCGGACTGGAAATCATCAAAGTCATCGTCATCCGCGCCGTCGTCCAAGACATTCAAGGCAGCTTTTTTTCCATTGGAAGCAAATGGCTTCGGCGGAGTCTCGGGTGGGATGTCGTCGTCGAAACCCAGTATGTCGATCTCAGGCGCTTTTGGCTTGGGCGGCTCCGCCTTCTTTACTGGAGCGGTCTCCGTTTTCCGTCGTGCGCTTGATGTTATGGCACCTTCGTCATACTCATCATACTCTTCAAAGCGATCTTTCCTGCTGCTCGCGTCTTGGAAGCCTGACGAGCCTGATTCTCTCCCGCCGTAACCTCCACCATCTCCATAGACCCCCCCACTGTATGCTCCGTACCCACTAGCTTCTTCACTTCCAAAGCCTCCATATCGACTGCCACTAGACATGCCACCAGACATTGCTCCACCTTCAACGCCTCCGAATTTGTTGCGGTTGGATCTCGCTTTCTTCCGCTCTGCTCGGATCCGTTCAACATCTCCCAATAACTCGGCCAACTCTTTCGATCGGTTGCGGACGTTGACGCCTTGATCTTTGCCATTTTGGTCGATGAAATGGAACTGGCGTAGCATCTTGAGTAGAGAAAGGTGTGACCGGGCGTCGTCAATGACTCGCTCGGAACCATTCTTGATCAGGAATTCGAGGAGTTGTAGACTCTGCAAGTCGTTAGACTACTCTTCTCAAGCTTGCTAGCGTCTTGATGCGGACCTTGTAGATTTGCCTCCACTCTTCGGCGGCCTTCTCTGTAAAACGCTTGTAAATCATAGGCATGATCTCATTGAGCAATTGACTGCCACAACCTATCAGCCAAGGTCCAGAAAACTAAGCGTTGCCCATACTAGCTGTGAGTGCCATTGGCGATCTCTTGCATCAGACTCGAGGATGCCCCCCATGGTTCGTTATTGGTGGCTTCACGGACCTGAGCTCTTGATTCAGCACCATCTCACATCCGATGATATTTTCGACAGACCTTCGCCTCTATCTCGGTGTAGTTCATTACGGCTGCAATTGCACCAATCAGCTTGGCGGGCTGTGTGATCTCACGTAAAGTGGGCCTACCATTCTGAACTTTGCGTACGCCTGCTTTGAGGTCGTACAGCGTCAGGTTGCTGACCTGGTCTTTCAAGCTGTCGAGATTCATATTGGGAGGGTGATTGATAAGGAAAAGGACGGCGACGTGCTGGGACAGCGATTGTCAGGAGGATGCACTGACCTGGCTTTGTGACGATCAATGAATTTAGTACGGTGGCCCGGATAGCTGAATCCGTATTTCGAGCATTGCCAATGGAAAAGTTGTTCACGATCGCATGTTTCAGGAGATGTAATGAGGAAGCATTCGCTTTATAGCCTATGGAGTGGCTATATTATGTTCTGTTATAGCATGCCTGGGATAGAATGCTTCGAGGATCGAATGTCTAGATAGTGTTCTCAATTCCTATACTCGTAGAACAAAAGGACGCACTTGAGGTAACGTCCTGTACTTCATGGTGATGCTCGATAGCATCGAGTAAACGCCAAAATGTAACTCCTATGCCCGCTCAGATGCGGCCTTATCACGGTGTATGAAGAGTATCGTCCAGAAATATTCACAAGAAAGCCTCAAAAGCATGTACCCCTTTACAGGCTTCCAAGAACGAGCGAAAATAGTCGGGTATCTCAAGAAGCGAACGGCTTTCCCATCAAATGAACAGAGGCAGGATGTACATCAGACACTGTCCACATTATTCACACCCCCAAACGGCTACCGCGCTGGTTTCGTCCTATCCTCTTCCTCTTCCTCTTCCTCTTCTGAGTCTTCCTCCGACCCTATGATCTCCTCAAAACCTCGAAGACCATGCGGACCTGAAGAGGGACTTGTCACCGTAGGGGTATTTGACTGGCTCCCGTAATGCACCACTTGAGGCGGTGTACCTCCTGCCTGCCCTTCGAGCAAATGATGGGGATATGGTTTCAGATCCTTGCTGCTGGTAGAGAACGTGCTGACAATAGGTGGTCGCTTCTCACTACCGTTGCTGCCGTGGCTGTCGTGCGGTGTATGAGTGCGCCCTGGCTCTGTCTGGGTAGGTGTCGCAACAGTGTCATGTGCTGTTGCTTCTGGAGATGATAGACTAATATCATCTGGCGGCTGTTCACCACTCAAGGAAGACCAACCGCCCTCGATATCGCGGAGTAGACGCACGTACTCTTCTGGAACGAGGCCTGCATCGCCGGTCTTAGGATCTTCGGCCACTAGCCAACCCTGGCCGTGCCGATACGAGACCCAGATTATCTGTCCTTCGGTCAAGGGAAGCTCATTTTCATTCTCGCGGGCGAAGTCGAAGAGTGCAACTGCCTTACCGTGCATCTCCTCATCAGGCGAAGCTATCGTAAATTGATAGTCTCTTGAATATCGAGAGTCGCGTGGGTCCACACCTGAACCATCCTCGTCTGAGTCCTCAGAAAATTGGCCTTGCGCAAAGGATCGATGTGTTAATGTAGTAGCAAAATGAGAATCTCGATGTCCGGGAATGTGGTATTTATTTGGGGCAAGTAGTGATTGCGGTATTTGGTCGGGTCGATATGTAACGAGCTCCCCTCCTGGACCATTCGCACTTTCCTTTCCGTCACCAACATAATACGTTTTCGAGCCGTCTCCATTAGCCCCTGTGAAGTAGCTTCGTCGGCCTTCGTGATTTGGTGGTAAATTATTCTCGTCCTCCTCCAGATCCTGTCGAGGACTTCGTCCCCTTCCCCTGCTCTCCCTCGAATCTGTCCCAGCAAATGCCGACTTGTGCTTCTTATGTCGGGAGCTCACTACAACTGGGCTATGCAAATCCTCATCTTCACTGTATGGCGGTCCATCTCCGTACGCCATCTGTGGCAGTTGCTGATTAGAGAAAAATCCATCCCCTCCCCAAGGTCCCGCACCATTATCCCACGTTGCACTTGATGGGTCGGAAAGCCTCCGCTGCCATTCACTAGCAGGCGTCGAATTTCCAGAAGGGGCTTCTGATGATTCTGGCGGGGCACCGTAGTGCAGTGGGTGAATGATTGGGTACGCAAAATCTCGGACCAGAGCATATGGGAGGCTGGATTGGAAAGCAGGAAATGCATAGGAGGTTGGTCTTGATCGAAAGTCGGAGATTCTTGACGTCGTCGAGTAGGATGACATTCTATTCCTGGCGTAGGAAGGAGGACGCGGTGTTTGTCGAGTAGGATAAGTCGTATTCAGAGAAGATAAAGTCGGAGGATTAGGATTAAGTGGCGATGATTGTGCCTGATGTGGAGGGGAGATCGGGGACTGTGTCGGAGACATTACGGCCGTCATGAATTCGTTATATATGCAAGCTCTGGAACAGGCTACCCTTGACGAAAACGCCAACTTCTTCGCGCCTTAGAGGTTATAGGTTCAGCTTGGCTCTGTATACTGCCTCCAGCCTGCCTTCTCTTCAGGTGAACACAACGGGCGCTATGGGTATTGTTGCGCTCTGAAGGGTTTGGCCGCTGGCCCGAGGGAAAGGTTGGTGAGATGAAGAGGATACCTTTCCTGGGAGGTCCTTCCGTTCAATGGAGTGGTATTGAACAAGTGGTGGGTCTGACGCAAATCGTGGCGGTCTGTGGATATTCCACCCTGGATGGGCCCAAGTGTGTAGCGCGAGCCAAGTCAAGAAGCGGGCAGTGTCCAGTTTGGATGGTCACAGTCCAACCGTGCTTTTATCACTGAATACCTTGTATAGCACAGCAAAGCTCCAAGAGGGGCTGACTGATGGATATTACGAAGAAGAAGGTCCAGCGACAGTGGATGGGTGCGATGGGGCCACCGAATGAGCCGCAAGCGCTTCTTGGGTTCTGTGAACTTGAGGCGCAGTGTGGTTCCCGACGCTTTGTTTTGATCGAGGGCGATCTTCAGCGCAGCCTGCGCGAGGCTAGTACTTCTCTCGTTGTGAAGTGTCTGTCGCTGCCATGTACTGAGGACAGTGATCCAGCTGATTGTGAATTTGTGAGGTAAAGGGTCTGGACTGGTTTCTTTTTCGTCAATCGTAATCCACCAATTCCACCTGGGTTTATTTATAGCACTGGAGAATCATCGTCATAATGGTTCCCCAGCGTTACTCCACACCCTCCTTTCAATATAGAACCTCGTGATGGCGAGTTACGCAGTCAGCAGCCGATACTGATCTTCTCCCTCACTGGAAAAGCGGTAAGCTGCCCTTCTTCGTCAAAATATCATGGGCAATGTGATTCCTGGGAAAAGGCCACTAACGTTTCAAGATCGATTCGAGCTTAGCGTAGTACTTTAGTTTACCCGCTAGCCACTATCAGATCACCCCTCGGCTCCACCACAAGAGACTTCGACCTTCGACACCTTCGACACTAATCAAGTCACACAGTCGACATAAACAATTCTGTTTGCCATGTACATGAGCCAACTTTCCACTTGATCGTAAGGTGAGACCAAACTTCTTCCCCCTAAACTTACCCTTCGCCTGATGAATTCCACAATATTGGAGCTGTCTGACATGATTGATGACAACCACTTACCTATACGCAAATGTCCTGAGAAAATCTTTGACTCTACTTCTCGACACCGCTCCCCAGTTCTGATTATTGCTGACCGCAAGACTAAAGCTCAGGAACTCTCCGACCCGTTAATAGTCTGGGATCTTAATAGTTGATCAGATTCAAAGCCTATTCGACTATACCCATCCGCCTTTCTCGCTTTCCCCTCAAATATGGCAGCAGATCCAAGACTAGCGAGAGCTGTAGATCCACGACGAACAGCAACGCCAAATCAGCCCCCTCCCCCCCCTCCCCCATCACTGTCGCAACACATAAGCCCCAGTGGACTGGACGGAGCTGATGATGGCGATGCAAACGGTTTGCGCCAAATCGAGAAAGAAAACTTCAAGTTGAAGTTCTGCACAGTATGTGCCAGCAACCAGAATAGGTATGCGCTCACCTGCGCCCATCTGAGATGTAGCAGTTTAACCCATCAGAGCTGCCTTCGTAGATAAATTTTGTAAGCTCATTACATAAATGACTCGCTATACTCTACAGTTGCCCTCTTGAAGTATACCCATGTTAGCCTAGTCTGTTACTAATGATCCTATCCCAGATCCATGGAGGCCCATCTCCGGCTGTCTCTTGCGAACTACCCTGTTCTTTCCTTTGGTACCGGATCACTAGTCCGATTACCCGGACCATCCATAAACCAGCCCAACGTCTATCCCTTCAACAGCACCTCCTACGAGTCCATGTATCAAGAACTCTCCGCTAAAGATCCTCGACTTTACCGCGCCAACGGCCTTCTCTCGATGCTTGAACGCAACAAGGCTGTGAAATGGGGTCCCGAAAGATGGCAGGATTGGTCAATAGGCAAACCCCGACTGGACCATCACAGAGCAGACAAAGGCAGCCAAGGTTCAGAAGGAGGAGTGGTCGATGTGGTTATAACGTGCGAAGAGAGATGTTGGGACGCGGTAGTGGACAATCTGTTGGAAAGAGGAAGTCCATTGAATCGGCCGGTGCATATCATAAATGTGGATATCAAGGACAATCACGAGGAGGCACTCGTTGGGGGGAAGGCAATAGAGGACCTCGCGGACTCACTAAATGAGGCTGCCCAAGATGAGAGAAGAGCAGGAGAGGGCAGGACCAGTTTCGACGAGAAAGTACCAGAACTACTGGCTGAATGGCAGGAGAGGTGGCCACAATTACCAGCACTGTGGACGCTGGGATGGTTCTGAGCAATGGAAACGGAGTTACTTGGGCATATGGATTGCGAGATACCCATGGGCATTTGCCTGGAGCGAAACATTGTGGCGCAAAATCGATCACTAGCTAAGTATATCAACATCAACGAGATTTACATCGGCTGAGTCATTTCGGTCTTCTCTTGGAGAACATTCGAACGCATTGTATCGCAGGCTTCGCTTGGATGGTGTCTGGTGGTGTCGTGTGTCCCTTTCCTGGTTCGCCTTCAAAAGTGAATAGGTTATGGCTGCCTTGAAGCATGATCCTATTGGACAGCCTTCTCAGCGAAATAGTAGCATGAAGTGGGTAGCCAGCAGGATCAGGATGGTGTGGTGGGATGGAGGCCGCTCCATGGACAATTGCGGCGTAGAAATTCATTGGCTGATCCCTGCAAAAGCCAAGTTCCCTTTGAGTTTGGCGGCTTTTGGACCCAGAATTAGGAATTGACCGTCGAAAGGAGATACCTCCAGCAACAACGACGACCATGGCAGTTTTATACTTCTGGATATCTTCACACGGCGGTGCTTTTCTAGAGGAACCTTGCGCAATTGCTTTGCTCGCCTGATCGCTGCGCGTAAAGGCTATTGCTTGCCTTTTTTTTGCTCCTCTCATTCCAGCCTCTCCACACAACCCACGCCAACCATCACCTCTACAAGGCCTACACACTGTCTTTCCGACGTCTCAGACCTTGGATATCGACTCAAGAATCGAGTCGCACCCATAATATGAATGGCCGTTCGGGCCCGCTTTCACCCCCGTCAGCAAACGGCAGTGAATGGTCTGGGGTTTCACAATACCAGTACTCTGGACCGCCACCATATTCCCCCGGCCTCCCACACAATCGCGGCAATCTCGTCACTCCTCCTATATCAGGATCCTCCAATGGGACGCAGCCTCGAACGTCAACTGGGATGCCTCGGGGCCCGGGCCCGGGCCAACCTTCACCGCCCAACTCGATAGCTCGGTCTAGCTATGGTACAACGATGTCTAGTACGGAGCAGCAGAGGAGAAGAACGTTGCAGATGGAAGAGCGACTGTCGCAACATTATACTATTCTCAAGAGATTCCTTGCGCAGTCGTTGCGTGATGAGAAAGGGAACGCGAAACCAAACAGAGCAAGAGACAAATTACTGCGACTATCAGCTGTCCAGTTTCAAGAGTTGAGCACAGATGTCTACGACGAATTGTTACGAAGACAGAGTTCGTCCGGACAGCAGATGAACGGGCCAGGCCAGGTTCCGCCATACCTACTTCCCAAGGAGAACTTTCATCCCAAACGAAATCAGGCTCGACAGAAGTTGGCGACTCTACCACCTACTAGATTCCAAGACCTGGCGATCGATGTCTTCTACGAGCTCGAGCGGAGGTTTCCCGTGTTTGCAGGGAGTAACATCAGCCGCATTGGGAGCCCAGCATTGGGTCCACCGAGTCGAGTCGGTACACCGAATGGCATGAGAAACTATAACTACGGTGCAAAGAACGCGTCGTTGGGAAGTCAAGTAATGGCTGGATTTGGTATTCCAGGTGTCGAAGACGGCAGACCGCAGCCAAAGAGCTTCCAGAGCAGCACCATAATACCAAACAAGAGCACGCTTGTAGAAGATGACGATGACGATGCTAGCGATATCTATGGAAGCCGGAGAGATACGACTCACACATCTCGGAGCATGGGTGGGTCAGAAAAAGACCGCAAACTTGCCGAATTTGAGACGCAAGTTGGTGACTACGAGAGTCGAGTGGGCGAACTTCAAGGGAAAGTCAAGACCCTCGAGGAACAATTGCGCGAGAAGGACTCAGAGCTTGACAAAGTCCACGGCTCTCATGATGGTGACCGAGGCGTAAGTCTTGAGTCCTATCCATTTTTGTTACAGCACCTAATCGAGTGAAATCTAGGCTCAGGACCAGGAGCGCGAACAGTGGATAAATTTACAGTCGAGCCTCGAGGGCAAGCTTACGGAAGCCCGAAATCTCAACGATAATCTGCAAACGGAGCTCGATAAAGTCAGAAGCAATCAGGCCGATACCGAACGCGACCTGCGATCTCAGATGGACCGACTTGCGGGACAAGCCAGCGGTGGAGGCGAATGGAAATCCCGCTACGAGAGCCTGGACAAGCAGCACAAAGACCTACGTAGGCAGCTGTTACGGCAAGAGAAGGTCACAAGTGAGGTCAAACAAGAAGCGACTGGGTTTCTCCAGCAAATGAAGGCACTCTCTGAGCGCAGTAATCAGTCTGTTGAGCAGGAGGAAAGACTCGTCCACCAGGTCCACAAACTTGAGAAAGAACTTCAGGATTGGAAAAGCAGATATGCTCGAACCAAGGCACAAGTCCGCACTCTGCGCTCTCCTTCAATGTCAAACACTGTACAGCTGGGTGATGCTGGAGCAATGGCAAGGGAGGGCGCATTCAGTGCACAGAATGGGCTCATCAGGGATGTCCACGTCACGAAGTTCCAGGTTGCCATCGATGAGCTGTTGCAAAGTGCACGAGGCAGTGAACCTGATGCCGCGCTGGCACATGTCAAGTCTGTGGCAATCGCTGTCCGGAACATAACCCTGGATATGGGTGACACACAGTCGCCTAAGGATGAAGCAGCGCAACAACGGCACAAGCTCAAAATGAAGATCTTCGCCACTGCGAATAATCTTATCACAGCAGCAAAGAACTTTGCAATGTCAGAAGGCCTCTCACCAGTATCGCTTCTCGACGCAGCAGCCTCGCATGTTTCGGCTGCTATTTTAGAGCTCGCTCGACTGGTCAAGGTCCGGCCATCCCCTGTAGATGAGTTGGAAGACGACGGTGAGAATAGCGTAATTGCAGACTCACCAGCCGACTATTACGGTGTCCCTCGGTCGAGAGCCAGCGCTGGCGGCGAATCGGTGTATAGCTCAGTGAGCTCCCCTCGGCCTTCGCAATTACCCAGCACCAAAATGCAGCCCCCAACGTCTGTACCAAACGGTATGCTGAGTAGTGCCTCATACTCTGCGCCTCACAGACCCATGAATGGGAACCACGCAGCTCCTGATCGAAGGATTGAAGATCTGAAGGTATAGATATCTCCACTAATGGCTTCTACGATGGCAGCTAATAAATTATCACCAGAACTTTTTGCAAGCCCGCACTGACAGCCTTATCCCCTCCATCCAAACCCTTGTCTCCAGCATCCGCACCAACGCCGAGCCTCCAGACATCCTCGACCACCTCGCAGCCATAATTTTCACCACCTCACAAATAATAAACAAGACAGCTCAAGATGCAGATGATAACGATAAATGGGTGAATTCGAATTTGCAAATCCTCTCCGAAAGCCGAGACAGGCTTGAGGATGCGGGTAGAGAGGGGGAGGAAATCGGAAGTGAGAAAGATTGGAATGCCTTTGTGAAGGGGCTTCCGCCTCTGGCTTTTGCTATCGCTAAGAGTGCGAAGGAATTGGGATCGTGGGTTGAGAGCTTGGGTAGTGACGACTTTAGCTAGGTCGGCTAGGGGTACGGAGAAAGTGGAGAGATGTCTATAGGAGGAAGTAATGTCTATAGAGTACTGATGTGTCCCTATGTTGGATATCGAGTGGGATTGGATTTCGCATGGCCTGGCGTTTTGGAAGATGGTATCTCAGTGCACTGGGGATACCTATCTGGACCTGGGATATGACTAGCATATACTCATTCTGTATAATATAGAGCACTAATAGACGAGATCATTCTGTTCCTCGTAATCTTCATTTAACCTTCTCGCAAGGGAATGACTTAGGGTGCAAGCGCATCACGTGACTCGGATAAGCGAAGATCCACACATTCGATTTCAGCGACACCAACTGCGCGAACTCTTCAAACATCTCACTTTTCCAGCTGCCCCCATCCACTCCTTTGAAGTCCTCACAGAGTCTAACCGGTACTCCCTCTCCCTCCCCACCCTTATAAAGCCCTCACTGACAACCACGTCTCTCACAGATAAAATGCCCAAACAAGGCACTCCCAAAACGCAGCCCAAAACCCCAAAGAAGCCCACAACCACCCGCTCCGCCATCGCCGATGTCGTCGCGCGCGAATATACCATCCATCTACACAAGCGGGTACATCTCCCTCCTCCCTCCATATCTACACCCGTGTGAGGAAAAATTAGTTTGATGAAGTCCACTCTATGGCCCCTCGTTGGGTATTAGGACGGAAGACTGATGAAAGACTTTCCCACTGTATAGGTACATGGCGTAGCTTTCAAGAAGCGAGCGCCCAGGGCGATCAAGGAGATTAGGGGGTTTGCTGTCAAGGCTATGGTTTGTTTCCTCCTTCCACCTCATTTCAGTTCCCTAGCCCCTCCCTCTTCCTACACATCCACCCCCCCGAACAGCACCAACAACTAACTCCGCCTGGCGCAAAATCTAGGGCACCAAAGACGTCCGTCTTGACCCGCAACTCAACAAGAAAGTCTGGGAAGCCGGGATCAAAGGCGTGCCGTATAGACTTCGGGTGCGGATATCGAGGAAGCGCAATGATGAGGAGGGCGCGAAAGAGAAGCTTTACTCTTATGTGCAGGCGGTCAATGTTAAGAATCCGAAGGGGTTGACTACGGTCGTTGTTGAGGATGCTTAGGTTGTTGATGAGGGTGGTGTTGGAGGAGGATGTTTGATGCGAAAAGCTAGGGAATGGGATAGCATGAGGCATGCATAGCTAAGTCGAATGCTACGTCAAATGCTACGCTAAATGAAAGATTTTTGAAAGCAATGATTTCTTTCACTAGAGTGACCTTGTTCTCGATTCATTGATGCTGTGTGAAGGCGGCTTGAAGATCAGCCGTGGTTCATTAGTCAATCCTATCTGATGCAGTGGGTATATTCCCCTTGTGATATCCGGCGCCTTTCAATGCATGGAGGACAAGATCTATCACAGCTAGCTCGACCTTCTTCATCCTTGTGATTGTGACAGCATCATCTTCCTCTCATCATCAGGCCTGAACACCGCGTCCTTACACAGCACCACAACCTTTTTGAACAATCTCCTCCACTCCACAGGATCTCCCTTTGATTTGACGAAATTGATCTCCAGCATATGTCCATCCAAGTCTGACATGCTTTCAATCACTACGTCCCCAGTCATGAGACAATGCCGGCTATCTTGCGGCCTGATCTTGATCCAAACCGAAGAATTTGCCGGCAAAGACGCCGCGAGTGGCGACGCTGGAATGGGCACGCCGAGTCTGTGCAGTGCTTCGCTGATAGCTCCGTGGAGCTGAGGTAGGGACCAGAGCGAGAAGAAGCGAGTAAGAGAGTGGGAGGGCACAATATCTCGGAACTGGCGCGCGTATTGTGTCCTCGTAAGTGGTACCTGAGGCGTGGCGGAGAATTGAGAGAAGGACGGCTCCTCTGCCAATCTGTCGTCCCAGCTGGCGTCGTTGATTGCAAGGCCGGCATTCGGCTGGCTGGCAATCTGTGGCGGTCGCTCCCAATCAAACATTATGTCGTTACAAGGAGTTTCCGGCTGGGTTGAAGCGAGCCGCATGTCGAGGCCTTGGCTGTCGATGTCCATGGCGTCTTCCGAAGCCTGGCTCCGTTGTGTTTGCGTTTGTGATTGAGAAGCCATTGGGTCTTGAGTGAAGTCGATCTTCATGCTTTCGAACATGTCGGTAGCTAAGCCTATTGGGTTTTTGGGTCTGCCGTCTGAGGTGAGGTATGGGTTCTTCCGCGTAAACCAAGGATGCCGGCGGATTTCAGCTAACGAGAACCGCTGTGTTGGATTGACTCGCAGGATGCCTCGAAGCAGCGACAACGTCTCCAGTGGCAGATTCTTCCAGAGCTCATCATTTGGGTGGCCGTTGGTCTTGACATAGTCCGCAAATTCGTAGCTTCTATCTAGTGGCTCGTCCCATGGCGTGTTACCCACGAGCAATACGAAGAGGACGACTCCACAAGACCAAACGTCTACAAAATCGCCCGAGTATCCGTGGGCCAGCTTTTGCCTCGACCTCGCATCACAGGTTACCACTTCCGGCGCTGTGTATGGAGGACTCCCACAGCTTGCTGTACAGAGTTTCTTAGCACCTTTGTATTCGAAAAGTGTCGCGAGACCAAAGTCCGCAATCTTCAGGTCTCCTTCGGCGGACAATAGTATGTTCTCAGGTTTGATGTCCCGGTGCGCAATTCCTTTTGAATGCATGTAGCCCACAGCACTGATTAGCTGGGCGAAGTAGAAATGTGCAACGTCTTCGCCCACTCCAACGTCAGACTCGATCTTGTCGAATAGATCTCCGCCTTCAGCGAGCTCCATGGCTATCCACCTCCATGTTTCGTCTTGCTCAGAACGGAAGTACTGGACTATGTTGATATGCTGGTCGAGCATGCTGTGTAGACTGACTTCCAGGTCGAGTTGTTTTTTGGATAAGCGGCCATGGCGAACAGCGAACTCTTTGTGGATGAATTTGACGGCGAAGACAGGACTGGGCGCAGAGAGGGGAGCTGCTTTCTTGATACTTAAGAGAATATCAGCTCAAAGATCGTAAACATGAACCACCTGTCAACACCAACCATGCGTATGCGCCTTGCCCAATCGTTTTGGAGACGATCCGAAATGGCAGCTGGATGGGCAGCGGGGCAAGCTGCGAGTGAGCAATCATGATGTTAGATGTAGCGAAAGAGGTCTCACGGACTGTAGAATAGCAGAGGCTGCGAACCTCTGCAAAGCAATTTTTTCAGGCAACTTCTCCATTAGAATTGTTTATTAGCAAGTTGCAGCCTATAAGTCGCGTGCTCCGCGCGTTGAAGTTTCATATACAGCGTGAATCAACAAAATTCACTGGCGGCGGTTGAGCCTCGGGGGACCCCGCGTCGCCCACGATCGAGACCCCTGTTCGCGGCAGATCTTCACTTTCTGCATGGTTACCCGTAAACAAAGCCAAAGATAGCTCCATAAATCCTATTGTCTCACAACCCTTTCTTCTTCACTACAAACCTCCAGACCACACAAAGCAGACTTGCAGAGCATCGCTAGACATCCATAAGCACTTATCGCCTGACACCTGTTACTGAAGACCTTCACCTCGAGCATCTTACAATCCCAACCCCCACGCCTCCAAGACCACTGGGATATCTCTAGGTCGAGTCCACAGCAAAGATGGCAGATATCTCAATGGAAGACACTTCAAACTCTTCTACAGGGCAGCCAACAGCTCAAGAAGCTGCTAAGTTACCATCAACCTCGCGTCGTCAGGATGCCCAAAGTGTCACCAAGCGGTAGGACTCCTCCCTGTCCTCGCATCGTGCCGGGCCTCAGCCAGCCCCGAGCACCAATACTGATACCCCTCTAGTCTACAAACAGAGCTCATGCAACTAATGCTCTCCTCCACCCCCGGCATCTCCGCCTTCCCCTCCTCGCCTGAAAACCTCCTCAACTGGACCGGCACCATCATAGGCCCCACAGACACACCCTATGCTGGCTTGACCCTCAAGCTATCCTTCCAATTCCCATCGAATTATCCATACGCTCCACCCACGGTACTATTCAAGACACCCATCTACCATCCGAATTTCGATTTCAGTGGGAGAATCTGCTTGGACATTCTGAAGGATAAGTGGAGTGCCGTGTACAATGTGCAGAGTGTGCTGTTGAGCTTGCAGAGTTTGTTGGGGGAGCCAAATAAGTAAGACACCTAGTTATTCAGATTGTTTGGAAAAGACTTGCTAATACGAATCCTTTGCAGTGCAAGCCCCCTCAACGGGCAAGCCGCAGAGTTGTGGGACTCAGACTCAGCGGAGTTCCAGCGACTGGTATTAGCGCGTCACCAGGATCTTGATGAAGAGTAGGCGTGGTCATTGAAAGCGTTGCATGCTATTTTGGTCCATGACGATTCCCCGCTGCATGATGATAGATAAAGAGGTTGGCTCTGTGCATTGCATGCTTGGGATCGAGCAACAAGGTAATCGTGTAGAGCGGTATGATTCAGGGTGGATACCGTGACGAAACAGGGAGAAAATGAGAGTAGAATATTGCTAAACACCAGAATCCATTCGCAGTTTCAGCAGCGATCTTTTTTCCAGTCCTCTATCTACTCACTCCCTCACTTCGCGCGCCCAAGCCTCCAGCACCTCCTCCTCCAACAACCTACCTAGCCTTCCACCTCACCCCCCCAACCCACCCCGCCCACCTCCTCACATCCTCCCTCCCAAGCAAGTTCTCCACACTCCACCACTCCCTCGCCAGCTCCTCATTACTCGCCAACCCATGCACAAAACTATGACACGCCCTACATAACCACGCCACACTATTCAATCTCCACTCCTCATGCCAGCCCCTCTTGACGACCTTCGCATGCACCTGCCGCGGGATGAGATGGTGGTAGGTAAGGGGGATCCAGTCTCGGCGGCAGATCTCGCAAGTTGAAGCCTTTTTGCCGGGGTCGAGGGGCGGGGGAGGCGCAGTGACAGCGGAAATGTAGGAGTGAAGGATAGGTGTGAGAAAGTAGGATAAGTCCGTTGTGGGAGGCAGGAGGCCATAGGTTTCCAGGGAGTCGATGACGGCTGGTGGGACGGAAGAGAGGATGCGAGTCTGCGTGGCTGGAGGGAGTGGGTCCGCATACGCATCCGCGAGACGCCTATCGTCCTTGATAGCTGCGTAAGAGAGCTTTTGCAGTTCGGAGGGTAGAGAGGTGAAGGTTTCAGTGGCAATGTACTACTGGGACTAATCAGCTTGAGTGATTGATCTTACGTAAAGGCGAGATACTTCTACGAATTCTGTCAGATGCTCTGCTCCATTGGCATCGGCCTCTGACATTGTGGTTGAAGTTCTGCTCGAAGACGAGTGTGCAGTTTTGCGGCCGGCCTTGGATCGCTTGCGTTTGGCATTGCCTGGTTTAGGCGCACTGCGTTGGATGATTGGGGTTGAAAGGCAATCGCGGAGGATGGTGTAGTTGGCTTGGGCTGAGTTGGTAGGGAGCTGCATTCCCGGTTGAGACTGTTTTGAGAGGAGTTCAAAGGGAAGGGCTGTGATCAGAGGAGCGATCATTCATACCTGGCTCGCCACCTCGCCTGGCCACGACAACATCGACATGTGATGACAATTACTGATATTACCGAAACAGGATTTGTGAGTGCATTTCATATTTCATATTTTGCTAGTGACCTGATTTTTGTAGAATAAGCGGAGTATGCATTGCCATATCCCATCACCTTCCCAAGGCATAGTCCAAACGTTCACCTCCAATCCCTGCAGCATGCGCAAAGCCTCCCCATACCAATCATCCCTCATAGCCAATTAAACATCCCATCCTGCCTTGGCCCTCCCTGATTCCCCTGTCCATCATACCCATCCGTCGTGAAATCGTTCATAACCTCATCCCACCCATTCCAGTTCATGTCCTCCTCCATAATCGGCCGCTCCTGCTTGAACACATACGGATCAAGAAGAAACTGATCGGTATCATTCACACCCTTGATAGTACTCACACCGTTAGTAGCTTGGCTCCGCTCCATTGGAGCCACTGGCTGCTGGAAACTATTCATACCATTCGAGCTAGTTGACTCCGGCGTCATAATGCCTGGATAGTCCACTTTGTACGGCGCGGTAGCGTCGAAAGCTGCGAAATCGTTCAAGCCATTAGCAGTCGACATTGGGCCTGGAGGAATACCCAGCGACGAGACTGAAGGGCCGAGCGAGCCATCTAAGGGGAATGTAGCTCGCTTTTGTAGTGCTTTTGATCGCTCGGACCTAGCTTTGGCCATAAGCTTTCGCAGAGGTTTCCAGAGCATACCTCGCTGGTTGGATGAGACGGTACCGCCCCAGTCATCGAAGACGCTTTCGATGACGCGCCAGGCTTTGTCGACTTCGGGGCCTGTGGTGCGGATGCAGAGCTGGGAGATAACGAAGGCGAGAGCGTGCCATTGTACGTATGTTCGGAAGAGCCAGCCCCATTTTAGTGTAGTCTTTTCAGTCTCTAGTAGTCGCGAGAACTCGATGACTTCGACTGAAGTGAGAAAGAGGCGATCTTTGGTCTCCTCTGGGAGACCTGCGCCGCGGTCTGAGCGCGCGAATGGGTGATGCACTATAAGCCACATTTTTGCCATGATCAGCCGTGCCACGGTTGCAGCGACCCAGTGTAGTGGGATAGTAGTGTCGCAATGTCGAAGGTACTTCTTCTCAATATACTGGTGAAGGTCCTCAATCATGTGCTCCTTGTCTTCCAAACTGAGACCAGCATTGCGCGTACGACATGGTCCTCCTACAGGAGCATAGCTAAGACGACGGACAGTTGTGCTGACAGAATATCTTATGAGATCAAAGGTCATCTCAGTGGCACCTACATGCTCTGTTGGTGTTTCTTTCATGGTGGTAGTGATATCTTCATCGTTGATATTGAGCGGAAACTTCGTATCGAAGCTCTGCTCGATGATTGAAGGATCACAACCGTGATCCTCTGACGCACGCACGTCGAGCGTACATATCTGCCACCATAATCGCCTGCGCATCTCCGTGTCGAACGGCGACAGATTGAATTGTTGCCCGTCTCGATGACACCCTTGAGCTTGAGCGAGTCGAATGAGAAGACCAGTCAATGTCCACACATAGCGCGTATCGTCAGATCTTCGTACACAGGTCAAAAATAGTAGCATTGACTGCAATACTACCAAATCTGAGGTACTCAAGAATCCAGCACGAGCTAAGGCTTGCTCAACTGCGAATCGATACTTGCGAAGCGCAGCCTGCCTCTCAAGGCCAAGATGGCGTATACAGTCCTCTGCGGATAGCGAAGTCACTGCAGCATAGTAGATAGCGAAGATGAAGACCTCCAAAGGCTTACTGATATGGTTCAGGTCCTGCGACGCCTGCGAGATCATGCTTTCATGAAAAGGTATGTGAAAAAGCTTGATCACAGGATCGATGTTCGTTTTGTAGATATTCCAATACGTAGGAATCTGCTCCTGCCTGGGATGGAAGTTGCGAAGTGAGAGTATATTTGAGCTGAAGCTGAAGATGAAGCCTTGATGATTCGCAGATGCGGAAGAGCCAGAGCCAGGTGATGGATAGTCGTCTTCTTCATCTGTAGGATCATCCAGTATATCTTGCATCTCTGCCACCTCTTCACTCAAGCTGTTCCAGAACTTGTTGCTGACGTATCGACTCCTGCCTTCATCCACGACCAATCTTCCAAACTCTTTGACCATGCCATCGGTCCCTTTATCACCTTTTCTTGTCTCAGGTGGCCATTCGGGATGCACATCATGAGCTCCAATGATACCACAATTCTTTGGTGGTTCAGCTTTCATCGCTCCATTCGTCTGCGTCGCCTGTGGTTTTAGACTTTCGACATTGGCGTCCTCGATGATGGTCTCGCCATTCTCATCGACCCCCTTTCCCAAGCTCTGCACAACTCCTTCCAACCTCCTCAGCCTTGCCAGCAATTCCGTGTCCGGGGGTTTCCTGCTCCGCCTAGGCGCCCGTCCTGGACCTGGAAATACACATTCGATGGCTGCTTTGTTGCAGTTCGAACAAGGATGCCGTTTATCGCACTTCACCTTTCTCTTTCTGCAAGTGACACAAGACTTTGCATTCAGGCCTTGTCCATCTGTACCATTCGTAGCAGGGGGTGTAGGTCTTTTAGCCGCAGATGGAGCTGAGTCGCAGGGAGAATGGCTGCTGTTTGGAGTAAGATTATTTTGACTAAAACGATTACGCGGACTAGTTGTAACTGGAGAGATTGAGAAATCGCCGTCGATCTGAGACATGTTGAATGCTGAGGCTTGTCGACGTGAGTAATGGTAAAGGCTTTCAAGGTACGAGTTGAATAACAAATCAAGAGACGTGATTAGTAAACACGGATTTTAAGCGCGAGTCGAGGTCGACCAGGCAGACGCAGTCGTCAAATAGCATATACGTTATTTGAAAGCGACGGGGTGATGAAGGTGTCAATTGCTGTAGAATTAATAAAGGAGATTGCCCACAATGCCAATCAGTTGTACTCATTCCAGGCAGATGATGTATCGTTGCTGCGGTCCATCCAACCAGGCTTGCCCCGTTCAAGTACAACGCAAGGCTAGATCCTTCGCGCGGGGTAAATTAGCGTGCCCGACTGGGGAGAAGGCTTTGTGACTCACAAAACCGTTCCAAAAAAAAATGCGGTTGCATAAAATGCCTCAAAGCAATGGTCGTCACTCCGAAAACAATGTTCTACCGCCAGAAAAACAAAGGTCATCAAAGTAGACAAACTGTGAAATGGTTTATACATTCGCCTGCCAGTTCCACTGGCTGTCTATAACCAGCTCAGGCTCTAATCCTTTCGCACTATGTTCAAGATTTGCCAAGTTGGCAGAACTCAAGCAAACATGCTTCCTCAAGCCCAAACTCCATCGCTCGATGCATATTCAAAAAAACCACAATGCAAGCCAAGTAGCCGTGAATAGTCCGGTTGGTACCGCTGAGTTCTCGGCCGAGGCGTTCCTCGTTCATGATCACTACTCTCTGGTACCATATGGATGGAGCCCTCACCATGCCCAAGGGGAGGAGCGCTATCATGTTCGCCTGCCTCTATGTTCTCACGCTGTACTTTTTGTCGCCGACCCCTGCGAATCGCAAGACTTATTAGCCCAAACAATTCGCTGGACGTCTCCGGCCACGCATTGCGGCTTGCGAATGACAGCGCGGGTCTGCTGTTCCAAGTCTGGGGGCTTGCTTCATTCTTTCCCATTCCATACTAGTCGTATTGAACTCGTGGCTGGACGACAATTAGCGGTTGGAGGTCATCGAGCTAGATAGGGGGTCTCTTACCCTGAATATCTCGTCTTTATGAGCGACGCTTTGCCATACTCTATCGTGAGCAGCTTTGCATAATTATACGGTATCTTTACCGCCTGGCCCTCAAACAGACTGTCGCGCAGAGGAAAAAGATCGTCGACCTGTAAGGCGATCGTTAGTAAGCTGGCTTGTGACAGTGCCCCGTGCACAGGACGTACCTTTTCTTCATGTTGGTCCTTAGAGCAGATGACGTCCTTTAACTCCTCATGCGGCCTCACAGCCGTGATGTCTATGAACAAGCCCGTATTGATGTCGATCCACCTTGCATCGATCACATTCAGATAGTCACTATATGACGGGTTGGTATATTTGGGGTTGACTTCTAGCAGATAATCTCGCTTTTTGAAGGTGTGAATAGTCATATTATAGTAGTTGGCGAGGAAGGCGACGGTAGTATTCGTCATTTGCACATCGATATCGGAGTCCCATGGCAGAATCTGAACTTCATTAGGACAAAGTACCTTTCGTGTAATTTCTGGAGCCTTGCCTTGCGATTCCACCACCAGCCCAGCAATGTCCCGTGTATTATCCATGTCTCTGCACCTAGATCCGCCATCGACGCAAGGTAGGACTGCATAAGTAATGTGAGGTTGGATTTTTGCTCTTCGTAGGGGATTTCATGGTCGGTAAATCTGGATTCAGTCAGCCCATCTGTCTGCAGCAGAAAAGTACAGTATATCATACCGGCCATCGTAGTGGGGATGGAAGCTGTAGCTGTCATTTAGAGTACAATAATGAATGTAGAGTTGACTGGAGGACTTACACCGACTCATCTATCATGGCAAAGATCATCAGTGGCGCTAGACAACAAGGCATGGGGGCGTGACTTACGCCAGTACTTCTCCTTTGGGTCTCCACCTCTTCCACCACTATATGGATAGTCGAACCCGATCCGTACACTCTCGAAGTCTGCGTCTGCGCATACCGAGCTGAATTGCAGGATCAGGATTATGAAGGCTAAGGCAAGCGAGAGCCAGTGAGGTGACCGAAGGATCATTGGAACGGCTCCTGTACGCGCGACCCCCACATAGCAGATAGCAGTCCGAGCTAGGAAGATGTAGAAGCTTTAGAGGCTAGAGAAAGCGTCCTGTAATCGTGGGACTGGACGGGAGGACTTCTTGTCGGTGGTCGCGTGCTCCAACCTGAACCGTCGGCGAGGGGCACTCTGTTGGGGGTGTCCAGGGCACAGCTGATCTTATTTCGGTGTTCACTCCCCTTTGAGCAGAATGCTGGGTAGCTGCTACTCTTTGGACGGCAGTATCTGATACCTTTAGTGCGAGGGATGAAACATGTCGCAATAAGCAGATCGAGATTCCTAAACCGGCGGGAACAAAGCGTCATCTCATCTCATATCTCATGATGCGAATGGAGGTAAGTCTTGGCAATGTCATTGGCGGCTTCTTCAAAACAACTTCCGCATCAAGACAATGCGATTCCCTTACGTCCGGAATTGTATATTGAACAAACAAACGATCTTCGTTTCCAAAGCTGTTGGAATGAAATCTAACGTTCTTAGCGACCGTTGGCCCAGACCAAGCTCGGAGAGATACAAGCGATCTGCCACGGGAGGGAAAGCTTGTGTGGAAAGCTTGGTATAACTGCACAGAAAGCTACATTAAGCACTACGCTCATGGCGCACCTAGTCACTATTCGAAGTGATTTGAATATATTATCTATCTTGAGTGTTGCTCTCGCAGGAGTCAACTCATCCCTCTTCTATGATCATGCAGGCGTAGTTTAGACAAAGATCGATGAGTGGGACAGAATGGGCTATCGATACCCATCTCATCAAAACACCGATACAATTGTAATCGTATGCCCTGTTGAAGAATCTGCAGTCAATGCTCCAACAACCTCAAACTACCCTGGACAACCACGTTCTCCAAGATGGATCCTGGAGGAATGTCGATAGTGCTCCCTTCCGTTGCGACAATAATGACTGTCCCCTTCAATACCACACCCCGTCCTAGGTTGACAGCGCCAGTAATAGTCAAGTGATCCAGCTCGAGAATCTTGGGAATGCTGCCAATTCGTTTCTGGAAGTCACTGACCTTTTTGAAGTCATTACCCAATTTGATCAAGGGTGCTGGGCCAAATCGGTCGACGTCGATTATAAGCTGGCCGTGCTTCAAGCTGTAAAGATCTGATTTGACGAGCATAAGGTCGGAGCAAGTCTTGACTGGCAAGAAGCGTCGACGGGGTACGTTCACACCGTGTGCATTTTTGAAGTGACGGATGGCAGCGCCGACAGCCGTCTCGAGCTGGACAATGTTGACGTCCGACTCTCCTTTCTTGTCGGCAGGGATCGACTTGTTGTTGGGAATAATTTCCATCTCGAGCTCGTTGTTTTCAACCACCCGCTTGATGGCTTCCAGGTTCAGCCAGATGTTGTTGGTATTGAAGTATTTGAACTTCTTGATCGACTTGAATTCGTTTGTGTACTGCTTGGGAACTTGTGCAATTTCAAGGAGACGGACGGAACCTTCATAGTCGATGATAGTACCACCCTTGACGTCAGCCTTTGTCTTGTCGGTCAGCTCCATAATATACTCGGCATCCGACTGGACCATATGCTGTAGGATGCGGAGGTCGACCACGGCGCCCAGGTTGTCGGCGTTGGAGAGGAAGAGGATCTCCACACCCCGCTCAATGAGCTGGTCGAGGATGCCCGAGTTGTAGAGGGATTCGAAGACGTCTCCGTGGCCGGGTGGGTACCAATCCGAGATCTGTGAATCGAAACTCTTGGGAGCAGGAAGGAGAGAGTCCCTCAGCACACGAGGGTAGCGTGACTGGTTGAAGGTCATGATGTCGATGTTGTGGCCCTCATATTTCTTGATGATGTTTTGCGTGTCCTCGTCAGTATTGAATGAGTTCATCAGGACGAAGGGGACGTTGACGTTGTAGGTCCGGTTGAGGTATTCAATTTGACGGACGGAAAGGTCAAGGAAGGACATGCCATCACGGACCTCGATCACCGATTTCGGACCAACGCAGCCCATGGACGTACCGAGACCACCATTGAGCTTGATCACAGCCAGCTTCTTCAGGTATTCGACAGACTCTGAGTTTGCAAGCTCATTGTAGTCCACAACTTGCTGCGGTGCAGGTGGGGCAATACGGTCCCACGACAGAACGTTTCCCTTCGCCTTGTCGTTGAGGTAGCGTCGAAAGAGTCCGAAGAAGTTGTCCATCTCCGTCTCGAAGCGCTCCCTCTCGTCGTCATCCTTGCAAGTTTCGGCGAGAGCATTTAGGGCATTTCGCATTTGGCCTGCGGCGACAGATGTAGAAGTGTTCTCGAAAGCCTTTGGATTGGCACGAGGCCTAGTCAGCTCTGTATTTATACTGTGTAGAACCGTCATAACGTCTGAATTGATGAGTTGCAATGGAAGAATGTAATTGATACTAGTGGGCTGGAGCCAATGACATGAGTACTGAGTAGAAGTACTGGCGTCGTTGTTGACGTTCAATTGTGAAGCTGCCAGCCCAATTGTATGACAAAGTCAATTTTCGGAACGCCGGGAAAGCACGTTTCGAGAGTCTAATACCCATGGAAGTTATGCCACAAGGATAGCACGTCACAGTAGCAACAGTAGCCCCCGGCGAAATCCGGGTTGATCCTGCTTCACCTTGTAGAGAAATTGAACTCACCACATGCGATTGAGACTTGCCATGGTGATTCCGTTTCGAAGCTGCCTCTCCGTTCGTTGTAGCACCGTCCCTAAGGTGTGACGGAATAGCTCTCTGTGCTGCTGCCATTTTCAAAAATTTGTTGTACGAAGAGGATTTGACGTCTACGTTCTGTAGGAGGCAAATTCATTAGCCCAATTCACAAGACAGCGTCTGAAGGGGGCCTTTAGCCGCACGCCCTGCAAACAAGAATAAGAGCCTAGGTATGATACCAGAGAGATAGTAGGGGGTTAATTGAGATCTGAAGCCACAAAGATCCTCAGTGCCCCGTCATTGAGGCAATGGTAGTGATTGGGGAAGCTGTGCGCAGCTTGAAGACCTGGGGAAAGTGGGAGTTGGACTCACGCAATTGAGCTCGTCAAACTTTCTGTGGGCACCACTGTTTGAGGATGCAGCTGCCTCGTGGATCAAATTTACAGTGTGGAACTTCAAGGAGAATATTTAGCAGGCTGGAAAAACTTGTACGATATTTGAACTTTTTGTTCGTTGAGCCCCTTTACCTTAACCTGCCTTAATCTAGATCGAGGCAAGCGCCCGCATTTGGCACAAAACGTGCCTTTTCGCTCGCTCAAACTTGAAACGATATCATAAAGATATCGATATCGATATCGATTGTTTACTCCTTTCGTCGAATCTCTTAAAAAGGCACTCTAGAATTGGAAGCTCATTGTAGGATCTTTCTGCTCAAAGGGGTAGATTCCCTGCGTGATCGCCCCTTTCAGAGGGCCCCTCGGGCCATGTAATTACCGATCATCTAAAATTGGCATATGCATCCCAAACAAAGCTGTACCTCGCAGAATCCAGATCTTTATGATGCAGACATCAGTCTTGTATATACCCATTCCGATAGCTTGTGAACGCCACCCCGAAGACACATTGGCAACCTACATACTTTTGATTACAATTGACCAAGATAGGCCCCGATGTCTTGAATAAGTTGCGTAGATTCTGGAAGTGGTAATTACGCTCTGAAACAGATGAGCTCCAAGTAGCCATTTGTTGGAAATGTTCAACGAAAGTGGCACGCAATAAGGTGTAAGTGGGAAGAAAAGTCCAATCTCTGTCTACTCTACGTATCGGCAGGAAACTCGCAGGCTGTGATACTGAAGAAAACTGGAAACTCAGAAACTGACTTGAGATTTGACCCTCCTCCTTGCCATCAACATGCACAGATTTGGACCAAAAAGAGGAGGTTCAGTGATACCATAGTCGAAAACACTATTCAACATGTTAGCGGAGTCCAAAATCACATATCATAGACCAAACGTTAGACTTACTGTCGCCGCGCCATTCGCCAAATCATGACATGTCACTGCGATTCTTCCTACGGTGGCCTTCTCAGACAAGTGTATACACTGGTACGGGACTACTTGCCCTCGCAGCTGTCGCTTGTCCTTCGGAACGGGAACGAATATAAACCGTCAGTACTGAAATCGAGCTACTCGTTGAGAAACAGCTCTAGTAAGACAATAGGACGATTGCGGAAAAGGTGAGAACGTTCATAGCGTCATTGACAACATTGATCCTATAGTGATCCTGGCCCAGGCAGCCAGGAATTTTCGTTCATTGTTATGCCAAGGTTGGAGTTCTGGTTCATCAGGTTAGAGGATGATGTGGAGTCGAGTGCTGTGGGTAGGGAGAAAGCTGTGGGAAGAAGCCATGCTACAAGGACGAGGTTGTACGCAGGTATCTGTTTTGACATCATGATTCTCTTCCCGCTCAAATATGCAACTTCGTAAGTCGTGAGTCGTTAGTCGTAATTTGGTAATGGTACACTAAGGAGTTGCTATTCAGCAGGAAAGGAAGAAAGAATTTGAGATCGCAGGGGAAGATTCAAGCTTTTAGCGGTCTACGTGAAAGATGCCTCCAAGATATTGTTCCATTAGAAGCCATCGTTATTCTTTATGTATATATCACATTAGGAGACAACATCATGTGGACAAGGACTACCACAAAATGCTTTCAACGGGGGAAGAATCGCCATGTGTTCGGACTCGTGACAAAACAAATATGCTTCGTATGCCCCGGCCGCCTGTGGAAGCTCGGGTAGTCAATCTGGCTCTCGATCGAGAGAGCTTCGTCTTACCTTGATACATTCCTTTGTAAGAGGAGCACCATTAGATTTGTTTTGGCTTACCTCTCGGCTTGGCAATCACGTGCCAACTCTGACGGCTAAAGTTCCCACTCGCCGTTACTCTGACCTCAGTACGTTTCCGAGCGGATCGCTTGTATCAGGTTCTTCGAACTCCTCCGAGTCGCGAAGACAGAGATACGAGAGTATCGGTGATCTTCGCGGCCGCTTCTGTGGCTGCCTTGGCCAAAGCGCCCAGATCTGATTGGGTCGCCAATCTGACACCTTCAGATCAGCATTCTCCCTGGCTTTCTCTATTTTCAATCCCGTCTTGTTATGGAACGAAATGATAGGTCGGAGAATAGCATTATGATGTCGAACTGCGGTCGCTTTGTGTCAAGGCAGAGTACCATGGTCCGTGGTAGCGGGGACTTGACGCCCTGGCGTTGTAAAGGCGGCTTTCGACTTTTGTATGGTTGTGCACGGAAAGCTAGTCTTTTCACCTTTTTCCCGTCGCATCCATGTCTTTCTCTATACAAGACTTTCGCCAGGTTTCTCTGTGCATGCGTTTCCTGAGATTCAAGTGTGCTGGTAGACTGTGCGAAGCTAGGAATTCTGAATTATCATTCAAGCCTGGTCGTTAACTTTACTTTTCGTTTCAATACAGCTTGATTGATTGTGAGCCCCTGCAATACTCTCAGCTCTCATGGCCACAAAACACCAAGGAATTAGGGATTCGAAGTCCTCCTCGGACACACAGCTCACCAATGACGTCCAGGATCCTACCACAAACCCTAAGTCACTCTCAAACCACACCAAGGAAGAAGAGGACTTGAACAATTTGCAGTACCCAGCACCATGGAAGTGGGAGAAGTTTCTCCTTGGTGGCTACAGCCAAAGTCGGATGTTAAAGTTCAAGAAGCCGAAAACGATGTACACTGCCATCAACCTCTTCGCTGGTGTTGCTATCATGTTCTATGGGTATGATCAGGGTGTCATGTCGCTGGTCAACTTGAATGAAGACTACTGGAATCACATGGGAATCAACCCTATTAAGGGCAACCAGAGGAATGTTGCTGCCGAAGGTGGAATCGTTTCGGTCTACTACGGTGGCACGCTCATCGGCGCTCTCATTGCTGGATCACTGGCAGATCGCTGCGGACGTGTTAAGGCTGTTGTGTTCGGTTCAATGTGGGCTTTGCTGGGTGCAGTACTCCAGGCCTCTGCACAGAATATCGCCTGGATGTGCTGTGCTCGTGTCATAGCTGGAGTTGGAGTTGGTGCGATCGACTGTGTCATCCCTGTCTGGTCTGCGGAAGTCAGTAGCCATTCGGCCAGAGGTGCTTTCCTCGCCATTGAGTTCTTCATGGTACGTAACATCTTTTCCGCGCGCTGATCTGGCTAATATGAGTAGAACATCGGCGGTCTTGCCCTAGCATATTGGATCGAATACTTTGCCTCCCTCAACCCGAACATGGTTATGGCATGGCGTACCCCCCTTGCGCTCCAGATTATCTTCATTTTCATCATCGGCATCGGCATCAACTTCTTCCCAGAATCTCCTCGTTGGCTTATGAAGGTTGGACGTGAGCAAGAAGCACGACGCGTTCTACAGGCCACGAGAGAAGGTGACGTGGAAATTGAGTTAAAGGGCATCAAGAAAGTCGTGAGGTTTGAGCTGGAGACATCAAGTACCAACCATTACTGGGCTATGCTATTTCCCAAAGACAAATACGCACGACAGTTGCGCTGGAGGGTTGTCCTTGCTGTATGGCTTCAAATTATGCAAGAATTGGTTGGCATTGGAGTCATCACAGTCTATGCAGTGGATCTGTTCCAGAACGCCGGTTTTAGCGAGGAATTGAGCAAGCTCTTGGCTGGCTTTAACAACCTTAGTTACATGTTCTCGGTCATCTTCGCGGTTATTACACTGGATAGATATGGTCGTCGAGCGACAATGGTGTGGGGAGCTGTCGCAATGGCCTTTATCTTACTCATTGCCGGGATCCTAGACAAATTCGCCAATGCCCCAGGTCCGAATCAACGAGCCTACGGAGCGGGCGTGGCCACCATGGTCTTCCTTTATACTGCTACCTTCGGGGCAACTTGGCTCACCACACCGTGGCTTTACCCTACCGAAATTTTTCCACTCAATGTCCGAGCTAAAGGAGGAGCCTGGTCAGTCGTCGGCTGGTCGATTGGAAACGGCGTCATTACGATGATCACACCCTTCCTCTTCCAGTCCATCAGCTACGGCACCCTTCTGCTATTCTTCGGCCTCAACATATTCTGCTTGCCGTTCGTCATCCTCTTGTATCCAGAAACATCTGGAAGGAGCTTGGAGCAAATGGATACGTTCTTCGAGAACGGTGGTAAATGGAACGTTTTCAAGGCCAGTAAGAACATGAGAGAAGCAGGAATTGAGGATTGGAGATGGACCAAGATGATGACAGAGGAAGATCGCCATGAGCTGGAGAACGGGAGGAAGATGAGCACTGCTGGGCGAAGTCCCGAGGAAGACGAGAGGGATGCAAGGCAAAGCTGGAAGAAGAGGCCTGTGTACACGTTCAAGCGAAAAGCGTCGAACGCCGGATTGATGTAAAATGTCTGTGTCATGAATGAGGGATATATGAATGGAATTGGTGGCGTATCAATTGGCTACCATTGCTGGTTAGGCATTTGCTACCTACGGTACTTTAGCTCTGTGTGAATTATCTTCAGATAGATCGTGGCCGCAACAGAGACAGTATTTAATGCAATGCTGTTACAACATGATGCACGATGTTCCGAAGGTGCTTTCGATTGGGTTTGATTCCTGCACACCGTGCACAAACCTGTATATCCCTGCACAATCAATAAATCGGTCACCGCCAAATTGGGTCATTTCCGGGTCATGGAGGGATCCTTAAAAGCGCTCAGCCTCTCTCCACAAGACCACACTTTGAGCCGTGAGAGATACAAAATTATAGCGCCCTTTAGGAGAATTGGCTGCCTGCATGGTTATGTCAGTGGTGCTAAGCTTCTCTGGATCGTGGAACTGCAGCTATGGCAAGCTCCGCAGTAGCTGCTCAAGAGTACTGGGGTTATCTGATCAGGCCAGACAAGAGCCCATCACCAGTGTTCGAACAGCTCCTACTTGGACTCGCAAACTACATTGTACGGGACTCCTTCAAGACGTGGTCTTTTGAGGAAGATAGCTAACAGAGCTCTGCGCCGGCAGAATTGGCACATCGCGCCATGGAACACCAATTGCCTTACACCAGCCAAACTCGCACACTTCTACCGCCTTGTTGGCGGCGACTACGATTCTCTCTTCCTCGATACCTCCGAAGCCTCGCTCTCCTTCATATACCAGTCGCTCGGCTGCTTCCACACTCTGCAACCCGAGAGCAATCCTTACAACGCACCCTCGACCCCAGCCCTCACACCGCAAGGCTTCGTACGATGGCAGACTGTCCAGCTATTGCTGGAGCCAGAAGAGCATGTCCCATTCCTACAGAATGCAGTGAAGAGGTTCGAAATCACGAACCCGGTTGACGGGGGCCTCTTCCCTAGCATTCTGCCCAAAGAAGCTCTCCCAAATCAGCCTGAACCCAACATGCTGGAATGGCACCAGAGCGTCTCAGAGAAGCTCATGCTAGAAGCGCAAGCCTCAGCAATACGCAATCTACCGCCTCGACCCCAGATGGCTCTCAGCGACGTCGATCTTGAAAGCTCCAGAGACTCCTCCGTCGACTCACACTCCATCACCTCAATGGCGGGCTACTTTGCAGGTCCTCGCGCTCCGCACCGCGCCCAAACCTTTCCCAACAACCCTTTCTCAGGTCATCAACCACCGCAATACTCCCACGAAGGGCCTTGGTCTCCTGAACTTCGCCGCAGCAGCGTGCCCGACAACAGTCGCGGATTCCCAGCATCTTGGCCCCAAGACGGGCCTACACCTACAGCCTTCCAGCCTCCTCCTAAACCTCGACGACCTTACCATGTGAGAACCGCAAGCGGTGTCTCTACAATCAGCACCTCTACTTCTGACTCGTCGAGCATTACAACTAGCTCCGCATCCATGAGTCCAGTCCGCTATCATGCCCAAACACATCCGCCTGTCTCCCCAGGCACGCGGCGGCATTCTACACATATACCGCCGCAGCGTCCAGCGTCGCACCCGCAAGGCGACACGGTTCACCAAACGCAGCCGGAGAGGAGAAAGAGCGTGAGGTGGCAGGACATGGACGATGTTTTCGACGGGCCCAAGTTCAGTCCACCCAGCTCTCGCGGCAACAACTACAAGAACGGAAATGACTATCGGAACGCAAGAGGATCCGGAGACAAATTCTGGGATGAAACGGGCCGAGGAAGATCTGCTGGCCGGGATACTGGCGTGAGAGGGAGGCGGTACCCTGATGGGACGGATTGGAGATGAGTAGGTCTGGGCGTTAGGAAGAAGGTTTTTCTCTCTGATATACCCTTTTGCTAGACACCATTCCATCTGGGTGGGTTTCCTGGGTAGCGAGGATTTTCTCATGCATTCGAGCGTTGGAATTGTGGCATTGCCCCACAGGCATCAGTTCATTTCTCAACTCCGAACATATAGAGCAACACACTTCAAGAGACCTTGACAGGTCCACAATCGGATGTTGATATTTCTCATGAAAGTAGCAAGTATTTATAGCAGACTTAAAACAAATACTGAGATACTGCACTCCTTGATAGCATCACATGAAGGTTTTCAATCGAAGTCATCCAAGGGTTTTGCACATAGTCATTGGCAACTATCTCGCAACGACGTCTATGTACATATGTAAAATTTACTCCTCTATCTCTGGCGTTGTGTTAGGGCCTTTTTGCGGTAGCTTACCCTCTGCTTCACGTCCACCGCGAACATTCGTCATTAGAACCAATCCATAAGTGCACCACCTTTTTTCGGTACTATGAAAAGGACTAGTGGATCTTTATGACATACCTGTCTCCTCTATCTGCACGGCCGGCCTATGTACTGCACATGTGCCCGAGCTGCGCTTTTGGATAATTTTCCTGCATCATCTCATCCACGTCCTTCAATTTTCTTGCTCGAGAAGTCCGGGATCTAGTCTACCAAAAGTCCCACACCTTGATTTGATATTCAGAGAAAGAAGAGCATCGCAAGATGCCGAAATTAGAAGCAAAAGAGCCTCTTCCGTACTGGTTGAATAACGTGCCAGAACACCAACGACCAGCGACCTGTCCCGAATTCCTCCTCGACATCTCCGACAGAAATAAGGGCATGATCAGTCTCCCTGAGGCCGAGTTCCATCGTCTGACGTGGCCTGAAGTGCAGGAGCTGATAAGTAGGTCTAGAGCTCTTTGGTAGATGAATATGTTTGTTGAAATACTGATTTTTTCAAGAACACAATCAGATCGATAAGTTTTGCCGCTCTCCAACAGACCACCGGAAGTATCTCGCTTTCATGTTCGAGCTCAAGAAGAGATATGGCTCTGTCATGGATTTTGTACGGGATGAGCGTCTCAAGTGGACGGATCTTGTGCCGAAAGCTTTGCCGTTCAAAGATCCAGGTAATTCCATCTTCTCGAAGATGATGCCATTCAGTTGGGGTTGATCTGAACGATTGACCCTCTGTATAGGCGATCTGTGCATTCTATACAACGACTGGCCCTACGGACTCGACCCAAATATTGTTCATCTAGTCGTCTGGACGAAGTTCGTACTTGAAGATGACAAGGATACTGGTGAATTGACGAAAGAGAGGAGGGCACAGATCGACGAGTATGTCAATAAGACTTTTGAGACACGGGTCCCTTCCATGGATGTAAGTGCCCCGTAAACATTCAACATCCTTCTTGTGTCTGCGAATTCGACAGCATGAGATGGACCACATACGAAGCTGACCGTTTTTAGCTAATTTGGTTCAAAGATTGGAGTTCACTGAAGTCAATACATCCTATGGAGCACTTTCACGTGATGCTATATGAGCCAGATATGGAATTTATCAAAGAGATTACGAATGGAGATGTTGCTATGAGCTCTCGGCTGCCTGAAGATGGAAGTTTGCCAGATATCTGAAGAGTCTCCTATCATGTATCAGCTATTTACATTGTCTGTGTGACCCCGAGAGTGGCCCAGGTCTATTCCGGATCAACAATTTGACCAAGCATGTGAGTTCCAGATATGTCGCCTATCAAAGCTGGTTATGGCGAAGATCAGGTATATTTGAGCGGCAAATTGGTGGTGGTGACAAGGTATTAGTTATTTAATTTCGAAGCGAGTTTGTCAGTTTAATTCTACGATCACGATCTGGATCTCACGGATGGCACTCAAAGTATAAGTCTCGAAGTGTTGAATTTTGTTTTGCTATGTTGGGTTTCGAGCTCATTACTTTTGTCAACACTCAGCATCGACGACACTTGAACTTTTGAAACACCTGTGCAGCTTCGTATCTCACAACTTGCACGATGCGTGCTACAACCATCCATACCCATCTTTCGCCAACATGTCATCAAATCTACGTTGGTCTCGTGGGGCTCAGAAAATGGTTTTGAACGAAGGAGAGCGGAGACCAGACCCCTCGAGCTTACGTCGGTCTCGCCGAGTTCACAACCTGGAGCCAAGCAAGATAGATGCAACCAGCCACTCAGACAAGGATCAACATGGCAGGTCTCGAAAGCCTCCGGAGCCTATAAGTGCGCAACCAAGTGAAGCGGGGAAGACTCCATTCCCCTTTCTCGGTCTCCCAACCGAGGTCAGACTCATGATATACCGCCATGCTCTTGTTTTGGGGAAGGACAAGACCCACTACAACAGGCTGAGCACCATAATTGTCAGAGACTTGGCACCATCCGACTACCAGAAAAGGACCATCTCCGGATCGTGCAAGCACCGAACAGCTTACGGGCTCCACTGCCACCAAAACCACCCGTGCCCAAATCGTTGCTCTCTGGGATCAGTATACCATTTTTGCGTGAAGTCGTCGCCCATGGAGGTCACATCATACACCCACGGCTACCACAATCTAAATCTTGGACTTCTGAGCGTCAATCGACAGATTTGGAGGGAAGCCGCACCAGTATTCTACGGCAAGAATACTTTCGACTTTCGCTCAATGAGCGCTGTGATGCCTTTCTTGAACGACCGAAAAGAATTCTGGTCATGCTTCAAGAATATAAGATTCACCATATTGCTAGACTGGCACGGCCACGGTAATCAAATCCATCAACATGTCTTTGCCCAGATTGCCAACTCATCCTCTCTGAAGCTCAAGCACCTAGCGGTCAAGGTTCGGGACCCCATGGTCCTATCTCCAAGAATAAAACACTCGGATTCCGAAGATGAGAGGAGATTGATGGCCTGGATAGACAACCTGAGTTCAATTCGAGAGCTTGGCTCGCTAAAGATAGAATATTCTCTAGGTCGAAACACCGGTAATTACATCTTGGGGCTTAGCTTAGGGATTCCGCAATTCGAAAAGGAAGCTGCCATAGAATTATGGTGTCAGCTGGCGCCTTTGGTCTTGAGGCCAGGGTCGGCACAGCTTACTAAGAAGGTAGTTGAGGGGTTTCGACGGACGCATCCAGACATGGGAAGCGGGAATGGGTTGCCGTCACCTATCTGGGTTAAAGTGTATCACTACTTATCGCAATAGGACAGAGACAGTCGAGGGGAATGGTACTCTCGGGTTGTTGCGTGCATTAATGGTCAGGTTGAGACGGGACAGTGTCCTATTGATAGTTTGTCCAAGAATATCGTTGAATAAGTTTGGCATATGCGCTACGGAAGGCTTACTTCAGACAGCTGACAACGAAAGGTTTTGCGTTGGTACAGGTATGAATTCAATGGTTTGATATAGGACTCCGTTCTGATACCTTGGTATCTATTACATGATGGTAACTGATTGTTGCGAACAAAGAAAATGATAGAACCCAAAACGCCATTCAAATGAACTTGTTTTATTCCATAATATAGTCATGTACTGGCTCATGCCAACCAATAGTCGGCACAACGCGTGCAGAGTACTCCGACATCCAATTCCCTCAATTGTCGAGGAGCTTTCGTCAAATTTCTTCCGCTGCTGCACTCCAAGCTTCACACAGCCAAATGGCAGGGACTACCGTTGATGTGTGATGATGGTTCGCTTAGAGCCGGTACTCGTTGTGGTCTACTTTCTGGGCAGGCAGCTCAAGAACGGGATAATCGCGAGTGATCCTTCTCGCATGGGCACGGATGCTTGCCTAGACAATTATGGAGTCAGCGTCATTTTCTTGGGATGGAAAATAAGTCGTGAGACATGTCTTGGGAGCATTAATCTCTTGAGACACATACGACGGCTTGAAAGTATGTGAAATGGAAAGGAAAAATCATCAAAATTTAACGTACTCCGCAGCCATTTTCAGCCGGCCTTGCTGCCAGCTAAATGAGCGTTCCAGCATCTGCGGCATCTCAAATACTCTTCACCCATCCATCGAGGCACCAACGATCCAGTCGTGTTCTGCGCATCGATGATGTGCGAGAGGGATAATGCGAGAGGGATCGCTCGGACGGTGAGAAGGAGGTTAGGAAGAGGAGCCAGGTGTTGAATTGCATAGTGTAATATGGAAAATTCAGTATATGGTGAGTAGGGTAGGGGAAAGGATGAGAGTACGGATGTGTGATTGTATCGACAGTGTCTTGTGGTGACACTGTACAGGTAATGGGTGGAATTCGAATGAACAATAACTGATGAAAAGAAAGGAAGCAATTCAGCTCTCTTTGTAGGTCTGTCTCCGCCATCAATCTTTGCAAGCCGAGTGGCACTTGAAAATAAGCCGCAGGTGCCTAACGAGGCTCTCTGCCATTTCCCCGGAGAGAGAATTTATAGTGTGACTGCTCAACAAAATATGTTCCGGTCGAGTTCGAGATATTGTTGGCGTTCCCACCATGTAGCCCACTTCTTGGCGAAAGGAGAATTTGCACTGTGTCCTGAATCGTTACCTCGAAGCTGGCCTTCCGTCAAGGCCTAACTCGCTCACTGTCTTGAGATACTATACCAAAAACAACGACGTCGTGCAGATCTGTCGTCCATCCCTTTCGCCCTCATGGCCAAGGTACAACGCCGAGCTGGAACGCTAGTCCCTCTACATCCATCCATAGAAGGAGGCTTGCGACCTTTTCAGATCAGACCAGCTCTACGCCAACCCTCATCGGATCGCCGCTGTCTTTGCCCCATGACCCCATTCTCCACTCATCAGAGAACGACGAGATAAGTAAAAGGTTAAGGTTAGCACCCACGCCCACCCGAGTTCGGTAGACATACGCCCCTGAACTCTTTGGCGATGTCGAATTCCACCAGGCGAGGGTAGCTTTCCACCATGATCTGATAGGGTCAGGATAAACATTCAATAGCCCAAGACTGACAAGAGTATGTCGAACAGCTTCTGAAACGCTCCAGGAATCGTTGCCGTCGTTTGCGCGCATGTCAAAACCATGTATGTCCGCTTCTATCTGGAAGATTCCCCTCACTATACTCAAAGACCAAGCTGGACTGGGCGTTCCAGCCGTACGACATCGACGGCGATGAGAAAAGATCCCCTACGATGAATTGCTCCAGACCGTTGAAGCGATCTACAAGAGGGTGAGCAGATGCAATTCACTAATCTTTCCTGGTCGTTCAAGGATTATGACTGACCGGTTTCCTAGTTTGGATCAATGGTCAAGCTTCCCGCCGATGAGAATTCTCTGAATATTGACGTACGCAGAATCTAATCTTCTGAACTGACAAAGACGAGAACGGCTCTCGTGATACAGTGGAATACAAGGAAGGCAGCAAACGCGACGAAACGATTGTATCTGCACTCTCCCTGTACAATGGCCTCGTATGAATGGTTCTACGTCTGGCAAAACTTTGGCTTTTTCTTTCGCAACAAGTTCGTCGGCGCTAGGATGGTTCATGAACAGAGCCAGGACGTCACAAAGAATGCTCACTGGTTAAGGTTTTTATGGGGGAGGGGAAACGGATCCTGACGTGGCTAGGCGACTCCGATCATGGGAAGCTAAGTTACAGAGGCCATGAAGGACGTTTGCCAGTCGTTGAATAGGGCTACGCAAACGAATGCTCAGAATATCGATTGTTGTTAGGACCCCCTCCTGATAATGACCCTTCCCAGTAGTCGTTCTTGTCATTAACCCGTAGTTGTGCAACAATGGTTATAGCGCCAGCAAATCTTTTTGAAAGAAACAGACAAATTCCTCCAATCGTGGACCTAATCATCCAAGGCTACCCTAGTAGTTGAATGCAGATACAATCGTTTCTCCCAATAGAGAGTCTGCTAAGGTACAGTCTTCTCCCTTTCGCGCCTTGTCTCCTGTCAAGCTCCTCTAGCGCTCTCAAAATCTCTCCCTAGTCGTGCCTGATACTAGTACCTAGCAAAAGCCCTGTGGACGATTACCATAATGGCACCGAACGCCTAGCGACCGCGGAAATGATGAACAAATTGTAGAAACGTCAATCGAAACTCACACCAAGCCATCATACAAGGACAAAGCAGATATAATCGTCTCGTGGCGCTTGCTGCCCTCCATGAATTAGACAATCAAGCTTGTCTATCGATAAAGAAGAGAAGGGGTCGGTATGCTGTCTTGCGATTTGCGCCTATATTGTATAGACTTGCTAACTCCTAGACAACTTCTAATACATCGAACCTCGTGTGCAACATGCGAGCTTTCCCGTGATAATTAGATGACTTGGGTAGCAATAGTCGACGATGTCAATAAGAACGGTGCTGCTGGACGCTTAGTTTTGGACGGCCTCGAAGGTTGAATTATGGAGATCGATCGAGTAGAACGAGGGTCGGAAAACCCATTCTTGTGGTCGAAAATTGGCAGGCCGGTTTAAACTTGAGATAGCTATCGAGGTTGGAGTCGCAGCAATTGAACAAGTAAAAGTAGCATTGTACCTCGTGACACCGCAAGCCTATCCCATTATGTGCATGAGGGATTTGACAAGAACTGTAGCCCAATCGCTCAAAATCTCGCGGTTATCGTCGATAACCAGCAGGTCAGCAAGGCGAGCTATAGAGTAGAATGTTTAATTCAACAACAACTTAGGATTTGGCGTGCTTACTTTCATCTGAATTCTTGTGCTGAATCCTCACGCCAAGACTTTGGAATGGTTCCGCTTGGACCGTTCGATATTTTGTGTAGCTCTTGGACTTTATTACTGTAATTAGACTTGAGCTTGGACGACAATGTTTGGTGGATGGTGGACGTGAACTAAGGTATTGTAAGTCGCGAAAATTGCCAAGAGGTGACGTCACTTCTGCGGTCAGCCAGTCAGCGCGGAGTCCTGAAGCACCGAAACATTTCCAAGGCTGTCACATACGGCCCAAAGCCGTCAATACTTCGCTTCTACCTGGCTCTCTATACCACCTTGTCGATAGCCTCAAACTTTGGCAGGATACTTTCTTCAACTTGCTAGCATACAAAGGTCCTCAAAATGCCTCTCGGTCACCACAGCGATCACCGGCGCATGTCGCTAGGAAGTGAGCCTTGACCATTGTTGCTCGTCTGATCAGCTGCTTCGGGGCAGCAGACAGTGTCCGGGTGCACAAGCTGACCTTGCTGCATTGAGCAGAGAAATCCGGCGACGGCGGAAATACAGAAGGGGACGATGAAACAGGTCAGGAAGGGAAACACCAATTCTTGACTCGATGTCTAATACAAGTGCAGTTGTGGAGCCCGAGCAGGGCAATGGTCAGTCAAATGTTCCCAAGGACGTCAACCAGTGCAATGCAGTCGCTGATAGGCACCGGTACCTACAGTGCTCTCCCACATTATATCACAGCTACGGCCAGGTGCGGATCTGAGCAAGGTTACGCTTCCTACGTTCATACTAGAACCAAGATCTATGCTGGAGCGGATTACGAAGTTCATTGCCCGAATCCTTTCCGAGGCTTCTAGCTGACAAGCTGGCCCCAGCTTCATGGCACATCCCGAAACCCTCGTTCCTATGACCAAGATCGAAGATCCTGTGGAGCGATTCTTGTCTGTGGTCAAATTCTACTTGAGCGGCTGGCACATAAAACCACCGTAAGTCATGCCATGCGGGCAATATTACAGTGCTGGACCACAAACTAAAAAAAGGGTAGAGGCGTAAAGAAGCCACTAAATCCGATCCTGGGTGAGACGTTCACTTGTTATTGGGAATACCCGGATCACACTCGTGGATACTACATATCGGAACAGACTTCACATCACCCTCCAAAATCAAGCTACTTCTTCATGGCTCCTGAGCACCATATAAGGATAGATGGAGCACTCAAGCCAAGGAGTAAATTCCTAGGCAACTCAGCTGCAAGCTTAATGGAAGGCATAGCTATCTTACGGTTCACGAATCGAGGGTCGTCGAGAGGTGGAGAAAAATAGTGGGCATGACTGACAACCTTGGTCCTGCGCCGCTGACGGGTTACAGTTTCGTCACACAGCCTAATATGTACGCGCGTGGCATTCTTTTCGGAAAGATGAAATACGAGTTGGGCGACCACAGCTCTATACGGTGTCCAGAATTGGGTCTTGTGGCTGACCTCGAGTTCAAGACTAAGGGCTACTTTGGCGGAACCTATAACGCTATAGGTGGCTCGATAAAGAATGAAAAGACAGGAGAAACGCTTTTCGAACTATCAGGGATGTGGAGTGGGGAGATGATTGCAAGAAATATAAGGGTATGGGAGATCATGGGCTACCGGGGATTTAGTGCTGACAGCTGGGCAGACAGGGAAGAAGGAAGTCCTCTTTGATGCGACACACGCAAAACACACAGCCCCAATTGTTCGTCCACTCGAAGAACAGGATGAGCGTGAATCCCAGAAGCTGTGGTATAGTACAGTACAGGCGATAAAGGAATCGAATCATACCGCTGCTACAGAAGAAAAGACAAAGATAGAAGACCGGCAGCGAGACGAAACGGCGAAGAGGGCCGAACAAGGCGTAGAATGGCAACCGAAGCTGTTCAGGAAAGTCCGCGGAGGCCCTGGTGGACCGGAAGAAGGAGAGGAGGACCTGGACTGGATATTGAATGCAAATATGTTAGTCTGGGCTAGACTTCTCTCTTATGCTTGCGCTAACAGGAGCAGCGACGGTCAAACACCCGAAGCTAAAACCAAGCAAATCCTTGCCATCGCGCCTATACTGAAAGGACAACGTCCGTCCCAGCAACCACAGCCTCCCCAGCAATCCCAAGCAGCTCAGTCACAACATGCTCAATCTCCACCTCAGCCTCAACAGCAGCCACCTCAGGCCCAACATCAGTCCGCAGAAAATAGCGACCTGATCGATTTCGGCCCGGCAGACTCTCAAGCTACTTCGATCCCGCCAAGGAATTCTTCTCTACAGCAACAGCCTGTTCAACAAACGGTGCAACAACCAATGAACGCACCAGCCGGCTTACAGGAGCCAATGCAGCCAGGTCAACCCCTCAAGCGCGTTGACACGCTTACGAAGGATTTAGATGAGTTTGTCGATGCACCAGCACCTTGAATATGGTATTGACATGATGAGTTATTCATGCGATACAAAACAATCCTGCAAGATGACCTTGCAGAACACGAAAAACCAATGGGCGATTTGGAGGGGCTTTTGTGTCTAGATTTTCCCCTCTTCATGAGTAGCACAGCATAAGTAGGCGAATGGCATTCTCGAACCAAAAGTGCCTTCTTGAAGTGCTGTCCGAATGCTAGATATTGCAGTATGATATTAGGCTTCCCTTGCCTTGCATGCAAAGCACCACCATCCCTACAGGTATCAAACCTCCTTTCCACCTCTCACCCCCTCCCCGTTTTCTTCCTACAGTCCGGACAATACCACTTCCCCTTCGGCTCCTCCTTGACCCCCACACAGCTCCAATGAAACCACTCATTCCCGCACCCATCATTATCACAAGCAACCATATTCCCATAACTAACACTATGGCAAATACAATACTTCCGATCATCGCCCTCCCCCTCATCATCCGGATCTTCCATCTCCACATCCTCATCATTTTCATCCCCAGCCACACTATCATCTTCGCCCGTCATGGAAGCCGGCGTGCCGGATTTTTTGTGCCCGCCGCCACGTCGGCGAGAGGTGGAGGTTGATTTTTTGTTGCTGGTGGTGGTGGCGAGCTGGTTGATGCGTTGGTGGGGCGCACCGGCGCGGGAGGGTTTGATTTTATTGGAGGGGCGGGTGGGACCAGCGGAGGAGCCGCGGGAGGCGGTGTCGAGACCTTTGGGGGTACCGGGGCCGAGAGATGACTGACGCAGCGACGAAGACGTTACTGGGATAGAGAGATGGTGGGGATTCATACGCCGACGTTTCGAAGGGTCGGTAGAAGGCGAGCGATTCGCTCCGCGCGCGGGATTGAGATGGGGTGGCGTGGCGGCGTTTGTGGCGGATGGGATAGCGGTTGTTAGGGGAGATGGTTGGCGGGCTGAGGGCTGTACAAGGCGGGTTATAGAGTTGTTAGCGATGGTTGTGGAGGGGCCTGCGTTGCCGGAGAGGGGGTGCAGGGGCGTGGAGGCGCCGGTTGCGGAGGCAGAGAGTGGGGGAAGACGGATGGAGAGGGAAGTATTGTTTAGGAGGGAAGGGAGTTGGGGGTCGGGTTGGATGGCGCCTTCGTTTTGGAGGTCGCGGATTTTGAAGTCGAGGCGCTTGATTTGACGTTCGAGCTGGGGTTTATGTGAGAATGGGAGATGGGATCAAGGATACGGATTGGGAGGACTTACGAGTAGAAGAGCTTTCTCACCCAGGCCAACCTTTTCCTCTTGGATGACCTGAGCTCTATCATACTGAGCCATGGCAGCTTTGCAATACCCTTCCTCCTTCGGATTTGGCTGGCCGGCTCCATTCATTTTTACAAATTTTTGTATACTGCCATCGCGGCTTGCAATTTGGTTTTTACAATCTTGGACGACTCGATCTTTGGCTGCTATTTCTTCCAGCAGATGTTGGATCTCAGCGGGAAGATTTGCAACTGGAAGATTTTGTTAGACTGAAAAAGAATGTGGCTAAGGAGACAAGGCTTACCGTCCTGAACAAACTGCTCGAGCACAGAAGCTGCGTCTTCTGCCATGGCCATTATCGAGGGAATCAGAGACGTGCAGACTTTAAGGCTTTATTTTCTCTGAGATACTATACTGATCTTTGAAACACGCAGTAGGTCTCTCCGAATTGTTGGGAGTACAGAATTCAGAAATTAACACATGAATCACAATGGATATTTCTTTCCGATTTGGTCTTCAAATTTGCGCGCAAATGCTGAACTCGACTGGAAGCCGAGATAAGCACTTTTTCTTGGTAAAAAGAGACCACAAGAAATTTGATGGGACAGGTGCTGGTGCCTTTCGATGTTTCTCTGGCCACTTGAGACTTAGGCCGGATTTATTGCACAATGTGTGTCAAAGGATACTTGTGGATGACCGCTAGAACTTTCGAGAACACTGGTCCTCTCGTTGATATGAATGCCAGACTTTGGCCTCAAAACTTTGATGGTAATCTTTTTCTATGTTCTCAATCTTGATGGTGTTGTTGTTGCGCTGGTCAGCAGAAAACGAGGGCGAAAATTCAGGGCTAAGACTCAAGGCTAGATTTGGTAGAGCGCAACCGGAGTATCGTTTACCCGCTTGCTTCGGCTGGTTCCTGACGATCTTCTCTTAACCCTGCACCTCGCTGCATCTATCTTGGCTGTGGTTAGTCTGCCCAACAGATGGTTGCGAAGATCGAAGAATTATCCTGACATAGTGACTACATTTGGGTTGAGACAAGGACTCATCGCAAAGGGTGTACCATGACTAAAACATCTGTGGTGCAAGACTACAATCATCCCCAATTGGGGACTACATCTACGTTCACCGTTGACGAGAAGGTCCGAAGAGAGATCGAGAGGAATGGCATTCGTAAGCCGAAAGGCTACACTGTATCTTACCATGCCAACCCCGAGATGGAGAAGATGCACTTTGGGCCAAAGCATCCCATGAAGCCCTGGAGGTTGACCTTGACAAACAAGATTGTGTTGGCATATGGTATGCACGAGGCAATGGACGTATACATTCCACGCGCTGCTACACCCCAAGAGCTAAAGGACTTTCATAGAGAGGATTATATTGAATTTCTACAGAGAGTTACGCCTTCAGATAATACCTGGGATCCAATTCAAGAAGCGTACGCTTACAATACTGGTGACGACTGTCCCATCTTTGATGGTGTCTATGATTATTGTTCTCTCTATGCAGGAGCCTCTCTCGATGCAGCCCGCAAATTGACAAACCACCAGTCAGACATTGCCATTAATTGGTCTGGTGGATTACACCACGCCAAAAAGACCGAGGCCTCAGGCTTTTGCTATGTCAACGATATCGTGCTCGCCATCCTGCAATTACTTCTTCACCACCCTCGCGTGCTTTACATTGACATCGACGTTCATCACGGCGACGGTGTCGAGCAAGCTTTCTGGTCCACTGATCGTGTCATGACCCTTTCCTTCCATAAATACGATAAGGAACAATTCTTCCCCGGTACAGGTGCTACGCACGACACTGGACCCGACAACAATTCCAGCCCTGGAGCTCACCATGCTCTCAATGTGCCCCTGCATGACGGCATTGGAGACTCAGAATATATCAGGCTCTTCCAAGAGATTGTGAGACCGTGCATAAACGCTTATTGTCCCACTGCCATCGTTCTCCAGTGCGGCGCCGACTCACTCGGTGGCGACAGGCTTGGCTGCTTCAATGTCGGCATCAAAGCCCATGGAGCCTGCGTAGCATTTGTCAAGAAATTTCGACTACCTCTTCTCGTACTTGGTGGTGGAGGATACACAGCCCGCAATGTCGCTAGAGCTTGGGCCTACGAAACGAGCCTCTGTATCGGTGCTGAAGTGCATCCCAACCTGCCAGCCCACACACCTTTTTTGGAACACTTCGGCCAGGAACAGACTCTTTTTCCAAGATTAGATACAACGCAGCGGTATGAGAACAAGAACAGCAAATCGTACTTGGCAAGCTTGGTGATGGTAATAGAGGAACAACTGCGATACTTGGAGCACGCCCCCAGTGTGCAGATGCAGTATGTTCCGCCTGATTTGGGAGCTACGAGAGAGGACCTAGAACGTGAAATCTTTGATGAGAGACTGGCCGAAGTGAAAGAAGAGAATCGGAGGAGGGCGGAGAGGACAGGGTAATCCTAAACCTTCAAGGGGTCTGGTAGCAGCCCTCACGATTGCATGGGAACCCTTCCTAGTCTCTAGGTCTAATCCGTCTCTGTACTGTCAGATGCGGCGTCGTCTAAGCACGCTGACCTCTCGCAATCTCAGTCGCGACGGCTCTCTTCTCGCCATGATCCTGGCATGATCTTCACTCCACGCACCTATCGCATCCAGGGTTCTATCAAACCGCTCCTGGCGTTCAGCGACCTTGCAGTCATCCGTACCGTCTTTGGAGATATCGTCGACGATTGCATACAATCTTTGACAAGCAGAATAGTAGTTGTCCGCAAGTCGATTCTGCGCCAAGACCAAAGGCTGCGACACGGAGATGATTGGGTGGTCGAGTTATCGCATGATTGCGTGTGCGTATAGTATCACGAGCGGGAAACCCTCTTGGGAGAAGGTGGGGGTGGCTGCTGTGAGTCTGGCAGCTGATGAGGGGGTGACTGAAGACGGTTAGTGGTATGCGCAAGATAGAATGGTGATAATACTTACAGCTGTTGAGATTGACATTGGGTAAGGAGGCCATCTTTAGATGATCTTGGGGGGTAAGAGTCGCAGTGTGTCTGTGTCAGGTTGTGGTAAAGCTGTGGTGTCTGCTCGGTGACTTACTTAGGGGCTGATAACGGGGGAAACGGAGACGTTTAATAGTTCTAACAAAGGTAGCCTTTTTCAGTCGCTGAATACATGATGCGGTCATCTGAAAGTTGGTGCAAACACTATTCATATGGTAGCCTCTGGAACCGGCCACGAAAGAATCGGCTGGATCAGAAACATAGAACTGACATGGGGACCTGACCTCTTTGTCCACTGAGTGCTCGATAATCAAATCCCGTTACAGAATAATTTGTCTTCGCTTCCGTTGATTGTTTGGTCATTTCCTTCGAGATGGAACGGCCAGAAGCTGTGCGAGGGTGCTTGTGAACAATTGAAGCAGCAAATCAACTGATAGTAGAGACAGTAGACTTTAATCACATTTTGTAGCAATATTGGCCTGACCAAATAAGCCCGTTTCAGAAGCTGGCATATGGAGCAGGATCCATTACAAGAAAAGTGGCTTTACTTGAAAGGTAATTTTCTAGCCCTAGCTAGCGGCGTCCAAAGTAGCGATCTCGCGGTAATCAAAGATACTCTGACAACGACGAGATTTCTTCTACAAAACAGTCTATGACAAAGCTCTAGAAGAGGAATGTAACTATATGTCCCTTAGCGACTTCCAGGTTGTGAAGCAACTATGAAGCTGGAGGTCTATTTTCCGGCGATTAGCGGTAGACGTTGTGGACGTTTAGAGTTGGGATTTAGGGATAGCGGTCCTTTCCTAGTGAGATATCCTCGATATGGAGCGACATTAACAAGCTGTGGATAGGACCCGAATCAAGCTGGGCGCTACTGGTGCTGGTGGAGGTCGTGATACGATTGAATGCGCATGCCTAGCAGAACATAATGAGCCATTCAGTCTTCGCGTCTTTGAAAAGGTGGCATCTAAATGGCGTTGTGCCAGGAAATGCATGAATCGTTATGCTGTGCATCAAACCCAGGGTATCTTCGCAGCCTCAAACTCCACTCCCACAAAGACAAAGACCAGCCTGCGATTTCCAGCAACTGCAAAAATGCCCTCAGTATACGCTACCCGGGCCTCACTCTCTCTCTGCTAATGGCACCTCGTCCCTCTTTTCACCACCACCAAGCCCAAGCTCCTTCCGCCTGCCAGCATAGAACTTCTCCAAGTAAGTCCTCCTCTGCGCTTGCGTCCATCCCTCAACCACGAGCGCAAACTCAACCGCATCAGAAAACCCAAGTGTCTTCGCCATGGTGCAAAGCTGCCTCTTCATCACATCCTGCGGAGGATGGTACCGCCACTCGATTGCCTCGACGTCACTGCCACTTTCGGGGTCGTCATCAGGATGTCTCCGTTTGAGGGGTAGGCGCTCTTGGGTGTCCGGGAAGACATGCTGCCCACCCATGTCCAAGTCGTTTCCAGCTTCCTGCGCACGGCGAGAGAGGCTAGCTTCAATCTTCGATGAGCCAACAACTTCGCTATTCTCATGCGTGTACTCCACACCTGCATTCGCGAGGATAGCTTGCACGGGATCACTTTTCGTTTTCCCACTCGACATCTTCCTCTTTTTCGCTTTCCCGGCCGCCTCTTCAGCTTCGTCCACGATGAGGGCGGCGAGTTGTGACATAGCGCTGTTCTCATCTTTTTCGTCATTGTCGCCGAGTGCGAATGGGTCATCGCCTTCTTTGTCATCATTTGGATTGTCCAAATCAACGCCGACGATTGTGACACCAGCTTTCGATTCCGCGACGTTAGTTTTGTTGACAATGTCTCTAAGTACCATTTTCTCGTTCTGGAAAGAGAAGAGATTTGCCAGGCCGAAGATCTCGCCTTTCTGATCTTTGTTTTCTTGCACTCCTTTGAAGTAGCGCCGTTCAGTGCTGGCCGTGTAGCCGATGTTGGCTTGTTGCTGTTTGTAGATTTGTCTCGCGTAGACGATTTCCTCGATAGTGCCAGCCGAGACGAGGCGGAAGACCTCAACGTCGCGGACCTGGCCGATACGGTAGGCGCGGTCTTGCGCTTGCAGGTCGTAAGAAGGATTCCAATTTGGATCTACGACGACGACTTTGTTCGCGGAGGTGATGTTAAGGCCGACGCCGCCAGCCTTGGTGCTGATAAGGAACACGAATTGATCTGGGTCGCTGTTAAAGTCGTCGACCGTTTTTGCACGGTCAAGGTAGCTCATCGCGCCGTCGAGATAGTTCACGTTGTAGGTAGTGTGTGTGAAGAGCATTTGAAGCATCTTCAGGAGGCGGACGGAATGGCTGAAGACGAGCACTTTGTCACCATTACCGTGCCAGAAGCGTAGCAGCTTCTTTAGTATCTTCCATTTGCCGCAGAATTCTGGGTTAGAGTAGTTTGATATGGGAGTGCGAGTGCGGTAAAGCTCGCGCCATTGTTCTGGGACGGCGACTTGGAGAATCTCAAGGTCTTTGTCCTGTTTCTCCTTGGTATCGTTGCTATTGGGAATGAGTATGGCGAGGTGATTGGCCAGCTTCTGAAGATGGCTGATAGCTGGGAAGACGTAGGATTGCCATTTTCCGCCGTTGGGGAGAAATTGATAGCAGCACCAACCTTGCTTCTTCCCAGAGCCACAGGTACAATCACTTGTGGATTCGGTGATGTAGCTTACCACGTCACTATTAACACAATTCTCGTAGGCGTCAGCCTGGGTTTCTGTGAGTGGGCAAAAGACCACGCGATCACTCTTCTTTGGTAGCTGGTCCGCTATTAAAGTCTTCATTCTCCGTAGGAAAAACTGAGGAAGAAGGTTTTCGACGAGAGCTTTGGCTGTCTTTCGCGCTTTGCTAAGTTGATGTACCGTAGCGTCGTGGGACTGGCCCATCTTCAGAGGCAGGCTGATACTCTGCTTCCACGTCGAGATCGGACCAAATTTTCCAGGGTTGGTCCAATTGAGCAGCGTCCACAACTCATCATAAGAATTTTGTATAGCAGTGCCTGTAAGCCCAATCCTGCACAAAGAGTTTACTTCGTTCATAGACTGCGTTGTTTCCGATGTTCGACCCTTGATCTGATGGCATTCATCCGCAATGACACAGTCCCACTCTACCATGTTGATAGCGCTCTTGTTCATTCGGTAGGTCGTATACGTTGTAATCATGATCTCAAGTCGACCCTTCCCAGCGGCCTCCAAAGCTGCTTCTTTGGAGGCTGCGTCTCCATGATAGACATCAACATGCCACCACCCCCACCTATTGAACTCATTCTTCCAATTCTCAATCAAGGTCCCTGGGCAGACGACTAGAGCTTTAGGATACCAAGGAGCCTCTGACCTCCTCATCTTTCTCATGCGCTTGGAATCGCGCTCATCTCCCGTCTTCCCAAACGCGGCGGTCAGAAATGCGATGACCTGTACCGTCTTCCCAAGACCCATATCATCACCCAGTATTCCTCCAGTCTGATAGACGAACATCGCGTGCAGAAACGCAGTACCTTCTACCTGATAGTCCCTCAGCCATTGTGCAATGGGCGCCGGTACCAGTCCCAGCGACTTCGGTAATTGTTTGTCCTTATACGGGGCCGCTGGCTTGCCCTTCGGGAAGTCTGGTCTCTCAGCCAAATCCTGTAGTCTTTCGTCGTCCGAAAAATCAACGTCATTGTAGTTGGGCGGCAATTTCAATCCTGCTGCCTGCAATCTCTCCATTCTCTTATTGAACCTTGCCCTTCTGCTCTTGAGATAGTCGGGTAGTGTGTATTCCATCAACTGATCATCATCAGACTCATCACCCCAGGACCTCTCTTTGCCCTTTCCCTTCCCAGGAAGCTTAATCTTCTTCTGCCTCTTGCCGACCACATTTCCCTTCTCGACAGCCTTGGCTTTGCGCGTACTAGCTGCTGCTTGTTTTCGCTTGACAGATTTGCGGTTCTTGAATCTCTTGTACGCTTCGCCACTGTCTCCATCTGAGAAGTCGACTTTCTCGCCATCTGGCCGGGGGCTACGTTTTCCTCGCCCGTTAACAGGCTCGTGTTGACTCTCTGATTCCGACTCGCTTGAAACCTGTGTGGCAACAACCTCTGCGGAAGTAGGATATGTTAGGGTGGATGGTGGTAGGGGCGGGGCAGCGCAATGCGTACTTTCGATGTAGTCTTCATGGCCTAGATCTTTCTTGACCGACTTCACGATGTCAAGGTCATCGTCATTGCTCGTCATGCCCATGAAGTTGCTCATGGTGGGCCGCGTGTGGTAACGGCGAAGAGCGACGTGGGGTAAAGAAAGAGCGCGTCGAACACCAAAAAGCTCCGCAACTCAACAGACCGTTCCGCACCTTCAACACAATACAATTCCGAGAGCTCACAAAGTACTCTGAGGTTGTCCAACCTCATCTTCGTCCCCTCTTATCCTCTTCAAAACCCACAATCCTCAATTGGAGCCCACGCCTTCCAAAATGCCCCTCGACACATCCACCTACCACCTCTCCCTCCTCCGCCTCGACGGCCGCCGCTGGAACGAACTCCGCCGCCTACACGCCCAAATCAGCACCCAAGCCTCCGCCGACGGGTCCTCCTATCTAGAAATGGGCAACACAAAGGTAATCTGCACAGTCGCCGGCCCCGCAGAAGTGCGTGGAGCCCAACGCAGAGAGGGCGCCGAGAGGGATAATGCTGTTGTTACTGTGGAGGTGGGGGTGGCGGGTTTTAGTGGGGTGGACAGGAAGAAGAGGGGGAGGGGCGATAAGTGAGTATGTCCTCTATACTTTGCCGATTGTGGGTATGGATGGAGGGGGAGAGGGAAAGGGGGAGGAGTGTCGGCTAATGTGCGATGGGCAGGCGCACGATAGAGATGCAGAGTACGATTGCCTCGGCCTTTACGAGTATTCTGTTTACGCATCTCTACCCTCATTCTACGATTACGATCGCACTACACATCCTCTCCCAAGACGGCTCCCTTCTCGCCGCCTGCCTTAATGCCGCTACTCTCGCGCTCATAGATGCTGGGATTCCAATGAGCGACTACATTGTCGCATGTACGTCTGGCTTGACGCCGCCATCAGGTAACAACGATAGTGCGGATCCGCTGTTGGATTTGAATGGTATAGAGGAGCAGGAGTTGCCGTTCCTGACTGTAGGGACCCTCGGGGCTGGGGAGAGGGTGAGCGTGTTGGTTATGGAGAGTAGAGCTCAGGTTGGGCGTTTGGAGGGGATGTTGGCGGTCGGGGTGGATGGGTGTAAGCAGGTCAGGGAGATTTTAGATGGGGTTGTTAGGAGGCAGGGGAAGAAGGTTTTGGAGAGTGTTGTTAGCTGACTGAGGCCAAAACAATAGAATCAAATGAAGTTGCAAACGTGAGCAGATGCGATTGTGCATTATGAAAGTGGAGAGTGGAAAGTGAGTTGTAGCTCGGAGTATATTGCCGAAAGTATCTCGCTTTTATTGACTGCTCATGCTGAAGTACCTATCTGATGCATTCTGCTCGAGTAGACCTCAGAGAGAACCGCCGAAACGTTCATGATCTACATACTCCTCGTCATGCTCCTAAATCATTTATGCCTGGCCAGCCGCAGTGATAACGGGATCCTTGGGGTACTGGATCTTGCCGGAGCTGCTGCCGCATGCCTCGATGGCCTTAACGACTTCCATTGACTGGTCATCTGCCACTTCGCCGAAGACGACGTGCTTGCCATCGAGCCAGGTGGTTACGACGGTGGTGACGAAGAATTGGGATCCGTTGCTAAAGCAGGATATGTCAGCACATGCTTGATATGTATGATATGGGGGTGCTCACGTGTTGGGGCCAGCGTTGGCCATTGACAAGAGGCCTGGTCGGGTGTGCTTTCTGGAGAAGTTCTCGTCCGCGAATTTCTCGCCGTAGATTGACTTGCCACCAGTGCCCTGCATCAGAAATCAGCTTGTTTCAATATTTTGAACATTGGTAGAATTGTAGAGACTTACGTTGCCACGGGTGAAGTCACCGCCCTGGAGCATGAATTGAGGGATCACGCGGTGGAACTTGGAGCCAGAGTATCCAAAGCCCTTCTCACCAGTGCAGAGGGCACGGAAGTTCTCAGCGGTCTTGGGGACGACATCGTCGTAGAGGGCGAAGTTGATGCGGCCGGTCTGGTCTATGAAGAAATTAGCGATGGGTCGAAGCAATTGGTGCCGATAGGATGTATAAGTGGCAATGTGGGGTAGGACACATAAACTCATACCTTTGACTTCTTTGGTGGCCTTTCCATTGGCCATGACTGGTCCCTGCCAGGCGACATCGAAGTAGGTCTTGATAGCCATTGTCGCTGGTGATGTTGAGAAGTTTCTGATTGATGGGATTGTTTGTCGAAGAGGTTGTGAATGTAAGAAGGACGTGCGTGTGAGGAGCAACTTGGAGGAAAGTTGCAACGAAGGTGGGGTCATTTTGCCCCACTACTACGGTACGAGTGATGCTGCAGGTAGAATTAGGGTCTTTTTAGCGTGCCGTGCTCTCCTCCAAGATTCAACAGTCGAGCTTCTAGCCTCCCAGTTAGCCTAAGGTAGTCAAAAGAGGAAAGCTCTGCTTCTGGCGTATTTTGAAGGGTACGCAAGAAATCCGCTGAACATAGACGGGCTTCGAGCCCCACTTTTGCGGCCTCTTATTGGTAACTTACCAACTCAATTCAAAGCTATCCTGTTCAGACAAGCGGCAGAAGCGATGCAGGGCGAAAGGAAGACGATATCACACTGCTGTAGGAAAAGTGAATGTGGAGAACAATGAAGACTTGCGCTGCTCGATGAGATGATGATAGGAAAGTGGTGATGCCGCTCAGGGGAGGCACGGTTGCCTCAGTCCCTCAGACGTGGTGTCACACCAAGCCCCTTCGGGTTGGTTAATGCTTAGTCATGGAACGAGCATTACCACGTCTGAGCGCAGAATCTATACTTTCGCCAGATTTTCCTTATTTCG
>JAABUS010000749.1_pt1 | contig 79442 bp, 86 predicted proteins | sample 5560161 | NCBI WGS metagenome assembly JAABUS01 (sample SAMN10711885, study PRJNA513376) | rock metagenome | isolation source: Antarctica rocks | place: Antarctica: Victoria Land, Trio Nunatak nord | collected 2016-01-04
GCACCCACCCCGCCCCTCCAAACACGCCCCCCAGGCCCTCTCCTCCAAACACGCCGTCTCCCGGCACCGCACCGTCATCGACACTCCCACACTGACTCCACGGGACCCCCGCTTCGACCCCGTAACCGGGCCCCTGGACTCCAACCGCTTCACCCAAAACTACAGCTTCCTATCCAGCTACCGCGCCTCCGAGATCTCCGCGCTCAAGAGCGCGATCCGCGCCCCCAAGACGTCCGCCGAGGAGAAAGAGAAGCTGCAGACGGCGTTGAAGCGCATGGAGAGCAGACGGCAGGCTGAGGAGGCGAGGGAGAGGGAGAGGGAGGTGGTGAGGGAGCATAGGAAGGGGGAGAGGGAGAGGGTCAAGGAAGGGAAGAAGCCGTTTTTCCTGAAGGAGGGGGAGGTGAGGAAGAGGGTGCTGGTGAGGAGGTTTGAGGGTATGGGGGAGAGGAGGAGGGAGAGGGTGGTGGAGCGCAGGAGGAAGAAGATGGCGGGCAGGGAGAAGAAGATGATGCCCAGGAGGAGGGCGGTTGAGGACTGACCGGGTCTGGAGAATGGAAGCAGGGGTGGGTTGGCAGGAGTGGTATATCTCCTCGGAACAGGTGGAAACCCGTTGGGTCGAGAAGGGGTTCATGACAACTGCCCGATCTAATTCGGAATTCACGTGGGATGCAAAGCCATGTGCAGCGCATCTCAGGTACGCCGCGATATTCAGTGGGCAGGGTCAAGGGTCGAGTGGAGCTATGCTGGGTGGGTTCCTTGCTGTGCCACAGCTCGTTTCGTAAGCGAAGTCGAAGGGCTGGCTTATCGCACATCGGGGGGGGGGTCGGGAATTAATTGTTTCAAATTGGAATAACCACGTGGGCCGTGCGCTGGTTGTGTCTCCCAGAGCCAGGATCTGCAAGTACTTCGTAAGTATGTGACGAGTTCACGGTTTCACACAATGACGTCGCTGAAGATGGTGGACGAATGTCACATTCGTCTCTATCGAATGGTCTGACTCATCACATGCTAATCTATCTCCTCTCTCTCCGCCATCATTACCTCGTAGCACCATCCTCGACGTCAACCTGGCCGAGTCCAAAATTGAGAGTCATGAAGCCATTTTGCATTCGAACGTATAGTTGCAGCCCACAACACTTCAAGTTTCACTATGTTGACCTCATCATCTCTGTATATCATTAGCTGTCCGTATCAAGCGTGTCGATGATCTTCGATGACATACCTCTGCATCTCCATCGTAGCACTTCCGTTGGGAATTCACAAGCGGGCGCGGGACGTCATGCCTGCTGCCGTAGACTCTCTCTGCTTGACCGGCTCATTACCGGATGACGTGGGCGAGTGCAGAGTCTTCGGTGGTGGGAGGTCTGCGTGCGCGTCCTCGCTCAAGACGAGGTTACGGAACCGTCAATCTAGTGTTTGTGTCAGCTGCCCATTCCTTCCACGTCTGAAGCATGAGACTCACCATCGTAGAATTCGTCTTCGTCATCGTAGTCAGCCAGCTGTTCGAAATTCAAGTTATACCGGAGCAGCGCCCCGATCCCACCAAAGCCCTTGACGAACTGGTTCCCTTCGCTAGAACGGTCTGACACGAACTCTAGCGCCGCGCCGAAATCCTTGTATTTCTCGGCCAGCCATTCGAGCAGAGAGCCGTTGTCCACGACTTCCATCTCCTGGGCGGTGTCTTTGTCCATGAACTGTTCGCGGTCCGCTTCCTGCGCCTTGAGCGTGTGGATGACGACCTCGGCGCCGGTGGAAGTTTTAAGCACCCACCGCGTGACGTCCAAATCCTCGAACACGATCAATGTCTCCGCGGCGCCGGCTTCGAGCGCTTTGAGAGTGTCCTCGACACCATAGCACACGCGGCCGCTGTCCTGGCTGATTTCCTCGAAGTACTTCCCAATCAACTTCTTCTCCTGAATGAACTTGACGTTGCTCAGCGTCTCGGCTGCAAGCTCAATGGCTTGGTTGAAGCCGTTTTCACCGCCGTAGGATACGTCGACGATCTTGATGACCTTGCTCTGGAGGCGGTTGTCGAACATGTCGGATTGGTTGAGGTCGTTTTTGAAGTCCGCGGATCCGGCGAGGATGATCCCGGCGACGTTGACTTTATCATTGGTGATGAAATTTTGCACCGCCAATTCGGCGACTTTGCGGACGTAGTTGTGACGCTTCTCTTCACGTAGACGGGCGAAACGGAGGGCGGATTGTCCACCTCGACCGTGCTTCTTGGGCAGATCGACAGAGAATTTGTGCACTACGTCCCTAGTGTTTCCGCTCAAGGTTCCAAATAGAGCGCCATTGCCGTCCATGATGATGAACCCGAATTTCTGGTCCGACTCGAGTAGTTCGCTAAGGGGTTCGGTGTGGAATTTGTTGTCACAGAGGTAGAGCGAAGTATTGATGGGCTTGAAGGGTTCGAAGTCGATATTTATCTTGCGTTCTTTGCCCTCGGAAGTGATGATTTCGCCACAGTAGACGACGAGGCCATTGGGAGGTACTTTATTGTACAGCTTTAGGCGTTGCTGAGTGGATGTAATGGCCGAAAGCACGGAGAGCCGATTGACGCGGGACTTGATGTTTGACGCAGTACCCTGATATATTTCAGTTGAGGGACCAAGAGGGGTTCTGGCAGAGCATACGAATTCTTCAGCCAGCATTCGCGCCTGGCGTGATACCTGATCTTTTGGGGCTAGATAATCCATCAGCTTGATTTGCAACAAAGATGAAATTGCGACTCAAACAGCTTACGAATGATGAGCGATATCATGGAGGTTCCATTTCCGCGCGCAGCCTCAAGACGCTTTATGAGTTTTTTCACCTTCCATATCTCCAGGTTTTTCTCGGCTTCCGTGGCCTGCTGGGCACTCATGGTGGGCGGTGGTCGTCGTCAGTATGAGATAGCCTTGGAGCCTTCCAGTAGGTAATGGGCAGGCAGAGGAGTAATTGAGTGAAATCGATGGGGTCTTCACGTCTTCTCAAGAATATTAAGATCGTTTCGATTATGGTGGGTCTAATCCGTCTCGTCCAAGTGCTGACTGAGTCAGCAGCCAAGCTTCCAGAGTGGTCAGTGAGTGGCTACTGCTTGCCACCAGGCGCAGGGAGCCAGCGACAAGGCATCTCGGAGTCACCAACAGTCACTCAACTGTTTGAAGTGAGTTTGTGATATCCTGATGAATCTAAAGAACCCCATCATTCTCCTTCTCGATGACATCTCTTTTCTCATAAGACATGCATCCAATCTCTGTTCGTACCTTGCGATAAGCACTGGACTGCGGAAGCGCCGTTGCTGGCGTCGAGCTCAAAACGTTTTCTCCTATCTATCCCCTCCTACAGGTCAGGAAGGGACTTGATATTAGCTGCTCATGCGGATGCCGTAGTGGAGGTAGACTGTAAAGTGATTGATTCATTGCTTCTTCTTTTCTCTCATGATCGATCTCTTCTTGTGCTGCCTGTCTCTGCAAGCCTACTGGTCGTCTCTCTTACTTCTCCTCAATAGCTGCATGGAACCCCACATGACAGGCTTGATTTGCCCCTCTGTCAAATTTAGGGCAGTGATCGCCATGTCAATACTGTATACTTTTACTACAAGTGCTTCTACCCAATAACCTTCGGGGTCCTTCGACTGTGATCTATTCTCAGGGGTCCCATGCTCTCAACAGCGCATCTGACGAGCTGGGGGACGAACTGGTCATGATGCGATGACACGCCAGCCAACTTCGTATGTGCCCCCTAATTGGGAAGATTATGAGCGAGGGCAGTCACCACGGCAAGGTTCCGTTGGTTCAGAGACCAGTCATGTCCATTTCGACGAAGAGTCGCCCTCCATCTTCTCGGATCGGCTGGATATCCCACGGCAGACTCCTAACAATGGCAATTCCGGAGGGGAGCTGCGACGGCGGAGGTGCGTTCAACATCTTGTAGCCGCCTCGTTTGATCATATTTTTTCAAGAGCGTAGACTAACTCCTGAACCCGCCGACAGATCTTCCTTCTCGCTACATGTCAGTTCCTTTGCGCACCTGGGGGGGTTAAATAGCCTGGAAGCCTTTGCTCGCTCGTGGCAGCGCGCTGCTGGCTTCAATGAAATAACATCAAACCATACATCTTTTCTAGTTGGGGATGAAGTCGAGGATACAGTGACCCACCATCGATCTTCTGACCGTCCTCCACTCGTCCAGCAAAAATCTTTGCTTCGAGAACAGCTTGAAAGAGAGGGGACTTCTTCTCAAGCCGTCATCGATGAAGAAACAACGCCTCTACTCCCAGAGGATGAGGGAATCGGACAGCCTCGCAAACCTTCAATTGCATCTGATCGGCGCACTAGCGATTTACTAGATAACGCTCCGTACCTAGCTTCCCCTTTTGCGTCAAGCTACGGGGGGATATATGGGTCGTTGGGTTCACGCGTGAACTCCACGTCTATGCGCCATGCTGGAAGACTTTTCAGAGAGCAACAGGCGACCGGCGGGCAAGACCCCGACAAAGAGCACGAACATCTTCTTGTCAAAGCCGTTGAGAGGGAGGACGGCCAGGTTGTTCACGTGGTAGTTGGCCAATCAACATTACCTCAGACCGTCTTCAACTCCGTCAATGTGCTGATTGGAGTGGGCATCCTAAGCCTGCCCTTGGGGATGAAGTACTCCGGATGGCTGATCGGGCTGCTCTTCTATATTTTCGCAGCCATAGCAACAAGGTACACGGCTGGGACGCTTGCCAAATGCCTAAGTATCGACCAATCACTTGTCACTTTTGCCGATCTGGCTTACATCTCGTTTGGCTCGAAGGCTCGGATTGCAATTAGTATCCTGTTCACCATCGAGCTACTGGCAACCTGCGTGGCGCTTGTCGTCCTTTTCGCTGACAGTCTCGACGCGTTAATTCCTGGTTGGGGAGGTGTGGAATGGAAGATCTTCTGTGGAGCAATCCTGATACCGCTGAGCTTTGTGCCTCTTCGGTTTTTGAGCTTCACGAGTTTTCTTGGGATTATATGTTGCCTAGGAAGTGAGTCCTTCGGTCTAGAGGGGCGTTCACGGCTGAGAAGGAGATATAGTCGTCGTTATCGTATTCGTTGACGGCCTTCTAAAGTCGCATACGCCCGGCTCGCTGAGAGAACCTGCGATGACCCATCTATTTCCGGCATCATGGTCCACTCTACCTCTCAGTTTTGGTCTCCTTATGTGTAAGTATTCCCTTACAAAAGTATACAGCCATTACTAATCATGTCAGCACCCTGGGGCGGCCATTCGGTTTTCCCCAACATCTACAAGGATATGAGACACCCTAAGAAGTATCCGAGGGCAATGAATTACACTTATGGGTTTACCGTAAACCATAGTCGGATCTGACCACGACCCTCGCTGACTGTGCGCAGTACCTGCTCGATCTCAGCATGGCTGTTGTGGGGCTCTTGATGTTTGGCGACGGCATCCGTGACGAAGTAAGCTCAAATATATTGAAGACCAAAGGCTACCCTGAGGCTCTGTCGGTCTGCATCGTTATCTTTATCTCCATCGTCCCTTTGACCAAGGTTCCGCTGAAGTCAGTCAAGTACCACTACTGGCCGCTCATTGAACTATTGCTGACATACGCCTGCAAAGTGTTCGACCGATCTTCGTGACCATCGAAGTTTACTCTGGTCTGCACGTACGGGCGATTCCACCTTTGTCTGGCTTGCTTGACTCATCAGGCTACACCCGTGGACTACTTAAAGGCTTCATTCGGACAACGTTGATTATTATTATTGTGGTCATGGCCATCTTGGTACCTGCTTTCGATACTATCAGTAGGTTATCCTTTCCAAGTATCTTTTCCCCCCTTTTGAGCGTTTCGAAAGCCTTGAGACCTGTCTGGCGAGCATTCGCTCGAAGGACCTGCCTTACATCCCCATTTCCTAACTTCAGCAAAAAGGCTAACTCCGAAATCATATAGTGGCTCTTCTAGGTTCGGCCATGTGCTTCAGCATCTGTATCATCCTGCCGCTGGCTTTCCATCTGAAACTGTTTAGGAAAGAGATAGGAAGGAAGGAAAGGATGTTGAACTGGGCTCTCATCGTTGTCTGTTCGGTAATGGCAATCATTGGAACAGTCTGGGTTTTCTTGCCCCGACATATGACAGGGGCAAGTTAATGCATAGAGACATCTGGCTCAGGGAACATGAAGCGGCATTGTAGGAGTTGAAGGAACCGTAGAGCGGCACCGCTGTGCTGCTTCTGTGGACAACCACTGCCATGGAACATACTCTTCTCCATCAACGCACAATGAAAGCATGAAAGCCATACTTTACTCGTGATCATGTATTTGCGCAATCCTCGCATACTTGGTTGTGGATATGCCTAAGCGACCGGAAGGCTCGCAACTGGCGCACACGTCACCGCCTCCCATCTTCCCAAGCTGATGCCATCTCGACGAAAGTATTACTCACCCTGAAGTGAGGAATGAAGGAATTAAATGGTAAATTTAACTCAACATCAATGAAGCTTTCTAATAACTATTTTCCCTTTCATGGCAATTATGTCTCGGTTTGAGTTGCCCGAAGAAACACCACTACACATGGTCTCACGTTCAACGTCCACCGGCTAGCGCATGTGCGAGATGAAGGATAAAATTGCATACCTTGGGCCGCCGTCATCATATACTCATCAGGTGTGATCTCTCCAGCCGTGTCAGTGATTGTGCGCTTAGTATTGATCGAACTTCAGGCGGCACTCAGCACTTTCGATAAATGTCCAACGATCCTTGAACCCACGATATCAATAGCAGGTACGGATTTACTTGTCACATTTTTCTATGTCATCATTGGTTGATTCCCTTAGATGTCTTCGAAGCAGTACAATCAGGTTCCGTTAAGTATGGCGTGGTGCCCTTTGAGAATTCTACGAATGGCTCTGTCGTCTATACCCTGGATCTCATGATTGACCGCGAGAAGTTCTATCCCGACGTCAACGTTTGCGGCGAAGCCTACATCGACGTTCATCATTGTCTACTTGGCTACACTAAGAATGCTCCCAGGCGAGAAGAAGCCACCGAGTCAGGTACAGCAACTCCTACGGTAAACGCACCGAATCCAAAGTCACCTCGTGCCCGACCTCTGTCAGACTTACGACACGTACGGCGAATCTACTCCCATCCACAAGCTTTTGGACAATGTGAGGCCTTCCTTAGCACCTACCTCAAAGGGGTGGAGCGTCAGGAAGTCAGTTCCACGTCGAAAGCGGCGGAAATGGTGGCAGCAGATGCATCACGGACCACGGCTGCCATCTCGAGCAGACTTGCAGCAGACGTCCATCGACTGAATTTCCTCGCCGAGCATATCGAAGACTGCGAAGACAACATGACTCGCTTCTTCATACTCCAAAGCTCCGCCTCTAAAGAGCGCCCGTTCCCACCAGACAACGTGTCGACCGATGGAAAAGGACAGCAGAAAGAGTGGAAAACCTTGATCGCTTTCCGAGTCGACCATCAATCCAGCGGCGCCTTGGCGAAGGCTCTTTCGGTATTCGGCCTCCATGGTCTCAATCTAACGAGCATCAACAGCAGGCCCAGCCGTGAACATCCCTGGCATTACGTCTTCATGGTTGAATTCAGCGACAAGCGAGATGGAGATGGGTCTTGCCAAGTCAGCCATGCGCTCGAAAAGCTGAGCGAATGCACACAAAGCTGGAAGTGCTTGGGAAGCTGGGTCGATCAGGGGACCAAGGGATCCTAAAAAAAACCAAAGCGAACGCATTTCGAACAATGATCAGAGTCCATGACAGCGGACGCCGCCTTCTTTTGCTCTGCGAAATTCTGGACTGAGCCTCCACCGCCTCCAGCGCGTCCAGAATTCCATCACCGTGCTTTCACGCTAGCGACAAATGATTGCGGAATGGCCGGTGCAAGTAGAAGTGGATAGAGCAGGCTCGACCGTGTCAGCTTGGACCAGCGAAGCATGCGTTGTCAAAGGTCTCAACGGACGTTTGCCTCTTCCAATTCTAAAGTACTTCGTCATTATCTTCCAGAGACTGATGCCAAGCTGTTCCCTGGCGGGACGGGACACGGAAACCTGCCGCGGAGGGGTCCTTTTCGATAGCTATACTTTAGCTTTGTCTGGACCCTGCAGACGCATTGACCCTGCACAGATCGCACAATCCTGAATCCAACCGCACAATCAACTCGATCGTCTGAACAGGCGCCAATCGTGAATTGCTTCGATCCTGTGGAGCGCCGAAGCGGGACGATAAAGTACCTGTTACAAGTCCCGCGGAATCTCCAAGATGGTTGAGAGAAGCGCTACTGGCTCCCACGACCGGCACATGGCATCATGCACCCAATCCTTCACCCTTATCCCCGGCTTTTCATGCCCACATTCACGCCATCCTTGGAATTGGCCCCACACGGCATTTCCAACGCTCATCAAGGTGCGAACGGCCTTGTTGACCGCCACTTTACAATCTTTGTCTCCATCTCATCTCTGCCCTCTTGGCTACTTTACATACGCAATTTCCTCCCCTGTACTACAACATGGCTGACATCGACGTCGAAGAAGTCCTTCCGCTCTTGACACTCTCGGAGAAATGCGCACTCACCGCTGGTAAGTTGGCCCAAGGTCTGCTATTAAGCATGCTAACCTCCTTCCAGGCTCCGACTTCTGGCATACTGCGCCTGTTCCTCGACTAAAAATACCCGCCCTGCGCACGTCTGATGGACCTAATGGCGTTAGGGGGATCTCTATCTTCAATAGCACTCCAGCGGCTTGCATACCCTGCTCAACGGCGTTGGGAGCCACCTTCGACAAGGACCTACTTAGATCCGCGGGACGCTTGCTCGGGGACGAAGCAAAAGCCAAAGGTGTACATGTCCTGCTTGGGCCAACAATCAACATCCAGCGAGCACCAAACGGCGGCCGGGGATTCGAGTCATTTTCAGAAGACCCTCATCTCTCGGGTTCGCTCGCTGCAGAATATTGCAATGGCGTCCAAGAGAAGGACGTCATTACTACGCCGAAGCATTTCGTCTGCAACGACCAGGAGCACGAGCGAATGGCTGTCAATAGCATTGTGACTGATCGAGCGCTGAGAGAGATCTACCTCTTACCTTTCATGCTTGCAATAAAGAGTGCAAGGCCTGCCGCTATAATGACCGCTTATAATAAAGTCAATGGAGTCCATGCGAGCGAAAACCAGAAGCTCTTTGACATCCTAAGGAAAGACTGGAAATGGGAAGGCCTCGTCATGAGCGATTGGTAACCCAAGTAATCATCCGTGTTAATTGTATATGTGCTAATCGATTGCAGGTTCGGTACCTATAGTACTCCCGATGCCATCAACGCTGGCTTAGATCTGGAGATGCCGGGCCCGACACGCTGGCGTGGTAATGCCCTTCCTCATGCGGTTACCTCCAATAAGATCCAGAGTCACGTACTGGATGAACGTGTTCGGGCAGTGCTCAAGACGATAAAGCTAGCGTCGAAATCTGGCATTCCAGGGAACGCCCCAGAAGACAAGCTGGATAGGCCGGAAGATCGCGCTCTGGTCAGACGTGTCGCTGCCGAATCTATCGTGCTTTTGAAGAACGAGCGCAAGATCCTTCCTTTCGATAAGACGAAACCAGTCGCTGTTGTGGGACCCAATGCAAAGTCAGCAGCATACTGCGGTGGTGGCAGTGCATCGTTGGCGCCGTATTACGTCGTCACCCCTTTTGAGGGAGTCTCCACGCAAAGTCAGTCCACCGTCCGCTATGAGCTCGGTGCACATAATTTCAAAGAACTTCCGCTCCTAGGGAAGCTGCTACGGACGGACGACGGTAAACCTGGGTTCAGGTTCAGGGCTTACGATAAGCCATCAGGTAGCTTGGATCGAAAATTACTTGACGAGCGGCATATGCAAGAGACGTACATGAATCTAATGGACTACGAAGTGCCTTCCATAACAAAGGAAGCTGTATATTATGTCGACGTTGATGGTGTCTTTGTTCCAGAAGAGGATGGAACCTATGACTTTGGGCTTACAGTAGAGGGAACCGCACGCCTCTTCGTCAACCGGGAGCTCGTCGTGGACAATGCGACCAAGCAGCGGCCAGGAACTACCTTTTTCGGTGCAGCCACAGCAGAAGAGAGATCACAACGCGAGCTCAAAGCTGGTAATAAATACAACATCACTGTCGAATTCGGTTCTGCACCTACTTCAAAGTTAGAGAGATCTGCAATCGTATCCTTCGGTCCGGGCGGCCTTCGTTTTGGTGCCTGCAAACGTATCAACCCAGAAGTCGAGATCGTCAAAGCTGTCCAACTCGCTTCGGAAGTCGAGCAGGTCGTCATCTTCGCTGGGTTGAATGGCGAATGGGAGAGTGAAGGATCTGACAGAGCAGACATGGACTCTCCACCATACATCGATCAGCTGATCAGTAGAGTGCTTAAAGTGAATTCGAGGGCGGTCATTGTTCTTCAAAGTGGTACCCCGGTCGCTATGCCCTGGGCCGATGAGGCAGGTTCCATTCTTCAGGCCTGGTATGGTGGTGATGAGACGGGCAATGCTATTGCCGACGTACTTTATGGCGAGGTTAACCCAGTAAGCCTTCCTTCCCCTCGGAGCAAATCATAGCTGACTGGAGATAGTCTGGAAAACTGCCATTGACCTTCCCCCGCCATCTCTCCCAGAATCCTGCATATCTTCATTTCCGTTCCGAGCGTGGCCGTGTGCTTTACGGCGAAGACATCTACGTAGGTTATCGGTACTACGACAAACTCTCAATTGCACCGCTCTTCCCGTTCGGCCACGGCCTTTCCTACACAAGTTTCCGCTTCTCCGACTTGGAGATTTCTCAATCACATGCCAATGCTCCCGTCTCGTCGTCTGAGGCTTCTGTCAACGTGTCGTGTTGCATCGAGAACACCGGCGACAGGGCAGGCGCGGAGGTGGCTCAGGTCTACATCCAGCAAGTGAATCCGAGTATCTCCCGAGCAGTGAAAGAGCTGAAGGGGTTCACGAAAGTCTTCCTCCAGCCTGGCGAGAAGAGGAGGGTGACAATAGACATGGACCGAAAATATGCGTGCAGTTTCTGGGACGAAGACCGGGATATGTGGATCCTGGAGAAGGGAAAGTACAGGATCATGGTAGGAAGGAGCAGTCGAGCTGGGTTCTTGGAACAGGAGTTCGATGTCGAGAAGACGGGATGGTGGAGTGGGCTTTGAGACTCCACCGTCCTTTGAATGATGTCACGAGCATACCAGTCAGGCGTCCGATACAGGCCATAGAAGCAGTAGAAATGCATCCATGCATGTGTCCGAAGCAATCCGCGAAATATCCTGTGATGAACCCTCGAGCCCAGCGCGAGCCGAAATAACAGGCTGCGAAAACGGGCGGCAACCGAATCCGAGAGCTGGGGTCTGGTACCTCAAACCCACCTTGATAACATCGTTCAGAGATCGTAATATCAACTCAAGAGACCAAAAACCCATCATCACACATCCACCAACCAACCAACACATCCAAGGGACCCCTCCACGATTATCCTACCTCTACTAACCGGACCCGTCCAGCGTACCACACACCCTCCGCCCTCCCCTTTCACACCTTCCCATCCCCCCCACCCCCACATATCCAAAACCTCCTCCATCACACATCCATCCCTGCTCCCTCCTTCACCCTCCCCTCCCGGCCTCTTCATCTCCAGACCTTCGCCGCCGCATCGCTATCTCACTGGAGCGTTCACCTCTGATCGGGGCAAGGGACAGCAGAGAAACTGGCTCTGGGTTGGGGAGTGGCTTTGATTGGGGGGGATTGGGGGGGTTTGAGAGAGAGGGGAGGGGAGGGATGGTGAGGGGGGTTTGGGAGGTTTTGGGAGGGTTTTGGGGCGGGAGGTGTTTGGAGGGCTGTACGGTTTTGGGGGACATGGCGTGGTGTTTGGGGGGGGGGTGTCCCCGGAATTGAGGTCCTCGGAATGGTACTTCTCTATCTTTGGAGGGCAGTCATGGCTCCTTAGCACCCCTGCATACAGGCATGTATCTTGAGATTCAGTCTCGAACGCCAGGAGTGGATCGGAATGCAGGCGATCTGTCGGTATATAATCGACCAAGAGAATTGTCTATGAACAAGACGCCGTACAAGAATCCAGGTTACCAGATCAGTGCCTGTTCTCAAAAAGGGGGGGGGGAACAAGAAGCTGAAATCATTGGTCGTTCCCATCGTCATCATCACCCTCATCACCCTCATCCCCCTTCCAGTCAAAGCTCCCACTGATCTTCGCCTCCCTCCCACTGACCCTCCGCTGCACCCTCCTCAAACTCATGTGGAAATCCTCCCACACCCCCACAATCACCTCCAAATGCCTCAGACTGAGCCTCTCCCCCCCATCCGCCGCCAGCGTCCGCGCCGTCGTCACCGAGTTCGAGATCTCGCGCCCGTTCATCGTGTGCATGGAGAGTTTCTCCGCCGCTTCTGCGATCTCGTGTTCGCTGGAGAGGTCGGATTCGGGATGCCATAGGGAGGCGAGGATGGTGGGGTTGGAGTAGGAGGTGGTGTTGAGCTTGGTGAGGTAGTGGCGCCAGAAGTGGGCGCGGGAAGGGCGCGTCAGGGAGGGGTATTCGAGGATTAGGTGGATGCGGGAGGTGATGGCTTCGTCGAAGACGGCGACGCGGTTGGAGGTGAGGAAGAGGATGCCTTGGAAGAATTCGAGCTGGCGGAGGAAGACTGGTGGGTGGGGTTGTTGGTTAGTGATGTGGATTTTCGTTTAGGTTTTCGGGAAGGGGACTGGGAAGGGGTGATGAGAGAGTTGGGGGCGCACTTGCTACCATGGAGTTCTGCTCGAATCGACTTGCGCCGGTGCTTTTGCGCGCTTCGAGAAAGACGTCGCTATATGGTTTTCGGAGTTAGCTTTCCTTCTTGAATGATGAGGATGAAGACGTGAAGCATGTCTTTCGAGCGTATGCTCGCTAGACATGCCTTAATGCTCTTGAGACGGTCAAAACTGGGTAGAGATGCTCAGAAAGAATGACCTACGCCTCGTCAATCAGAACAATCGCTTTCCACGTGGAAGCATACGCCAAGAGTTTCTTGAGCATGTAGCTCATTTGAAATTCCCAACTCCCTAATTCGCCCGTGGAGATAACCATGAGCGGGCGTTTGGTGTTTTCGGCGACGGATTCTGTACGGAGAGTGATGAATGATGTCTTCCGGCAAGAGGAGGAATTTTACATACCTGCGGTCATAGTTTTTCCACTGCCGGGAGGCCCGTGTAATAATATCGTCAAACCGTTACCTTTGAGGGCGCTTTCGTCTCTCGCACGGTCAGGGAATTGATGAGAATTAACTAATGCTTGGATGATTCGCTTTGGGTTAACAGGTAGAATGAGTTCCTCCATTGCATTCATCTTCCATTCGACGGGCTCGAGATTATCCAAGAAAAATTTACACCATGTCTTCCCGGAAAGTGAATACCCATATGCAAAAGGTGGGCAGAGCAGAGGGTCAGCCTCAAGTGGATTCAAGGCGCGCTCCCTCTTCGCAGCCGCTGCGTCTATCTTAGAGGTAGTTACGCAAGTTTTTACCACACTGACTGGAACTTACTAGAACTAGACTCCCATGATTGAATGGTCTTTACCTGAAGCTGTGCTTCTTCGGAGAAAGTTTCGAAGTCGATCATCACACGGCCCGTTTCCTGCCTTCATATCAGCAAACCGTTATCAAGTTAAACCTTCGATTCGTAATCACCGTTCGGGTTAGCCAAATACCGGCCATATCGAAATCCTCGGAATAAAAATCGTCAGGTGGCTCTTTCAAATAGAGGAAAAGCCCATGGTAATACCAAAGCTTCGCTTCTTGCATGCTAAGGAAGCGGTGACCCCTCTCCGTCAGCCGCTCCTTCAACGCTCCAGTTTCCGTCCGGTATCTCATGGGGTAGAGACTCAGTCCTTGAATCTTTGACGCCTTCTCACCGGCAAATTCTTTGACTTGATAGACGCGAAGTTCGTCGTTCGCAACACCTACATATTGGCCGTCAAAGTATGTATACAAACCGTCCACTTTCAAGTATGGTCCCAAAGTTTTGTGTTCCTGATACGATGACTGATCGAGCCTATACAGTCTTTCGTGCCCGTTCTCCTTCTTGTAGATTAGGTCCCCCGGCCTGAAGATCGTCCACAGAAGCTTGAAGCGAACGAGGCCATCCGCATCGTACCTGTCCACTGAGCGGGCAAGATCGCCCCACTGAAGATTCAGGAAGTTTAGCAGGAGTTTGACGTGCATCTTCACCGTGTCATCTTTGCTGTCATCGCAGTACTGTACCAGCTCCTTGCGATAGTGGAGGAGTATTTCGAAGGGGTCTTGAAGGACGAACGGCTGCTCGAAGTCGCCAGGAAGATCGGGATGATATATAATCACGTCGCGGCAGGCTTGAAGCAGCTGCGGGGAGTTCACCTCGAGGGTGGTTTTTTCGTGTTGGTGGTCCTTGTTGAAGGACTGCTCTGCAACAAGCGCATAGGCATGGTTGGATTTCTTCTGCCAGTTCACGAAGCCGCCGTCGCGCTCGATGTGTTCCTGTTCGCCACGTTTGTTGTAGCGCTGTTCAATACTTTTGAGCTCGCAACGAGAGCCAGTGGAGGTGTTTCCAACGTCGGTGCCGTTGCTATGGGGCCTTGATTCCTCCATTCTACGCCTACTTCAGCCTGATTGAGAGGTCTGCTTTTCACATGAGAAAATGAGAAAGTGAGAAATTTGGACTTTTGTCTTTAGCAGATGTGAAGAGATAGTTGCATTATTCTTGGGATCAAAGAGGCTGGGAAGTGCGAGAGGCCGCTGGGCTACACCGCAGCTCAGTCATATCTACCCTCGCTTGCAAATTCGTGGCGGATTTCGCAAGCAACGATGATAGGTCTATTGGTGAGATACTGTTCGTAGTCTGTCTTACGTGCAGCGGCTGCGGCCTCAGCTTTCCCCAGCCACTTGATTGTAGGAACACTCGCCTCGATCAGGCAGTGCGACAGACAGGAAAGTGCCCAAGCTCCAGGCCTTATTGGGTGGCTCTAGGGCTTGTTGGGGCCTAGCTCTACTCTAAGCGCCTGTCGCACTTCCCTGATCAAGGCGAGTATTAGGCTCCAAGGCCCCCCGTCGTTCAGCTCAGCCTCAACAGCGGCGGTGGTCCCGCAGTGCCACTGACTCTCTTATCTCAATGCGCCGGCACGGTGCATTCCCAAGTCAGGCTCTTCTTCGAGCCCTGCTTTTAGGTATTGATTGGTGACAGGAAAGCTTCAACGATTTGCCTCTTGGGCTATGGGTCTCCACTGGTGATACAGTCTATGAGCTTTCCGTCTTTGCTTTCTTTCATAACTGCTGAGGATCGAGTCTACTACTTCGTGCTGCGCATGGGATAATAAATCACTGTCATATTTTCAGATTGTCAGCGATACGCATCTTGCAATATCAGAATTTCACCACTGCATTGATCCTCAGAATTGTGGCACTACTAAGCTAAGATGGTCGCCGAAAACGTGTCTACGCCTAATGGGCCTCCAGATTCCCCGTAGGTGAACATACTATCACACATCAGAGGCATGGCAGGCCCCAGCTTATTGAAAGTAAGGATGTTACTCAAGGACCCTTTTGCGGCCGCTATATATGAATTCATCGAAGAAGTCAAGAATACTGAAGACAAAACCAGTTCCTTCTTTCAACAAATGTTACGGGAAGAGGCAAGTATCCACAGTGGTGGTCAGCAATCTAAGCAAGTAGACCTTTCTTCCAAAACTTTAGCCATCTTCATCCACACGCTGGACCAGGATCAGCGAAAAGGTAGCGTCACCAGGAAAATTAGTAGTCGTTTGGAGCCTCTCGTCGATGGCCTCAACCAGTACACAAGGGCGCTTGATGTGGCTATTCAAGGCGCCGCAACGCTCGGGGCACCTATATACAGTGGTGCGAGACTGGTCTTGCAAGTAAGCCCCTTTCCCTTGCCCAAGTCTGATGGCAAACAAGGCTAATTGAGATGTTTCCTGATATCAAGCTTGCAGCTAGTTACACCAAGTTTTTCGATGATGTAGTCAATAAATTAGAAACCATAGGACATCTTCTCCAATGCTTTCATATCTATTCCACGACACCTGGCTATCTTGAGCCTATGCGGCCACTGCTAGTGAGAACGTATAAATCGATACTGACCTTCTGGCGTTCAGCAGCAGCTCTCTTTTCAAGAAGTGGTAAGTCATCTACTGCAGCGATATCTGCACTCGCTTACTGCTCTGTCAGGTCTTAAAACCCTTGTTAGAAGTCTTGCGAAACCCCTTGACTCATGCTTTGCAAAATTGGCTGGTGGGCTCGATAGAGAGATTGAAGCCATCAAGAATCTGTCCACTGCTCTGCAAGCGCAAAATGCTCAGATTCATGACGATTCGCAGACTCGGGAACAAGATTGTGATGAACCCCCGCATCTCATCTGATAGGCCGACTAACCTACGATTTAGTCTCGAAAAGAAGACGAATCGCACAGTGGCTCGGGCCATGCGATGTCAAGACCGATCTCGACGTACACCTGGATGCGAGACACCCAGGAACTTGTGAGTGGATTTTTGCTGAGCCAGCCTACAGAAAATGGCGAATGACAGACTCGAACGACGTACTTTGGCTCAATGCCCGACCGGGCTCCGGCAAAAGTGTTTGTTCTGCAGCCACTATCGAACATCTCCAGGCGGAGAACTGTAAAATTGCCTACTTTTTCTTCAGATCAGATGACCCGGCAAAACGGGGACTGCTTACGGTCCTGAGAAACCTGGCTGTACAGATGCTGCGCATTGTTCCATACACTCCAGATGAGCTGTTCAAGCTGTATATGGATGATATTGGACAATCATGCATCCAGAGTGTGGGGACTGCAGAGAAAGTGATATCTTGTCTGCAAAAGCATATCGGCCGAATTCATTTCATCATCGATGGCTTGGACGAATGTGATGATCGAGCAGCCTTGGCCAAATCTTTAGGAAAGCTATTTGCCCAAAACACGACTGGAATATCAAAGTGGTTTTGCGCGAGCTGCAAGAATCCGGAGTTTGAGAATATCTTTGAAATTGCCCGAGGAAAATCGATTGAGATATCAGCCAACCATGCTCAGACCGACATTGACAAGTTTCTTCAAGAGAACGTTGAAATAAGCCTGGAGCGCAAAGATTACATTAGCCATGTTCAAGGTGAGGCAAAAGGAAATTTTCTGTGGGCTCAGTTGATGCTGCGCGCATTTACCGACATGACCTGCGAAGAAGAGGTCGAAGATGCATTGGGGAACTTTCATCCGGGGCTGAGTGCATGCTATCTTCTGCACTTAACTCAACTATCACGGAAGAGCTGGAGCCAACAAGAATTGGCGCGGTGAGTTAGAGTACCCCCGTAGACTCCGCGTTGCTGAGCTTGAGATCAGGCGAATCATATCGTTCGTAGTCATGGCACGACAACCTATGAGTCTAGATGAGCTCACCAACGCAATGGGAGTCAACTTGACGTCTATGAGCTATTCCTCTAGAAGGGTTCCTAAACGGGCCCTCATCAAGTCACTTTGCTATCCTTTGATTGAGCTAGATGATCGGAACAATCCACTCAATCCTATTCTTGGAGTTTTTCACAAGTCTGTTGCCGACTTCTTGAAGCAAGATCCGAAGCTGCTCGGCGTCCCGGAGGCATGCCAGAGATTCTTCGTCAACAGCGAGCTTGCCAATCTTGATATTGGGAAGACATGCATGATCTATCTATCTCAAGATGTCTACGCAGAACCGCGCGACACTGATTCAGTGGTCCGTAAGAGTTGCGACAAAAACGACTTTCTCTTGTACGCTGCTGTCTTCTGGTATCTTCATCTGTCGGAGACGCCAAAGTCCACGGAGCTTTTTGACGAGGTACATAGATTCCTCGAATCTTGCAATTTCTGGACTTGTATGCAAGTCCAAGGAACTTGCGCCCCTTACCATTTTGCTCCACTGAGGCAGGTTCATTCGGACCATTTCGACATGGCATTCAAGGTTGCCAAAATGGGTGAAATATATTACCCTGACCCACTTCCTAGCTGGTTAGAGGACTTTGGCGAGAAGGGCCAGCGGCTCGTCAGACTCTACCATTCTTTCGTCAAAGAGTGGAGCACTGTCCTATCATGCCACCCTGAAAGTATTCTACAATGTCAGCCAGTCGTTTCAGATCAGATGCACTTTCCTTGCCTACGCGGTTGTATTGAAGTTGACGGAAGCGTCGCGCTCTTGCTACCAAGGTGGTCTGTTGACCTTGCGGATAGGTCCTCCCATGAACCGGTACAGATCGACCTCATACAATCCGAAAATACCATCACAGCAGTCATGAATGCATTCGCGGCCAGCAATGGGGTGTTGAAAGTGCTCCAAGCACGGGCAGATGTTGGCGGAGGGACAATTGATAGCATTCAATCGGCCACTCCAACTTCTAACATCACCGTTTCACTACCAGACCCCTTGACCTCGGCAGAAGACGGAAATGCATGCGAAGGCAATGTCATGAATGAATACCCCGCCGCGGTCAAGAACAATATCTCGATACTTCGAACCCTTTCTAGTGCTTCACAGATGTCTAGCTGGCTCTCGAGTCCCGTTTCTTCGCTGAAACAACAACTAGCTCGCAAGCACCCTGAATGCAAAATTGCTCAGATAGAAGACGTGAGCGTACAGAACGACTCGATCACTGTTGTAAGTCAACGATATTTGGTCATTCCAAAGCGCGAAGACACTGCCTCCGAAACAAGTGACCCTTTAGATGAGGAAGAGGACATACCATCATTCTGGCCCAATCAGACTTGTACCGAAAACATGCTTGCCGTGTTTATGGGCGATGGAATGAAGCTATTCACTCACAGCACTCGCTCTGGACGACTCCAGCGCTCTGAACCGAAGATCCATCCAAAGAGTAAGTGGGTGATATGGGCGCTCGAGGAACGCGAAGTATTGCTTTGGAATATTGAGAGCGACGAGCAAGTGATACACAATCTCTCTTCGACAAAGCAGGACTTGCAGCATGATATACGCTTCCTGATTGGTATGCCTAGCTTTCAATGGTGGCTCGAATTATAGGCCATCTTTACACCATGCAAGAGTCAGCTCCATTGCTAACAAACACTAGACTTCCACTTCTCCGCATCAAGCTCAGTGCTTTACAAGTGCACCATAACCTCGCGAACCGTTCCCACAAGAGAAGGCTACTTGGTATCGGACATGAGTCTCTCAGCCTACGAGTTCCATGCCAATGGCCCCGATCCAAAAACCTTACTCAAACACATCGACCCCTTCGCGCAGACCATCCCACTTAAGGGCGCCTGGACAACGCAGATCGACGGTCCCATAGCGAATAAGAGCCGCATGAACCTATCAACAGCGCCTTTTAAATTCTACTGGGCAAGAGCGGAGTTATACGTCGCCTTTGGCGCGACGGCTATCAAGCTTGCACGAATATCTCTTGCCCTAGACTGCATCAACGATACAGCTCTCTGTGCCTTAGGACCAGGTGAAATCGACCGCAAGGCTCAAACCTCGCTCCTAAGCCGCCAAATTTTCCTTCCCTCCTCAGCACCCAAGCGCGGCTGGGCCTTCGCCATCGATATGCACCAACCCTCTGACCAAACGCACACACACTCTTCCCCGCCATCGGCGTCCTCCACCTCCTCAAACCCCTCCGCAGAAGAGACCCTCACCGCCCTCATCACCCTCAACCCCACCTCCGCCGATGAAACCCTCCCCACCACTCTCTCCTCTACCATCCTCCGCAAGAACATCTCCCCAGCCTCATCACTCGGTCCGTGGGTTTCACCCTCCACGTTCCTGGCCAACAAGAGCCTGCATCCGAGTATTGCAGAGGGGACATGGTTGGTTTGGCAGCCCGGCGATCACGAGAACAGTCGGCAGCGGAGCTCTGGGAATGGGGCTGTCAGCGCTGGCGCAGAGGATGTCAGCGGTAATGCGGTGAGGGGTGAAGGGGGGGACGATGATGGGGAGTGGGTATCCTTGGAGGACACGCTGCCGATGTCGGATGTGCTGAAGGGGAACTACGCGGCGAAGGATCGGGCATTCGTAATCCCCATACGAAGCGGGGTGGAGTGGTGGCGGAAGAGCTTTGTTGCTTGTTGGTAAGGTAGAGTGGGAGATTGGGGAGATTGGCTCCAGGCGGGTGGGGAAAGGAGGGAGGAAGGAGGAAAGGTCCGTCCCCCCAACCGGATTGATTGGAAGCCTTTTGAGCTCTACTTGACGCAACGCGCGTCTTGCTGCGTATTATTGCTTAGATTACCAACGCCAGACCCGCTGTGGTGTTGCTTAAGTAGGGATAGGATCCAGGAGGGAAAGTTAGCGGAGATGGAAGTGGTGGTGCGGCTTGGGTATGTGTGGCGGGTAGAGGGTTCTGCAGTTATGTTGAAACGATGTCACGAGCATGTAGTCGGTCTTTGGCTACAGGCAAAATCAGCAGCGGAGATACATTTACTTTGGGTTTGAGATTGTGTTTCTTGTTTCCTCCGTGGCGGTTTAGGGGGGCCACGTTTGACTGTAGCCGGAATACCAAGCCTATTTCATACTCTCGTCTTCCATTCATCTTATCTATTGTGTCACGCGGATACACGACTTCTGGTTTCGAGTTCTAAGATATGCTTTTCTACATATTTGAGCGCAAGGAAGTCTTTGTTCTTCCCAAATAACAGATAGCTTTAAAGAGCCTCTATTCGTACCCTACATTTACCAATCGGACCCTTTGATTACCATCCGGACCATGGCAGATTTCCTATATCCCATCCCTCGGCAAGAAGCGCTGCGCCACGCCCTCGATGGTGATGGGCAAACCAACCAGATGAAGGTCCATAGCTAAAGGGGTAAAAACGTCAAGGCAGTCTACTCGCGCGGGCGAGAGACCTAGAAGAAGCGAACAGACCAAGTTGAATGTTGAAATATCCACGGGATTGACCCTGGACCGCTGAAAGATGACGCCTTCTTTCGACGCGATACACAGGTTTCCGACGATGATGGTAATAGCTGAACCCATGCGATACTGCGTCGTGTTGCCGGTGAGTTGGGAACGGCTTCAGCGATTCGCATAACGACTTTTTCGTGCACGATATTTAGCTCAGCGAACAGAGAAAAGCAACAGATCGCTTTCTTCCTTCAAGATTTCGAACGTCTTACACGCTTCAAGGGATCCATGGACGGATCCCGCATCAAAGTTTTCACTTACATCGGTTGCTGGCAATGTATCTACTCCATTCTTGCAATTGTCAGCTTAAGCACCCCCTTGGTTTTAAATTCACTGACCAGATATTGACGAGCCTCCTTACGATTTTCTTGGTTCTCGTCAGTCTTGGATAGATGCAACATCACTATTGCAGCGTTTTGTTTCCCCATGAAAGAAGATAGGGTTTTGAAAGAAAGCTCGATGAGGTAGCCCGGGTGAAGTGCAAAGTCTCGAAGAGCGTAGTCAATGGCAGCCTCTGAGGTTCCGGGGGGTGAGCCAGTCACTAATGCCTCTCGTACCCATAGATGTAATTCCAATGCAGAGCCTTTGTACTGATATTCTTTTGAAGACGTTGTAGCTGAATGTATAGCTTGCGTTAATTCTTAGGTACCAGTATGTCATGCTTTCCTCATATATGGAATAATTTGCGACCTGAGGCTAGAAAAACCGCTACGTTCGAGGACTTACGAATAACATTTCTCAACAGTGAGTCAACAGAGCGATCAAGTCGTCAGGTCGTCAGGTCGTCAATTTGTCACGCTGTTAGATAACCCAATCTTCGAGTCAAAGGTTCTCTCGTGAATCTGGTGTTCACGATGTTGTTGTGCGTCTACGTTGCAGATTATTTTGGAGGTCGTGGTACGAATATGAGGTTAGATACATCTACTTCATACTCGGAAGCGGGCGGCTGAATCTCGGGCTGACCAAAGGAAAAGCTTGCTCAAGTCAATTGTCTTCGTCGCCTCAAACCTATTCCCAACTTCCTCGATCTCCAGCCCGCCCCTCGGACACATCAATTCCACCCTTAGATAAAAACATTTTAATCTGCTTTCAGGTTTGCAAGACCTTTGCCACTAGGACTCAGACACGGTCGACAACGCAACCTTGAATTCTTTGCGTGCACTTCCGAGCGTCCCCAATTACCACTCCCTAGAGAAGGCGAAAGGCTACTTTAGTCTTTCGTTCATATATACACCAGTCTGGCGCCTCAGCAGATCAACCGCAATACCACCAAGTTGGCGGGACTTTACTACCTCGAGTATTCCTTCATCCGACCTCTTCTGGGACCAAAATTCCGGGTCTTCCTTGGAGGCGACCTGAAGCCACCATAACTGGCTTTTCGGATCACGTATAATTCGCACTAGGACAGTACCAATTTCAAGGCCAGCGAGGAGAGGAAGAACAGGTTGCGCGATACCCTACCCCTAAATAGATACGAAGTTCAAGCTGGCCGTACCAAGTCGATATACTGGAGGGCGAGCCCGCCTTCCATACCAGGGGGCTCGGCCACCCCAAACCTTGCGGTAGACATATTGGGAGATTGTGGGAGCCTTTCAGTTGTCGGGAGAAAGTCAGACCTACCGGCATCGACTACCTTTGAGCACTTCCCTGTTAATTCAACGAAATGGACTCGCCACGATCCGAGTCCGAGAAGATTCAGACTAGATTCAGCACACCTGTATCCGACCTCGACGATCATCGCAACCAGCCTGTCTCGTTTCCACGAGCGGATGGGTTGGGTAGTGCCCACAACACTGGGACCAGGCGGAATACCGCCCAAAGCGTGGCCAACGGAGGCCGGCCAGACTTGCTTCAAGTCAATGCGGCTCTCCGTAATGCAGGACCAGTCTCAAGAGACTTTGAACATGCGGTCATCGACGATGACCGAAGCGTTAATGGAGAAAACATTAGAGAAACCAATAGTCCTGCATTGGGAAGGCATGGTACGAGGAGGACGCATCATAACCGATCTCGAGCTTCTTCTACTTCCTCGAGGTCCAGTTCAGCCGCGAACTCAGTCGACGCGTTTGCTGACCCAAGACGACGAGAGCGCGCAAACACCGCTGCTAGTACACGGCCGTCTGTACATGATCTTGGCATCCAACGGACTGTGTCTGGTGGCACCCACTGCCGTCGTCCTAGCTTTACGAGTGTTCGACACATAGAATCCCACAATGACCTCGCGTCATATCATGACCCTGTCGAAGATGATGTCTGCTTTCCCCAGCCAGACGAGTCTTCCAAAGCCTACAGGATCGATTTCGAGGAGTTGGATGAACTTGTTGCTGAGATTGCAAACACGAGACCTGCCGTCACCGGCCAGTCCAAGAAGAAGTTCAGCTTCAGCTCGCAGAGCAAGCCCAAAATTTTCGACGACTTGCGCAAACAAAACCCAGAAATTCCGCAGATTTTCACCAGCGATGGCGATCCTGTCCTTCTAAACTCCGAAAGCGTCATCGACGACAGTAAAACCATCATCGATGAGAATCACACCGCAATCGAAGATGCTCCTGCACATCACCGGCGTCCAAGCATGGCCGAGCCTAGCCGCTTCAGCTTCTTCTCCTCTGAACTGGAACAGACCATTCACGCCGGCTCCTTCGGCGACCTCCTCAGCCCCGGCGAAACATTCCGTGACCTTTTCTCCCTCCCTCCTGACGGCGGTGTCTGGTGGCTCGACTGCCTCAACCCCACGCACGAGGAACTCGACGGTTTTCGGCGCGCCTTTGGCATTCACCCCTTGACAACCGAAGACATCACAACGCAAGAAGCGCGTGAGAAAGTAGAGCTCTTTAAACAATACTACTTTGTCTGCTTCCGCTCCTTCTACCAACTCGACCCGCTCAGCGCCGACTACATGGAGCCTCTCAACGTCTACATGGTCGTCTTCCGCGAAGGCATTCTCACCTTCACGTACACGCCATCCCCACACGCCGCCAACGTCCGCAAGCGCATCGGCAAGCTGCGCGACTACATGGCCCTCACCGCCGACTGGGTCTGCTACGCCATGATCGACAACATCGTTGACAGCTACGGCCCGCCCATCGCGAGCATCGAAGCTGAAACCGACACCATCGAGGACCAAGTCTTCGTCACGCGCACCGACGACTTCACCCCGCTCCTCCGCCAAATCGGCGAGTGCAGGAAGAAAGTCATGTCTCTCATGCGCCTGCTGGGGGGCAAAGCGGACGTCATCAAGGGCTTCGCCAAACGCTGCAACGAATCATACAGCGTGACCCCCCGCGGCGAGATCGGGCTCTACCTCGGCGATATCCAAGACCACGTCGTGACCATGATGTCGAACCTCGGCCACTTCGAGAAGATGCTCAGCCGCAGCCACAGCAACCACCTCGCGCAGCTGTCCGTGGACAACATCTCGCAGGGCAATCGCGCGAACCAGGTCCTCAGCAAGATCACGTTGCTGGCGACGATTTTGGTGCCGTTGAATTTGATTTGCGGGTTGTTTGGCATGAATGTGCCGGTGCCGGGGAGGGAGAGCGTGGGGCTGGGGTGGTTCTTTGGGATTGTGGGGGTGATTGCGACGGTGGTGTTGGCGAGCTTGTGTGGGGCGAGGAGGCTGAAATTTATCTGATCCTCGATCAGAGCAGGGGAGTGATGTAGGGTGGGTATGAAACCGAGAACTGCGAACTGCGAAAGAATTCCAGGTGGGCGCGCCTTCTTCCTTATACGGTTGTCAATCATTCAGAGCAAGGAGCTTGTTGTTCAGCCGGGACATGGAGGCTTGTTGTTTAGGCGTGACCAGAAGCAGAGCTTGTTCTGCACGCTGCTTCTCCGTTTCTGGCTGAGAGCTTGTCCATGGACATTATTCCCACATCCCAGAACGTCAGATCCGAAACGCCATCCTCGCCACAAGATGCACTGAGCATGTTGTCCCTCAGCTATGTGTTAATCCATATCCCAGCCCTTCCATCCGCAACAACCCAAGCACCTGGCTAACCCCCCTCGGACCCTCAAACACTACCTTGTTCAACTGATTTCCCTCCCGAGCGGTTAGCCACGTTCAGTAGCCATCATGCCACAAAACCCATCATCGTCCGACCTGATCTGCGGCACAAGCTTCCTGGTCACAGTCATGCAGCTTGGCCGTATAAATCATCTATCTCTTCCAAGAACTGTCCCAACAATGCTGCTTTCTTAAACGATCGATGGCTTTGCGAGAAAAAAATGTCTCTTGGTGACCATACATCAGACCTCGACGTCGAAAGTAGCAAAAGCCTAGAATTGTCAAGGACGTGAGACGGGAGACAGCCATCGCTGAGATGGAGCATGGAGAGTCTAGTCGGGAGGTAGACTTTGAGAAAAGAGGGGCTAGGAGGGAGGGCGGAGCTGAAGCTTTGCGCTGGGGGAACTTGCAAAAGGGGGGGATAGGACGACAGTGACATAGGAGCATCGCTGACTACTGAACTAGCCAATCGAAAAAATAGCAAGGGACGTGTTGGTTGGCAGAAGACGATCACTTGACGGGTGAGTTGCAGGAAGAAAGGGGATGCGGTGCTTTGATGATTACTGTTTGTAGACGGTGCAGATACGAAAGATTGAATTTCCCTTTTCGATGCTTTACTTTGATGGCCAAGGAGTCTGTCTGCCACTCAGCCTCGTACTTCCACCTTTGATGGTTCCTGGTCCAGTTTCGGTCTGAGTTTCTGTGTCAGCTGTCTACGCCCTGACGAAGGTCCCGCACACCGCCTACGACATGATTACGAGAAATTCTGGCTTTGCACTTCACCAACATGGACTCGATGGAATGAGAATATGCAGGACATGGGTTTATCGACCTTCAAAGTTCACCTCACAGAGCAAAGGCGACGTCGCTCCATTGGAGAACTCCTCGCATCTCGACCCCAAGACAGGCAATAACCTCCCTCTCCTAGGTTCGTTCCCTCTTCCCTAGCCTCTGGCTCCGCTTCTGGACATAGGAAACTGACAAAAGAAAAACCTTGGTGCAGGCACATTGCACTAGCATCTCTGGCGTTTGAGGGGTTACTTCCCCCCTTCCTTTCGCCTTCTCCTTCAGTAATATAGGAAATTTTGGTGCAGAACGTGCAGTGGTGGTCATAGAGCTAAAAGCAGGACGTCGCCGACATAGCGAGCAGAGGGGCCGACAAAGCGCCGTTTTCATGACCTTCCAGTCCAGCGGCTCGCAGTAGCAGCATGCCACAGAGGAAACATGATGGTATAGACGTGCTGTAACGAATGTTGTAGACAAATCGTTAGATGGACCTGAAAGGCCTGGGTTCGCTATCAAGTATCAGTAGAGACAGGCGTAGAGTCCTTTCAGTGCTGGGATTTTCAGGTCCTTTCCAGAAAACGAAGAGGCGGATAGTGAATATGGCAACAAGGTTAAACATGGTCGTGAGTATGTAGTGATTGGAACAAATCTCGTCATCCGTAGTGCAGAGATATTCGTGGACGCCCAATTCGATAGAACGCACAATGGACCAGGATTGAGATTACTCCTTTTGGTGAACAGGCTGTTGTGTGAAACGCCCAGGATGGTAAGGGTAAGGCTTCATAGAGCGTGAGATTTTCGTAACACCAATGGCGTCGTCAAAATTAAGAGAAAAAACATGTATCAAAGAACAAGAACAAGCACCGGCCACGGAAACCAAAAGCCTGGTAACGCCAATCGTAGCGCCAATCGAAAAGATTGAGAATGCAGATGAACTGCGAATAAGACCGACCATATCCCAGAAAGGTGTCAATCTGAGTGCACTTAATGCACTCACAGAGCACAGAGGTAACGCCGGTTTCCAGGCCACGTAAGACATTTCAAGATCGAACTCCAGTAGCGCCTTCGCTACCCAAAACATTCATTTTCAGGACCCGACGCAGTTCTTCTTCCATACGTAACACATCACTCGTGTCTTGAATGGAAGGTGGACCAACACCTGGCGATACAGTAGGACGTAAGGAAGGAAAGGGAATATTTTGTGCACCATTATGCTGACTTTGGGAAGTCGGAGGAGCAAAGAGGAACTTATTGTTTGAAGGTGTAGGGGTGGCTGGCAGCTCCGGAAGCTCGCTTTGCACAGGGGTCTGAGGAGCAGATAACTCTTGCCTGAGATTTGAAGACGGAGGGCGGGGACGAGGAGAGCTGCCTGACGCTGGTGTAGAACCAAATTGTTTCTGCAGTTGGGGCAAGCTGGCTGGTTGCTTTCGGCTCAAAATCCGAATCTCGGGTGGGGCCTGGGCAGGCGCGAAAGGTCCTGATGATTCCTTGATCGGGGGAGTATGTAGTTTCCTGCCCTCGCTTGTAGGTACCGATTTTGACTCTGGCACTGGTCGTTGAGGCTGGGGAGTCAAGAGCAGTTTCTTTAAAGCAAGACTACTAGCATTGCGTTTCGCTGCTTCGTCCCGTCCAGGCTCAGTAATGATGTCCGAAGGGGCAGTGATTGCTCGCTTCAGGTCCGTAGCAGGAGTAGGGCGCTTTGCTTGGGTAGCTGGGCTGATTGATCTTTCATCTTCCAGCTCCATTGAAAACAGCCCGTTGGCAGAGCCATTGGTGGTGTTTCGAGAATGATGCCGAGTATGATCCAGCTGTGGGGATAGAGACCCAGGTGTAGCGCCGGCTGCTGTTGATAGATGGCCGCCCTCCGCACCATTAAGCAACGGACTCCTTAAGCTGGTCTGGCGTGCTCGCGCCTTCTCTTCCCGATCAGCCTTGAAGAATATATCAAGAGGCGATCCTTCTCCCATATGTTGTTGGAACCGCTCTGCTTTCTCGCGTATGGGACTGCCCTCGCTACTTTCCGGGGACATATTCCCCTCTGAGGCTTCATTCTCCAGCCTCGCAATTAAGCCCGCTGCTTTCTTCACTTCGGGCACTGATTTCGACAAGAACTTCGGCATTGGTAATGATGATGGCGCAGGAGAAGCATGAAAGGTAGGTCCTGCATAAGCCTGGGATGATGTTGCGCTGCTTCTTCCGGGCGTCTGAGGTTTCCTATTATTTTTCGGCTGCGGAGTGCCATTCAGGTTCGAGTTGATGATGTAGGATCCGCTCTGACGATTCTGAGATTTCTGAGCTTTTCTATTCCTGTGACCGTCACCCTCTATAGCTGAAACGTTTCCGGAATGTTGGCCCTTGAAGGCCTTTTGGTGTATGGACGGCGAATCGTACATAGACCTGGGCCTCGTAGGTGTCGTAGGAGTAGTCACCTCGCCAGTATAGTCTTCACGTAATGGCATATCTCCGTTCATCTGCTGAGAAAGACCAGACGTCGATTGAGGTGAGATGCTGTGTTGCGCAATGGGCACTTCGGCATTGAGCTCTTCTGGTAAAATCGTGGTGTGAGACCCATCCTTGGGTTTCTGTTGATGCTTGTCGCGTGGATTTTTGGGTTGAGGAGTCGTTGCAGTAGCCTGCATGACTCGGGTGGCTTAAGAAATATGTAGCCTGGTAAAGAGGAACGTGAAAAGAACAGAGAATGGCCGCGCTCGACCCAATGCTAAAGCGAGACCTTCGCGGATCAGCCCTAGCGATAGTATTTTCAAATTCGAGCGTGGTCTGGAGTGCAAAGCGTATTCAGAGGTTGTAAAGCCTTTGTCTCAAGGTGGAGCAGTTGCTGGCGGCGTTAAGAAGGCTAGAGTTCTGGAATATGATCGAAGAGCTAAAGCATTTAATAAAAAGTATCGAGAGGAACAAGAGATTAGTCGTAGGGTATTCATGGTGAGTTGAGGCGTTGTTATGATTATCAGAACATGTGAAGGAGAGAGGAAGTGACTATCGAGTTGCGCGCTGGGGCATGGGTCTGTTTCGGAGCTTGGCGCTTGGCGCTTAGCAGCACTTGACTGGTTTGGGACATACTTCAAGATACCAGGCCCTGTGTGTTGACGGATAAAGGTACCTTTGGGGGTGACTGACACAACGAATTCCGTAACACTTAGGTACCCAGTCAATTACAGAGCATACCAGATCCTCACAAACATTTGACATCACGACATCCTGGCCTGTTCCTTTTATATATTGGAATCAGTATTTGCTTTCACTAGGCCACCACTTCAACCTCGAATAGGCCTTGGTGCACCTTACAGCCTGCGGTGGGAAACACAGTAACTGCTGGAAACACCTACAAAAATGGCGGACATTGACATGCCCGACGCGGGCCCTCCTGGACCCTCGAGAGGCAAGCTGTCAGCGGGGACAAAGGTCGCCAAGTCAGGCTCATCAGCTGATGCGGGATCGGACAACAAGAAGAGGTTTGAGGTGAAGAAGGTAAAGTACATGAATTTTGAACGGGAGGCAGGACTGACTAATGGATTGTAGTGGAACGCTGTCGCCCTCTGGGCCTGGGACATCGTTGTGGACAATTGCGCCATTTGCCGGAACCACATCATGGACCTTTGTATGTTCGCTGCAAATTTTGTATTATATCCAGCTCCTGATCCGGAATCCAGGTATCGAATGTCAAGCGAATCAAGCTTCAGCTACAAACGAAGAATGCACTGTCGCTTGGGGCATCTGCAACGTAAGCTGTTTGACCGCAACCAAGCGTACATCTGCTAATGAGGGCTCAACGAACAGCACGCCTTCCACTTCCACTGCATCTCCCGGTGGCTCAAGACTCGTCAAGTATGCCCTCTCGACAACCGAGACTGGGAATTTCAAAAGTATGGTCGGTAGGGCTTCAACACCGGGAACCAGCAGCAGACGGAGGAGATGGTCATATGTGCTATGGGACATGACGAACGTGATGCATGCATTTTCGGCGTCCAGGGCTATGATGGACGATGGTGAAGAAGTACGGCTAGCTTCCAGCATTCATTGGTAGACAAATGGATCAGGCTCACGTACAAGTGGCCCCAGAGCGCTCCACCTCTTCCATATGATAATCCTTTCCCGCTCGATAGATGTCTCAATTGGAACTCCAACGCCCGCAATCCTAAGCTCTCGACACCTCATCCAACACTGATCTCCCCACCCACCATCCCAGTCCCTTTCGGCAACCACTTCTCCGGTGTCTCTCTATACATCGGAAACGGAGGAACAACCATCAAGAATGTCAGAAACGTTCCACCGAGCCCAATCCATAGCGTGATCCAGATATTCTGCTGTATAAAGCCAAGAACGAGACCGAGGAGCTGGGCTGCATTAGCCAGGTGCGTTGGCGTGTTGGGAATAATGGATGAAGCGGAAGGATGACGAAACAAGGTGCAGGTCTGAGAAACTTACACCGGTGGCGGAAAGGATGATGGTGGTGAATTGCTCGGTTTGCTTCTGACCTTCGAAATCCTGTGACGAAGGCTGTTAGCCTGGGGAGCAGAGACGAATTGGAAATTGAAAATGGTGGGAGGGGTGCGATTTACAATCTGGCCTTCGAACAGTTCCTGGACTTGAGCAAGGAGTGCGTCCGCCATTTTGGTTGTTATATGGGATCTTTGGGGATTTGAGCTTGGTGAATCTGCAAGCTGTCGAATGTTCAAATAGAGGCGATTGTTAGACCTGCGACTCGAAAGGCTTGGTCTGCAGGGGATTGGGGCTGCCAATCAATATGCTGAATTTATACATTTGGCAAGCAACGATGCAACAACATCATGGGTGTCATAAGTTAAGCTAAGAGGATCAACGGTTTCACGCGCATATGCAAGGGTCTTCTTTAGGCGGCCCGAAAAAGCCAGGTCGAAACCCCAATACAGCTTAGCTTCGAGTGCGCAACATTGTGACAAGGCTTCCTAATTTTTGAGTAACTCGTCTGTATTCTGAGAGGAGACCTCACACATATATCGAGATCAGCAGCATATTGAGGATGCGATTCCCCTGCCCGGAGAATGGTAGATCACCAGCCTATTGTTTCCAAATAGATGTATAGCTACAAAGAGGTTTTTACCATGGCACTTCCTGATAGTCCTTGAAAGAGGATGGCCTAGCGAAAAGCTGGTGGCTCTAACCATCGTGCGAATGTGCGTGTGGGATGCGAGGATGGGCAGCTATTGTGTGGTTCCGGCGTAGGTGGGGTCGAGCTGGACTGTTATCTTGAATTGCTCCAGTCCCATGTGCGGTGAAGAATGCGGGAAGGGGCGTAGATAGACTTAAAACATTCATTTATCCGTCTTTCTCATGCTCTGCGTTTGGTAGCTAGACTCTACGTGCATATCACCGACCCACTTCCCTTCTCATTCGTCCAGCGGCCGTCGTGACTCCAGCGTCTGGCCAATTCGACACAGCGTCGTCGACCTCCTCGAGGAAGGTCGAGCTGTTGTGTATAGTTGTCCCACCCAACACTACCCTCACGCCTGGAGAGCTGGCATTGACCTGCGCAACCATCTTCGCTTCCTCATACGTTGCTCCGCCGACAACAAAGACGATGATATCTTGGGGCTTATCACGCGTGGACCCTCCACCCTCAACGAAAGGATACTGCTGCTCTTTGAGCCTCGCTTTGATGAGATTTTGTAATGTTGCTTCTAGTCGCGGCGAATGCTGCGTATAGACGTTTTCAACGCCCTTGAGACCCTTGAAACGATCTCGGGCCCCGGAGAAGATGGATGCTGACTCGAACAAATCGGAGAAGCCTCCAGCGGCCGGGGGTGCTTGAAGTGAGTGGTGATAAGCAAGCAATTTTGAAACCATCCCAACTCGATGTGGTGACACGTTGCCGGCAGCAGCGAGGAGGTCAAGGAGCATAGGCAACTGGCCCGACGGATGCCGCTCATAGCGCAAGGAGTACAGTGCCACTAGGCGAAGCTTAGCATCCGAAGGGGCTTTAGGAGACTGGATGAGCTTTTGCAAAGTCTTCAAACCGGATTAGCATTGAGCGATGGTTGAGTTTTGGACTGTCTACCTTTATATCACTAGCATGATTGTCGTTACTAGCAAGGCTCTGTTCCAGCTCACTGACATCGAGTAGATTGTCGGCGCCGACTCGCCTGCTAAGCTCGCCCACAAGGGTGACATGCTTGGTGACATTCCCAGAGAGCTTGCGAAACTCGGGATAGTCCTCTACGAAACGTTTCATGTCTGCGATTGATTCAATGCTCGCGTTGCTTTTCGTCTTTGTCTGGTACTGCTCGACGTAGTCCTTGATGTTTCCTCCTAAGTCACCAAAGTTCATATACATGTTCTTCTTGAAGAATGGATCTTGGTCTTGTGAGAGGACTATTTCTTTGAGCTCTGGTCGAACATCAGGAACTTCGCCGAGATCCACTCTGCCGTTATGGATGCCAAGAACCTCATGCACCATAGCTTGGTATGTCCACTGTGTTAGTAATGGAGTTATTGGGTCATCCCTACGATCAAGAAGGAGAAGTATCGGAGGGGTATCGGTTTTTCTGAAATCAAAAAGCTGTTCTTCCTGTGTGATCTGGTACCGAATCTCCGTGGCAAGTTTTTTGGTCATCAGACTGTTCTTCTCGTATCTTATGAGAGGCTTCTTTTTCAACGATAGTAGTAGAGCAATGACTCCTTCGGTGCATCGCTGGAGCGAATCGGGATTCCATGTATCCGGGGTATTACTCCATAATCTTTGCTTGGGAAAGCCAAGGTCCAGCGAGAAGAGGTCAGGATTGACGACAACATAGTCACCGAAGAACTCTTGGACTACTTTGACGACTTCGTTATCATCAGCTTCTGCCAGCCTTTCAAGGGATGATTTGCGGATAACATTGCTAAAATCTGTGAGCTGATTTAGTCCCTTCCAGCAACGCTAACAAACTATAAACTGACATATGCTGTATTCCCCATACTTTGGATCCCGAAACTCGTCTATGAGATGTTGTATTGAGCCTGACGAAGGACGCACGAAGCAAAGACACCGTAGATGGCGCATTTTCTCGCGGTTCGCATTGTCAAGGCGGCTAGCGGATTGTCAACTTCCTTCCTTCGTAGGACCACGGACAGCACCAACTCGATCAAGTAAACTTCATGGCTGAGGAGCGCGGATTGAGTTATTGCTGTAGAAACGATAGAGACCTGCCAGGATTAGTCAACGTTTGGTTATGTCAAACCATCAAGACTCGCACTGTCTCACTGTCTAGGAGAAGTATCTTCATCTTGGCTGAGGAGGAACCGTGGATGTCCCCTGCCGACACCATCTTCGAGATATAGCCTGACACGGCTGATACGACGTCCATGGCTGCTGCCGAGAGAGAGCTCGTGTTGTCGCAGCATCGAGGTATTCAAAATGACGGATTGGCTGGTCAGTAAATCGAGATTCAGGCTCAAGGCTGGCGGGATTGATCAGACACACAATTCAGCCATCGTTTGGAATGGCACGCCTGATGAGTGTCACCATTGAAGGACTTTCACAGCCCTACCTGAACCCTGGCTCCAGTAATGCTGACCCAGATTCCGTCTCACAGCCCGGCTACCTACTTTACAAAGCCAACTCGAAAATCAGTACGTTGCGAGTTCCAACGCAGCACCAATCCGGTGTGAGGTAACTAACTTCGTAAGGATGTCAAATGCATTAGGGTTAACGGGCGGTCAGCTTCCAAATTACACTCTCCGAACAATAAGGTCGTGGAACCACTTTTCAAAGCTGACCCGTCACTAACGATTTCGTACCGAGTACACGAACTTGACGAAGGCTGTGCGACAATGCGTATTCCTTTACGACGAAATACGAGTTCGGGACCCGGTACCGTTGTCTCACAAGCAAAAGGCCGGCATCACAGCTAGCAAGCTTGGTCAATTTCTGACGGACGCCTTGTGGATGCCACCGACCAATGATCCTGCAATGCGCCCGTTGGCTGCGGCCCTTTCTCGTGAAACATGGTGGTAAAGTACCCTTCCTCCTTGCGTCTCACGTGCCACGCGTACGAGGTATCCATCTATATTATTTGCCGTGAACTTTTTTCCATACATAAGGCGCTGGTATTTCATGAACTTTTCGAGTCCCGAATATTCTCAGGCTCAATCCATTCTTCACCGCAAGCTCATTTGTTTACAATCCACCCTGCTTCGCGCAGTCTTCTCTTACCTCAACCTTTACCTTTGTAGAGCTTCAGTCACCTCAAAAATCATGCGTCTTCCATACTTCCTTTGCGCAACGCTTCTTGCTTCCGTCTTTGCAGCGCCATTGAATTGGGGAGCAACTGCCGGTCATCCCCTTGCTACCTACCACAATCGGATCGGAGGTTTCATGGACGGAGTTCACTCGACGGACTACTGTCATGATGGCTCCATCATGGACTACGACCATACCAAATGCGTACCTTTTACGTCGTTCCCATAAAAACCGCTAATGCCAAGGATAGATACTTAAGCTTATTTTTTTTCCTTGGGAGGGACACCTCTTCAAGGCCACCATGAAAATGGTGCAGTCTTTGCCATGAAGCATCGAGATGCGAAGGAGCCTGACCTGGATATGATAATACATTGGACTGTTGGACCCATGCAGGCCCACTGAAAAAGCGTCATTCAGTCTTTCTCACGCAGATTGAACTGGACATCTAGGTTCGCTTCCGTTTGCGTTCCAATGTCACCAGCCAGAGTACGCCTCAAAGACGTCTCAGTCCCAACCGAGAGAATGCGATATAATTTCACACCGGAGCGCTCGAGCCTCTCTTTGCGAACGACAACATTCATCGCAGAACCCCTCAACCAAGGAGCTGGCCAGATCCACAAGCGCTTTAGCACGTGGAAGTGACCGACGAAAATTCCAAAGACACATTTTCGGAAGCGTATTTAGGTGGATGTTTACCCGGGATAGGAAAGCGTCCACAGCGGACCTCAGGCTGTAGAAATGTGGGGAATTGGGAGAGGTTGGGCTTGTTGGACAACGCGCCTCGAGGGAGGCCTGATGGCCGAACTACGGCTTGTGAGAATTAGAATGTGAAGGGACTGGAGATTGAGTCCTAGATTGGCAGACTGAGAGGATTGTGGCATGCCTTGCTGCCTACGGGGCCAGGACAGACATGTTGGATGCTGTCGATGGCTCAGCAGCACATCGAACATGCGTCACGTTACTTCCCTATGCTACAATTGCCATTGTATGAAGATTTAGGCGGACACGATGGTTCAAGCTCTTTCTAGCCTTCTGCCTACCCTAACAAAAAGGAACTGATTCGTCTCCCGAAGCAAGCACCACCGCGATCAAATTGGAAGGTCGTCCACCTTGCGAGATTGACCAAACAAGCCATCAACTGATTGCTATTCCCCGAGCGTGAAATTTGGAGCACACATCAGCCACGCCTTCCATTCCCACCATTACTCAGATACCGCCAAGCCCTTGGCATCAAAACCATTCACCTGCTCCTTCCTCCCCCTCCCCCCATCCCACCCCCCGTTCACTCCTTTCCCCTCTCAACCCCCCTACCTTCCCCCTTCCCCCTCCCCCAAAATGTCATCTCGCCCCCCCTCCACCAGCACCACCAGCACCACCTCCGTCCGCCGCAACCTCTTCCACCACCACCTCAGCCGCCGCCCCACCACCACGTCCTCCTCCTCCACAGTCTCCACCACCATGGCCGACCCCGAGTACCCCGCCCCTTCCCAAGCCAGTCACTCCAGCTACACGAGCTACTCCAGTCACACACACCCCTCCATCCACGCCAACCACACAGCCAACACGAGTCGAGCTCCTCGCGGCCATCCGCTTGACGATAACGAGGAGATTGTTGTCAAGGTCAACGGCAAATACGATATCCAAACGCTGGAGCTTCCGCCACGGGAGGAAGGTGAGGAGGGGGGCGCGTTGGGCGAGGGGATGGAGGAGGTGGAGGGGGAGAGGGAGCGTGAGTCTTTTTATTATGGCGCGAGTGGTGGAGCAGGGGGAGAAGAGGCGAGGGCGGGGAGGCAGGGGGGCTAATGGAATCTAGGACTCGAGAAGCAGCTACTGGAGATGTACCGCAATCGCTCTCTGCAGCCAGGGGAGCCGGGGGAGTTGCTCGCCGCTGTGCATGCGAGTGTGCGGCGGAAAGTGGCGGGGCTGGATGCGGATAATTGGATGTTTGAGGGGGAGGGGGAGGGGAGGGACTGAATAAACCGGTTGGTTTGTGTTAGGGAATGGCTTGCTGGTATATATTTGTTTGACGCGTATTGAGATACCCAACCCCTCCCTCCCCAGCAGTTCATATACCTGTTTGTTGTGTTTAGTCCAGATCCATTGTTGGCGGTGCCTCCTCGACTTTTTTGGGCTCTTCCACCTTCTTCGGCGTCGTTTCACTCGCTTTGGCCTGCGCTTTCGGGGTCCCGGGTCGTGGACTGGCTGGTTTGGCAGGGGCGCCGAAGCCCATCATGCTGCCCATCATGTCGAAGAGCGGGTTGCCCTGGCGGGGGATGCGGATCCCGAAGTACATCTCGCCGATCTGCGCCAGAGCATCTCCCCAGGGAGTCACTTCCTTCAGATAAGGCGCATAGTGCTTTGCGAGCTGCTTGTACAGATCGCTGCCTCCTCGCTGGATCCCCAGCAAGAGGAGTCCGAGGAAGTTGAGGAGGGGTAAGGAGGGGTAGACGCGCATGTCAGAGGAGCTGCTGCTGACTTCTTGGACCATTAGGTTTTTGTTGCTGGAGGAGAGGCGAGAAGTGAAGATCAGGTAGGCTTTGTTTGCGGAGCGAAGGTTGCCGGTGAGGAGGTAGGGAAAGATGGCGCGGGCGGCGTAGAGGGCGGCGCTGTGCGGTTCGTCTTGCATGTACCATTCATACTCGACGCGGGCGAGCTGTTCGGGGGAGTCTTTAGTACCGAGGGCGAGGTGTCTCTCAGCGTCGTAGGGCTGACTGTCTGTAGAAAGATGTAAGTATCAGCACCCAACATAGAAACAAACGTTTTGCAAGGGAGAGTATCGTAGAAACATACCATCAGCATACAACGTTCCAGCAACGTGATGCAGTTCCGGCTCTCCGTTCGGGTATTCCCCAAACTTCGCGCTCCATGCAATCATCTCATCCACGAATTTCCTTTTCGTAGGTTCTTCCGGCGGAAACGCCCGTAGTATTGCAAGCAGCTTGCCCTTGTTCTCGGCATCGACGCCTCTTTCGGCTTTGCCGAAGACGTCCACAAGGTAGCATCCTAGATCGCCGCCGGAACCGCCTTGACCGGCTTTGAGGAGGGAGAGTGAGCCTTCGTAGAGTATGTCGATTGCGGCATCCCAGTTTTGAGATTTGACGTAGCGTGAGGCAACGACACGGAGTTGTTGGTGGGCTTCGTAGTAGGAACCTTCAGCTATCCTATGAAAAGCTTGTGAGCGGTATGACTTTGAGGGTACGAAGGCCAAGAAGGAAAGGTTGGCAAGAGCGTCAGATCTGAGATAGTGAGGCTGGCCGCCGAAAGGAAAACAGGATGGTATCTATACAAGAAATACTTACTTTTCTTGCTGCCGCGCAATAGTCTTTTGGATCTTGGATGCCATAACAGCGAGTCGTGCATGGGACTCTACGGTACTCGAGATAGAGTGACGTTCGGTGGGACAACAGAACTACCTGATTAGGGTTCAGAATGTTCGTAGCCCTAGATGTCGGACCACACTCGTTACCTCAAGGCAAGAGGTTCTAAAGTCAATATCCGTCTTTCCAATAAGAACGAGGTGCATCGTCCAACAAGCTGCAATCCGGAGGTTTCTTGAGTGCCACAGATATCGCTGGTGAGTTGGTGGTCACAATTGCTTTCGTTGCTGGTTAATTGTTGCTCATTCCTCACGTGAATCTGATGCAGAAGAGAGAGCTAAAAATGTAGACGCAATGCATTGACGGGGACTCGAACCCCGACCTCGAGCATGGGAAGCTCGAATTCTACCCTTGAACTATCAACTGTTCGGAGGTTAGAATTACTTGAATGGGACACCGATATTCCGAAATGACCTACTGCCGACCAACCCGAAAACTTATGAAAACGTAATCTATAATTTTCTTTATAAACTGAAATACATTATTCCATGGCGGTTCTCAAATTACAATGGAACCGCATCTCAGGATCCGTCTCGCCCCAAACAGCTACTCGTTCAGACCATTAGATATTCTCAGGCATGTTACATCACGGGCATTGAGTCAACGGTTCTACCTGTCATAATGCAGGACAGCTCCAAATTCGGGTGGCTCTCCTGCAACTATTCCATCTGAGGATCAAGCAGATCCTGCAGAGATCGAAACCCCAGGTGGTGCCAAGGCTGCCTCAAGGAGTAGTGAAAGAATCTCCTCCATACAGAATACCAAACTCTTCCGTAGGACAATAGCTTTTGAATCACAACACGCCTTGTCGAGCTATCACACGGCCGCCTGCAGCATCTGTGCCCAACGTCTGCGGCTGCATGCAGCAAGGGGATGACCAACCCGGTTTTCGGTGCTGCTCGTCCGATAGATCGGTACAACAGCTTCTATCATCATAGGAAAGAGAACCTTTTCTCTTGTGGTACCAGATAGGCGTCCCGCATACTCACCATGGTGTTTGACCGTACTACCGGATGATGACAGTAGAGAAGAGACTTGGAATGGGGATGAGAATTTCAGATTGCTTTTCAGTGACTGACTGCAGGAAGCCGTAGGGTCTTGACCTGCCCGTGTCTAATCGTACATGTAAGATAGTGATACACCGCTCGCTCTAGCGGTGAGATGGAAAGCGATAGAGACCGATTGTGTACTCACGCTGTGCATCCCTTCCCCGGGACGAGCCAGCTGAATCGTACACTTCTCCCGTCGAAACCGCCTACAGCCAGTTCCCAAGCCAAGCAATGCGTTTCGTGTCCAGAGCCTTTTCTGCAACGCTGCGACCCATGCATCTGATAACTTTTCCATCCGAGTGACACTCCCGTACACTGATTGCCACCATCTAGCCTCACTTCCCAGCCACCCTCTCCCCAAACATCTTCCTTCGCATAATATCCGCCGCCCCATACGGCAATGCCTCAGCACTGTACGCCCCGCCCGTCGTGCCCGAGTAACCACTGCTCGGCGACTCCTGCCTCCTCGTCCTCCTATTGCCCACCCCCCCAATACCGACGAACCACCGCAGCCGAGGGGGCTGTATATCCCTCGCCCTCACTCTCGCCTCCTCCTCCGCTTCCGTCAACGCAGCTTCCTCGCCTCGCGTGTGCATGTTGCCTGCCCCACCAATGCCGCTGCTGAAGATGTTCTGGTGCCAGCGGGGCAGGTGTAGGCGTCGTGGCTGGCGGGGTCGAGGTGTTGATGTTGTGGGCTCTGAGTCTTCGAGGCGGGGGATCTTGCGGTAGTTGCCTGCGCCGCCGATGCCGCCGTGGAAGTAGACGGTGTTCCTTTTGGAGCGGTCGGTCATGAGGGAGGAGGTGGAGGATGTTGTGGTGGGTATTTCTTTGAGGGAGAGTTGGGGCTCTGGCTCAGAGGTCATGACGGGCGAGGAGCACGGGCCTGGGCCCGTTTTGTAGGCAATAATGGTACAATTAGAAGTGTGAAGTCAAAGCGCGGGGAGAATGTGCGCTTGAAGCAGGTACTAAAGGGAATACTGGAGCGGGTGAGGTGTTGAAGCGAAAAGACAGTGCGGTACGGATTCGAAGAAACGTTCTAGAGACGGGGAATTAGAGTGTTTCCAGCGTTTAGAGCGCAAGGAAAGCATGTGGGAAGGAGACGTAAGGAAAGTACTCTATATGTAAGGTATGCCTGTCTCCACATGATGTGTCTTGGCAACTTAACGAGAGAAGGGCACGCCATGCTTTAGTCCAGGGATCACTCCGTTCTTTGTTGTAAGTTTTTGCAATACGGCTCGTCATTTGCAAATCATAGGTGGAAAGGCAGCCGCCTGACTGGAGTATGTGTTACGTATCCTGTACGATGTCCTCATGCCTCAATCCAACGTAGTACGAGATGCTTCGATGCACGGACAAGGGTCATTACCTACCTAGATCATGAAGAGATGAAGGGAAGGACCTCGTTGCGTCCGGGGAAAGATATAGCTAGCAGGGTTGACAGTTGATACTGGAGCGGGTGTATGCATACTGCATAGCGGGCACTGGCGGGCTGGGGGTTTTTCAAGATGTAGAGGCGACAAGCGCCTACTAATGCACCCCGCAATATGTCATCCAGCCCCTGTTCTCACATCTCGAGACTCAACATTCGAGAGAGAGCGACTGGCCCTCCAATGACCCATCATGCTCGAGACTGCGGAGCAATTCCAGATCCTCGTCGACGATCAGGGCGACAGGCGTTGCTCTTTGCCCAGACTAGATATTCTCAATGTTGTATGGATGCTCGGCCGCAGAGTCCTTTCAAGAGGCCTTATTCGATGTCAAGTGCCTTTGTCGACAGCCATTGCAACAAACACCTGAGGGACGGGTCTGTAAGATAACTAGTCGCCCCTCCGAGCCATCGCCCGTGCCCTAAGCTTGCGTTGCAGACGTCAAAGCACAGAGCCGCATTATCGCGAGCGCGTGTGAAAGCGCAAGGGAGGTGTCGAGGAACGGTCTCTCCAAGCAGACATATTTCACGGTAGTGAATCGGGAGGAGTCGGGTAGCTACTCGATGCAGCAATATCCCCTGCTAAAGATGGGACACTGTGCGGTCGTAATTATACACGGACATACTGCTCTTTTCTCGCCTCCACTGCTTGCCATAGGTCCCGTCGCCGGTCTCTTTCTTTCGCACCTCGCACAAAAGCCAGCAGTCGCAATGCACCTGATGGCGTGACTCCTTCACATCTTCTTGCCATGCCCACGCTTTCGGGCCTGACGAAGTCAAGCACTCTCTTCTCTTCCGTGCTCAAACCGTGAATAGTCGAATAATCGAGATCTTGTGGCAATTTCAGCTGCTCATCCCGGTCGAAAACGCCAATAGCGGCTTTCTGTTGGGCAACATAAGGAGCATAGACAGCCTCAATCCCGACTCGCCCCCTGACTTGAGGCGAGAAAGCCCGGATCTCAGGCAGAACTGGAACAAGCGAATCAATCGTAACCCCTGAAAGGCGCAACATGTCGAAAGCAGAGCGAATCGTCGAGTCCACGGAGACTCCGAAGCCTCTCGCAATCCAGCCCTGCGAGCTCATCTTCGAATCTTCAAGGAGTCTTTGCAATCCTTCCATCTGCCCAGCGATTTCGCTGAATGCTGCCCAGCGTTTTTCGCTCACGACACCCGCTTCTCTTCCCTTGCTCGTCAACCGGAGATCTGCGTTGTCGGCGCGAGTGCTCATGCGATACTCGCTGCGAGCGGTGAACATTCGATACGGTTCACTGACACCCTTGGTGATGAGGTCATCAACCATGATGCCAATGTAACCGTCTCCTCTGCTGATTGACATTTGGCCTTTACCTTGGGCAGCAAGACCAGCATTAATGCCAGCAATGATGCCTTGGGCAGCCGCTTCCTCGTAGCCGGTAGTCCCGTTAATCTGTCCCGCCAGGTACAGGCCCGATATTAGCTTGGTCTCAAGCGTAGACCGTAGATTTCGCGGATCCACGTAATCGTATTCAACGCCGTAACCGGGCTGTAGCATAGTCACATTTTCGAGACCGACGACAGTACGGAGCATCTGCTCTTGAGCATCTGCAGGAACAGTCATGGAAATCCCATTCGGATAAATGACGTCCGTGTCGAAGCCTTCAGGTTCGAGCCATATTTGGTGAAACTCTTTGTTCTGGAAGCGGATGATCTTGGACTCAAGGGAAGGACAGTAACGCGGTCCCTTAACGGTCTCGCGAATGTGAATGCTCTTGTCGAGATTGGCTCTGACAATGTCGTGCGCAGCCGGATTGGTCTGGGTACTGTAGCAGTGTAATTGTTTCTGTACTGTGACAGCGTCATTCAAATACGAAAATGGCAGTGGTACGTCCTCGCCAGGTTGAACCTCGAGCTTAGTGAAGTCGATGGTCTTTCGGTCAAGTCTAGGAGGTGTTCCTGTCTTGAGTCTCCCCAGCTGGAATCCAGCCTCTCTGAGTGACTTGCTGAGCCCAAATGTTGCGGCTTCACCCATCCTTCCGCTGGGGAAGACATCTAAGCCGATATGTATCTCTCCACCGAGGAACGTTCCCGTCGTGATGACAACCTTCTCGCAGCTCAAGACCTCCCCTGACTCAAGCCGGACCCCAGCGATGCCCGACTGGCAACCGTCTAGCCCTTCGCTGGTAACGATGTCGGCCACTTTTGCCTCGACAAGCGTCAAGCCAGGCGTACTCAGTATTTCGCCTTTCATTTCCTTTTTGTAAAGCTCCCGGTCAATCTGCGCTCGAGGTCCCCATACCGCCGGCCCCTTTTTCCTGTTTAAGACCCGAAAGTGAAGCCCAGCTCTATCCACTACACGTCCGCAGACCCCATCTAATGCATCGATCTCTCGTATCATAGTACCCTTCCCAATTCCACCAAATGAAGGGTTGCAGGAGCACACTCCAAGGTTCGAGACGGATGGCGTAATCAAGGCTGTCCTCGCGCCTGAACGAGCGGCCGCCGTGGAAGCTTCGGTGCCGGCATGACCACCGCCAATCACAACCACATCAAGACCTCTAGACCAACCGTGGTCAGTGGCTGAATAGGGAGTAAACTACGCAAACATGTCGGTGTTCGCCGCTCACCTCGGTTCCTCAGAGACCATGGCGAACCTTCGGATTTGTATACATGATTTCGACCGCGACCGCACACGGGGGCTGTGTCCCCAGTGCAGAAGCGCTGGGGTCTTTCGCGACACCAACATCGCAACGGTAGCTCTGAATATGTACGCAGGGATGATTATGTATGGGATTCGGCTCGTCGAACGAAGTAGTTTTCCCGCCCTATTGGCTTGGCATGATCTGGGTTCTCTAGGGTTAAGCGTTCGAGCGAGACCCTAGAAGTGCTCTCCCGGGGCGCAATCCGTCCTCGTTACACTACCCTCTTATGTATACAACAATGTGAGCTAAGAGTCGACTCGCACCTCTGCACAGTTATGCGGTTGGTACTGAAGGGGCTGGCACAATCTGGACGCTTTCGCCCGCTTGAGTACCAGGTTTTAACCACATGTAACGATGACCGAACTCGATCGATGTATGCCATACCATTCATTCTCTTTTTCAGTACCTTCTTGCTGTCTGTCTGTCTCATCCTCCTCCGTATCTTCGTCCTATGCTTGCTTCAAGGAACTGGAACGTGTTCAAGCTTCTCCCAGGGCATTTGTATAATATAGTACGTTCAACAGACATTTCAATCGTAAGGCCTCGTAGATTTATGACGTACTCGCACCCTTATTGGCACAGCAGGCTGTCTTCGCGTGGTACAGACGCAACGGCAGCCCAAACCACTTGGCATCGTTTGGAGGCAACAACTCTCCGTCAGGACCTTGAGGGATGGAGGCTCGACTTCTTGAGCAAGGCAAGCCTGCTACTTTATCCTCTACATGGCCAACAGTAGTGAACCTCTGGTAAGTATTACCTCTTTTCCCCAGACTCACCGGCCCCTTCTCGCCAATCGGTCCTCGAAACATTTCTCTGGTTGATATCGTAGTGAATGCCAAACATCGGCTTTCGATCAAAAACTATGGCTCAAAAGCTTGATATCGAAGAGCAGAACGGCCCCTGGCAGGTCTTGGGACAGACTTAAGGCACCGAGATTTCTCTGGGTCTTCTTGTAATCGGAGGCTCCCCCCCACATTGTGACAAGCTTTGGGCTCTACAACCTTTCCTGCCCGTGACTTGCCTTGCCATAAAGCTGGCTGATGCGAACCCGCTGGACTTGCAGAGATTTATGCACCTTTCGACCAACGTCCCAACAACACCTACGGCCTGAGCATACGTTCGTACCTTCTGCAGTCGGATATAGCAGCCGGTCTGCCAGGAAGGTATTGCTGTTCTACAATATGCACTATGACCTTTCGTCCCACGGAAAAGACGTTCTTTCCCCTTAACAGCAACCGGAAAGAGTATCATTAAATCTGAAAACTAGCACAGACGAAACGCATGCGTAATACCGTGAAATGAATGGTTCAACAACACGCGAATTAGGTTGCAGGTATGAAGTACTCTCATCATGACTCTTGATTTGATATCCAAGATAGTCTCATTGTCTATTGGTCCAAAAGACATCTACCAAGAATGAGATTAGGGGATACTAGCCCCTAGCCATACAGCCCTTCAATGTCGCTCCTTCTGGCCGCGGTCGCTCCCCGATGGCTGAAGTGGAGAAGTGACCCAACGCTCGAGCCTCTCCAACGTCCGCGCCTCCCTTCTGCTCTTCGTGTACTTGAACAGGATCGCACAAGCTGTTGTGACCTTAGGAACCCCTTCTCTGTGATTCCTGTTTCAAGCCCACGCCACATGGTTGCAACTTCAGAAAGATCTCAGCGATGTCCGAAGGCTCCCACATTGGAGAATGAAGTATTCGCTGATCTTTTTTCCGAACATCAGGATCTGTACACCAGTTTTCTGCTGGAGTTGTTACATGGCTGTCCAAGAAACCATCTGTCTGCTATCTCTGAACAATGAGCGGCTTCTATGGTCACCTGTTTGACACCATGCAACCAGATATACTCCATTGCGATGCTGCTCAGTATATTCATTTGCGAGATAGGAACAGCGATGATGTCGTCTACAAATACCGGAAATGTCTGGAGCGTGGTTTTGTCGTTGCTCGCTGGCCATTTGGGCATCGCTTTCGCCGAATCTGAGCGGATTCCTCTATATCGGCCAATCATGGTCGTGTTCTCTCCCAAGACTGCCGGCCGTTCGTTTCGGCAGCTGTTGTTTTCTTTATTGAATGCACTTCGTAACAGATTACAAACCTTGTCACGTATAGATGTCTACACAGCTTGACTTCTGCGAGAGTAAGACGAGGAACATCATCCACCCCGAGGTCAAAACGAATACTGACAGGCGTGTCAATCCTAATTTTCATTTGATTAATTTCTTATTAGGGGATTACGTACGAATGCTCAGATCGCAGGCGACAGTCGGTATTCTATTCGCAAACTCAGATAATTGTCATACCCATGGGCTGTTGGCATAGTCCAAGTGGTGGGGGCATGTCCTGAAGGGACTTTGGACCAGATATGCAGGAGGCCTTGTAAGGTGGCATTTATCGAGATGTGAGAGCGGCAGGCTTCAAGAGCAAATTTCTGCTCATTGTTTCCTGACACTCGGCGCTCAGGAATGTCTAGCTCCATGTGAAGGTTCGATTCATGACTAGTGCTGTAGTCCGAATACATAAAGTACTTGCGCTATGACTCCCGCTGACATCTGGTACATTCGCAAGCTCCATCGGGGAACCAAGGTACAAGAGATTTCTGCCTTCTGGTCTTGTTTCGAATGTGGCCAACGTCGTTGTAATCGATACATATTTCCTCGCCGTTCTTTATGGACCGTGTGGTCGAGACGATGATGGTTGTGCTTTCGTGCGCAGTGGCTCCGTCTTTGACTTGAGCGCATTTCCATTCGGCGTTGGGCTCGCAGCTATGGTTCAGAAATGAGTACAGGGAACTGACCGCTCGTATAGGGCGGCCATTCTTGGTGCGCCGCCCGTGCTGATTTGTTGTCAGACGTATCCCTACATTCTGCAGGACCCACGTATCGTAACGGAGATCCTGGAAGATGTCCACGCCCAGTTGTAGAAGGATCTTATTAGGTCGAATGATGTTGTGGCGTAATGTCCAGGCCCTAGGATTACCAGCCGTATCGGAATGCGGTACAAGCCTAGCAATGAGAGGATGGTCAAGGGGATGGCAGTCGCTCTGAACGCATGTTGACAGAACCCGAAGCCACATAGGACCACTCATCTCGTGCCTATTTGGATCCATCCCTCTGAGTCCTTTGAAGAGCCAGTCATAGTTTTGGCCACACATAGCCTGATGATTAAACATTAATGCCGCCGTATGACAGTACTCGCTGCAATATAAGGCAGAACAATGTTTGCATTTAATCCGTTGTTTTGAGCTCCTTGGCAGGGAGCCGCAACAGTTGTCGCATATTCCCGAATTTCTGAAGCTCGAAGGGGCTGATGAGCTTGTGTCAGTGGCCCCCAATATTGTCTGATCTTCGAAAACTTTTGATCCCGGCTTCACATCGGCGTTGGCGTAGACACCAAAGCCTTCGGCTTTTGATGAAGACTCGCTCGAGAAACGTCGCGGAGCTAATGAACAGTTTGATGAAACGACCTCGAACGCCCCCTGTACCGCGTGGACAGTCTCTTCCGACCGAGTCATGTGCTTCGGAGCCAAAAAGGGATATGGTTCGTTGAGTATCCTACCAGTTGAAACAATCTTCACGTATGGGTCCGAATTTCGCGGTAGTCTGCCTGCCTGATGTTGCTTCCCAGCCAGAATTCGTGCTGCAACCTCTGACAATTGCTGAAGATCGGGGTTAGATGGGGATAAATTAAGACCCTCATTGCATAATTCCTGCATTCCCGACGACTCATCTAGCAATTGAAGCGTTTCTGCGAGGAACAAGATACTACGCAGGAGCAGATGTTCCATCTCCTGCTCAGTATAAGGCCTGACCTTCTGCCCTATAGTGGTCGGCTTGTCTCTAAGCACGTCCAGTCTAGCCCTTGCCAATGTCTTGGCTTTAAATGCGTCGCCGGCTGCTAATTCTGGATAGCCCACGACCTTGAGGTGAAATGCTCGCTCCATCCATTCCGCGGGATCGTAGCAGAATTCTGACCAGCGTTTCGTACTCTTGATGATTGGCTCCACCTGTTTGCTGAAATGGACGGTTTTTAGATACTGGCTGTATTAGAAGACAAACCCATCCTCTAATCGTAAGTACTTAGATACCTCGGAATAAGATGGAAGCCCTCTGTAAATCGTTGTCGGTGTCCAGAGCCGTGGATCCCAAGTGTTGTCCATCCCGGATGTGGAGGGGTTGGATACCCCAGACCAGTTGAACAGGCTTTTGCTGGCGCTGTGCGAGGAGAAAGAGTGCCTTCCTGGCCGTGAAAGCATCTTCGTAAGACCATTCGCGGCTTCTCGCGGTCCCTCTAGGGGCAATCGTTGCTTAATTCGAAACGCAACTGACATGATGGAAAAACAGTCGCAGGTAATGCCTCGATTATAGAAAAAACCAGGTATCCATAATCTATAAAAGCTTCAATGCATTGCGACTATGCAGGATGAGGTCATGTGTAACGTGAAAATAGCGTATTTTCGACATGACGCAGGGAAAGAGTCCGTAGGAAAAGCGCACGAAAGAGTGATCATAGAGCCACAACTACCCCAAGACATGGTCAATTAAGATGCATCTCGTTGTTGAGGATCAGGTCCCGAACAAGTAGGAAGTTCAAACCCATACAGATTGGATCATCACAAAAACACGTGATCTTACCGCCGTAGCCGCCATAGCCGACGCCATACATTTGCCATTCACCCAGCAAACAATTATCAATGGATAGTCGGTTGGTGCTTGACGTCTTCACTTTTCACGGCGTGCTATGCAATGAGCTGGTTTGAGATTCAGCCCCTGGCAAGGTTCTCTGGTTCCGGAGCAGCAATCAGAAGGCCGAGGGTAATCACTAAGAGTTGTTTCTGAGGCACTACCTTGATACGTGGCTGAATCATCACAGGAGATATCATGCTTTTCGTATGATGAACAGCACGCGTTCCATCTAGACGAGCGATCGTTACGATATTACTACCCTCCGGTCATTGGAGCGGATCTATCCAAAGGCTTCGACACATTTGAGCAGCTTAACGATACAGCAGATGACCATCTCGATGGGCTTCTTAAAACAATCATGGACCTTGAGCAAAGAACTGGCCAGAGAAGCGAAGCCGACATTGTCACGTGGCGAGGCATGATGACCAAAGTAGATAAAGTTGTAGAATAAATCGTAAAGCAAAGGTTCTGACAGTATCTCAAGATCATGGCTGCGCCGTTCGACAACATGAACGAGTACGGTATGGTCCTGCCACACTTCAGATCAGTACCTTACAAAGCTAGCTTCGAGATGAATGCTACCAAATTCCAAGTTTGCAAGCCTTTGGTCACTAAGACGTGAAGTATCCTGTATGCTGACAGTCATGCGCTTCAAGGGGACCATGTAAGCTTTACAATTAGCAGCCTAAGTCCTTGCTCACATGTTGCTGCTAGCTTTATCGAGGAAAACCATTCTCACAAACTGGAGTCGAAGGCTAGGCAAAACGGCCAGCCATCCCCTTATGGAGCGCCTTCACAATCACTCATGAGCTACTGGGGTATGCACTGACCATATTGATCATGGCTTCGACGGTGGCTCACCATCTTTAGGCTATAAGTTCGAGACCCTATCACTCATACCTGATGCTTGGGCTGCAACATCTCGCGACTACATTGAAAACCGCGAGAACGAGGTCGTGAGCAATCATGCTCAATATTGCTCGGTTGTCAAAACGGGAATCGGGAAAGTCAGAATGATCATCGGAGGCGAGGTTGATGCAGGTAAGCTTGCGCTGAGTCTAACATGCAGCTGGGCTTATTTCCTATAGTATGGGATTGCAAGCCAGAAAACAAGAATGATCCGGTCAATTGGGTCGAGCTCAAAACGTCTGCCACCATCGCGAACGATAGGGACATGGTCAAATATGAACGGAAGCTACTGAAATTCTGGATACAGTCATTCTTGCTAGGTGTTCCAAAGATCATCGTCGGCTTCCGTAGCAAGAATGGGATCCTTGAGAACATTGAGGAGCTTGAAACGAACAGCATACCCAGCCTAGTCAAGAAGAATAAAGCGTCTTGGGACGGCAATGTCTGTATAAATTTTACAGCGAATTTTCTAGATTGTAAGTCTTTCATCAATTTGCGGAATGGACTTGGCTAACGTTTCCGAGGGCTCAAGAACACCATTACGGAGGGTGGTGTCTGGCGGATTCGAAGAAGGGAAAGATCGCCTGTCATTGAGCTACTCAAACAGGAACAGTCGGGCTATGGCGACATTCTACTACCAGCGTTCGTAGAGTGGCGACAAACCAAACCCACTGGCATAAAAGAAGATGGGCCACCCGTCGACGAGGGTAAGTAATCTGGCGACAGGGACTACGTGGGTTACATGAGCCAGGCACAATGACCAGCGCCCAGGGCTCAGCTTGAGCCAAACCATTCCGATTCACTAGGCAGTGGACCTGTCCAATGGAGGCCGGAAGCTCGGGAAAGGCCACTCATCAGCGTGTGTCTTGGTACCATAGTGTGGCTAGGGCGACTCGGATAGCTGATTTTCCTATGGTGTATACGCTTATTGAAAGTCGATTACGGGAGCTCTGGACGTTGGATTGTTTCGCAATGGACGATTTTCCAACGTCCAAGTTGTTGTCCTACAAGCAAAGAAACACTTCCGTGGTTACCCCTGTTTCCGCGCAAACTCCCTTCGGGTCTTCGGCGATCCATTACTTGAAGTCGTGCAATCTGAAATAGAAAGAGTCCCTATACTGACAGTCTTGATCTTGAATAGCTTCAAGGGAGGGGTGCAGTATTGGCTTGGTTTTTGACTTCGTGAGTCAATTCCCATATGTCAATGATTTATATGTTCCTACTGCACCGAGATTAACCATCATGACCTTTTCACAACGGAGCCAAAGTACTTTGACAAAACTTCAACTGTCACGTGTTTGCGTGTCAATTTCGTAATCTTAGATTTCGGGATGACATCAATGGCAGGGGTCCACCGCGTTCTCCATAAGCTCAAAGCAGTACCGCCTTCTTTTCTACTCTGTCTCTTAGCTGAAGCCGTTCGCATTGACATTCACTTTCTCGAGGTTTACATTTCTTGGTTCTTCGAAATGCTTCCCCATTTGCTCTTAAATGCATGGTGGTCATGCCTCGTGCCAAACGAACCCGGACTGAAGCACATCTCAGCGAGGAGGTTGCTCCTACGACGCAGATTGTGAAAGGCTCAAAACGCCCAGAGACCAGCGACTCATCCCTGAGCAACAAGCGAATCAAGAACGTCTCAACCAAGACGGCCACAAATAAGAATACGAAAGCGGCCTCCATATCAAAGTCCAGCCAAGGCCCTGAAATCGAATACATCTGTGTATGCCCGCCGTCCGAATACCGTGCCTTGGAAGTAGATCCCGACGCAGATGATGAAGACGATGAAAAATCTGAGGCATGCGGCGGTCCGAAATGCGTGTGCAACAAACCAGCCACTGAACTCCCGGATCATATATGGATCCTGACGAGAGCTGGTTTCGAGCTGTTTGTGCAATGGCGGGAACAACAGGAGAAGCGCAATCAACACAACTTTGGCATGTACTTCTACAATGATTTCACGGGCTATGGCACTAGGGAGGTCATGGAGAATATGGTAGGAATCACATTCCGAGGCAGCATCGATCAAATTCATTAAGAGAGTGCTAACAGCGAGGATGAAGCTGGATTTTGGCGGAGGAGTACTGGATGCAAAGGAGCTGCTGTTAGGCCTCTTCGTCTGTAGCTCTACGAGCTGTTGGCTTTTGATAATGAAGCGAAGAAGAAGTCGCCAGACACACTGGTATTGTGGTCACATCTTGAGGCTATAGCTTGGTTTCTGAACGGCGACCTGTTTCAATGGTACAGTAAGTGCCTTCTCTCAAACGCAAGCTTTCCCATCTGACGTGTTGCTCAGTGTCCGATGATTCCGAAGGCAACGCCGAGATTGTTGCAATGTTCGGCGTTGCTATACTGACTACAATTGAGTTACTTATCAAGCAACATCTCTTCTCCAAATTTTCCAAACTCCGGAACATCGGAATCGTATTCTCACAGCTTCTGCACTTCACTAGGGTTGACGGAGAAGACCTAAGTTTAGAAAATGAGCATAGATGGACCACTCCAATGGTACGCTTAGCAGACGAGCATGGTATAGAAATCAAAGGCCTACCGGGGATTGAGGTGAGCGTACTAAAAGCACGAGAGCGCTCGGATGACGACGAAGAGGCGGATGATACGCCAGCGAAGAAGCAGAAGAACAAGAAGACCTGGAAGCCCGAAGATGACTACAACGACGAAGGAACAAGAATGTGGAGGCAGTGGGATTGGAACAAGGAGGTACGTCGACAGCCGCCCTCCAGAGATGACATCTAAAGCCTAATCCGTCGGTAGTTTGCCAGGTTTTGCGATAGCCGCGGTGAAGGCACGTCAGGCATGATCGGTGGCGATCATTACGACCTAACAGCCAGGCACAACAAAAGCCCCCATATGAAACAATACGAGATTGGGGCTGGCATATCGAGCGAAGATGACGAAGTGGAAGTCGACTCGGATACGATGAGCAGTGGGGGTTCGGACACGGTGTCGAGCGAGGATAGCCTTGAAAGGACATTGAAGTAAATTCGAATACCTCCATGGTTTGCTTTCAGAGCTAATCAGATGTTCCTATAGTAGCTGGGTGCGTGAACTTATTCCTCCGGTAACAATGTTTTGAACGAACACGATATACAGCACGACCACGATGTTAACAGTGGGATATGGCGCATCCGTTGTGGCCTTGTGGTGCCTCCTATAGGTTTGCACAGAGTACATAGAATCGCAGCAGCGATCGAGCGGACCGCTGTCAGCCCGTCATTTCTCCGTCTCGTTGACTGGCTAGGAGTGCTCGCGGATTGATAATGCAAGGTATCAACAATCCCATCGACGCCAACCATCCTCCCGAAGCCCAAGAGTGTCCATCAGAGGTTGCACAATCCCTCGCCAACATGTTCCCTATCTCGACTCTGCTCCACCACCCAAACCCCAGCTATTCTATTCGCCTGACTGAAGCTCCCCCTCCCGCCCCCCGGCCCCTTCCCAACATCACCCCCCAAGCCTCAACCATACACCTAACCCCTCAAACCAGTGCCCCACCCTCTTACCATCCCCTCCCCTCCCCTCCCCAGCTCCCCTTCCCATCTCCAGTCAACCCCTAAGCCAGACTGTCAGAAGCGTCTCCCTCTCTCTTCGAGAAGAAACTCTAATAGCGCTTAGCGTACGTTTGTAGAATACTTCGTACACACACTTCCAAGGAGATGGCGATGCTGGTGGGGATGCTGGGGGATCCTCGGCGCCGTGTCTGAAGGGAGGGGGATTGACGGGGAAGGGAGGTTGCAATATCAACGGAGGAGAAACGGGGACCGGAAAGGAAACGGTGGTTGTTGCTAGACTGGAGAGGAGGCGAGAGGGGGAGTGGTTTGCGAGATGACGGTGTTTAACATATTGGCAGAGTGGGACAACTGTATAAATTCAAGGAGAATAAAAGGAGGCTACCAGCAAAGTAACCTGCTGATTTCCGAACGCTTGATCTCTTCCTCCTTCGTATGGTTCGCGAGCTCTTTAGCGCTGGGTTTGTGATCGCTTCTGGCGGTAGCTGCTGTTTGTTTTGTGATAGAACCGTCTTTTATCGGGCTCTATAAGGGTGCCTCAAGTTTCAACGGCGGCTTGGTTGCACAAGAAAGGTAAGTCCGTGCTTCCGGGTATCGACCGGCGGGTTATATCGATGGAGAGGTAGTAATGATATTGCTATATCTAGCGTTGCGGGATAGGACTCGTCCTAGATAGTGGTGGATAATAGCGGAAAGAAGATATATGTTGGATATTAATGATTGGTGATTTGCTCTTGTGAGACTTGGAGATCGTATATGAGCTTCTCACTCATAGCACGTGGTTGGTATAACATTTTATGGTACTGTGGCTAGGATCAATGAGCAAAAGAGTTCTGAAGCCACTTATACTATGCACAGGTACGCAAAACGTGATGAGGAATCCTGGACCAGCAGGCTAAGATGAAACATTGAGGTCCGTAGCGATGGCTTGCATGTGTTACCAAAGATCCGGAAAAAGAGAGAGTATGTTACGTAGTTGTCAGGCTGCATCATGCAGCTCGATCCAATGGTATGACATCAATCTCGACGCTTTGATCATCTTCTTTCTCCATGGAAAGTCTCCATGATATGCTTCATCCCTGTTGCTGAAGCACTGGAAGGTCTCATCTGTAGTCTTTCGTGACCTCGGGTGGTAGCCGAGAAGTGTAAATCGCACCCAGGAATTAACACCCTCTGTGCAGTCGCCCGATAGACTGAACTCCGAGGATGGGTGCATAGCCCAGATTTGAACCAGTGCCAAAGCGTCAAGTCGCCCAACTGAGCGCTGAGCGGCATGAAACTATCGTGCGGGGTGGAAATGCTGCGACATCCGCACGCTGAGAGAGCTCACTCTGTGTAACGGAGGACCGTGTCCTGCATTCCATGATTGGTATAGATCCGCGTGCTTGTGTAGATTGATTCACCCTCCACTTCCATCATTCAACGGAGAGGGGAGCTCACCATCCGTTTCCAGCTTCTTCTGCTTGCTTCGAGCGGTTGCTTTATGCTTTCTACTATTCAGGTGGGTCTCCCAAGCCTCAGTGGTCATCATGGTCTTGTCGCAGACCCCACAATGCCTTGACCGATGTTCTTGCTCTTTCAGGGGTCGAAGTAGGCTAACTGCTGAGTTAAAAGTGTCTCTTGATTCAGGCAAAGTCGATCCTGCAAGGAAAGCTGTTGTAGCTTCGTCAGCAACGGCTAACACATTTTCTTGCCATTTTGAGATATCTGTAGCATTGAGTAGAAATAGATTTTTGCTAGGATTCTCCAGCTCTAGCACTGATAGCAACTTTCTTCTGATCCACCTAATTTGACTCTTGGCATACTGTCTTGTGCGGATTTGCGTCTTCTCGATACAATCGAGCTTCAAGCGCTCTAATTCCTTTGGGCTGGTAGTGTCGTCTTCCATTGCCAGCAAATACGGCAAGAATTCTTTGTAACCGATGGCGATCCATATGCCGCGACTTTGAGCAGCCAATAGCTGTGCGGATTCTTGCTCACATTGCAGCTTGTACAGTGACTTGACTTCCAAAAGTAAGCCGTCACGCAGCATCATGTCGACGCGTTCATCAAGTCTTGATCTCAGTATCTCCGAGGATGCGTGTGTCCAAAGGATCAATGAATCATATCGTAGAGAGGATGGAGTCTGGTGATCCGCTTCTTGATCATCGTCTTCATGTTGAGACTGTGCATCATCATGGTCAGCTTGGCTACCTTTCGCATCGACAGCTCTCTGAAACCGCTGCTCCGCATAAACCTCAGACGCTTTCCGACCCGAGCTCAGGTATATTTCCAGGCTACGTCGAATCTTTCGGATGTCATTCGGATGCCACCGTTGTGCCATGACCGGGTCAATCCTTTGCAGTTCCGCAAGCATATCCGCAGCATTAGCACCTAGTATTGGCCATTTCTTTTCCTGCTCCTCTGTAGTCAGGATATCTGAGCTAGCATTCGCCAAGGCATCCTTGAATAGGAGAGACTGTATGTAGTAATGCGTTCCTCCCACAGCGATTGGTAGTCTCCCCCGTGATCTTATATCGTCGACAGTCTGCGTTGCTTGAGCCTGAAATTTAGCCACCGTCCATGGCTCTTCATCAGGCTTGATGCATCCTAGTAAGTGATGAGGTATAGATTGCCTTCCCTCAATCGAGATTTGGTTTGTGGCGATTGGTAGACCTTCGTACATTTGCAGCGCATCGCAATTAATAATTTCGCCATTGAAGTGCTGGGCTAGTGCTACGGCAAGCTGTAATTCTCATCAGCTGCGGTGCTAAATCATTCAGAGAATCACTAACCTGCGATTTACCTGTGCCCGTGGCGCCCACAACTGCAATCAGTGGACGCCTTGGGCTTTGCGGAACCGACGACATCCACTTCAGTACCGTCTTCCACATACATAGCGGTGCCGACGATTACTCTCTTACGAGTAACAGATTCCAGATCTTACAACGAGAGAAGATAAAGCTCTCGATAAGCGACCTTGCTCTCCGGCGCTACCCGCCGGCGTCGGAGCCGCCAAAGCCCACCGCTAGCGGCCCGAATCTTAGCTGGCAAGGGTGCGATTCGACTGATCATCACCGAAGACTTTACCATTTTTATCGTGGGTAAAAATCGGCCCGAACTGCAGAATTGCCAAGCATTTCATCTTCCTCGACGACCTGCAAAAGATCTATGAGATGTGGAGTGTGCTATAACCTCTGGAAAAGAAGGCTGTTCACACCGACCTCGCACTTCTTTGCTCAGATAATACGGTAGTAACGTTCATTTCTACGCGAGGTCTGCTTGTGCTCTACCAAATTCGACTCTGTTTTCGCGAATTCTACGTAGTCTGGGCTATTGACCTGCTACCAATCATCATCGATAATTAGTCCAGGGGTTTACATTCATTACACCTAATTCTACTACCCTCCCAAGTCAAGCCATAAAAGGAACTTGAAGTTAGACATTGCCAATTGTTCGCCCCGACGGTACAGCCAATGTCGAACAGTAATCGTACAACGAAAGTGGAAGACGTATCGATAAAGGTGAAGCACCTATCGTACTCCTTTCAAGATGGCAGCTCCGGTCTCCAAGACGTAGCGCTCGATCTCCCTCAAGGCAGCCGTACCCTGCTCATCGGCGGTACGTGCTGATCTGACATGCTCTCGTGTCGTCCCTTGTTGATGCAGTCCAGCAAATGGTGCTGGTAAGACCACACTTCTCCGCCTGCTTTCAGGCAAGCGTCTAGCGCCAAAAGGTACTATCAGCATAGCCGGCGTTGATCCCTTCAAAGAGGGTCTCGAAGGTGTCACCTATTTAGGCGCTGAATGGGTCTTGAATCCAATCGTGCGAACCGACATAGATGTGCCGACACTTTTTGCCTCAGTGGGCGGCGATCACTACACTGAGCGGCGCGACGAACTGGTTGAGATACTAGATATCAACCTTGAGTGGCGCATGCACGCTGTCAGTGACGGAGAAAGGAGACGAGTGCAGCTAGCCATGGGGCTTTTAAGACCGTGGACTGTGTTGTTGCTGGATGAGATTACGGTCGACCTGGATCTGTTGAGTCGCAGTAATTTCTTGAATTTTCTCAAACGGGAGTCTGAGAGCCGAGCTTGCACCATTGTATACGCAACGCATATTTTGGATAATCTCGCTGCTTGGCCCAGTCACTTAGTATGCCGAACTGCGACAGGAAACTTTGACATAGTGCTGACGGTTTCCTAGGTTCATATGCACTTGGGTAGAATCAAGGAATGGGGGCCTATGGAGTATTTTGATGTGGATGCCATGGAGAAAAGCGGGAACAGCCACTTGGGCGAGCTAGTGTTGCGTTGGTTGAAGGACGACTTGAAGGACAGAGGACCGCGAAATACGAGACGTGGTGAAGGCAAGACGTACGAGAACCTTGATGGTAGGGGGGGTTACGGCCTGGAAAAGAGATCGTAGAACCAAGATACCTAGCGCCTAGCAAGTTTCAACAACATCAGCTAAAAGACATATCTTGGCTTGTTCAAGGTTTTTACTTAGTAGTATGTGAAATAACCACCAACTTACCGCTGACACTTGGATCTAAAGCATTGTTCTGACGGATAGGAGTCGCAGCGAGCTATCCTCGCTCGCAACAGCCAATTGCATCTCATCAGTATGCGGTCCTATGCTATCATTATCATCCGAGGCATCACTCGTACGCTGCGGCCTCCACGCTAGCCCTGTTACTGATCCGGAAGGGCACAGCCTGTCAAGGTCAGCAAAAGTGTATTGTAAGCAACATCACTGCTTACGCGTCATTAATTTTGCATCTTTGTCGGACACCCATATCGGGCCCCAACAGATAAAAAATAATTCCGCTAACCTCCGTCCCAACTGCAATAACAAGCCCATCCTTCACAATGTGTGGAACAACATCGATGGCTGTCACAGGTGCGGCGAGCGTAAAAGTGGCGACACAGTCCACCTTGACTTCCATTGGATCAGGTGCAAACTTCCATATCTTTACAGCCTTGTCTCTCCCAGCAGTGGCAAAGATCCGTCCGGCATCAAGCGGTGCCCAGCAACTGTTCAAAATCATCCTCGAATGACCCTTTAGGTTCTGTATGCGGAACTTGTACACATCTGCATGCCTCTCGTCCCTTTCGAAGATGGCCCACTGCCGGTCTCGTCCCACACTCAGCAGGTATTTATCATCTTTCGAAAAGCGTAGGCAGGTCGCAGTCAAAGAATGGGCTGTAAGCGCCGGTTTAATTTCTCGCCAGCCCTTTTTCTCATACAGACGGATCACAGCATGATCGATAGAGCTGGCTTTGCATGCCGTAGCAACGACTGTACCATCATGGCTCGCTGCAACTGCAGAAATTTCGTAACCGTGACCGTAAAGCTTTTCTTTCTCAGGCCAGAGTGTATGCCGAGCAAGATGATCTTCGAGAGGTGGATGATCGAGATCCAATGTCTTAGCAGACATGATGAATCCGGGATCCGGAGCATCGTGCTCGTCGTTATTACTAGCAGCAATGGGCTCTATATCATCCAATTTCTCGACAGCTTTGTTGGAAAGCCCGAGCATCGGCACTGTGGCAGCATCAGGCAGAAATTGGTCAGATGGTTGCGAAATACCGCACAGTCGCCGGAGCAGAGAAGCAACTGCTTTCGGCTCGCCAAAGATACGCAATGCTTTCTCGTCAGCGCCAGAAACAAATTGTGATGGCCCTATGGAGTCAATGCAATTTAGATCATATCCGTGTACTTGTGGTCGCGCCAATTCATGCCACGAGCGACGGTCTCCATGGTTCCAGGAAGCGTGCAATCGCGTCGTCTGATCCAGGCCGGTGGAGAGCAGATATGCTCCATCTTTGGCCCAGGCTATGTCAGTAACGGACTTAGTGTGTCCACTAATCCCAAGGCTCTGCGTCCAATGAGTAGCTTGGCAGTCATAGATCCACCTTCTCCAGCTTCCTGTTCTGCCCAGACTAAGCACACTGTCCCCAGTCGGCGACCAGAGACCGATCCAGAACCCGCCTGTACTGCCTGTAGCTGTGGTTGACCCTTTCCGTGAGCTGATCTCACCAAGCCGTGTATTACAAACCCATATCCCTGAGCTTTGTTCGGCTTCCCAAATTGCAAGGGAATTATCGGCTGAAGCTGACAGTAACCGAAGACCATCGTGTCGTCTGCGCCATTGAACCGTATAAACCCAATCTTCATGACCCAAGAGTAGAGCCTCGAAGGTGAGTGAGAACGTGCCATCCGCAGCATTCAGACGATGGGCCTTGTTAGATAAAGAAATCATGAAATTCCTTCCCGTGCTTACAAACCCATTGGCTGAAATGTCCCTTCGTATACGCCATAGCCGGATGTATTTGTCTTGGCTCGCAGATGCCAGTAACAGATCACAGTCAGGCTGCTCTGTCTCTTTCGTAACCGCCAGAGATCGTACCCAGCTCTCGTGTCCAACCAATGTAGCCTGGAGCTCGAAATTGAAGTCGGCATTAGTGATCCAGATTTGCACAACTCCTTTAGTGCCAGCCACAGCAAGTATTACACTTCCTCCTGAACCCAGATCAGCCGATGCCAATGCAAGTGGTAGAAGCTGGAGATTAGCCTCGATGGTCTGGACTAGCAAAGCTTTTGGCTCTTGCTGTAGGTCCACCCGCCAAACTTTGAGCGTGCCGTCTGCGGAGCCAGATACAATGAGATTGTAAGCTTCATTGACACATAAGCAATTAATAGAACTGGCGTGCCCTTTCAGACATGCAATCTCACGAAAGTCCTTCCCAGTACGAGTTTGGGTTTGCCATAGTCGAAGATGACCATCCGATGACCCACTGACGAAAAGATGGGGCTCTCCTTTGGTGTTCAGAAAAAATTTGATAGCATTGACTGTATCTGTGTGGCCCCGTAGTAGCGTAGAGATGCCTTGCTTTTCATTGTTCTGTCTACGAAATAAGCAAAGCCTGCGAGTAAGTTGCGACGCGACAATGTACCAGCGGTTCCCATAGACCAATGTTTCTGTCTGATCCAAATGCTAGTATACCGCTTGAGGCATCCCAGTCAGCCGCTGCAGGGTGCCTGTTGGCGCCTGCGGCGAAGTAGATAGGAGTAATCTCTATCATCTAATGGCGCTTGAGAGTGATCCAACCTACCAAATAACAATGCAACAAAAGATTCGTGAAGCCAGAGTCGTACATCGGGACTGGTTGTTGGAGCTTAGGGTTAGTCTAGGGCCTAAATTTGCATCTTTGGCCGCCATCGAAACTTTTCACACATCAATCGGAGCTCGTTACCTGATTGGCATAAAAGCTTCTTGAACATTATGTCAGACTGTATCACAATGACTGTAGAACTCTTGTACGTTGATCTGCCTACATAGTGGTCAATGTGGCCTTACTAACCTACAGTAGCGGTGGCCTGGACGCTCTTTTCTCAAACCAGCGGAAGATCAATGTCTCTTTGCCGGCTCGGGATGGAAATGGAAAGCCAGCCAACATGAACTTCCTAATCCGCCATTTATGCGAGCATCACTTGACTGATCATCGGAAAGAGTTCTTCGTACTCGATGATACGATGTAAGCTTGCTTTTACTCATACCAGGGTGTACTCCAAATTTAATGACATGGTTTAGTCGGCCCGGCATACTGGTTCTCATCAATGACGCTGATTGGGAACTCGAAGGCGAGGGAGAGTATGAGATGAAGATTGGTGATAACATCGTATTCGTCTCGACCCTCCATGGAGGATAGTCGACTATCATGTTGAGGCTCTGCTTATAAAAAATGACTCAAAAACACTCTATGTCGGACCAGTGTCTTACTCCCTGGATCAAACACGCAAAGAACGTCGCCCGGATCCTTAGTCCCGAACAGCTCGTTCAACCAATAGCAAGGAGCCATCGCCGGGCTCTTGCGGACTTTGCCCACCTTCGCGCGGGGAAGCTCGCGATGAGCCAGCCGCCAGCCTCGGAGTGCCTAAGCCCATAGGGGTAACGGCGCCGCTGTTAGGAAGACTTGGGGGAACTGGTATCTTGATATCTTCAGGGGATGAAGGGATCATCTCGGGAGGAAGATTAGGTATGAGAATCTGGGTAGCTTCGTTCTGGTAGCTCGTGGGGGTTATTTCGATTATCTTATTCCGAGGAAATATGAGGCCTGGGATGTCTGTTGCGTTGCACGCCATAAGATACCCATATAGGACTCGAAGCACACTTTCATGCGCAATGATCAAGAGATCATTTTGTTCTCGCTCGAGCTCGAGAATGATGGGTTCAAGGCGTACGGCTAGATCGTGGTACGACTACCATAGAGAGCAGGGTTAGCCTGTGATAAGCGAAGGTGCCAAATTGTCTTACCTCAGCCCTGGGATAGCGATGATGATATGGGTCTGCCTCATGTTTGGCTACCTCGTCTGGATATTCCCTCCTGATGCGCATCTCTGACATCTTTTCGCACACACCTGGATTTAGCTGGCTCATCTGTGATCGCTGGCGTACTCTGTACCCAGCTTCATAGAGGAACTGCGATGTCTCGACTGTTCTACGCCGAGTCGAGGTCCAGACGGTTAGGGGTTTCGACGGTACATCAGGCCGTCCTCGGTCCACTACAGCTTTTCTTTCGGTCTCTCTGTGATGCTGCAAAGCATCCGTCATCTTTCTCGCATAATCTACACCGCCCTCAGAAAGAGAGGCGTCGGTTTTGTACGAGTCTTCCTCTTTCGATTTACCAGCCTGACTTTGTGTCAGCGCAGCACTTCGATCCGATGCTTTTACCCAATCTCACTCGAGCGAAGTATGTATGTCTGCTCTTGATGTGCAGGTTCAGAAGGTAAAATACGATTCGATGGGAGAGGTAACCGAAGCTGCAATTGTTGACGCTTATTCTTTGCCCGGCGTTGATCATCTACGTTTCTCTTAAGCATTCCAAGACTAGCAGGTGAGAGTCTCTAATTGAAAGGTTGTGTTCTACCTTGATGTAGTTGAGTTCGGATTCTTCCATCGTCTCAAAGTGTGGAATGTTTGCGCTCAGCCTAGCTAGGTAGTGCTTGACTGCATCTTCTGCAGACCAGCCAATGTACTTCCTGGGATTAGGAACGAAGACAACCGATCCACTTGGAGACTTACGTCGGGGGAAGAAATCTTGACACTTCGTACATTCTCCTCTATGATACGTTCATCGTCACAAGCTGATTCGATGAAGAGTGTCTACCCAATGAACGAGTATCAGCGGCGTATCTAACTTTGGATTGATTCATACCTCTACGTCATTCTTAGCGAATTCCTTTGCGAGTGACCTTCTCCCCGCAGCAGTCGGGTTGACAGCGTCGTAGATAGCTATCTGCCCGTTCTCGTGGTTCAAAAAATAATATATGTCCTCCCGACATTTCCTAAGAATCTTCTGACGGAGGAGTACCGAGCTCGCAGACGCTGGCACAAGAGTAAGACAGTGATTTTCACTGCTGCGATTGGCACATGGATCTTACCGTTGACGAAGAAATAGTCATCTGGAATTTCTTGGCCTGGTCCTAGATTTCGCCTCCGGTAGTCTCCCAAGTGGAATACGTGTGTCTTTACGCCGAGCCTTCTTACCTGTCAGACAGCCAATAGAAGGCAGGAGTTGCGGTGTATTTGATACCGGATGAACATACCATCGCAGGTAGCGTGCAAGAGCAACAGAAATATGTCTGGGGCGTAGAAGATTAGCAATAGTCGCCGGCACAGACAATTGAATACGAGAGTATACGTTTTGCCTCTGGCCGGCAGACCAACAGTCACTATAGCTATCCGACCGGCGTGGAAAAGACGACCAGACTCTGTGCTGTAGAGCTGGGCAGGAGCCAGCGCTCCCGTTGCCGGTAGGTCGTGGATAGCATCGACGAAGGTACTTGACTTTCGCCGGAAGCGAGGAGAATTCTTGGCCAGATCAGCAGTCCTATTGGCAGCCACTGATCAGTCATATTGTTTGGTCGAATCGAATATTAGGTTGAGGTCATGTGTAGAGCGAGCGTCAACCGTTATCTGCATCGAGATATGGCATGGAGAAAATTATAGGACTTACAAAAGCGTATCCATTCTTGTCCAGCCCAAAGAGCAGTGTTGTCGCCCGATATAGGATCTTGTCGGTCTAGTAAGTGATTGCCACCGATAAATGCAAACTCTGCGAGCACTACGATTAGAGAGCACTCTGGTCTCTCGCAAAGTACTTCCATGTTCTCCTTGCCTCGACTTCGCTATCGATAAGTCGGGCGAGCTAGCGCAGTGTCCACATGGAGCTAGAGTCGCCTAAAGTAAAGTAGCTGTCTCCTAAAATTTGGGACCCATCAGCGTTGCGACTGTCCATACTGTATGCTCCATTACCCCACTGCATCTCTCCCTCAATTTGCGATAGATCTTCTATCTAGACTTGCTGCCTTCATCTGTCTTAGAGTGCTAGAGTCAGGCCTGGGAAGCGGACACCGCCCCTAGCGCAGGCCATTGCGCACTCTACTCGATCATGGCTCTAGAGAAGGCGAGCCCGATAGGTTCACCAGCGACCATATCATCGAACCCACTGCTGACAACACTTCGAAACACATATACATCTTTCTCGGAGAGACGAGATGCTTTGGGCCTATCAAACCCTGGGACGGTCGAGAACGTTGATCGGGAGACTAAAAAGAATGTCTTTCTTACGAACTACATGTTCAGCGGCTTACGTGCCGACTTGACGAAGCCATTCTCGATGACACCGCTCTTCCAAGTCTCACACGCATTCTCTATGGGCTCGCAGGGTCTGCCTCCGTACAACTTCACTGCAATGTACGGGACGAACAAGGTGCGTGGGCCAGGGTCACCCAGAACTGCTCATATTCATACTGACACGACATCCCAGGTGTTCATGCAGGGCAACATTGACAATGAAGGCTCACTATCCGCAAGAGCCAATTATCAGTGGAACAACTCCCTTGTCACAAAGACCGATACGCAAATACAGCCTAACGGCCAAGCGATGCTCCAGGTAGACAACGAGTTGACGGGGAAGGACTTCTCAGCAGGTCTGAAAGCCGTCAACCCGTCGATAATCGAAGGCGGTTTGAGTGGCATTTTCATCGGAAGCTATCTTCAGTCGTTGACACCAAGTTTGGCTGTGGGGCTCGAAGCTGTTTGGTCACGAGCAGCACTGAATGCTCCACCGGAGGCTGCAGTGTCATACTGTGCAAAGTACCGTGGATCGGACTGGATCGCAAGTGCGCAACTACAGCCGCAAGGGGCTGTCAGCACGTCATACTGGCGAAAGCTGACAGAAAGGGTTGAGGCTGGGGTGGATCTCAGCCTCCAATTCGCTCCTGGTATGGGTGGAAAAGGCGGGTTGATGGGTAGCGGAATGCGGAAAGAGGGTACTGCCACTATGGGCGCGAAATACGACTTCAGGAATTCGACCTTTCGAGCCCAGGTTGACAGCTCCGGTAAGCTAAGCTGTCTGTTGGAAAAGAGGGTGCTTCCACCTATACAGTTGGTTTTCGCAGGAGAGATGGACCATCTCAAGGTATGTCGTCGCTGTAATTCAGATTGATTGATTCAGAGTCCGTACTAACCCAGCCGTGGCTGCAGCAACAAGCAAAAATCGGGTTGGCCGTATCTATTGAGGCCGCCGGCGAAGAACTGATGCAGCAACAAGAGCAAGCGGGAGGTAACATTGCACCACCGGCAGTGCCATTCTAATGTCCGCACACCGACACGATCCGTACTGCGACTCGGCCCTCCCCTTACCCGTCTCTACGGACTTGAATCTCCCACTCCGCCGCTTCTCTTCCTGTGTCTTACTAGAAATTCGTCCTTAACGGGCGATGCATGATGGTGCCACTTTCAAGTCATACATGAGCGATAGCGTCTGTTCGTTTTGTGGCGCATAGACACCTATTTGGACCTATGTCGGGCATAATTGGCGCCGAATGATGGCCAGGCGTAGTTCCGCCTCATTGGAGTGATTGTACAGAAGCATTAACTCCGAATATATGTGGACTTTATCTCTAGTGCCTCGCAATTTTGGACTACGTACATGCATGCCATCGCCAATACATAGTGGTCTGGTTGCCCGCCTCTTCAAATTTGTTGCTTGGAGCTCGTCCGCTGTTTCAATATGTCGGAAGAGCAGAACATCAACATGGTGCATTTCGGCGGTCGTAAAGTCAAAGAAGGCAACCCATTATTCCGCTGATTGACATGATTCCCGGATTTGAGACGGTCGTACGGGACTTAGTTGTATATGCATGAAAGCTCGGACCAAGGGTTCCTCCTAGCCTGAGCGCCTGCAGCAATTGGTCGTAACACCGCCCGTAAATTGCTTATTACCGGCAAAAGGTGCTCTGCAGTTCCCAGCAGGTCTGGAACCGATGCATCACAGTCTGGATCGCGGCTGCTGCGGTTTACCGCCTGCGTTGTGCCTTCCCAAAGGGAGTTATAGCCGGACGTTGGCAACGGAGGTAAGTACGGAGTACGAGTGCAACCTGCCACCACTGCAAGGCTGTCTCGGCGATGCCAGGTCCCTATCGCTGAAACGTGACAAGGCTACATACACTTCAACAAAGCCTTCGTATGCTCGAAGCAGGCAACAGGTAACTCGTCTGCACCATGTTCTTTGCGCTGTCAGGTGAACCTTAAAGTACTTTATAGATCCGATGCGGCCTAGGACCGCTTTGCCGCTGTGGCTCTGCTTCCCAAGGTCTCTCCAATCATCTCCAACGATGCCTTTCGCGAAACGGTCATTCCGTATTCTCGTTGCTGCACGAGCGCTTCGATGTCACATGTGAGACTGCACAACGGGAAGCAGCTAGAGGCAGCAGTGGATCCGATTCTGGTGGATCATCCTCCTGCAGAGATCCTTCTCAACACCGACAAGCAAGCGAGAATAAGCTACAGGACACAAATCCGGTGTAACCATCGCCGTTGAATTGGACGACAATTGCACATAGCCAGCTACCAGTCAAACGAAACCGATAGCCTGGAGATCTTCGTTTTGACTCCGTCATTCTGCGCCGGTTGCCACTCGTTGGAAAGCAAAGACGGGGCCCACGTCATACGTTTCATAAGAAGCTGTACTTTGGTGTATCACTTGGGCTCTCGAGGCCAACGCAACCGGCCGGATGCTATCTGAGCATAGATATGTACCTGTATGGAACCAAGGATGAGCGAGATCTTCTACTGATGGGCATCACATCTGTCTGATAAGATAACCAACAGAGCATCCCATGGCCTGTGCGACTTTTGGCGGCGGAGGCAGAAGTCATTGGGAGCACGGGAGATGCACGACATCGAGCCCAAGCGATTGATTTAGCTTCTGTATCCGTGCCTCGCTAAATTCATGATTGGGTGTCTGCGTGGCTACGAAGGAAGCTTATTCTGGCAACTGTTATCACGGGACCAGGAGCAGCTGCTGTTTGTAGAATCTACCCAAGTCAAGTGCTGATGAACACAGCCGGTGCATGAAAGTTCGCCTGCTCAGCCTCGGCTACGCTTCTTCATACGGCTTTGCTGACTGCTTGTGTGCATGTATTTCATCCGGGGAGCATCTGCTGTCGTCATGGAAGGCATGCAGCTCTGGCAGCAGTGGTGAGAGGTGTCCGGGGTGGAGCGTTGATGAGCGAATAGAGCAGACAGGGCCGGTATGTAGAAGGCCAGAAGCAGACGAGCTCCAACGCTGTGCCTTGGTTCCTGGGCCCGCGTGAACGTACCCAATTGAACGGATCGAAAGTGCTCCCATGACCCATCATCTCAAGCCTCCTCCCTCTAATGCCATACTAGCGCTACCAACCGAAAATAAGTTCTTTTCCCCCTCTCGCAGCCTGTTCCCAATTGCTCGTCGTGGAACATCTCGACGCATTGACAACCCTCCCAAACATTTCCAGGAACAGAACATCTCACCGGTATCTTCATTTATCCCACGTTGTTGCTCTGTCGGTCGGGAACGGTACATCCATACATACACCCCTCCGAAACTCAATCTAGCTGTGCCATCGTCTGGCCTTAATTCTTGGCTTGCCGCTGGTGCCCGCTGTTCCACTCCCTCGATTCCACTCTTCAACACAAGGAGCTATTGCCTGTGACTTGGCCTTGTTGGTAAACACCTCTTCGTGGTCCGGGGTCGTTGCATTCACTGAGCAGTCACTACCTGAAGCTGCAGAAGACGTCAGCCTTTCCCGCGATCGTCACTACACGACACAGCATTTCACAACACGCTCCACCTACACTTTATCCTTAGAAATAGCAGGACCTCAGAAAAGCTTTGACAGAAAAGCATCTCAGAGAACATCTACTGGAGTACCATCTTCTTCGCGACCGGTCTGCGATATACTCCTGCCTGTATCCGTTCACGGAAGCGCCTGGGCGTTGTTCGGTACCGTTCTTCACTGTCTCCAATTAGCCTTCAGAAACACCATCATAAGAGAAGACTTGGGCCTCCAGCGCCCCGTAAACACTGCTGTCCCTGATACAAATTTTTTTGTTGTGGACATTCAGGGAGCCGTGCTCTAAGCAATCTGCGCGAGACTCAAAGCACCACCCCATTCGCCGATTTCACGACAAATCAGTGGCCTTTCGACGACATAATCGAGAGCCTTCATCCTCGCCGAGCAGCTAGTCCCGACGAGGCCTGCGCGCCCATTTGAAATCAAAAGGGCTTCACCTCACTTTCCTCCTCTTCCTCTACATCCACCACCTTTCAAGTCCTCGAAATTCCACTTCGCCCAGGACGGACTCCATCAGGATCCTTAAGTTCTCTCGTCATCAACTTCTGAATTCAAGCCCTCCATACTCTCGATAGTAAAGCATACACCTGGTTTGACTCCATTAAGATGTCGACCCAGGGCCGCCCGTCAGGGTTCTCTAGCTTGCGCATGGGAGGTCAGTAGTATAAGGAAATTATTGCATAGAAGGACGTGCTGACAAGCTACAGAGGTGATCCGGGAGAAAGTCCAGGATGGTGTCACTGGCGATACGAAAGAAATGCAGTACACTCAGTGCAAGATTGTTGGCAACGGATCTTTCGGGGTTGTCTTTCAGACCAAGCTCTCTCCGACTGGAGAAGACGCAGCGATCAAGCGCGTTCTACAGGATAAGCGCTTCAAGGTAAGAGTTCAGAAAGGCAGGCATCAAATGTATGAGACCGACTAATTGAAATAGAATCGTGAGCTGCAGATCATGCGTATCGTCCGTCATCCGAACATCGTAGAGCTCAAAGCTTTTTACTACTCCAACGGAGAACGTGTAAGTGACTGGAACAGGATTGGCAGGTACCAAGTATGGAGCTAACAGAAGACTGGAAATCCAGAAAGACGAGGTCTACCTGAACCTGGTACTCGAATTTGTCCCAGAGACCGTTTACCGTGCCTCGCGTTTCTTCAACAAGATGAAGACCACGATGCCGATCTTGGAAATCAAGATCTACATCTACCAGCTTTTCCGCTCGTTGGCCTACATCCACTCCCAGGGGATTTGCCATCGTGATATCAAGCCGCAAAATCTTCTGCTTGATCCAAGCACCGGTGTCTTGAAGCTGTGTGACTTTGGTAGTGCGAAGATTCTCGTTGAGAACGAGCCGAACGTGTCGTACATCTGCTCTCGCTACTATCGCGCCCCGGAGCTGATATTTGGTGCCACTAACTACACCACCAAGATCGGTAAGTTAGCCCCCATAAATCTCAACGTACTAGCATCATATCCTCCTCAACCCCTTGTTTGCCCTTTATAGTCAACCCCTCATATCTCTCAACGCCACAGTAAATACTAAATACTGACCTTACTTTTGCAGACGTGTGGTCGACTGGCTGTGTCATGGCGGAGCTGATGTTGGGTCAGCCATTATTCCCGGGAGAGTCTGGCATCGATCAACTTGTGGAAATCATCAAGGTACTAGGCACGCCCACTCGCGAGCAGATTCGTACCATGAATCCCAATTACATGGAGCACAAATTCCCACAGATTAAGCCTCATCCATTCAGCAAGGTAGGTTTCATATCTTGTGCGATCATGAATGGCTATGCTGATCCCGGACCTTAGGTGTTCCGTAAGGCTTCACCAGAGGCTATCGATCTGATCTCCGCGTTGCTCGAGTACACGCCTACTCAGCGTCTCTCTGCCATCGATGCCATGATCCACCCCTTCTTTGACGAGCTCCGCGATCCTCACTGCCGCTTCCCCGACTCCCGCCATCCGAACGGCGGTTCCAAGGACTTGCCTCGTCTTTTCGATTTTTCCAAGCACGGTGAGTTCATATCAGAAACCTCGGTCTTATTCCTGCTGATAACTTTACAGAGCTGTCCATTGCCCCTGAGAAGAACGTGCGCTTGGTCCCTCCTCATGAGCGTAAGAACCTCGCTGCGCGTGGTTTCGACCTCGAGGGCTTCGTGCCGATGTCGAAGGATGAGATGATGGCCCGCTTGGACTAAACCCCAAAATGGCGATACGCATAACGAGTTCAACGCCATTAGCGATGTCAACACCTGGTCTAGCGTGGCGTTTACCATGTCAGTCGTTCCCGTGCAAACACCTCTCAGCCTTTTAGCGATATCAGACTGGATGTCTGTGGCATTACATCAATGGACCAAGATTAGGAGCTGCTTCTTCTCGAGCAGCCATTCTCGGGCATCATGGGCAAAAGCATGGAAATGGACCTTTTACGAGTGATTGGGCAGGGCTCTCATGAAGAATGGAGAAGCAGGCCTGCACCTGGGGATGCTGGAAGGATGGATAGGAGGGCAATGGCCGTGAGCCTTCAAGGGTATCACCAGGCTAGCTCACTTCACTAGAAGTATGACAGTGCTTTCATGCTTATTTAGCAGCTTTTCTTCTTCCATACGAGCAGGTTCATCATGTTTCCCTTCTTCACCCCTCTACTTTCGCTCTTTCTAGTTCTACATCCTACATACCTGCGGCGCGGGAATGTCCCGGCTCAGCGAGCGCAAAGGTAGAAATAGCAAAGACGTAACCTCACTTTTGTTATTTGGTTCCTTGACACGTTTCCTACACGATGCTGGGTGGACATACATCAAGATCGTCGAGGTCTGCTCAACACACGTCAGATCATTCGGAGCAAGCAGTGGCTGTCAGGAACCTGAGTAACGAGCGAGTACGTCCAATGCCCACCTGATCATTGATGTACCTTATGCCTACAAAATAGTCTTGGATGGTGTTTAAGGTATGCTTGAATAACATGAATAGTACCGTAGTTGAGAAGGTTCGCCAAGTCACTTAGAGCTAAGCAGCAGCGAACACAAATAACGTGCAGTCCGTCTGCTTGGTCTCTTGATCTAGTGTTATCGTGACCAGCAGTATCTCAGCAGCTCTGAGAACCCATTTGTTCAACGACCGCTTGCATACTGCAACACCTTGACATTCATTGATGCGTGGTGGCTAGAAAGGGGGCAGTCCTCTCATTAAGTTTCCACCCGCCAAGCAAAAGTCTCGCAAGGAAACGTGCCTGACTAAACGCAATCATTGCGACACCACGATGGCAGACTACGATAGAAGGAATGGAGGCTCACGTGGAGGATACAACAATCGCAAGCGGCGCTACAGAGGTAGGCTTTTTTATAGGTCCAGAGATGTCAAACAGCGACTGATAGATTGCTAGATGATGATGACTACGACCGCCGCCCACAGCGTAGGAAATACGAAGAGCCCGCCCATATTAAAGTGCGCAAGCAATTACTGGGCATTGCAGAATCGGTACGTATACTCCATAATGGCCGACGAGCGCGCGCGGGGCTAATTGCAGAGTAGCCTCTGAAGAAGACAGAAGACGAGATCAACAGCATCGCCAATACCGTCGCAGAAGGCTACGAGGATGAGGAGCTGCGAAACACATTCCTTGATCTATCGCTACAGCTGTATGTTGTACCAAGAGCAAAGACCTCGAAAGCTAATTGCATCTACAGCGTTGTTGAGCAACCGTTCAAGATTCCATTCGTTGCTGCTACAGTACTCGCCGTAAACCCACAAAAGCCCGAACTCGCGCAAGAGATTCTCTCCAGATCTGCGACAGTCATACAAGAGCATCTGAAGGCCGGCGCATGGCGAGAGGTGAAGCTAGTACTACGCTTCCTTGGATGCATGCAGGGTATGCTCGAGGGGGAAGGCGTGTTCCCGGTACTGGAAGAGCTCTTCTCTAGGGCTGCAGACTTGCAGACAGAATCTTCGGAAGATGTAAGGCAAATCCCTAACGCCTTCTGGCCGAGCTAATTGTATGGCCGCAGAGCTTGGGTCTCGAACTGGTCAAGATCATACTCGTCACCATTCCTTATGTCATGGCATCCTCGGGGACGGGCTTCGAACGGCAAGCTACAGACGTGCTGGAGAAGACAGATATTATCGCTTCGGCTCCCCACGCGCTAGAAATCCTCGTAGACCCGTATCCTGGATTTGGCGAGGAAGATGCCCGCGAACCGCAGAGCATAATCGTTCTTCTGCAAAAGCAGCTCCAGGCTGAGTCTGCGCAAGGCTGGCCATTGGCGTGCATACCTCGACCCTGGAAGACTGAGCTCAAGACCGAGCCCACGGAGGAGGGTTCGGATCCCTTGACTGGGGCTGCCAAGCATCCTTTACCAGAAATCAACATCCCCTCGCCAGTGGTTCCTGGACCTAGAGCTCGACTACCAGAGATATACTTCTCAGTATACGCAGACCAAGATATTGAAACGGTTCCTCCACTCTCCGCTGTCTCATCTATAATTATACGAGACTCACTCGTCGATACGATCAATATACTTGACTACAACCGCAATGCGACTGCGAAGTTCCTCATCGATTTGGACTGCTATTTCGCACCTGACACATTCGTGAAGCGCGCTACGCCTTTTGACCGTCTGAAGGACATAGAAGGTGGCAAGTCGACATGGAAGCCAGAGGACGTAGCCGTCGACGCCGTCTTCTCTCAGCTTTTTCAGCTTCCGTCGCCGGAACATAAACTTGTCTACTTTCATTCTGTCTTGACTGAGGCCTGCAAGATTGCTCCAGCAGCAATTGCGCCCAGTCTAGGCCGAGCAATACGATATCTGTATAAGAATGTGGACGCAATGGATCTTGAGTTGGAATATAGGTTCATGGATTGGTTTTCGCATCATTTGAGTAACTTCGGCTTCACCTGGAAATGGACGGAGTGGTAAGCCTATCATATACCCTATCAAAGTGCCGAAATTGACCATCAGCAGGGTTGATGATGCACCCCTAGCTATGGTGTACCCCAAGAAAGCTTTCATGACCGGAGCATTAGAGAAGGAGATCCGTCTCAGCTTCGCACAGAGGATTCGAGGAACACTCCCGGAGCCTTATCATCCCTTGATCTCAGAGGCGAAGGAGAAAGACCGGCCGGACTTCAAGTATGAATCAGACCGTATGCCAAATCCTAACCTACATTTGCAGCGACATAGCTCACTGACTTCTACAGAAACACCATACGCTCCACAAGGCCGAGAGATCCTCCGCCTCCTGAAAGCCAAAGCCCCCGATCCCGAGATCCAAGAGCCCATGACCTCCATCGAAAACGAAGCCTCCTCCCTCGGCGTCACCGACCCCCTCATCCAATCCACCGACGCCCTCCTTAGCTCCATCCTCTTCCTCGGCTCCAAATCCCTTTCCCACGTCCTCTCCTGCATCGAGCGCACCAAGTCCCTCCTCCTCGCCATCGGCCCCGCCTCCGAAGCCGCACGCCGCCAGATCATCACCAGCGTCATGGCCTACTGGACCGAGAAGCCCGGCACCGGCGTCAACATCGTCGACAAGCTCCTCAACTACACGATCCTCACCCCCCGCAGCGTCATCCTCTGGGCCCTGGGCGACAAGCTCCGCAAGGGCGAACCCCTCTGCGACGCCTACATGTACGAGATGGTGAGTGTCACGATGCACAAAGTCACCAACCGCGTGCGGCAGATCGTCCTCGCGCGCAACGCCCCCGGCCTGCCGCTGGAGCAGCGCGAGCTGCTCGACGGCACGCTGGAGCGCGAGAGGGGAGAGATGCGCACGCTGTTTGGGGTGGTGGAGGATGCGCTGGTGGGCGTGGCGGAGGGGAGTGTGGATGCGATGGCTGAGAGCAAGGATCAGGATGAGAGTGGGGAGAGGATGCTGAGGGCGTGGGGGGGGAGGTGGTTGAGGGTCTTTAGGAGGAAGATGGCGGTTGAGGAGGCGTGGGTGGGGGAGATGCTGGAGGCGGGGCTGAAGGGCGAGGAGGTCGAGATGACGGTCGATGACGTGCTTGAGGATGGTGGCGAGGGTGCTAATGGCTTTGGAGACGGGGCGGTGGCTAATGGCGAGGAAGGGCTGGATGATATCTCGTGATCAACATCAGGGTGGTAGGAATGTAAGTTTTCTCTGCTGTGGGTCGTCGAGTCTGGCGTTGCGCTTTCTAATGCTACCACTATAGCGAGTCGAAGGCACCGCACGGTTGGGATCCGCCGAATTTGCTTTGCAAGCTACTGTATTCGACTGTAGAGAAATAGCAACTGGGCTTATAAGCATGGCGTGAAGCTTCCCTTTCTCTATCCCATACCTTGCCTGGCATTGTGCCCTTCCCGAGGGCCCCGACTGACTCTTCTATTTTCCCTCCGCCTTCCTCCGGGCCTTTCGGTTCTGACCGCTTCAATTGCTTTACCGACTCGTGTTTTCAATTATACTCCAAAACCCATCGCCACCCCGCCATTCCATGCCTCATCCACCGCAGAAGATCGAGTTACACAAGCTCCCTCGCCGGCGCAACATCCCATCCTCTGCAAGCCGTGGGTCCAAATCCCCAACCACCAGACCCAAACCCCATGGAAGCAAAGGCCGTGACAGGGTGACTCTCTGTAGGCGCAGCCATCCATGTCCAGAATCCCCGTAGCCGAATATTTATTAGTCATAGAACGTCCTGAGAAGAAAAAGGGGAGGGGCTGAAGATGACGCTGTGCAGGTGATGCTGTATAATCGCTGTGGCGGGGCTGGAGAATGGGAGACTCAAGGAGCCGGTCTGAGAGGAGGCGGGTGGCAGGAGCCGGTCCTGACGAGCAATAGTGGTTATTGTGCACGACTTGGATGTAGCGGTAGGGAGTATCAGTGAGTTCAGCGAAGAGGGCCTCAGGAAAGCAGCAAGAAACCGATGACCACGGCGGGTTGCGAAGTATAGCCCCTACTGCTGATAAATGCTCGGATAGTCTCAAAGTTCGATTAAAGACGACTCAAGGGAGCGTCCGAAGTCTGCCGGAAGGCATCGCTCGCCATCATCTGGTACACCTTCTCTGACGTATCCATGTTCTTCCGCCGTCCGAAATGCGCCCATCTGGGCTCGAGGGTCTTCTTGAGGTTCTCGAGACTGACGTCCATGGTCTTGCCCACCCCTATCCAGCTTGATCAGCCAATGCCATTGAGATTTCAGAGAGCTCGATATCGTACCCAGCTTCTCATGCTCCCAAACATTCGCCTTCATCCCGACCCCATAATACGCGTGCTTCCGTATGAAAGCCAGCCAGATCTCCACCGTCTCTGGATGCCCGTCCTGTATCTGGATCAACCTACGCATCGTAATCCGCTCGAAATTCTCCTGGCTCTTCTTATGCACGAAGCTCCCTCGAGGCACTGTCCACCGCTCAGTGATGCGTGGTAACGGGACGGGTCCGCGCGCAGGGAGATGCAGGTAGTAAGCGGCGCGCAGGGCGAAGTCGGCCATGAATTCTAGGTTCACGACGCTGTAGGAGCGGATCTGCAGATCGCAGACTGGGAGGCCGTATTGTGCTTTTCGGCGGAGGGGTCGGAGGTAGATAGCTTGGACGCTGCGCGGTATTCGGACGCCTTCTTCGTCTTGGGCTGAGAGCTGGGTTTCGGAGTAGGGGGGTACTGAGACGCCGAGGGATGAGGAGTTGAGGGAAGGTGCTTCGTCATCGAATCCATTCTCTTCGGAGTCTTCGTCTTCTAGGAATCTGGTTCTTGGCGGTTGTCAGCGGTATCAACGTTTACGTGCTACTCCAAGCTTACGATGGTTGCTTTCTGGGCACTGTTGCAGGAGGATGCGTGGGTGGAGTGGGCCTAGAAAAGTAAGCATGAGCCCTTCGAACAAGCTTGTCACTGTCTGTCTTACAGAGATGGCTCTCGAGGGGAAAGATCCTCTTGATCTCGCAATTGTCGCAACGTCGAAAACCGCGGTCGGTGGATTGATCTCCTTGGCCGGTTGGAGTTCAATCTGATAGACATCGCAGCGGCTGGGGGATAAGCTGCATGGCAGCACCTTTGAGGAGCAAGTAGCTGGAATAGCGGCGACTGTATAATCAGCTTGCGTGCCATTATTACTGTTCATCAAGAATCGAAAGTGCACTGCATGAGAGTCATCTATAAATTGAGCGGCAGTCCGGCGTTTCTTCGGGCACTCGCATCTGCCCTCAACTCAGGTCGATGTCTCAATGAGATGTTGCAAATTGTCAGGTTCAAATGCAGATTGAGGACATCGGTTCCTAGAGCATCTTGTGTCATGTTCTATTTGACTAGTGGTTCTGGCGCCGCAAGTGGACCAATGTGATGGAGAAGGACACAGCACAGCATGCGGCAGAAGCCCTCCATGTTATTCAAGACCAGTTGCCTCAAGCTTTACAAAATCCTGCTGTCGCTATAATATGTGGTTCAGGCCTGGGCGGCTTAGCAGAGTCCGTGATTCCTTATCCACGGCATGAGATAAATTTCGCCGATATCCCATACTTTCCACGGAGCACAGGCTAGCATAGCACGCATCCTGGTGAGAAGTCCCAGAACTGATATCTGGTAGTTGCTGGCCATGCCGGGAACCTCTTGTTCGGCTTCCTCGAAGATGGCAGTAGGCCTGTCGTCTTGATGGTCGGAAGAGTACAGTCAGTGAACCGTGACACAGTGCTCCGGCAAAAGCAAGGCGCATTCTGACCCCCAAAGCTACTACGAAGGCCACTCGATCCAGGAGATCACCTTCCCGATCCGTCTGATGAAATTGCTAGGAATAGAAACGGTCATTGGTAAGGCTGTGTTGAAGTGGTTTTGGCATTGGTGATTGACGAGTCCCTTCAGTAACCAATGCCGCCGGCGGCCTTAATGCAGAATTCGCCGTAGGAGATATTGTGGTGCTCAACGATGTAGTGCCTCTTGAGATTGCGCTCGTTCGAGCTGACGCCTATTAGCATATCAATCTTGCTGGCTTAGCTGGGACTCACCCGTTACGCGGACCGAACATTGATGACTTCGGGGTTCGCTTCCCTCCTTTATCAGATGCTTATGACCTAGGTCTTCGGCGGCAAGCACATCAGGTCTGGAAGCGAAGCGAACGCACCGCCCAGAAAAGAAGACTGCACGAGGGGGTGTATGCCTTTGTAGGCGGTCCAAGGTAGTTCCGGGCCTGGAATACTTTTATGGTGAGGCAACGTTGATGATATCTAGCTATGAAACTAGAGCCGAATGTCGTATGCTGCGGATGCTTGGTGCGGACCTCGTTGGCATGTCGACTGTTCCAGAGATCATTGTGGCGAGGCACTGCAGTATGCGCGTACTAGCTTTAAGCCTGGTCACTAACAAGGTTGTGCTTGAAGCTGGGCCGAGAGGAGACAGTGTCGAGGTTGAGAAATCCACTCAGGATGAGTTGAGGAAAGCCATCGAAGAAGGTAAAGCAAGCCATGGAGAAGTTTTGGCTGCTGGACGCGAAGCCGCAGCTGATGTTCAGGTGAGCGTCTAGTGATCTCCCATCCAGCGCAAAGCTAATGCGTCTAGCGTTTGGTTCGTGGAGTCGTCCAGGGGATCCTGAGCGCCAATGAAGTAGCAGGGGCCGTGAAGCCTTGAAGAGGAACTCGGAAGCGAACGTTTGATGGACCATTCGCAAGACGTGCGTCAGAATCGTCAGTGAGGCCGTCGTATCGTCATTGGATGCATTGGGTCGTAGCAGTATCGTTTCGACAAGGTGTCGTTAAAGTATCACAAAGCTCAGCGCTTTCGAATGCCTCCCGACCTCTTGTCTTGAAGCTTCTTGTAGTATGCCTTCTTCCCACTTGTTTTCAACGCTTGTATATCACTATACTTGCGCTTAAACCTCCCGTTTTCCTCCTCAGCAGCCAAAACCTCTTCTACAAATGTCTTCTTCCGATCCCTGTTCAACAGCCTGGAACTGTAGTACTCCGTCGGCCCCTCGATAATCGTCCCAACCTGGGAGAACTCCGGTGCTTGTGCTTTTCCATTGTCTTTCTTGTAGTGTCGCTTCGGGTCCAGCACATTTCGCATCTTGAGTAGCTGCAGATCTCGCTTGAGCTCGGGAGTAAGATCAGTTTTCGGAAGGTTGAACCAGTCGGAGCCCGCGGTTGCTTTCTTCTCCTACATCACATGTCAGCTACGCCACTCGACAGTATATCAGGACAGCATAGAGCGTTTCGATCGGATGAGCCTCAGAGTAACTATGTATATGAAACTCTCAGGAAAGCAGAGCGGATACCCAGGACGGGACCGGAATTTCTGCGTCAAGATCTGAATTGGGATGATTTTCCTCATAGGCTACAGGATCGGGGTTGCTGCGTAGCAAAGCAGAGGAGCTGACCTTTATAGCCTTTTCCTTTACCTGAACAGGATCCTCCACACGGCGTACCCTTCCCGCTAGCTTGCGGTCACGGTCGCTCAAGAGTCGGGAGGGATCCGCGTGGGCTATCCCGTTCTTGGTACTTATGTAGGGTCGAGGTATTTCTCCTACCTGGAGCTTCTTGTTGCTATGAGCTATGAGTGAGGGGTCTGAGAACCTGGTAAAGTTGCCGCTTACATCTGTTGCGAGTGTGCGGTGTGCTGTTTGTGGGAAGCTACCGCTTCGCCTTTCAGACGTCGTTCCGCATTGCACAGGAGCTCTTCGATTCGTTCGTCGCTTAGGTCTTCTTCGATCGAGTCAAAGTCGATCTTTGGGGTCATCGCAGTGTGAACTTCGGAAATTTTTGCTGTAGATTGTAAGGTTTAATAGCAAAAAGTTGAAGTCCGGCACCAGACTGCCGATAAGTACTTTAAGAACAAATGCAGCTAAACAGGTCACGTGTCGACGGGCATCCGCGGTTAGGAAAGTCGGTACTTATTGAACGACGTCTTCTATTGCACGGTCATGTTACTTTAAGCGAAGGCCAGAGATGCCCTTTCGTTTGCACAGGATTACAACTCGATATGTAACAGGTTCGCAATCTTCTTGCTTACGTTTACTTCACTCTTTCCCGGCTTCACCATTGGTTTTCGCCGTTCGCCATGCGCATTCGACAACCCACGAGAGGGTAATCTTCTCCGGTATACAGCCCACCGGTGTCCCGCACATAGGGAACTACCTAGGTGCATTGCAGCAATGGGTGCGATTACAGAATGAAGAATCATCTACTACCAAGCTTGTATTTTCAATCGTGGACTTGCACGCCATAACGGTGCAACAGGACGCATCTCAATTGAGAAGATGGAAGAAAGAAACATTGGCGGCACTTTTGGCTGTGGGACTCGATCCGAAGCGGTGTACGATATTTTATCAATCCGACGTATGACCGGGGTTACATTACGTTTCGTAGGGAGATTCTTTGCTGAAATTGGATCTAGATTTTCCAGCATGCAGAGCTTATGTGGATCCTAAGTTGTACAGCTTCTGTAGGATACTTGTCGCGAATGACACAATGGAAGGTGAGTCGGTCTCATTCATGATTGTTCAGTCTCCCATCTCGTTCTCCAATTGAGATGCAACCAGAGTAAACTTGCATTGCCGGAGAAGTCCAAAGTCCAGGACTTGGAGGCAAGAGCGAAATTGAAGCTTGGGCTTTTCTCGTATCCTGTGCTTCAAGCAGCAGACATATTGCTATACGGGTGAGTGCTACGTCTCTGCGAACGTGCACCTTGTCCATTTCGTATATTTACTCAACACTAGAGCTACACATGTTCCGGTTGGAGAGGACCAAGTACAGCATCTAGAGTTTGCCAGGGAGTGTGCTGGAAGTTTCAATGCCATTCATGGAGAAGTTCTGGTAAAGCCTGAGATCATTCTATGTATGGATCGAATTTTAGCCACACACTCTCGGATTATCATGCTTATGTCGAAACAGCACCCGCGAAGCGTATCATGTCACTAAAGGATCCCAACATGAAGATGTCAAAATCACACGCTGACCCTCGTTCTCGAATCCGAATCAACGATAGCACCTATGACATAGCTACGAAGGTCAGGCTTGCCGTAACCGACTCACTGGCTGGACTTACCTACCAACCGGAAGAGCGGCCTGGAGTCTCGAATCTCTTGGCGATCATGAGCTATTTGGACAGCCTAGGTCGGTCGTGCGAAGAGCTCGCTAGTCTATACCAAGAGAAGAGCATGCGTAAGTTCAAGGACGAAGTCATTCGGACTACGGACCGCGCACTTGCTGGTGTTAGGGAGCGCTATAACTATCTACTTGGGGATGCTCAGGATAAGTATTTGGACGAGGTTGCGAGGGAAGGGGCTATCAAGGCTAGAGATATGGCGGAAGTTACCATGTCGACTGTGCGGCGGGTGGTGGGCCTCTCGTAACCCAGGTCATCAGCCTATCCGGGCCAATATTTGGTGTCTGCGATATTATCGTATTCAGAGCTCCAATGAGCCGACATGATCTTCCGAAAGGTGACCATCACCCAGCCACAATGCGCACCACCGCTTTTAGGCTGCCTCGGAGGGGATTTGCGTCTGGAAGATCCATCCCAGGGAACATCTTCAAGATAACGGCATGAGTGGTGATATAGAGCCATCGATGGTGCCAGGTACTAATTACGTATACCGGCATATCCACGGTCTACACCAGGACAGGCTTCGATGTTGGCGGCGGAATAGGGACCACTGTCAGCAACTGTTATTGTCGTGGCTGATCCACTTTCTGGAGCCGCACGTCACATTCTACATTAGACAATAGCTTTATGCCCAAGCATGCGCAGCTCGCTGGCATCTGAACAGAGGAGTAGAAAGCAGTCCTAGTGTGTCCGAGAAAGCTCAATATCAAAACTTGCCACAGAGCAGTTTTGACACCTTCTCGCCACTGTGTGCGCCCACGACGTTCCTATCTGCAAGCTTGCCCAAAGCGTACGGACTCGAGTCTACCCAATCGTCAGCTCAAGTATGCCATGCATCCTGCTATCCCAAGCAGCCAATCCCCCACCTCTGCATTCGAGCCTCGAAACCGCCCTGCAGACACGTAGACCCCGGTGCTCTTCTATTCGTCACTCGATGATGCATGATCTCGCAGCGCTACGATTCGTCAATGCCAGAGCCTTAATTATCGATGTTAAACCTTGAACAAAAACGAATTTCGAAATCATAAAGAACACCCAGTCGCTCCCTCCGCTGCAAACACATCTCCACCCGAGACATTGAACCCCCCCCCCTGTCCAACCCTACCCGCCTCCCCTCCCAGCCATCACCAAAACCCAAACCCAAGCGCAGCACCTCCCTCAACTCCCAACCCCAACACTCCCCTCCGCACAACACGCGCAAGCCTCCCTCCCCAAAACAAAACCTCCCTCTCCAAGCGCCTCCCGCACACATACCCGCTCCCGCACCCCTGCATCTCCAACCCTCGCCTCTCCCGCCCCAGCCCCCCCCTTCCTCCGGGTCCCTCACACCGCCACTTTCTCCCCCGTCCAAAGTCGCTCGCCGACTCCGCACGTTCGAGTCCGCGAAGTCAAATCCGCTCGGTACCTGCTCGGCGCCCATAAAACGCGCTTCCATCGCGCCCTCGGCGAAAGACCCGAAGCAGGGAACCAGAACGAAGGCACGCGATCGAAGGGGAAAAGAAGGAAGGCATGGAGCAGAAACCAGCGCCCCCCGGCGCGAGCGGGCAGGCACAGCAGGGGCCACGGCCGCAACCGGCGTATGATACGAGTAACGGCGGGCATTTCGGTAGGGTTCCTTGCTTTTCGTTTGCTGTGTCTCGGATGGTTTGAGTACCCGGG
>JAABUS010000751.1_pt1 | contig 79295 bp, 85 predicted proteins | sample 5560161 | NCBI WGS metagenome assembly JAABUS01 (sample SAMN10711885, study PRJNA513376) | rock metagenome | isolation source: Antarctica rocks | place: Antarctica: Victoria Land, Trio Nunatak nord | collected 2016-01-04
TTAATCAGATTGCATTTATGTAAATTTACTCACTTTATTAACGCTTTCGTTCTAATAAAGTTTGAAATTTTTGCGTTTCATCAGCTATGATGTGCATTAAAGTCTTCAACGATAATAACTTTTTGCTTGAAATTTAGCATAACTTTTGCTAATTCTCGCTCAATCATGTATAATTGCTCGTCATCTACATTTTGTGACTTTTCGTTGTAAATATTGAACAATAAAATTTCTTTCTGAATTTTATTGTTCACTATTGATATCACTTGCATATCTTTGCTATTGACTATGTCTGATCTTGATGTGCATGTAAATTTCTTTGCGTTTTTCGCAACAAATATCAGTACTCTGACATGAGTATTCTGAACATTTGATTTGATGCAGATAAACGATGAATGTGAAATTGTTATATTTTCGTCTCTCATTCATGATTCTTGTAGTATAACAATGTCTGTCTTATTTTTCGCAAATTTCATGCATGCATGCATAATTTGCGTTGATCTCGCACAATTGTGCTGTAGAATTCAAATATTCGACGTGTTTGCAAAGCTTTCATCATTTGCGTTGTTTTGTGACATTTCGAATGTACTACTCATTACAATTTCGTGACTAGATGATCTTTTTGTGAGCTAATAGACTGAGCTGTCTGATATGTTTTGCACATTGCGCTGTTTGCGAAGTGCACATTTTGACAGTTGCAGCATCTAGAAATCATGTGATTGCATGATTGTTTATCTTTGCACGTAGGTAATTGACATTTATGCTCTCATGTCAGATAATTTCATTCACAAAACAAGCATCTTAATGATTTATTGCACTTGTTCTGCAAATGTTCAAATGTTTGACATCTCTGACACTGATCACTTGATCAATAATCTCGATATTCGACTGTTTGATATGTTGATCTCGCTGCTAGAACTTGATTTTTCAGATGTTTTTATGCTTCGACTTCGATTTTGAATGTCAGTATCGTCGAAGCATGATTCTTTCTTGCTTTATTTTCATCTTTTAATAATCATATTGAATTGATTATCAGCTTCAATTCAGAATTGTACTTCTCTAGCTCAATTCTCAGATATTTCATTTCGATTTTCATGTTGAAGATATTGATTTTCAGACTGTGTATCACTATCTTGTATCATTTTTCATTCTTCTTGATACTTTTGACTTCAAATATATGCTCTCATATATCTCTTTGCTTCAGTAGAGCTTTCGCGATGTATTTCTCTAAAATCATTAAAGCAATATTGTTATCTCTTTGTGTTTTAGTCACTGTAACAACTTTTATGTCAGACTTTGTCTTCTTCAGTGCATTGTTCATTGCATTGCACATTTTCATCGCTTTTAAGATTCAGTTCTCATTTTTCAAAGTGACTATCAATCTTCTTTCGCAATATGATATTTCTTGTGACTTTGACGAGAGTTTTTTGATAATCAGATTTCATTCGTCTGCATTTGCATTTGCATTTATGCTTGTGACTTGAGCTGCTTTTTGCGCATATGTGAGCTTCTGCGTTGATTTTTGTGAACTTTGCATGATCTGCAACATTTGCAAAACTTGTGTCTTCTGCGAGATTTGTAAGTTCTCTGTTCTTTGCTTTGCGTTGATTTTCTTTTTGATGTTTTCAGCATTTTGTTGTATCAATTGTAGAATGATCTTCAGTTTGTTGTTTGTTTGACTTTGAAGTCAATCAATTTGCTTCTGAATTGAGTTTTCTATGTTTTCATTGCATGCTCTTTGAATGTAGATTAAGCTGTGACTTATAGTCTCTTTCTGTTCTGATATTGCTTGTCTTAACTGATTGACTGCGAATTCAATTCTTTCGCGCAGTCTCTTTATCTACATCTTTTTAGAGATGACATTGTAGCACTTGCTAGTACTAACTTCAATGCTAACTTCTTTTTGCGAACTTTTCATCGCTTTTCGCTTTTTCATTTCTTTGACTTTCACAATCGCTTATGTTTGCTCTTTTTGCTGCGAATTTGCATTTCGCAAATTGATTGTATTCTTGTCATTGTGTGCATTTGCATGTGAATTTAGCATTAATGCATCGAGTGAACTGAACATGTATTGCGTTTTTCTATTTGCTGATGTGAGCGATTTTTGTTGACTGTAAAATAAATCGATAATGTCGTTTTGCAGTTGTTTGCTTGTTGATGAACTCATGCTAAGTTCGTTTCATAAATCTGTTTCAATCTCTAATGTTGATTTTTTGATTTCTATTGTTGATGTTTTGAATTCTGACTCTGAGCTATTACTTCTGCTGAGTTTCGCGTTACTATTCGCGAAACGAAGCGAGAAAGAGCGCATAAAGCGACTCTTTATATTTCTTTTCATAGAGAGTTTTTTTCAAGTTTCAAGCTTCGAACTTCTAGAAAATTCACTTGACATCACTTAAATATTTCTTTAATCTCTTATTCAAAGCGTTTCACGTAGACAGTAACTTTAGTGTAAAGATTTCTCAATTTCTATTTCAAAATCTGCAATAGATTGTCTTCTATTATCAACTTATGTCAGATGAAAATGATATAAATCTAGTTTGCAAAAGCTTAGATTACTCTTTTTGATAGAAAATGCTTGACGTAATTGCTTTATATCTCATGTATTGAAGTAGTCGCGTTATCTCGCTCAAAATAGTAATGACTGATCTCGACTTATTGTCTTGCACATCAAGAAAAGGTAAAACAGATAGTGATTTGATAAGAAACGCTGTACTTCTCTGAAACAACGTTGTTTTCTGTGCAATCTTCGAACATAAAAGAGTTTGATTTCGATTTTTGCGTCAGTACGCAGTCTTCTGTGCTGTTCTAAAGTCGATTGATGACTTGTTCTTTTCATGTAAGTTTGCTCTTTGATTTGTCAATCAAATTACTGTCTGAATTGATGATTCTTTCTTCTGCGTTGATGAACTCTCGTTTCGTCGCCGATTTTGGCCTGCGTAAACGCGAAAAATTTCGATTTTCGATTTTCGACTTGCGACGCAGTCATCTGTGAAGCTATTGAGTCGAATGAGAGCTTGTTTTGATCGTAAGATTGTGCTCTGTAACTTGTCAATCAATTTGATATATCATATGCTTCGATAGATCGCTGTCGTCAGTTGTCTATCAAAAATATGTTTTCAATGCATTGTTGAAGTTATATTTGCAGCAAAGTGAGAGTACAACGTTTCAAAAGAGTTTTCAATTCTTGCATGAAAAGATGAAGTTTATCATTGCAATGAAGAATTTGAAGTTCTTTACTTCAAGCAAGCAGTCTAAAGACGATGCAACACTCAAGTTCAATGAGTTTAAGCAAAATGTTGCTTCATTCAATCTTATGTGCTGATCATGCAAGAAAATGAAATACAAGATTAATAATTTGATGTATTTTAACTATGCATTCAGACAAGAGACTTGCAATCATGATGAAAAAATGAGAAAAGAGAAAGTCTGATGTTCATCATTGATTCATTAAATATAACTATGAAAAGATGATTATCACATGCATTGATGATATCAGTATTGACAAATGTTTCTGAAAAAATGCATGAAGCTCACTGTTTTATTGATTTTAAGATCAAGCAAAATTTTATATTGCAATCATGAGTAAAAAAGCATAAGTTATTAAAGAATCATGCAATTCTGAAACAGATTCAGACAATTAATGATCATTGAATTCTCTGTTATGATACACATCAAATCAATATTGAGTTAATTAATCACAAGAAAGTTTGTAAGAGCTGAAACATTGAGTTTCATGCTGTGAACATGCAAGAATATGATATGATTCTTGATTATTTGTGATTAGATGAGATCAATTTGAATATTCACTGACGTAAGCATTGCTGATTGTATCAAGAAAACAGCACTCAGCGTGCAAAGTAAATACAAGTTAGTCTGTGCAAGACATTGAAATTTGTCGAGCTGACAATGTTTGCAGCTAAAAGAAGAAAAGAAACTTATGTAGCTTTGCTTTATCAATTGCTATTTATAAATGACTTATTGCAGAATGCAGATCATCAAACTGCAAGATGCAATGCGCTTTAAGCGAAAGAATCAAAGATACTCTTTGCTATTTAAGATTTCAAGAAAGTATTTTCTGAAATTTTTTCTGATAGTTTAAACATGCATGATCAGATGAAACAATCTCATTGATCTGATGAAGAGCAAAATGTCTTGCATTGAATCTATTTATAAGATGACATGAAATGAGTTCACTGTGATATAAAACTATTTAAACAGCATGCTAAAGAAGAAATGAATTCATTCATCAAGTAGTTTTGCAAAAGCATTTGTGTTGTTTGTAAAGAAGTTGAATGAAAGTTTTTATTTATGTGTAAACTATCATGATCTCAATGAAATAACAGTAAAGAACAATTACTCATTATCTTTATTGTCTGAGACGCTGAATTGCTTTGCTCATGCAAAACACTTTATCAAAATTGATATTTGCAACATTTATCATTGCATTCAAATTTGCAAAAGCAATGAATGAAAAATGACTTTTTGTACACGTTATAATCAGTTTGAGTATCAAATGATGCTCTTTAAACTGATAAATACTTCTGCAATCTTTCAGTTCTATGTAAATCACACGCTTAAGTTATTCATGAATATTTGTTACGTGATATATCTGAATGACATCTTAGTATACTTTGAGACGAAAGAGCAGCATTGAAAGCATATGTGCAAGATTCTTCGCACGCTACTGAAATATTGACTGTATATCAAGCTGTTGAAATGCACTTTCAATCATAGCAAAGTTATCTTTCTGAGATTTGTGATAAAATGAAGAGATATTCAGATGAAACAGTTTCATATTAACGTAATCACTAGCTGATTTAAGCTTAAGTTTGCAAAGAACATTCTTGTATTCTTGAAATTTGACATTTGCAAGATTTTATTAATGATTTATAAAAAAGTTCTTTCAAATCATCATGCTTTTAACAGATCTGATCAAGAATGCAAAGAAAAGAATGATGCATTTGCTCTTTGCAATGACATCAAAAGCAAGAAAAGCTTTTAAAAGATTGAAAACAATATTTGTCAATGCTCTCATTTTAAAACACTATGATTGAGATGCAGATTTTTGCATGAAGATTGATGCATTGAATCACAAAGTTGAAGATGTGCTTAGTCAGAAGAGTAAGACTGATCAATGATGATTAGTGATGAAACTCATCTGTACATGATGCTGACTACGAATCTACTGTTTAGCTACAGTAGAGTTTAAAGATTATCAAAAGTTTGAATGACATTGAAGCGCTGCATGATGATGAAGCGCTGTGCATTGATCGCATGCAAAGTTTTCGCGATCGCGCAGACTTTGATAATCTCAATGTGCATGCTACAAGCAATTCGTACGCAGATGAGAAAGTCAAATAGAACGCAGAACTATGAGGAAAATCGCTTATGAAAATCATTCGATTCAGTATCTCATCGTCGTGATGATGAGAACTGAGACAGAACATTCTTGTGTTTGATCTGTTGAGAGTGATTAGCAGAAAGAACTCAAATCATGAACATTCTTTAAATCTACATGCTAACTATGTATAAATCTTGTTAAGACTGCGTGTCTGTTACTACGACATAAGCAACTCATGAGTCTCATTAAGTTTGACATGAGCAAACTTGAGAGTCTCGTTAATATCGTTTAACAGACGTTCAGACACAGACATTCTATATGTAAGTGATATGCTGATGAGAAGACTTCATTAAGAGAAGAGAAACACAAGTGAGTTAGTAAAGAATGATCGAACTACGCTGTCTGATTAAAAGATAGCATATGAACATCTCTGCAAGACATGATCAATCTGCACAAGAAAGATTTCTACAGATAACATAAAACAGATGAGTTGCATGCTTTACAAGCAAAGCGAGCATCTGCAAGATGTGATATACAATGATGATAACTGTTGATTTCAAGAATTTTATTTCTTCACTGAGTTCTGACTCTTGAATGTCTTGATGATAGAATCAATCTCTAGTTGAAGACATCATTTGTATAGCTTAAGAGAACAGTAGCGCATGTCGATGTGATTAAAGAAGAAATTGACTGCAATATGCATGTGTATCGCTGACAAAACGTCTGCAACTCATGCTTAAGAAGTAAACTGTCGAAATCTGAGTAGTGAGAGATTTTGCTCATCTTGAACTGTAAATCTGCGACAAGAAAGACTATCTCTCGCTAAGAAGAAAATCAGCATAGAGATCATGTCTTATGTATGTTGCATGCAACGTATGCAACATATTTTCAATGAAACTAAATGTAAAGAGCAACATCAATGCAAAGTTATTTAATGACATACAACAAAAGTTGATCAATTTACGTCAGAATCAGTGTCAAATTTGCATACAGTGAATATTGAGTTGCAAGAGCATTATTAAGAACGAAAAAGTGAATCAATTGATCAAAAGTGCTGCTCAAGAATTATCAGTTATCAACAACATGAAAGCAATCATCATAAGCTTCGTCAAAAAGCAAATTTGCAAAGAGATGAAATTACAATGGTTAAATGTCTGAAAAAGCAGCATCAAGAAGGAAAATCAGTATCAAAAGCACATATCGAATGTGAATTTAAGTCATAAATCACTAAAAGAGATGAGAAAAATCGATAGATTAACGTTTTCAATCTTTATTCAGCTGAAAATGAAACATGATTATTTCAAGAGCTATTTGCATCGATTATCAGAGAATAATTTGAACAAATGCTATGAAATATGCAATGCAAGGCAAACGTCGAAGCATTTACTGCTGAACTGCAGACATTATAGAGCAGAGCAGATAAAGCTTAAGAAAAAAGCTCAGCTCAAAAACACAGACACTATATTGACACTGTTCATCATCAAAATTGAAAGAATCGCAACATTAAAGTATTTGAAAAATACTCGAATTACGACAAGAAAATGACTATTAGAAACGAAAGAGTAGAACGCAAAGAGTGCAAAGAAACAAAGAAAAACGAAAGTACGATGACGAGAATTGAGAAAGAGCGCTTGTATGTGCAAACTATCAATGTGATTGATCAATGAGAAGATATAAAGCAGCGACTTTGACCAGATTACATGTAACTTAGCATACATACAGCGTCTAAACAGTGTCATAGTCATAGACTGCATGCACTTAATGAAGAAAAAAAAACTGATCAATGACATTTCATTGTATACTATAGTTACAAGTTCAAAAAAGCTGAAGTATAATGAAACATGCATGATAAAAAGTTGTATGCTATAGTTCTTGATTTTAAGAACTGACAACACTATCTTCAAAGTAACAAGCGATTCATATGTGTGATAATAGATTATAATAATCTTTGTTACTTTATAATAATGAAGAAGTTTAATGTACAATAAATGCATTGAGCTGAGAAATTAACTGCGTTTGACTTTCATATAAAATATCACAAAGATAAATTAAACTCTGCAAATGTATCATTAAGAAGACTTGACATCATAAAATTAAATGATAATAAGAAGAATAATTATTATTTTCTATCTACTCTGCAAAACAAACTTTGCAATCAGAAATGTCAATCTGAACTGCTAAAAAATGAAGAAGTTTTAACAGCAATTAAACTCACAGCATTGATGATGCAACTGAATGACATAGTCATTACAGATACTTAAGTCATGTGTTTAAATGAGAAAATACTTGCTAAATCTTGCAGAATTTTAAACACTGCATCATTTCAACTTCTGATTCATTAAATTATGAAGTTGAAGAGATTCTATTTGAAGATGAGTAAATCAATGACTGCATGACTGCTGAAGTTACAACAAAGAAACATCTTTGTTATGAATGAGAAGTGACATCAACGATTTGCATCTAGAAAGAATAAGCTTTCAAAATGAAGTATGAAAGATGATGAACTGCTATGTCGTGATCTTGCAGTTTATGTATTCAATGACTTTGCTACAAGAAATGAGATTCTGCATATGAATCATGATGATCTTGAAGCAAATCATTTTGCATATGCTTGTATTAAGACTGCAATAAGAAGAAAATATTATTGATTAAAAATGCTCAAAAAGATGACAAAATATGTTTGCATCTGTTTAGACTGTCAGTGAATGCAAGTACATCATCATAAGTTTTATGAGAAGCTGATGTTTATATTTTCAGAAAGTGTAAATTCATTTTACATAATGATCATGAATTTTATAACAGACATGCTCTTTGCAAAGAATTTGTACATTGAAAAAATAAGTGATGTTATATTGATAATAATAAATAAGTTGATTAAGCACATAATTTATATTTCAATAATCAAAAATCTGAACATCAAGAAGCTTATGAATCTGCTATGACGAGAATTCATATCTCAGCATAAAATGATGCAAAGCGTTATATTGAATCAAGACTCATTGTTTATCAATCATTTTTGAACCACTTCATGTTGACATCTTGAAGTAAAATGAAAGCTAAGCATTGTGTTTCATTCGCAAATCAATGATCAAACAGAAAGACAGAATTAGATGCTTAAGCATTATCTGCAAGTGTATTTTAATTATAAGATGAATAATTGATCAAAGCTTTTGTTAATGATAACATTTGCATATAACAACAGTGTACATGTTAGTATTGAAAAAACTTCATATGAGCTTTTAAAGAAATACATTGCAAGCTTTGCAAAAACATTTAAGAACAAAGTTTTAAAAAGAAAGACATTTTTGACTATGAAGTGAGCAGAATGACTATGAAGTATCAAAGAATATTTAATGAAACTATGAAAGTGAGTAGCAAAGCAGCAAGCAAAGTATTATAATGCTCATCATAAGACTGCAAGCTTTTAAATGAAAGACAAAGTGCTTTTGCAAAGTATAAACATTTATATGCTTCAATCAAAGAAGAAAATTGATCACAAACAATTAAGATCATTCAAAATATTGAAGAAAATCAACATGCAAGCGTATAAGCTTGAATTATCTGAAAGATATGATGCAATTCACTTAATTTTTCATGTCTCTTTATTGAAATTCTGACACTTGCGTGATGAGAATTCAAAGTTGCAGATTATTCTCATAAAAGAGAAAGAGAAATAAAAGATAAAGAAGATACTTAATCAGCAAATCAAGAAAGAAAAGATTAAATATTTAGTTCAATGAGCTGATTCATCTTTTTATGAAAACTTCTGAAAATCAATGAAAAATCTTAGCAATGCAAAGAAGATCATTGAGAATTATGAGATAGAAAGATAAGTACATCAGTTAACTGCAAAAAAGTCAAAGAGAAAAAAGAGAAATAAATCACATAAAAATCATGATTGAAAGAATATTAAAAGCACAAAGACGTAAGTTTAAGAAATTGATACTAAATTACAACTATAAAATCTTACATAACATATGTCTTTTAAAAAGGAAAATGATGAACGTCATGAAAGAATGAAGAAAAGAAGCAATCAATGATCGCGAGCAAGAATACCAAAATGAAAAGAAGAGTTATTTATTCATCAATGAATCTTATTACACATTGCTTGCTTCAGTCAATACTTACAAGACAAAGACGAAGCAATGTGATGATAACAAGAAGTGATAAAGATAAAAGAAGTGAGAATTTTTATTCAACTGTTAAATACAATCTTGCATGATTAAGAGAAAAGTTACTCACTTTCTCATTGTCAAAAACAAAGAGCAAAACAAGTCTTGATGCAAGCGTTGAGACAATGAATCATCGCTTATGTAGCATGATGCATCGACAGCTGAAGATGACGTGAGACTGAGTTCATCATGCAATCATGCTTTCTCATGAAGCAGTATTCACATTTGCGAGCACACTTAATGAAAGCACAACATATGTGAATTATTACTGCGTTCAGATGATGAATGCAATGACAGCATTAAATCATCTGATCATTATAATTTATCATGCATCAACAATTATTGAAACATGCAGAAATAAATATGCATATCAAAAGTCATAAGCTCAGTCTTTAATGCAAAGAGTGCAAAGAAAGCAGAAGAAGCAGATGCAACAGCAATGACAACATGAAGAAAAATGCACATTTCAAGAAAATGAGCAGACTTCATGAGCATGTTAGCATGATCTCAATGAGCGCAAATGCTGTTACTTATCATAATAATAATGAGAATGATGTTGATACTGCTATGTCATTCACATTAACTCATGAGCTGACTTGTATCATCACAACGCTACAATGAAAGAAGCTTATATCATGAGCTGCAAACTATGCAAGATATGTATAGCAGATTTCATGCTTCATCAGTTTAAAAAAGCAGTATTCATGAAAGAATATGCTGAAATGAGACAAGAAAGAAAGAAAGAAAGAAGAAAAGCAAAGCTGAAAAGTTGATATCAACAATTTCACACTAGTATTATTTACATTTGTTAGCATGATCAATTCGCAAAACTTCTACACAGATGTTAAAGTGTTAAAGATGTCATTACTACACTATCAGTTATTAAAAAACATAATGATGCTATGAAGATTCAAGAATGATTAACATCAACAATCTTGCACTGACTTTGTTTATACTTATTAACATAATCAACTCATGATACTTTTATACAAGTGTTAAAGCGCTGAAAAAGTTATTACTACAATGTCAGCTGCAAGAAAATAATATGATGCTATGAAGATTCAAAGATTGAATTTTTAAAAAGAGATGCAATTGTAAGAATGCATCTCATTGACTATGAATGATGCATGTTTGCAAGACTAGCTTGTGAAATTAGATTGAAAAGATTAACAAGTGAATAAAGATAATGACTTGACAGAAGATAAAAACTCTGCAAGCTTTCACTTTCATTTCTTAGTAATTAGTTTTATCATCAATAAAGTGTTATCTTATTATCTTTTACTACACAGTTTCATGTAAAGAAATTTCATTGTCTCACAATGAGTCATTGCTGAATGATTTTCTCTTTGACATATTTTTCAAGCAGATTGAGATTTCATCAAACTTTAACTGACTGAGTTTCTCAACTGAAACTGTTACAGAAGTATCTGATAGTTCTTGAAATTTTTTTCTGATTCTCAAGTGTTTTTGATATGTTCATAATCTTTTCACTTAACTAATCAATGAAACTGATCTTTGATATTCTGTTGATTTAATATATTTTCTACTTTGTATTTAATATTTTAACTTTCTGAGTCAACAACAAGATTCATCTGTACATGATGTTGACTACAAATCTTTTGATTCTATGTTCTGAATAGAAGTCAGAAGAGTTAAAAGATCTCAATTTGATGCAATTTGAACAATGTTAGAATGTTGTGTAAGCAGAAAAGTCAATTATGCAGAGTTTTCATCTACACGACAGCATTTTTTCTAACAGTCACAATTGATTTACAAAGAAGATTAATGACATGTTGATGTCAGTAAGAGATGAAAAGATATCTAGTGAAAAAGTTGATCTCAGTATGAAAGTCAGAATTATAAGTGATCAAAAGATTTGCAACTTGTTGATCATGTCAATATACTGAAACATCTTCATCACATCAACAATGTCATTGAGTAATTGATGAAAAGATATTAAATAGAATAGTCATTCTCAGTCTGAGAGTCGTGACTACAGTGTTCAAAGAAGTAGTAACTTATTGATTACGCTGATATACTGAGAGAGCTTGAACTCATCTTCTTTACTTGACATCAAGTCATACATTTATCTACGTGAAAAATCGAGAGTTCAAGAGAATGATCAGAACGCATTCTCTTTCATCAATCAGAATCAAACATTGAATGATTATGATTGCACATTTATACTAACAATTTATTCAACGTTTACATGACACAAGTCAAATCAAAAGTAGAAAAGAGTTACTCAGTACAATTACACTCTATCTTCTCATCATGTGCATCTTTCTTTCATCACATATTTCTCTGCGCAATAAGTGATAATCATTAAGTAAGAGAACACAGCTCTACATATGTTACAATCATGAGCATCATGAATGCAAAGAAAACATCTTTCATCTTTGAATCAAGAATTGAATCAAAACATTGTTGTATAGAATATCATCAATGAAGAGCAGAGCAAAAATGATGTATCATAATCAAACAGCACAAACTTTCATTAAGAGTTTACTTAAGCATCACACGCTGAATAGAAGTTATAGATTCAAACATGATACATAGTCTTAAAACTCATTGTCTTGATGATGTTGAAGTCATCGTATAATTAACAAGCAATTTTATTTCTTAAAGAGTTTTGTTCATTCATATAAATAGCATAAAGTTTCTCATGAGTTAAGTCTAAATCGATGTCATAAGAATGTATGAATTCAAATTTAAATTCAAATTTTAACTTTCTGAATTAATTTCTAAAGATTCTGTTTGAATTAATATATTTAAGTTTATAAACATTGATATTTCAACAAAGAGCTTAAATAGCTTGTGAGTTAGTGAGCAAAGTTCATTCAATACTAATGCACTTGAGATGCATATGCTAACTACTAAATGAGATGTTTGCTACAAGTTAGCTGTCAGCTGAGTTTGCATCATTGATTAGCTTACATGCTACATAAATCAGCTACAAGCTGATTTAGCTGATTTAGCACTACTCTTCATTCTACTCATTTATTTACTCGCTCATTTACTTGCTCATTTACTCTGCACTTTACTCGCTCATTTACTCGCTCATTTACTCTTCATTCTACTCATTTATTTACTCACTCATTTACTCTTCATTCTACTCATTTATCTACTCACTCATTTACTCTTCATTCTACTCATTTATTTACTCGCTCATTTACTCTTCACTCTACTCATTTATTTACTCGCTCATTTACTCTTCACTTTACTCATTTATTTACTCACTCATTTACTCTTCACTTTACTCATTTATCTACTTACTCATTTACTTGCTCATTTACTCTTCATTCTACTCACTCATTTACTTGCTCATTTACTCTTCACTCTACTCATTTATTTACTCGCTCATTTACTTTTCATTCTACTCATTTATTTACTCACTCATTTACTTTTCATTCTACTCATCTATTTACTTGCTTATTTACTCTTCATTCTACTCATTTATTTACTTGCTTATTTACTCTTCATTCTACTCATTTATTTACTCTTAATTCTACTCTTTATCAAACGCGTTAATCAAGTACATAAAACATGTTAAACAATGCTTTAAACAATGTTTTTACATGACTTTTTATCTACTTGTCATTTTACATGCTCAGTTATCTACTTAATAATCTTCGCTTCAAGCTTTATAAAGTTGATGCTAGAAAGTTCAAAGTTTTCATCTTCTTTTTCTCTTCATAGTTTCTACTTTCTAGAACAACAACAATCAAAATATCAATATGTTCAACTATTAACTCAGCTATCTACTTGTTCATTTACTAGTTAATCTACTCACTTCAAAACATGCTTCAAAAGACGTGTTGATTAAGTGCATAACACAAGTCAAACAGTGCTTCAAACAATGCTTTCTATCAATCTTTCTACTGAGCTATTTATTGAGCTATCAACTAAACTTTTTATCAAACACTTTATTAAACATTCTACATGCTTCAAAATACGCGTTGATTAAGCGCATAACATAAGTTAAACAATGCTTTCTACATGATTTTTTACATGACTTTCTACATGACTTTCTACCAAGCGTTCTTCATGTTTTTCTATCAAGCACTCTTCATGTTTCTCTATCAAGCACTTTTCATGTTTTTCTATTAAGCACTCTTCATGTTTCTCTATTAAATGCTTTTCATGTTTCTCTATCAAGCACTCTACCAAGCATTCTTCATGTTTTTCTATCAAGCGTTCTTCATGTTTCTCTATCAAGCATTCTATCAAGCACTCTTCATGTTTTTCTATCAAGCGCTCTTCATGTTTTTCTACCAAGCATTCTATCAAGCACTCTTCATGTTTTTCTATCAAGCGCTCTTCATGTTTTTCTACCAAGCATTCTATCAAGCACTCTTTATGTTTTTCTATCAAGCGTTCTTCATGTTTCTTTATCAAGCACTCTTCACGTTTCTCTATTAAGCGCTCTTCATGTTTTTCTATCAAGCACTTTATCAAGCACTCTTCATGTTTTTCTACCAAGCACTTTATCAAGCACTCTTCATGTTTTTCTACCAAGCACTTTATCAAGCGCTCTTCATGTTTTTCTATCAAGCATTCTTCATGACTTTCTACATGATTCTCTATCAAGCATTCTTCATGTTTAAATAAATGATTAAATAGCTACTTAAATAATCAATTCATTAAATGATTTATTTGATTACATACAAATCTTGAATGTAGAAATGTATGAAAAGTGAACATGTATTGCACATTATATCTTTTGAGCAAATGACTGTCATCAAAAGATACAAGCGTTTGTAGCTAGCTATTAGTTGTTGATGAATGACTATTAAAGCTTGTGAGCTAGAAGCTTGACTAAACAGATATTTTTGACTGATGCTAGCTTGATGAGCTTGTAGTCAGTTTTAGCTGATTTTGTCAAATGATTGATGAACTTCAAAAGAAAAATATAAAATATTAAGTGTATTTTCATAAATGTTGAAAGATTCAACTTATAGTTAATTGATTTCTTTTCTTCTAGAATTTCAAATGATTTTAGTTTTATATGATTTAATTTGTTACTTGATCTTTTCATCTTGATATTTTGTCTTAATAAATAAGCTTTGTTTCTCTTTTTAAAAGTAGATTCTCTATCTTTTTTTATTTGCATATAAAGTTATGCACTTACTTAGAAATTGAATGTCTTTTTGCAGCTTCTTGTGCAGCAAATGTATTTGTTCAATTTATATCATAGCTTTCTGAGTTAATTATGAAAATTTACACAATTTTTTAAAAGTCTTTGACTTGAACTTGTAGTTTGCAAAGAATAATGACATGCTGATTACTTTCATTGTTGTGCTATTGAAAGTCAACTGTGCTACTGATAGTAACTGTACTCAATCATTCTGTTTATAGTTGATATAACATCTGAAATATTGTTTCAATGTTTGATTCATTCTTTTCATTTATTCATTTATTTGTGAATGATAAATTATTGATAGCTTATAATAAATCTTTAGTTAATTCACTAATGATTTTCAGATTTTCAATGTGAACAGCTTGTTTCTATTTGAAATTATCTCATCTGATAACTCATGATTTGCTACAATTGTTCTCAGAAATATGTAAGTCAAATCTTTCGCGAATGTTACTTTCTTGTATGATAAGAAATATTCATACTTGATTAGTTTATTTGTGATCATTAATATAAAGTTATATGTTGTTCTTATGACTCTTTCTTTCGATTTTGATAGCTTGACTATGAAGTTTAAAGCTATGCTTTTTCATGCATGATCTGATGTGTCACAATTTTAGTCTTGTCAGACTCAATCTTCTAGTCTTGTCAGATTTATTCTCGCTTCGTCATCTTGACTAGTTTTTATTGAGTCTAGCGTTGACTGAGAAACACACATATGTAGTCAGCTTCTTTTCTGTAGCTATCTTTCTTTCTTAGCATTTATCTTCTAGTTAAATGACATCTTTATCTGACTCGCTTTAGACAGATCTCTAACATTAAATAAATGCTTATTAACTACTCTGCTATCAATGAATAAATGATACAAAACAATATATTCAGTAAGAAAAATTTGCAAGAAATTCTTCAAATTTGCATCATCATTTTAAATTGCAAGAAATTCTTCAATTCTACACTCATTTTCATCATTCTATTCACAAGAAATTCTTTGAATAAAGCACTCAATTATTATTTGAAATTCACAAGAAATTCTTTGAATTTTTACTCATCAAAAAAACATCAATTCAAAACATCAATTTCTCATCTATTTTTATCTCAACAACTTCTATCTTCTCTCATCATGATACATGATATTGAGTCAGTTGAGCTTCAAACAACTCATCTGCTTAAAAGCACTGTCAGTAAAAAAGTTTCACTTCTACTCATTAATGCTTCAGTTAAAGCTGAGAAAGCTGTCATCTTATGAAATATAAACATTGAAGAACAACTGTTTCATTGAGTCAGCAATCAATTCAACAAAGTCATTAATATGTTAAATGAGTTTCAAAGTCAGTGAGACTTGACTTTACAACTCAATGAACACTGACTTCTCATACAAAACAATCATAAAAAGAGAGTGAAACAACTAGAAGTCACTTTTAATAAAAACGATGAGCTAGAGAAAAAGATCAGTCAGTTACAAGGCAAGCGATTGAACTTCAGAGCGAAACAACGTTAAGCTGATCAATCTATGTCTCATCAAGATACTCAGTCAGCTGAACAACAAGTCAATCAGAAAGAAGCTCACTTTCAATAAGAATCTTCTACTTTATCTGATAATGAAAATGAAAATGATCATCATAAGTTCATCAATCTTTTGAATTCACTCATCTTCATTGAAACAGATGATTTTATTTGAAAGATATGAAACATTAAAATAGTTAACAAGCTCAATGTTAACATGAATCATTACTCTACTGAAAAGATTTGTATTATTTACGTGATTTTCAGACTAAAAGATGATGCTGATCAGCAAATTTATGCAAAGCATCATGTTGATGCTTTCTCACTTTATTAATCACTATCAAAGCTACTGAAACATCTGAAAGAAATTTATGAAGATCAGAATCTGATTTGAAAGTGTTGTTGCAAATACGTCATTCTGAAGCAGCTTAACAAGCTTTTCAGCTCTTTCTATTCAGAATTCACTAAAATATTCAGCTTTCTGAACTATGATGATATCACTTTGATGAACAACATTCAGAATAAAATTAATAATCATCTTCAAAACATGTTGTCAGTTTGTCTCATAGAGTTTAGCTCACTTGATAAGCTCAAGATCTTTCTTCAAGATGTGAATAATAAACAACAAGTCAATTATTAGTTACGTGATGAGTAATGAATAGTCAAATCAATAGCAACTTCAAAAAAACATTTTATTTCTTCATTGACATCAACTTCAGTCTTGATTACTAACTATGTTCAACTTGTTACTTTTTTCACTCTTGAATTTGAATGATCAAGAATGTCAATCATCTGCTTCAACTGCAAAGTATCAAGTCATTTTTCAAAAAACTGCTTTCAGCTGAAGACTAGTACTTTGACATCTTGTGCATTCATCTTTCGTCTCAATGAGATCATCATGTTGAAAGAAGAGAAGAAATTATTTACTGAGAAATTGAAGAATGAGACAAAAAACTAGTGACTTTCATCAAAGACGTGATGAAAGATGTGTTAATTTCTTCAATAACAAGCAGCTCAAATGATTTTTTTGTCTTGAAATCTTTGACTATTAAATGTGTACTATCTAGCAATGAAATTAGTTACTCATTAAAATCATTGATTGACACTGAAGCAGCTGACTATTCGTTCATTGATGAATTAATCGCGCAAAATGTTTATGATTATTTGCAAATTGAATCTTTATCGTTAATCAAGTTCAAATCAATAAGAGAATTCAATGATCATTATGCAAAAAAGCTCATTACTCATACAATTTATTTGAATCTAACTGTTCAAGATCATATGAAACGTTTCATCTTTATGCTGATCACTCAATTAAATCAACATCAGATGATTCTTGAAAAAACATGAATGAACAAGATTGAGATGATTATTGAGATGAAAGATGATTGTTTTCAATTTTCTAGTTTTGAAGCTCATATCAAAGCTTCTATCAAAGCTTTTATTAAAGCTCATTCGACTGTTCTTTTGAGCAAGAAAATCATAATAAAACAGAAGAGTTTAACTTCTATTCAAATATTAAAGAGATTTATCTTTTCTGTTATCACTCGACTCAGCGAGAAGTCATCTTCATTCAGTAGAATCATGAAATCATTTAGTTCAATCAACTTCGCTTCGTCTTTCAATTCAATGAACATAGCAATGATAAAAACTGCAGCATATAAATCACTAGTCAAATGATTGAATGTGACTACTTTCGCGATCATCATCACGAAAATCGATCGACTTCTAAAAACAGCTAGAAATACACTTAAAGATGTAAATCTACAAGAGCTTTCACATGAAGAGATCTTGAAAGAAGTTAAAGCTAAGCTTTCTTCAAAATATCATGACTATCTAGACATGTTTAATCGAGCGATGACTGATCAACTACTTTCTCATCACCTTTATGATCATAAAATTGAGTTAATCGACGAGAAAACATTTTCTTGAAGTCATTTCTATCATATGTTTGATTACAAGCTTCAAAAGATGAAGAATTATCTGATCAAGCATCTGAATAAAGACTTTATATCTTCTAGCTCAGCTTTATATGCTTCGCTCATACTATTCGTCAAAAAGAAAGACGATAGCTTGCATTTCTGCATTGATTACAGAAAGTTCAATGCTTTGATCAAATGAGATCACTATTCTTTGTCATTAATAGACGAGACTTTCACTCATATACAAGAAAGTAAGTATCTGACTTGATTGAACATCATTGTCACGTTCAACAAACTACGCATGCACTCAAATAGCAAAGATTTAACTATCTTTATCATCTCTTTTGATTTCTACAAATATCACGTGATGTCTTTTGAATTAATCAATAACTCAACTTTCTATCAACATTATATGAATGACGTGCTATTTGACTATCTTCATCAGTTTTGTCAGATTTATCTAGATGACATTATCATTTACAGCAAAACACTGAAGAAACATAAGCAACATGTATGATTAGTTCTACATAGACTACAAGAGACTGATCTTCAAATGAATATAAACAAATGCAAGTTTCATGTTCAGAAGATCTTCTTTTTAAGACTATTGCTATTCATCAAAGAACTAAAGATGAATCTCAGAAAAGTACAAGCAGTAGTTGAATGATTTACTTCTACAAATCTCACTCAGATGCAGTTCTTCATTGACTTCTACAATTTCTATCAACATTTTATAAAGAACTTTTCGAAGATTATTCATTTTCTGATTCAACTAACTCAAAAAGAGATGATATTTGAATGAAATCAAGCTTGTCAAACAATCTTTGATCATATGAAGAAATAAATGACTGAAGTCTTTATTCTTCGTCATTTTGATTAAAATAGAAAGATTATTCTTGAAATAAACTCATTGTTGAGAACATGTCTAGATCATTCAATCAAAGAAGCTCAGAACTGATATGTATGTATTGCTTTTTAAAGATAGTTATAACAAGACATTAAAAATACAGAAGAGAAAGAGTGCAAGCTCTTTTATAAATAATGACTTGAGACTGCGCTAGACTCGATACAAATGTGATGTAATATGTCAGATGTGTTTGTCTAAAAGAATGATGAAAGAAATGAATGAAGAAAGTGCTGAACAATGAGAAGAAGTGCTGAGAATGACTTGAAGAATTCAACAGAGATGCGCTAGATTCAAACTAGACATAGCATCATGACTTGCTTTAATCAAATTGATTAAAGTTAGATCTGAATTCTGATCAATTCAGACATGTTCATAACATTATTTCTTTCTTTGAACATTCATGTTTGCATGAATAGAAAAGAAATAAAAGTCAAAAAAATTCATCGTGTTTTCAATTTAGTGCGACTTATTCAAGTATAGCTTGTGAAATTTGTTCAGAACTTTCTTCAAGTCATTGAATTTCTCTTTATCGACATAGTATCATTCATCATCATGATTTATCTCAATTCATTTGACCTTGTATTGTAGTCTTTCTTTATATCGTCTGAAGTTCAATATATTATCTACTTTTCAGTGCTTTTCATTCTCTTCAATGATCATTGATCTAGAGAACTCAGAGTATTGTCTCGATAGAAAGTCATTTGATGAAGATCATAAACACTTCAAGCTGAACATTGAATGTATATGCTTCATGCTTCTAGATAGCTGAAGACGATAGAAGATCTTAACTTTGACTGTGATTGAATAGAGATTGAGCTGCTTGTCTTTCAAATCTTTGCATGATTTAGTGATTTTAATGTTTTTGAAGACTAATCAAACTTGATCATTTACTTCATAAATAACGTCTCGTTTATGCTTGTTCATCTAAGCTTCAGTGATCTGCTTGATCTTTTTTAATTGTTGATGATTGAAAATAAGAAGCTCACTCATTTGAATGACAATGTCATCAATCTTTCTAGCTTCAATACGTTGATGAATTGTTTCGTAATCAGTCATATCTGAATCGAAACTCATTTGAAGATGAAAGTCTTTATTGAAGTAGAAAGAAATCATCAAGATAGTCAAGAATGTATTGAAATTATCACTGAATTTCATCATTGAAAGTCATTTAGCTCAGTCATTCTGCATGTAATTGCAGTAGATTCGAAGTTCACATTCAACATCTTGATTAGCTCGTTTCAACTGATTATCAATTTCTGAATGATAAACTGTTGATAAATTGACTTTGATCTTCAGTCGTTTACAAAGACTTTGTCACATAATCGATATGAACTGAAAGTCTTTATTCAAAACGATAGAACTGAGTAAATCATGAAGTTGATAGACGTTTCATAGCATGATTCATACTGTTTCTTCAATTGAGATGTCATCATCTTCTCAATGACAGAGAACATAGTGATGTTCTTTGAAGAGACGATATATGATCATGCAAATGACGTTATAGTTTTTCGATAGAGATAACTCAATGATGAAGTTCATAGCTATATCTTGTCAACGCTGCTGAGAAATCAATAAAGACTGAAGCAAATCATTTATATCATCTTGAGATGCTTTGCTTCGCTGACAGACATGACAGTTTCGAATGTATTGTTGAATAGTTGCTCAATAATCTGATCAATAGTAGAAGCGTTGAACTAGATCAATCATTCATTTAATGTCAGAGTGCAAGATTGATGATTGATTGTGAATCTTTCGAAGCAATTTCGTATGCATTTGTTTCAACACTCATAGTAGACTCTTTTTGAATAAAACATTGTCAATGATTTAACAGTTCTTTAGCTTCATGTCATGAAGCTTCAGTTCATCTTTGTTCATAGCTTGTTGATACTCATTGCATAGTTCATTCTTCTGATTGACTAGATGTACATGTTGATAGAGATTGATCTCGTATTCAGATTCAATTTTGAACTTGATTAATAAAACATTTATTTAATTCAAAATCAGTATAGTCTGAAAACAATCATTTATGTCTTTAACTGATTCAGAACTATCGATCATCGACATTTTAGTTAAAGCATCGACTTTGATGTTTGTTTTGCCTGATCAAAAGATAATCTGAAAGTTAAACTTTGATAGAATATTCAGGTAGTTCGCTTGTTGTCAAGTCAGCTGTTTGTTTTTCATAAAGATCTTTAAAGTTTAATGATCAGTAAACATCTGAATAAATAACTCAGTATCTTTTAGTTCAAGTCATCAGTATTCGAAGCATTGAATGATAGTTAGTAATTTCTTGTCATAAATGTGATAATTGCATTCAGCTGAAATCATGCTCTTGCTATAGAAGACTATCGAGTGAAGCACACTCTCATCATCGTACTAAGATAGTATGTCGTCTTTTACATAGTTGAATGCATCGATTTTCAAAATAGCTTGACGTTTGACATTGAAATGACGTAGAATTGAGATCGAGCTGATCTGCTTCTTCAGATTGTCAAAGACTTCGACGCAGACTTCATTTCAAACAAAAGACGTGTCTTTTCAAGTCAGCTGAGTGAATGACTTGACTAGTTTCGAAAAGTTCTTGATGAAGCATTGATAGAAATTGATGAAGTCAACGAAGTCTTGTATCTCTTTTAGATTAGTAGATGTAGCTCAATTTACTATAACTTTCACTTTGATAAAGTTCATGCAAAAATCTTGTTCTGATACTATGATCTTTAAGAAAACTGTTTCTTCTACGTTGAATTTGCACTTTTGAATATCTATTTGCAAATCAGCGTCTTGTAAACGATCTAGTATTATCTTGACATGTTGTCTATGCTTCTTTTGAGTCTTGCTGTATATGAGAATGTCGTCTAAATAAGCTTGGCAGAAGTCATTTAGAAAGTCTCATAGAACATCGTTCATATATTGCTGAAACAAGATCGAATTGTTTGTTAATTTGAATGATAGAATCTTTGATTTGTACACTTCTAAAGCGATAATGAAGATCATATAGTTCTCACTATCGAGATGCATACGAAGTTTGTTGAAAGCGAAAATTATATTCAGTCAAGTCAGATGCTTGCAGTCAACAATTTTGTCAATCATCTCATCTATGAGCAATAGAGAGTAGCGATTTCTTTTGATAATGACATTGAGCTTTCAATAGTCGACGCAGAAGCGAAAATCATCATCGATCTTCAGAGCAAATAAAACGAGTGAGAAATATGAAGTCTTGCTAGAAGTAATAAAACTCTTTGATAAATTTTCGTTCAGATATTCTTTGATCTTCTGAAGCTTATAGAGTGACATTCAATAAGCTCGACATCTAGAAGAAGTGACATCGTTAGTGAGCTTTATCTTATGATCATATGAACGATGAGATGATAGCTTATCAACTTGAACTCAATCAAACACGTCGAGAAAATTCTGATATTTCGAAGATAGCTTGACTTTGATGTCTTCTAGATTTTGAGCTGATGCATTGATGAAAGTGACGTTTAGAACATTCAGTTCGCATTGAGTGTTATAAACTATTTCTCTATCAATATCTTTAATTGACATAGCGAAAATCTCGATGCGATTCTTCTTTGATCATTTAATCAGTGCATGAAAAGATGCAGCTCTCACACTGAACATAAAAAAGTTCTTTTTCGAAGCAGTAGAAGTGAGTCGTTGAAGCACTTTGAGAGCTGAACTGATAGAAGAATTTGATGATCATGATCATTTTGAGTGTGAAGCTTTGACTGACATTGAAAAAACAGAAATGAAAGCTTCTAATTGATTTGAAAAAACAATGACATCATTTTGCATATCTAGTAGTATTTCATTTTTATTCATTCAGAACTTTTCTAATATGACGTCATGATGATTTATATCAGCTATTAACATTAAAACAGTCAATTTCTTATGACTTTCGACTGTGAGATTGAGTAGAATTTTATGAGTAATGATCTTCTTTGTCAGCTTTTCGTCATATTCTCTTATTAACTTCTCTTTAGCTAGTTGTATGAGTTGAATTTCAAGCTTCTGACATATTTGATCAACTAACTTTGTATGAATCAAGATGTAGATCGTCGAGTCACTATCTATTAGAGATCATAGCTTGAAGAATTCGTCTTGCAAGAATAGAGTGACATTGACTAGAAATGACTTTTTGAAGTAGTTCTCTTCAATAGGTGAAATTTCGTCGATTAGATTGCACAAAGAAATGATCTTTACCTCTTCAATGACTCTGAAAGAGATGACTAGTTTTTTGAATCAGACTCTGAATTGAAGTTTGAAGAACAATCAAACTCGTCATTTAATGCATTAATTTCGAAAGATCTATTCAAGCACTCTTTAGAAGTATGATCAGACTTATGACATAGAAAGCAGTTTTCAATTAGTAAGTCATTTTCTTTGACGTTAGTCAAAACAGCGTCGCGTGATTTTGACTGATCAGTCATCTTCATTTCTATGATTCTACGAGTAGCTTTGACTGATTCTTCAACGAAGATGATCTGTTTAGTTGTTCAAGCTTTGATCATTGCTTCTCTATTCTTGATCTCTCGAATAGCTTGTTGATCGTTATTCAATCAAATAAGGTAGAAATGAATTTCTTTCAGAGTACTGAGTTGAATCAATTGAGTTACTCAAGCGAATCGAAGTCGAGAGTTTATTTTATTCTTTAGATCGACGATCAGCTGTTTTTCTTGATAGTCTAGATAGAAGAATAGTCGTTGAAATTGAGTATAAAACTCGCTGAATTTCTTCTGTTCTTGAATCAAGTTGTAGTAGTTTCTACGAAAGTTGACTTCTTTATCTGAGTCATCGAACAACTGAGCTAGCTCTTTCAAAAGCTCATCGACGATCTTGTATGAGTTGAAACAGTCACGTTCACGTCTTGACTGAGTGATCTCAGCTGCATCATCGAATAATCTGAAATGTACATAGCTCAGCTTGACTCGTTCACTTGAAAAGAGATCAACGTTGATTTTCAGCTTGTTCTGAACTTTTTCATATCAGTTTTTCCAGATAGAATTCTTTTCATCAATGAACAATGAAGAATCGAGTATTTTCTGAAATCTAGAACGCTTAAAGTAGATTGATGATGACGAGATAATCTCTCTAGCTTGTAGTCTAGCTTTCAGCTCTTTGCATCGTTTCTTCAAAGCTTTCATAGTCATAGAAGATGTTATGATTTCAGCGAATGAGTCGTTATCTTCAACAATGAAGAATGAAGCTTCGAAATGCTCTTTGAAGAGATGAGACATGATGAGAAAGAAAGAAAAGATTGAATTGAACGAGTGTTTTAAAAGAAAGAGATCGAGCGAAGAGTGATGCTCAACAATAGAAGATAAAGTCATTTTTGTTGTTTGATTTGAGAGTTGATTGATTCTCTTGATCGATTTGATTCTCTAGCAATCAATGAAGATTCTTTATCGCTGATTCTATTAATTGAGATGAATGATGCATACTTAATGAGCTGTAAGTCGTCTAGCAATTCAATCAGTTTTGCTGTTGATTTTATAGATTTTCTAGTGTTGTTCTGTCTTTTGATTGCGTCAATCATCAGGTAAACAAATTTCTTTAGACTCAATCTGCCTGAATGAGTATATTGAACAAGTAATGAGTATCTGTATTGTATGATAAATGAGATTCTTAATGTAATGTTGAAATCATGTCTAGATCATTCAATCAAAGAGACTCAAGACTGATATATATGTATTGCTCTTTAAAGATAGTTATAACAAGACATTAAGAATACAGAAGAGAAAGAGTGCAAGCTCTTCTATAAATAATGGCTTGAGACTGCGCTAGACTCGATACAGATGTGATGTAATATGTCAGATGTGTTTGTCTAAAAGAATGATGAAAGAAGTGAATGAAGAAAGTGCTGAACAACGAGAAGAAGTGCTGAGAATGACTTGAAAAGTTCAACAGAGATGCGCTAGATTCAAACTAAACATAGTGTCATGACTTGCTTTAATCAAATTGATTAAAGTTAGATCTGAACTCTGATTGATTCAAACATGTTCATAACACTCATTCAACTACGTCAATGATGACATACTTTCTCAGTATGATGACAAAGAAACATTGCATTCAATGATTTACTACAGCAAGAATCTGAGTCTCGCTGAATGCAATTATGAAATCTCATCAACAGTTTGTAAAGTGAACTAAATTTTAGAATTTAGCTTAAGTGACATTCGTCGCTTAAAGTTGAATAAAATCTGAATTTAAGCTGATCTTGCTGAGCTGAGTTCTGCTTTTGTCAATAAAATCTGCATTCATTCATATGTTGCTGAACTGAATCTTGCTTTTGTTAATAAAATCTGCGTTTGTTCATATGTGCTGAACTGAATCTTGCTTTCGTTACTTTCGTCACTTTTGTTGCTTATGTTGCATATGTTGATTCTTCTTTTTGCGTATATTATATATATTTACAGAGACTTATTTAAAGACAGAATTATAGTATGAAGTGTCGCTACAATGAATGTCATCATTGTACTCAAAAACATCATTAATAGTACATAAATACTCTTCACTCTTGATCATTCATCTCTTCAAAATATACATTCACTTGAGTCAAAACAACTCAGAAAATGACTTAATTGATTCTAATTTCAAAAATAATTTGCAGATTGCTTCTTAAGTCTTGCGTGAAGAACATGAAGACAACATTGTCAAAAGTTTTGAGCAAGCACAATCATCAAGACATCAAGTGACATGATTTAAGTAATCTCATCAAGCATTCATTGCAAAATGACTCAGAAGACAAATTGATTAACTTTAATTTCATGAAGATCGACAATCTTATCTGCATATGAAGTATATGCTCATGATTAAAGATGATGAATTAATGATCAAGAAAATGAGATGAATGATTTCTGTTAATGTAACATCTTTCAATCTTCTTATCTGAACATCAACTATGTATGTATATCTGAACATAGCAGTTCTGCTTAATACTTGTGCTGAGTGAAACTAAATTGTTGTACTTGCTTTGAAAGTTTATCATGCACTGCTGATCTGTAGCATCTGATGTAGCAATGATCTCATGTTCACTCTTCAACTTCTGTGTTAAATGTCAAAGCTGTAATGCTTCTGTTCAAATTTGTTACGAAGCATGTCAACGTTGAATAGAATCTAGTCAATAGACTCTAGAAATTTCGATATGTGAACAAGAAACAACGATGTTTTGAATTAAAATATGTTGAAACATTTCATCTATTTGAGCTTTAGCAAATCGACTACTTCGTCTAGCAAATTGACTACTTCATTTCTTTGTTCACTTTACTATAAATACAGCTTGAAACTGTCTTCTTTCTTCTGTATTCTTAGTTTTCTAGTTAAAGCTATCTCTATTGATCAAACATTCTACTCAGCTATGCACTATCTCGCTGCAGTATGATTAGATTCTAGTCATGATTTCAATAAAATTCTCAAGTCTCTTTGATTTTCAATCTGTAGAGACAGTTTTTCAATGATGATTCTTTCTCTCATGTCTCGATTCTATATCAGCAACAGCTCAAACTCTTTTCTTATTGACTTTCTCATTCTCGTCGCTAGTCTTGACTTCTTGCAGTCTTCACAAAGCTCAAACTATTCACTATGAATGCATTGCAATGACTTGTCAAACTTCATGCATTAGCATTCTTTGCAATATTTTAAATCAATTTGACATTATCTGATCTGACATCAGTTATTGCATTATTGATAATCTTACTCTTGATTATAGTGTGCAAGATCTCAAGTAATTACATATTTATCATCTGCAGCAGATTCAATAATTCATTTAGCTTTTTCGTGATTTCATCATTATTTTCAAAATCATGAATCTGAGATCAGTTGACTATATCAATGTACGTGAAATTGATCATTTGCAAAAGCATTGTAAATGTCATCTCTTTGACTTGTATCTTCGCTTAATGTGCAAGTAAATGATCTCACTCATCAGAGAACTGAGCTTTGCAGTAGTCTGACACAGCTGCTAGAAAGATTCTGTGAGCTAACTTTTCATGATCTTCGATCTCGAGTTAGATCAATTGCATGTGCTTGACTGATCTCAAAGCAGATACGTTGATACTTTTTTAACATCTTGACAGAATGTCGAAGTCTGATTCAATTGATTAAACTATCATCGTACTTGAATTGCAAGAGCACATTGAATGTAATCTTCAAAATTGAAAATCTTTGTTGACTTGCAAGATCAAAGATCAAGAAACACTCAGTATGTATGAAGAGATTGTAAGCATTGTGTTTTGCAGTGAAGAAAATGAGTCGTGTGCTCTATATGAAAAGTAAATAGAAAGATTTCGTTCTTGTGATTGTATAATAACATTGTCTTGCAAAATCTTTCTTTTCATTCAACGCAATTGCTGTTAGAAATTTGATGTTATGATTTGCAAGTTCTTGAACAAACGCAAAGTATTCAATGATAGAAAGTTTCTTTCATGTTCATGAGTTGATGATGTTGAGCATAATGTCAAAGTTCATTAATCAACATGACATGAACATTCAAGATTTTCAATCATATCAAATATTTATCTACTATCTTTGAAGAGACAAGATTACTCAGACTTTCTACAACTTACAACAAAAGTAGCTTCAAGATCTTGCAGAAGATGATCTTTTTCACAGATAAATACTTTGCAGCTTTGTTAAAATGCAATGATTGAATAACTTTAGCTCACATATTTCATCTCATGCAAAAAACATGAAGAAAACGTTCTTGCAAAATTTAAACATGTGCAATCATGAAGATATCAAGAGATGTGATCAGAATGATCTCATTGAGTTGATTCATCACATTAGTGCATGTGATGAGTGATTAATGACAAAGCGCAAGATCAAGCAGTAAGACTCTTTGTTGATGATGAGCAAAGCAAGACAGCTACTCAGATACAAGTGATAGTGTCTTGTATATTTCAATGAGTTGTATATAATCATGATTCTAGCTATATATATATAATATATAAAGAAAGCATTTCATCTTCTGATGTGCAACTTTGATGATTGAGTTCTCATAACTTCTGATGAGATGATGTTTCAGAGTCAATCTGTTGTTTTCGCAAGTTTAACTGATGTATGATTCATTGAACTGCAAGGCAAATTCATTGAACTTATGATGTTTGCTTCAATGTCATTAATCATTGTGTAGTCTTCAAGATGTATGAAAGTCATTGAATTTAATATTCTCGATTGCACATAATATCTTAATGACAATTGCTTGAAGATCATAAAACTCAACTATTGTGATTGCAACGAAGCAAAGTGCATTTGTGTCTTCTTCAATCAAGCAACTACATCATTGATCTTGTTGATAATCAATTGCAATGATTGTAATCAGTACACTCTTCAAGTCAGAATCTTTGCAAATGACTTTCATGAATTTAAATTTTGCAAATTGTGACTTCTGTATTTGCAATGATGAGTTTTGAGTGAGTCATCATCACAAAACATGAATTACTTGTGTTGATGCAAATTTGCAAATGAGCGAGCTGACATTTAATTTTTGAACATTAGAAGTCAAGTCAACTTTTGAGTCAAAGTATAATATAAATGAAGTATCACATGTTTTTCATGTGCATCAACAGCACTTCTTCTTTTTTTCAAGAAAACATTTCTATACTTTTGTACTTCAGATCTTCATTGATTGCATTCACATTTGCATCATCTGCAATATGTGAATATCTGACAAGTATGAAAAGACTTTTCAAGTGCACATTTTCATGTAGATGATTTAAACTTCAAGACTCATGATTTTTGAAAAGAATGCACTTTTCTTACTTGTAGTCTTTCATCTATCTCTTTTCATGATTGATACTAGTGATGTAATAAAAGCGTGATTTCAAGTTGTGAAATCACTGACGTTTGATAAACATTCTCATTACTTCAATGAGTGAAGTTTTCTAGATTCTGCTGCATTTCATAAATGCAGAATGATCATAGCTGAGATCAATACAAATGAACATTATTGTTGATTTATAAAATAATATTGCATCTGCTTCTTTGAATCATTGTTGATCTGCACACATTCAGACACAATGTTAATTAAATAGTTATGATTTTCTTAATGAGCTATTTGAATGAATTTATTTGAAAGAACGAAAATGAGAATCTGTGATTATGCTTAAGCAGTATTGTCTGTATCATTGAAAATTTGTTGAATCATCAAAGCAATATCTGCAACATCATCAAGAATTACAGAACTTAATGTTGATTATATAAATTTTTTCATGATTTCAATAAGTTTTGATGAATATATCAATGAATGTTAAAGAAGAAAGAGTGAGTACAACTATTTATAATACAGACTGATAGACTAGTAACACATCGCGCTTTCTTGATGCATATGTATGAAGCGATATGATCTATGTGCAGTCATCATTTTTCACTCTGTCACTGAGTTCAATGTGATCATCTTCATCATTATCATCGTTTTTGATATTTCTGATTAATTCTTTAACTTGAAATGTTTTGAGCTTCAATATCATGTTCATTAAACGCGCTTGATGATTTTGTCTGTCGTATATCAGCATCTTGATCTGCAAATCTATGCAACGCAAGTCATAAATGATAGTCTTCTCATATTGTTCAAGATGATTAACTCTCTTCTTGATCTGTGCTTGATTTCTCTTCATTTATTTCAGATTGATCTGAACTAGTCTCTTGACTCTGTATAAATTGTAATCAACATTGATTAATTTAATAATGTCAATAATAAAGCGTGATGACTTTTCATTTGAATACTTCTGCAGTTTTTTCAAATCTTCTTGAAACAATCAAACTATGTTCATCATTTTAAATTTGAGCAATTTTGAAGTTATCAAAGTCATTGAAACTTTAAGAACAAGTTGAAAGTATTACATAATTAGATGTTAGCAATCATGTTAAACATGTTTTCTCTCGCTATGCATGTGATAACTTTCAAGAACAACATTAACAGAAATTAGAGACTTTGTCACTTACTCAATAAAGAATAAGTGCATTCATAGAATTCATGATACAGAATACAGTCTTCTCATTCTTGTTTCAGACATGATTGATGAGCTCGTTGATTGCTTTGATCTTGATACAGTTCATCTTGAAAATAATCTCAAGAATGTGCTTCTTGTAGAAAGACTCAACTTTCTTCAAGTCGTAGAGATGATCTATTTCAAAGCAAACATATTTCTTCTCTCAGTCTTCTTCTTCAGAGAACACAAGTAACTGTGTCTCTGAAAGTTGTTTAAGATGCAAGAATGTGTTAAATACTTTGAGTCAATGAACTTTCATCATTCAGTTGTTGATGTTAATTTGAGATTGATCTTCAATGCACTTTTGTGCTCTTCACTCTTACGTTTTTCTTTTTCTATTCTTTTGAAGTTGTTTAATGATTGTCATTACTGAGAAATTGACAAGTTCATTGAACATTGATGAAAGTTTGCAATCAACATCTTGATGTTTATTCAATTTCACATCTGTAAGAAAAAAGTTGAAAAACTTTGATAAATTGATGTCACGTTGTAATCATAATGTGTCGCACATGATCTTTAGCTCTTTGATGTACTTCTTAATGACTTGATGACTTTTCTCTTGAAGATTGAAGATTTTCATATGTATTTTGTTCATCTTTTTCAAATTTTGATATATACAGTATATCAAATTGACTCAATGAGCTTCTTTTTCTTTTCATATTGATTCATATTGATTCATCATTGAGTCTGTCATCAGCATGTTCACTCATGTCATCATTTGTATGAGTGATCGTTCAAAGAATGTATTTGTAATAAATCACTTACAAGATTTTTCATTCATGTTCTTAAACAGATGAATAATTTTAAATGTCTGAATCATCTTTCTATGCATCTCATTTGCAATCAGTCAATCTCATTTTATATTTCAGAGTTGTCATATTGACTATGATTATTTTAATCTAAAAGTTGCTCTTTCAAATTGATATCAATTTCTCATTAATGCTGCAACGCAAGTCTTGTACATGTTTATCATGATTACACATATGAAACTAGAACTAGCTTGCTCTTGTTCTATTAGAAAATCTCTATCTGTTCATGTCAATCTGATGACTAGCGCGTTCATCTTTGCATCACAATACGCGTGATGAATTTATTAATGTAATAAGTCATTGTTCTTGTTGAAATGAATTCAAATCTTCTTTAGTCAGTTTGCAATCAAGACTGATGAAATAATAACTAGATTGACAAATTTTGATGATATAAGACATGCAAATGAGTTTGCATTCACACATGAACACTCAATTCTTAACTTGTTATTGAAAGAGCACTTTGCATCTCTAGACTAAAATGTACTGAAAGTGTTTTCTTTCAGATGTTCATTGAACTTTTTCTTGTAATGAGCATCGTTGATCTCGTCATGTGCTATATGCAATAGACGATTCAGACAAATTAATTCAAGCATCTTTATTGTCTTATCAATAAATTAGCATGCTTTATTCTTAATCTTGCTGACATTCATGTTTATCTTTTCAAGACTCATATCATCGACATTGAATTTTTCTTTCATGAACATTTTCATCTTAAACATCACAAAAATCTCAAAAGTCTGATATAAAAAGAGTGACGTGTTCATTCTCTGCAAATGTATGCGTGACTGAGATTTAACATGATTAAGATCATGCAGAAATAATTAAGCGTAATTTCGTCATCTGTTTTCTTCATAAAGATGCTTTGTAACAGTCAATGATATCTTCATCATGAGTCTGTTCAATCTTGTTAATCAAGAAACAAGATCAACTTCGATATTTTAATTATTTTACGTAATGCTTCTTCAAATTTTGCTTACTATTTTTATCATCTTTGAAATTCATGTTTAATCACACATGATCTGACTCTCTTGCAAGATCTTCTGTAATTGAATGATCAAAGATCATCATGTTCTGTTGAGATTTTATCTGCTGAGATGAAGATGATACAGTTGCTTCATGTTGTTCAACTTGACTCGTTGAATCTCAATGTAAGTTGATGATTTTGTTTTTCTTCAATGAAGAACTATCATACTTTAATTTTGAACTTATGTTTATTGACTGATCAACATTTGAAGCTGAGATGTTAGACTTATCTGAAGCTGACATCAACATGTCGTTTTCTTGAGTCTGCATCTTGTCATTCAACTTTCGTTGCTTTGAATGCAATGATTCAGAACTCTCATCATTCTCTGTAAAAATCACTTGTCATTAATCTGTCGTTCATACACATACTTCAGTGACTTACTATAATGCAATGTTTAATCAGCTAATGTGATGCTTGTTGTGTCTTTCTTTGAATGATTGAATCTTAATCACTTTCAATGAAAATATAAAAGTGTGTGAATCTTGTTCATAAGATCTTCACTCTTGTCAGTTCATTGTGAATGTACACTCTTCACAAATCTATCAGATTTCGCTGCATTATTTGCTGAGTCAACGTTATTCTTCGTTGTATTCAGAACAGCTGTATCATTTGCATCATTCTCTTTCATGTTAATGATTACTGACTGCTTCTGAACATGAGTAGACGCTGCATTATCTGCTGAGTCAACGTTATTCTTCGTTGTACTCAGAACAGCTGTGTCATTCACATCATTCTTTTTCATGTTAATGACTGCTGACTGCTTCTGAACATGAGTAGATGCTGCATTATCAATCAAGTTAACGTTATTCTTCATTGTAAACAGAACAGCTGTGTCATTTACATCACTCTCTTTCATGTTAATGATTGCTGACTGCTTCTGAACATGAGTAGACGCTGCATTGTTAGTTGAGTCAACGTTATTCTTCATTGTAAACAAAACAGCTGTGTCATTTGCATTGCTCTCTTTCATGTTAACAACTGCTGACTGCTTCTGAACATGAGTAGACGTTGCATTGTCAATCAAGTCAACGTTATTCTTCGTTGTAAACAGAACAGCTGTATCATTTGCATCGCTCTCTTTCATGTTAATGACTGTTGACTGCTTCTAAATATGAGTAGAGTTTATTTGATTCTGCTCTATGAAATCTAAACTTCTTGTCAATCTTTATTGATATACATGATCTATCAAATTATCAATTGTCATTTCATGATTGATTGATAATGTGTTGATTTCATTTCTTCAAATTGTCACTTTGTTAATCTTTTCACTTTCATTAACATCAATGAATCTCATGTGCTCTTGATGAGAAGCTGAAATTAATGAAGCATTGTCTGTGAGTTCTGCATTAATCATTAGTTTGCTGTTTACATACATGTGTTTCTGATCTATCAGAATATAATGTAGCGCGAATCACATTAAAGCGAGCAGCATAATTAGATTGATTTGAGACATCATGTAAAACAGCTCGAAAAGTTCTGTCTGAATTTATTTTCAAGATCTCGTCATTTATGATGTAGATGATAATGTTCATCTCAATGTAGCTAATGTCATCTTTGAGAAGTTCAATTCACATCTGAAACAAAACATTATAAAATTAATCTTTGTCATCATGTAAATTGTGATCAAGTACATCTTTGATCAAAGTCAAGCTCATTTTCAAAATCTCTTTCAAAGTGATCAGATTCAAGTATGAACTCATCATTGCATGAAGTTCAATGTCTTCAAGTATTCTGATGAATGACATGACTTCTTGTGACTGTGAAAACTCAGATGCAGATGATGCTCATTGAATCTTTACAATTTTGTGTATGATGATGAGTGATTAATCATCTGAATATGATGTAGAACTAGTTTGTATATGAGTGAAAGATGTGTTGATCTGTTTGACACGTCTCTGTTCAGAACGTCTTCTGTTGTAGAACATTCATTGAATTACAACGATTAAAATGTTGAAAATTTGATTTGTTTTAAAATCATTGAACATAAGCATGTTGATCTTGTACAAAAACAATGTTAATTATTCATCAATGATAGCTGACTTCTCATTAGATCTGATGTGCTTAAGTGTAAATGCATGCTTTTCAGTTCATTGCTCAGCTTGATTTGTTAAATTCTTCAGCTGATATTTATCAATGTTTAAAATTCTAAGAATCTCTGTCATGTTTCTGAAAGTTGAACACTCATCATCAAGTTGAGAATTCTGATATCTGATAGTAATATTCTTTTTGAGACGTGAGCTAGTCATTATAATGAGTCAATAAAATCAGTTCAATAAAATAAATGATGATGATGAAATATTGATGCTGCTATTCAACTATGTGAGATGAGTTGACGTGATAAACTAAATGCATACTTAACTGATGTTAGATATGCAGATTCAATCAACTGAGATTGAGTTCAATGAATATATTTTGATCTTAATGATGATGCTCATTGAAAGAAACATATAATGTTAAATCATGATCTTATGTGATTATGAAAATAAATTGAAAGACTTACATCAAATATGATGAGCAGATGAATGAAAGATTAAGTTGTATTACATGCAGCAAATGTGATATTGTAGAAGTTGAAACATAATGAATTTACTTTAGCTTACGTTAAAGATCTGCGCTCACATGATGTGCATAACAGCTTAAAAACTAAGCTAGTTTATTGTTGATTGAAGTGTATTGTATCTGCAAGTTATTATGTTTATATTTCAGTATGTATTACACAGTGATCAATGTTTCAATCTCTTTGACAGACTTGAACTAGCAGCAGACAAAGAATTTAAACATCGAAAAAGAATGTCATTTTCTGTGAAACATGTTTATCAATCAATGAATATTATTTCTTGATCAGATTTATTTTCTTGCAATGCTTGCTCTTCTGCAAGATTTGCTGCAGAAGCTTTGCTTACATCTCAATAATGCTTTTGCTTTTTTGCAAAATTTATTACTTGATCTTCACTTATGTTTTGATGATGCTTTTGCTCTTTTGCAGAGTTTATTACTTAATCTTTACTTGCATTCTGATGATGCTCTTGCTCTTCTGAGAAGTTTGTTGTTTAATCTTCGCTTGCATTCTGATGATGCTTTTACTTTTCTGCAGAGTTTGTTGCTTGATCTTTGCTTACATTCTGATGATGCTTTTGCTTTTCTGCAAAGTTTATTGCTTGATCTTCACTTGCATCTTGATGATGCTCTTGCTCTTCTGCAGAATTTATTGCTTGATCTTTGCTTACATTCTAATAATGCTTTTGCTTTTTTGCAGAGTTTGTTGCTTAATCTTTGCTTGCATCTTGATGATGCTTTTGCTCTTCTGCAAAGCTTGTTGCTTAATCTTCACTTGCATTCTGATGATGCTTTTGCTCTTCTGAGAGATTTGTTGCTTAATCTTCGCTTGTGTATCAAGCTTCGTTCTCATTTCATTGTGATTCTTGTTCTTGAAATTGACGCTCTGTTTTCATGAAATTGCTGAATTCTTGTTGACTAAAGTATTTCTTGTAGACTTCGTTGATCGAGAACAGATTTTGAACATATTGTATCATGTGTAAATTGCAAGCGTAATTGTGCTGAAATTCATCATAGTTACATAATACAACAAATGAGTCGTAAGCATGATTACAGACAGTCAGAAAACAATTGAATTGAGACATGAAGTCAAGTTTCTTGATTTTCATCATACATAGAATGATGACAGAAGCTTCTTCATCTTGAAAAGAATCAATCATGTACACTTCAACATTTTGAACTTTTGAGTCTGAGATTAAACTTCTCTTCAGTAACTGAACTTGTGCAGTATATTTTGTGAGAATAACAATGTTCTTGATAAATATCTTGACTTCAGCGTAGATCTTGACTAGCTCAATTGCTACAATGACTTTAATCTCATTCTGCTTGAACTGAAATGCATCAATTCTTATGTCAATTTCATTGATGTTGAGAAATGTCAATGATCATTTTATTTTGCAAAAGCTCTTCAATACAATGATTGCAATAATCATATTGAATCAAAGTGAAGAATCAATTGAGAACTGCATCTGAACTTTGTATCAGACAGTGAATACAATGTCATCTATGATGAGAATTGCGCAATACTGTTCAGTAAGAAGCATATGAAAGTATTCAATCATAATCAGATATTCAAATAAACTTTTGTTTATGTAATGCATGAAGCAATTGTTCTTGATGTCTTTTTTCATTGATCGAAGTTGCTCATCATTATCAAACATATGCATTGAATCATTGCTGTGAATCATAGCAATAAAGATTTCTGCGTTCTCAACTTTTGCAACTTTCTGAATAACAGTATGATCTTCTTTGAATTTTTTAGCATAGTAGTGTCGAAGTTGATCAGCGTGCAGACAACAATGCTCACGTCATGCTCAAGAATATTCACACTTAGCTCAATCTTGATGTGCTGAAAGAATTCTTGATCTTTCATATTGAGAATTTCTTTCATCTTGATTCTTTGAAAGTACAAGCAGAACGTCTTAATAACAGCATCATGCTCAGTCTCATTGTTCATTCTATTGAGCTTGACATTGATAATTCTCTGAAGCATACAATGTTCAAATTCGTGATCTTGCTTTGAAGATTGACAAATGACATGAGAATTAAGATCTTTGTAATTCACATTAAGTGAATTATTATCGCTCTTGAAATCTTCGTAAGTTACATTGACTTCTTCATTGTTGATTTGTACAATTGAAGAATCTTGTGTCTTGTGCTGCTTGTCACTCTGTTCATTTTGTTGACTCTGAGATTGCGTCTTATTCATTGAATGATTGTTTAAACTTGTGACTTTTAAAAGCAAAGTATCAAGACTGATCTGATGCAATTTATATTAACAATCTTTAATGTCATGTAAAGTCTTCTTGCTCTGATTGATAATTTGATGTGTCAGCTGATCATAGAAGACATCAGATAACTCGTGAAAGACATTTCATCATTGTTGAGCGAAATCATTGTTTACTGAGTGAAACATGTAACTGTCTTGAGTGACTATCTGATGTTCAATGAACTGCAAGTGAAAACAAACAATCTTCTTATTCATCAGAATGATGTTTTTGTTTTTCAATCATTGAAGCTGTTCATTCAGTTTGAGAATGAATGTATCAGCTGTGTTGCTGAACAAACTCAGCACTTTGACTTTCTTGCTCAGCTTTAAAAGTAGCATTGTGATAATGACATTCATCAGTGTTTTCTTGATTTCAAAGAATCTCTTGATAAAATCAAAATCATTAGAAAGTTTCTGAAGATATTGCATGATCAACATCTAAGACTTATTCAACTCAATATTTCACTCAGCAAAAGTAGTTGAAAGATTCAAGTCTTCAAAGAGAACTGATGTGAATTTGATACGAAGATTTTGACTCAGTATAATATCATGAAAGCGATCGTTGTATTCATAATATTTCTCGTCAATATGAGCAAAATTGAGAATTCTGATTGTCGCTATTTTGATTCTGTCGAGCTTGTCAGACATGATTGAATAAACTGAGATCATGTTTGATGCGTTGAAAAAACAATACTGAAGTATTTGTTTATCATCATTCTGTCACTCATGTTCGCGAAGATCAAACGTTGACTTCAACTCAATTGAGCTTCAATCTGTCTTGATGAAAGAATGATGAAGAGCTACGCTCACATCTATCATGTTGAAGAAAATAAACGATTTGACAAGAATGATAGCAGTTCACTTGTCATCATTGATCTGCACTTCAAAGTGATTCTTCAAGTCAAATTAATAGTCAAAGCAATTGAAAAGATGCAGCAAATCAACATACTTCTTGTCTGTTTTCGCGAATGTGATGAGTGCATGCAACTCGCAGAGCAATGTCTGAGTCTTCGCAATCAGTGCTCGCTGTGTCTTCATCAACTGTAATCTAGAGAAATCTTTGATAAGTCAACACTTTTTGTCATCACGATAAGTATGTCAATATAATAGATAGATAGTTGAATGATTCTTCTTTGAAGTCACTTATTTTACTTGAATGATATGCTTGTGATTTTTAGACTGACTGAATCACATGTTGAACACTGAAAAGTCTCACTTTATTCTGATACTACTGTTGAATTTTTGATACTGATTCATGAACATATTTCATTCAATTGTTGAGATGAAGATCTTCAGCTTGACTGTGTGATCTTCTGACAAATCAAAAACTTTTTTGAGTGTGTTCTTTATATTCTGAAGAACTGATAAATCTTTATGATTCTCAAGCAGAATCAACTGAGTATGAGTTGAGATTGATCTGAAGATAAATTCAAGAAAGATCATTCATTCATCTTGATGCAGATTCTTGATCTTTGAATCATCAATGTTGTATGTGAAAAACATGAATTTGAAATAAGAAGTATGCAACAAAGACATGTTTAAATAGTTTGCAACAATAACTTCGTAAATGTCAGAATTTAAATGTAAGCGAAAGACTCAGTTATGTAAAATGTTGTAAACAGAAAGACAGTTCTTGAATAATGATGATGTGACTTGATGTAATTTAATGTCAAAGCGAATGCTGAATGTTCAGTTCATCAAGATCTTTGTCACAATCTTGCAAGTAACATAAAGACTTTCATTCAAAGAATTGAATGCATCAATTACTGATTCAACTACTTCATTGATTTTGAAAATAATCTTAGTTCAAAAGATGACAAATCTGATGTTCTGATGCTCAGTTAAATTTGCTTTCTGCATCATCTTCTCATCATTTAAGATAAAAGTAGTGAAATTGTCATTCTCAAGCTTCATCGCTTGAGATGTGTAATACATGACGTCAGTCGCTGCATCTTTATCTGTCAATGTTGCTTTGAACTTTTCTTTAAACATCATGATGAAATGTTTGTTGAAAGATGTAAAGTAATGATGTGAAATGATATTAAGCTGTTAAAGATGAAGAAGCAATAAGAAGCAGTGAGATTGTAGAATGTACAATGATAAAACGAGATGAGATTGCAAAATGTTGAATTCTATACTGATGTAAGTTTAAAGTGAATGATTGATCTTAACAGTTGCAGCTTGAATTGAGATTATTATTTAATTATGATAAAAGATAGAAAGTGAAATGAGATTGCAAAATGTTGAATTCTATACTAATGTGAATCTAAAGTGAATGATTGATCTTAACAGTTGCAGCTTAAATTGAGATTGTTATCTGATTGTGATGAGAAATAGAAAGTGAGATAAAATTGCAGAATGTAGAATTCTAGATTGATGTGAGTTGAAGCTGAATGATTGATCTTGATGATCACAGCTTAAATTGAGATTGTTATCTGATTATGATAAAAGATAAAAAGTCTTTAAGATGAGAATGATTCTGATTCAAAAGATTGAAGCAATTAACTGTTATGATGTTTCGAAAGTTGAGTTTCTTTAAAAAGCATACACTCAAATAAAGTGAGCAAGATATCATTGATGAATTGTATTCTTCTATTAAATATAATTAAAATATTAAAAGTGTTGATCTCAATTTTGATATGATGATTATCTTTCATTCATAAAATAACAAAGCTGTTATTCATCTTTTATTGAATCATGCTTATCTACACTGTATTCTTCACTATATTCAAGCTAACAATATAAAAGAAATGATACAGTGAATATTATTTGCATTTTTATCGCTTATCATGTTTTACTTTGAAACATGAGCAAACAAGCTGCATCGTAAACATTTCAGTCACATCTTCATTGATTTGCATATTCTTCATGTTGAGTCTTTCTGCAATGATCATTTGTCAACTTTCATGACTATACTGAGAACGTTCTTCGAGATGAATAAATCAATTCATAGTGAAAATATAATATGTATCTTCGTAATTCGATCAGAATCTGTCAAGATAGTCAGTTATTTATATTGAATCAAGATTTTCTTTGTTTAAAAAGCATAACTGATCATCTTTTAGCATCATGACGTCTGTTAACAAAATCAGTATTGCATTGCAAGTCATAATGCTTTCAAGCGAATCTGTCTATCACTTTCACTGTTGCGATTTATGAGAATGTGATAGCAAGCGCTTTCATAAGAGCATCACGAATCACAGCGATTCATTTATTGTCAGTGAGCAGATCAATCATGTAGTTCAATCAAGACATGTTGCATTTACTCATTTAATGATTGCATAACTTTCACATTATTATCAATCGCTTCTTGAATACAGTCATGAAGATAAACATTCTGTTTGAAGTTTCTTATGAGTAACACAGCTTTAACATCTTGTTGTGAAGATTACATTCAAGCGTTTGATGATGCAAATCATAGTTCACATGATTGAAAGATGAGATGATGATCATCATAAAGTTACTGAAATGTGATGTCGTTGTCAATTTGACAGCAGAGAAAGTCAAGAAATTTTCTTCAAGTCAAGATGTTAAAGAATGACATTCTCAAATTAAAGCAGATTCAAAGAATCATTATTCAAGTTCATTGAATCTCATGCACTTCAATTTTTCAAATGTATTGCATAATTTCACTTTCTTTTCAATCATTCTTTGCATTACTTGTGACTTAATAGACATCAAATAACACTATCATGAAGATAGTGTTGACTGAACGCATATGAAACATCACGATTAATGCTAGATAAACTCTCACTACTCAACATGTTAAAAGACGAAGAAATACTACTTTTGAACTTCATTCATCTTTTGAATCTGTTGAAAAAGCAATCATAGAAAGAATATTGAATATTTCGAAGCAAACAAATAAAACAGAGTCATGAGACAAACAGTTTAATTTGAAAGACATCAAGTATCTTCTTAAAGATACTGTTTTATTTACTGATCTGAATTCATGATTCAGACATGATACACAGCATCAATTTGAACAGATCTTGAGTATCAACGATAACAGTTGAAAGAACAGAGTTGATTCTGAAATATATGATGAAGAAACAAATGAGAACATGATTGAGAAGTCTGTAGACTTTCATGATGATGATTCAGATGTATATGATCTGTCTTACGTTGTGAACTGAATAATCATACTTGATGATAGAAAGATTTTACACGACTTAGATACAAGAATATTCAATCATGCAAGCGAGTTTGACTTTGAGCTTTGATGTAGTGATCAATCTCGTTTGATCTTCAACTGATGTATCAACTGAAACTACATGTATTTTTCGCTTTGCAATCAGACTATTGTTTATTGCTTCGATCAATCAATCGAGATGACAAAAATGTTGAAGAAACGCAACGACTGAAGAAATTTAAAGAATATACTGTTTCATTTGCAGAATAGCAGCAAGAGAAAATTCATCATTGAATTGATCAATTCATAAACTTGCAAAAATCTCAGCAATTATATCACAAATGATGAAACTTCTTTCAAGCTCAAAGTATCAAGAAAAGACAGAAAGATACAAGTGTCAAGAAATAAAATCTTAATTATTATTTTAAGTTGCTTCTTCTGTGTATCAGTTAACTGATTGCTTTCATTCAGATCAATGACATCACTCATGCAAAGCATTTAAAGAACAAACATAAGAAGCATTTGCAGAGAGACGAGTCATACATACTTGATTTTCTTACTCGTTGACGATGTTGTCATGAGCAGTGTAAAAACTTCACTCGCATCTGTTATCATTGAAATATAAATCATTTTCATGAAGCAATAAAATTGAAGACGATATGATATTGAGCAACAGCAATCGCGAGAGATGACGAAGAGATTGACTGCAACAACTCTTCATTCAGTCTAGTCGTTGAACAACTTCATTCATTCTCAAGAAATGAAAATTCATTGATGAAATTAAAGTCTTCATCAAGCAGTCAGTTCATTGCAGACACTGTTTATAGTGCAACATCATCAAGTATGCTTTCATTGAAGTTGATTTATGCAGCAACATCTGATTCATTAATATGCACATTGTAATCAAACTCATAATTTAACTATTGACAGTAGCAATAGATGAGTTCAATCAAAACATGTCATCAGATGCATCAAAATTCTTGTCATCATTTAAATAAGCAGTTGACGTCACATAAAGAATCATCAGATGAAAAGTTCTTCGAAACAAAACTACATCATCTTTAATGTCATTTCATCATCAACAATCATCTTCGCTCATTACTGTTGCTTATTTGACTGATGAACTCATCTCTACGTTTGTCGATCAGCTGATTTCTTCATCTAAGTTTGAGTCTTTGATCTTTGATACTTAAATTCTCTCAGTCTTCATTGTACATCAGATAATGACAACTATAAAATCTAAGCAGTCTTGCACTTATGATAAGCTCAAAAGAAGCAACGATGAGTTTAAGCGCAATTGACATGCTATCAGAGAGTTTCAAATGAAGATGAAGAAGATAAATGCATAGTCATATATCTCTTGAATTACTCATCAAGTCATGACAAGAGCAAGATAGATGACAACAACAAGATAAAGTTTGTAAACTTTAAAAATTACTTCAACTTGAGATATATAGCACTTTAGCAATCATTACTCTCATTTCATAAGAGATTTAAATGATCACATCTTGAGTGACAATAGCTAAATCATGAGAATAGCAATGATATTTGTTCAATCTAAGTGATTGATTTCATTTTCTTTATAATTTAGCTAAATATAGTTTACATATCTTAACTATTGAGCTCAAATTAAAGTCAATAACTTCTGAGCAAACATGATTCATCAACTTTGTAATTGACATTTTTCAATTCATCTCATTACTGACATTTCATGCACAGATAAACAGTCAAGCATAAAGAATCATTACAATTCATCATTGCTTTGTACAAGTTATATAAAAACACTAATCGAAGATTTACAGATAATGCAACGTGTATGTTCTTCATGTGAAATGAAGATAAACAACATCAGCGAGCTTGAACATCATCTTCATCACTGTCATGTTCGCTTGCATGATCAATCGCGAAAGATTCTCTGACGAAAGTTATCATCATCATCAGAATTATCATCATGCGATTTGATGCAGCTCATCTGACGTGATCATGAGACTGTAGAATGAGATTCAAACTTGAATGATTTTCATGATCAGAATGTTCAGACAAACATTGAAGACGAGAATCAAGAATATATGTTAATAAATGATTTCACAGAAGAGCATATGAACATTGAAATGAATAGCGATGATTTGAATCAGAATATGAAATATATATCATCAAGAATCGAAATGATACAACTTCAAACTGAACTTCTCTTCACATCATCAGCGCTGCAAGTTGAAATCTTCATCAAGACAACTGATCATGATGTTGAAACAACAGTCGACGTGTCAAAGAAAATATCAGAGTCATTGAGCTTGAATTCTTAAATGATCAAGAACATAAACAACAATCAATACTATTCATTTCAATGCAAAGCAGATTACGCATTTGCTCACTGACTTCATTAAACAAAGATTATCAAAGACAGTGTTAATCAATTCTTTTAAGACTTGCGCTTGCAAGTTTTACATCAACATGTCAACTTTCATGATGTGAACAAGTGATTAACACTTTTACATCAGATTTCATATGATGTTGAAAACAATGAGTGACATTCTTGAACATTCACAGTTGAATTCAGTTACAAAGAAGTTCAAGAAGAGCAGCACTGCATTTTGTATCATGACATCATCGAGACACTTCAATTCTTGTTGAGTCACTCATCATTTCAAGATGAGCTGATTTATGCATTCATTTGACATTATAATGTCAACAACTCTCAAGTCTACGACAAGATGCATACTGCTGATTGATGATGAAAAACGCAGAAGAAGCTTTCTAATGATGCTATCGTGATATCACTGTTAATTTTCATTGATAAAACAGTCTTGACTGAGCATTAAAGTAATCTATCTGCATGATTTATATATTTAACGATAGAAAATCTAAATCGATGTACAAAACATGCTCAAAAACGATTGAAATTGATTCTTCTGAGATTTCTTCTCATAGTTGACAATGATGATGATGATATCAAGTCAAAGATTTGACACATGATATTATCAATCATACTCAAGCGTATGTTAAACATGTATCATCATACATTAATACATGATCTCACATGTAACAGTCATTGAAGTTATGTTCAGAAACAACATTTCTGTTCTTTGTGCAAACAATAAGATAAGACAATGTTATTCAATAATCATTAAGTTCATGATGAACTACAAGAAACAAGTATTAATCACAGACATCAAGATGAATCAACAATGCTCTATCTATCAAGTATCATTTCATGAGCGCGAAAATCTAAACAAGACATGATCAATTCAAATGCATGCATTTACTAAAAATCAACAAAGACAACAAAGAAAGAACAATATGATTGAGAATGACTCTGCTTGAATACATTCAGTGAAAAACTTTGCATGATCACATATGTTTATCAATATTCACAAGACAATAATGATAAATATGTTACATCAACTACTTAAGAAAATCATCTTGTATCTGATGTTATGACTTAGTCAGATCATCAACAAAAGTGTTTATACAAGTCAAAGAAGAAGAAAAATCAGATTAACTTTAAACAATGCATCAGAAACAGCTTAGCTGAATCAAAGATTTCGCGTCATTTCATCATTTAAAGACATGAAGAGATTTGTCAAGTACAGTACAATTAAGCAATAAACTGATGCAGATTAAAAGTCGATTGTATATCAACTTATATTAGTTATTACATCGCTTCTGATCATGAAAGCATCTGCAATGATTCACTTCGCTTAAGCAATGATAGACTTTGTGATACTTGCTCAGTATCATTTGCATGACGAAGAAACTCTTTGATATTTTGAACATGCGCTTTTTTGATTAAACAAGCTAAAGAATGTTTTTCGTCATTTGCAATCTGAGTGTTCAGATACAGATGTCGATCATTTCAACATTTCAAAACTACATGCAATGACACATTATGCAAGTCAGATTCGAAGATATGATAGTGCTGATAATTTCAATACAAAGCACAGTGAGATTACACATAAGCATCTAATAAAGATCTTTTTTGATTACATCAACAAACAAGAAATGTTTTAAAAACAGTTATTGCATTACAATACTCGACATTTAAATCTTCTTATGATGAAAGATATTCTTCTTCACAAAGATATAAAACAAAGCAAGATTAACAAGCATACATTGACTGTTATAATAACATGATTCAATTGTATCTTTAGTCTTCATAAAATTTAAGATGCACTCATTCGTGAACAATGCAATCAAATACAAGAGACAAAACTCAATTCAAAGTTATGATGTCATGCATTAATCTTAGTCAAGATTCTGAACATAAAGAAGCTTCTTGATGCATTAACAGTCTTCGTGCGCAAGTGTTGCAACATAGTCAACAAGAAAGTTGTATCAGATAGAGAGTTAAATAAAAAGAAAAAAGACTCAATCTGAGTGAGATCATACTACGTAAGCATTCATGAGTCACTTCAATGCTGAAAACGAGACGAAAAAGACGTCAATGACTTAGAGAATCTTATCAGTGATAGAGTATACTGCTCATTGAACTGACAGAAAAAGAAGAAAGTTTGAAGATGTAACTATGTTCTGATTCAGAAGAAATTAAAAGAGATGACTGAAATCTCAACTCTGCTAAATAATTGACTGTCTGATCAGCTACGACTTATTCTTTTCATTATAAATTCATTACATCAAGACAACAAGAGTAATGAATTACGATACAATGATGTTCTCGTCGAACTACTCAAATCTTGCAATGAGAGAACTCAACATGCTGTGCATGAAATGATTGAGATAAAGCACTGATTTAAAGATAACATCAAAAATTCTCGTTTGCTCAAAGCTAGTTGATTTTTTCATTTGCATACAATTTTGAGAAGTGTACATATTGTATCAGCAAATGATATTTCTAGCAAGTCAAATAAAAACAAGTTCTTCTACATTAATAACTTCAGCGACTGAAATTCATACAATTCAATATACAAGAAGAATTTCTTGCATAAAGAAATAAAAGCAGCAAAATACTACTTCAAATGCAAAAGCTGAAGATATTTGAAATTGACTTAATCTCATTGCAGACAAAAATCAAACAATGTATATGTATTATGTTTATGTTTCAGAGCATATACAGAATCATTGAAGTCAATGATGCTACATGACTAAGCAATTAAGAAATATAATCATCTCTTGACTTTGCTCAATCAAATTTCTCTTGATGAACAGAAGTCTCAACTATGAATCAATGAGAACTAAAGTCAGAGTTTAATCTTACAAGAGCTTTGTTCTTATGAAATATTCATAGCAAACAAAGCTTTGCTCATTGCAAGAGTATCATCAGTTACAAATTTAATATCATGAAGTCAGTCAGTCAAAGTCAACTGTATCAATGAATTGATCTGAAAGAAAATTGACTTGATGATCATGAGCGATTGTATTACAAAAGAGTATGAGTGACTCAGTAGTAGATTCTAGATAATTGATATGTATTTCATAAATCTAGTTGAAAGCTTAAGCAATAAGTAGATCACTGAAAGCTGACATCAATTATCACATGAACAAGATGCAGCAAGTGTAACATCAATCAAATTCTGAAGTTATGAATCGCTGATGCTAAAGTTTTTTGTGATAAGTGCAATTATTAGTCACAGACATGAAAATATTCAACAAACATCAAGTTTTCTCTTTAGTATAATGAATGCATTGTTGAAGATGTCATGTAAAGAGTATATATACTATAAATGATCGATAAACAAAGTGAAAGAAGAACTCAGCATTAATGAGTCTAAATACATGCAATTGAAGATGCAAATATGAGATCAGATGAGATTTCTTCAACTTATAAAATGAAAGCTAAATATAAACAAGTTAAAAGAGATTATTAGATCAACATTTGAAGTCATATATCACGAGTTTCATATTATATTCAACGATGTCACAAGATCAAGAAGTGATTCTATGTTAATGTTCATGACACAGCAATCAAATTACAATGTAAGAAGATGACTCAGAGTCAGAGAGACATGATGAAACAATCTTAAGTACAATTCTTCATCATTTTTTCAACTGAAAACACACTCACATCTCTTGAGTTATGTCATCTGCGATAAATGAGATTTCAAGAGATCTCAATCAGTATCAGTCAGATCAGTCAAATTTTCATAATACAGATCAGTTGCAATCTCAATTGTAATATATGCTGCAGATCACAAGATCTTCTTAGACGTGAATCAGTGAAGAACTCAATTCACATTAATGGCATGAAATATGACAGATTTATAAAGTTGATTAAGAATGAGCTGAATTACGACTGTATCACAAATATGATGATATATGATTGAGCTGAATTTGCAAGAATATATATTAGCAACGAGCGTGAATGAAAAACAGCATTGAAAGAAATGCATGCAGAAGAGTTTATTCACTTTCTTTTTACAATTTAATCTGCTGCAAACAATGATTGTAGATTTCAGATCTCTTGTGATACTTAATTCAAGTAGCTGATCACTGAAGAAATTATGTAGAATGCTCGTAGAGAACATGTTCATGCTCAAGACTTTCAGTATAAAATGACATAGCAAGATCATGTCATAATTGAGAAATCTCAAGAATCAATGACAAGACTTATAGTTTGTTCAACATCAATAAAGATTCAATGAATTCTTGTCAAGATTAAATAAACTATTCTTAATGCTCAAAATAAGGTAAATTTCTTTCTTATCATGAGAAAAAATCGTTCGCAATCTGACATTCTCTTTTATTCTTCTTCTCAATTGTTTGTTACATAGATTTTCTTGATGATCATACATTGTCAAGTCACATCAAATGACTTTCATCTTGAATGCAACATGAGAATACATCAATCTTTATAATGATGAGTTTATCAAGATACTAAGTGATATTACAGAAAAAACGTCGTCATATGAGCAACTTTAAGACATCATCATCGTCAAAGCGCAGCGCAGTTGAACACACAGAGATTCACAACGACAACGAGATTGCAACAGACTCAAGTGACAGCGATTCTGTAAAAGAAGTCTTCAACAAAGACAGCATTTGCAATTTGTAAAGAGTGACAGTGACAGATTTTAACGCTTTTAGTGATCAGTATTTCAAATATTCATTTAATCTCATGTTTCAGATTTGCGTCACTTTTAGCTGAGACATATTCATAAAAGCATTAATATTCTCAACATCTTTAACATCTTTAGCATTTTCATGAGCGCAGTATGCGTCTTTATTGTTTAATTCAATAAACATGACTATTTTGACATTTGTAACATTGATATGTAGTTGCAACATTGAATAATTAATGATTGATTTGACTATCTAAATAATAGCTATTTAATATATGCATCGAAAAAGTTAATGAGAAAGTTAATGAAGAAGTTAATGAGAAAGTTAATAAGTAAACTAGAGAGATAGAGAGTCATGTAGAATGATTGATAGAATCATGTTTGAAGCTTGATAGAGAACAAATTTGATTCTTGATTACGAAGCAATTCAAAGCTTGGTGAAAAGTCATGTAGAAAGTCATGAAGAAAGTCATGTAAAGAGTCATGTAGAAAGTCATGTAGTAAAAAGATCAGTAAATAACTCGATTGAAAGATCAGTAGAAAGCTTACTAGTAGAAAGATCAATAGAAAGATTGATCGAAAGAAAGATCAGTAGAAAGCTCACTAAATGACTTGATTGAAAGATCAGTAGAAAGATCAGCAAGAGTGCTTGATAGAAAAACATGAAGAGTGCTTGATAGAAAGTTATGAAGAATGCTGAGTAGAAAGTCATGTAGAAAGTCATGTAGAAAGTCATGTAGAAAGTCATGTAGAAAGTCATGTAGAAAGCATTGTTTGATTCGTGTTATTCGCTTGATCGACGCGTATTTTGAAGCATGTAAAATGTTTGATAGAGCATTTGATAGAAAGCTCAGTCGATAGCTCAATAAATAACTCAGTAGAAAGATTGATAGAAAGATTGATAGAAAGATCAGTAGAAAGTTCACTAGATGACTCAATCAAAAGATCAGTAGAAAGCTCATTAGATGACTTGATCGAAAGATCAGTAGAAAGCTCACTAGTAGAAAGATCAATAGAAAGATTGATCAAAAAATCAGTAGAAAGATCAATGAAAAGCTCAGTAGAAAGCATTGTTTGAAGCACTGTTTGACGTGTTTTGTGCGCTTGATTGACGCATTTGATAGAGTGTTTGATAAAGCATTTGATAAAAAGTTTGATAGAGAGTAGATAGACGAGTAGAATGAAGAGTAAATGAGCAAGTAGAGTGACGAGTAGATGAGCGAGTAGCTAGATGAGTAGAGTGAAGAGTAGATGAGTGAGTAACTAGACGAGTAGAATGAAGAGTAGATGAGCGAGTAGAGTAAAGAGTAAATGAGCAAGTAGAGTGAAGAGTAAATGAGCGAGTAGAGTGAAGAGTATATGAGCGAGTAAAGTGACGAGTAAATGAGCGAGTAAAGTGAAGAGTAGATGAGCGAGTAGAATGAAAAGTAGATGAGCGAGTAGAATGAAGAGTAGATGAGCGAGTAGAATGACGAGTAGATGAGCGAGTAGCTAAATGAGTAAAGTGAAGAGTAAATGAGTGAGTAGAGTAAAGAGTAGATGAGCAAGTAGAGTGAAGAGTAAATGAGCGAGTAAAGTGATAAGTAGATAGATGAGTAGTAGACTGAATGCAACAAAAGAAATGAAAGTGATGAAAGCAATAAAAGCGATGAAAGTGACGAAAGTAATAAAAGCAACGAAAGCGCAATTCAGTTCAATGACATATAAACAAACGCAGATTCAGTTCAACGACAGATGAAATGATTGCAGATTTTATTCATAAAATCTGATCACATTCAAATGAACTCAGCTAAAATCTTGACTTTATCTCGCTTTAAGCGACAAATGTTTCTTTAGCTAAACTTAATAATTCAATTCACTTTTCAAACTGCAAATGAAACATGTCACTCTTGAAGTAATAACTCGCTTAAGAATTCAAAAGAATAAATGACTAATTCGAAAAAAGGCAGAATTGAATGTTGTCAGAGCATTCAGTGAAAGTATTCTCATGAAGTCGTCACAACATTTCAAAAACTCAATGTATGCAACATTGAATAGCTCAATTCTTTTCAATCAATTAATAACAGACATACTAGAATTGATTTTGATGATGATGATATCAATGATGCAGACTGAGAATTAATAACATCATATTTATGAGAAAAGATATCACGTTGAACTAAATGCAACTTCATCATTAATCATGAGTCAACTGTTGAAGTTTGCACTCGTTATTTACTTGCGTGAATATTGAGTGATCATGTCAATAGCAATAGCAGTTCATGATCAGATTTCAAAAAGAGATGACTTAATGAGAAAATGAGAGAAGCATGAAAGAATATTGCAAATCATCTAGATAAGAAGTCAGATCACAAACGTTCTGAAGTAAAGAACATTTCAACGACGAGAGAAACTCAAAAGATAATACACTCAGATTTTTCGTTGCAAATAAGACTCATAATAGATAAATGTACAACATCTTTGAGACGTGATGATCTAGTGTACTGAGTTGAGTACAAATCATAGTCGAGAGTGAATACAATTGACAGAAGCAATTCACAAGAAAAGAGCGAAAGAATTTAACAAAAAGTCTGCTAGATAATAATGATTTTGCATGTACAAAGATATGTACTAATCAAAGATTGCAACATCGTTTAATGTGAAAAGACTCTTCGAGACAGATTCTGCGCAAGAATCATAGCAAATGTATTGATTCAGAAGATTTACTGCAAAGTCAGAAATGAAATAGCATATCAAGAATACTTGAAGATATTCTTTAATTCACTTTCTACTAATGTTGTTCTCATTGCAGTAACAATGATCACTCATTGTATATGAAAATATGAATTAAAAGAGCACAGATTAAACAAGTTTGAAAGATTGAATGTGAAGAGTAAATGAACATTTGCATATATCAATGACTAAAGTGATTGAAGCGAAGCTGAACTTGATAACATGCAGCAACATGAATGCGCATTAATGCGACATGAAATCAACGAGTTTGCAAGCATCAACAATTAATATTGAAGATTCTGCTATGTTGTATCAAGCAACAGATTGATAATGACGATATTGAAGTGACTATGAACACTCAAGCTGTATTCAATGTATACATTGATTGTCTCAATGATCTCTCATTATATGAGTTAGAAAACGACGTGCAACTTAATTTAAACGCAAGTCATAAAAAAACACTCTTGAGTTCAGAAAGCATTTTCATCTTTCAATCTTCAAGACTAACGTTGCTTGTCTTTGATGTAGTATTATTGAATGAAGTTGTAGATATTGCAACTTGTAACTAAATCTTCAATCATTGATGCTGTGTAAAAGAGATTGATTGAATCGAATACAGAAAATGAATCATCGACTGATGATGTTCAAGTCAGCAAGAAGCAAACTCTTAGCAAGAGATTTCACTCTACATCACAAACTAAAGATCAATCATGTATCATATTGCAAAGTGATGAATATGAGCTTGTGATAACACAACAGAATGATGTCAAGTCAACAACAATTAAGATCAGCTGAGAATGAAAGTTTGATGACTTGTGAGATGCTTTAAACATGAAGAAGAACAAATGTTTGTGATATAAAACAGACAAGACAGACAAGATTCTAAGCGACAAGAAGAAATATGAAAGCTTCATGTGCAAGATGAGAAAGAAAAGCATCATGAACATAACTTGCAAAAAGAAAGAAATTAAAGAAGAATAGAACTCAAGCACAGTAGTCACTATAATCAAATGATTTGAACAAAGCGAATATTTTGCTTCATACTGCGAAAGCACTTCTGCCGCATGTGCTTACATGAGAAAACATGATACTAATAGTGATGCAAGCGCACTGATTAAACACTTTGAACATCTTGCTCAAGAATGCGCAAGCGCTTATGTTGCAGATGCTGTCATGAGAGAACATAGTGCTAAAAGTGATGCAAATGCATAATAAGAAAAGAGTGACAATATTGAGAAGAACAATCAAAACATTTATGATGACATTTATTACTAGAGAACAAAAGATACACTGAACACTTTGAGCAGTCTGTGTGACATTAGAGTTATGTTTGCAATGTATGATAATTACGCAGTTGACAGCTTGATTATTGATGATGATTCTAACGAAGAAAGATCATGCAAAGATAACAGTAAATTACAAGCTTCAATGATATTATTCAACATTGCGACTCTAATTGCTACAAATGTCAAGATCATATTTGTTGAATCAAATGATAAAGATGCATACTGCGCTCATAGAAGTTCTAAAGATGTTGACGTTTTTATGAATATTGACGCTTTTATGAATATGTCTCAGCTAAAAGTGACGCAAATCTGAGACATGAGATTAAATGAATATTCAAAATATTGATCGCTAAAAGCATTAAAATCTGTTACTGTCACTCTTTACAAATTGCGAATGCTATGACAAGAAACTACTAGCAATCATTCATGTCTTCAAGCATTAATGATCTGAGCTGAAATTGACTGAGCTACTCATTAAGATGTTTACTGATCATTAAGCTTTAACATCATTAATGAAAGATAAAAAGCTAAGTAAACATTAAATGTGTTAAGTACAAAAGCTTGTTGACTTCAACTTTAAAATCATGTATCACTCAAGTAAATAAAACATCAAAGTCAATGCATTGACTCATTAAGTTGATTCAGTTTCTAAAAGCTCAGAAGATGAGCGCATTTGCTATCAATGAATCACTATTCTGACTTCAAATTGAATGAAAATTGCTGATTTAAAGAAGTATCAGAATCTTGTTTTAATGATACAATTAATGAAGATCAAGATTGATAGTGCTTAATCTTTAAAGATAACTATAACTGAATATTAAGAATACAGAAGAAGATTGATACAAAAGCTTCTATTTATGTAATGTTCAAAGACTGTGCTAGACTTAAAAGAGATGTGTTTGTGACATGAAAAGAAGATGATGTAAATGAACAAGATGTTGATAAAAGAAAAGAGTGTTAAGAAAGAAGAAAAACATTGAGTCATATTTAAGTCAAATCTGAGTCAGATCTAGATCAGATCTCGACTAGCTTTAATCATTATACAAAGTACTCACTAGCATGCATTATGAATTGATTAGAGCTTCAGTCTTGTTCAGTCTTATCAATTTTGATATGCTTGTAACATTACTCTTTTCTTTGAAAATTCATGTTTGCATGAATGTAGTTTCTTTGCTTACTTTTGTTGATAGTTATTTCAATATTTTAGCGCGATTTGCTTGAATATAGCTTATGAAATTCGTTCAAAACTTTCTCTGAGTCATTGAATTTTTCTTTATTAACATAGTATCATTCATCGTTTCTATCTAAATCTTTTCATTTGACTTTGTACTGTATTCGATCTCAATAGCGTTTGAAGTTCAATATATCATTTATTTCTTAATGTTCATTGTTTTTAATAGTGACTAATCTGAGTGATTTTGAATGCTGTTCTGATAGAGAGTCTTCTGAATACAATCATAGTAGCTTCAAGCTGAACATTGAATGCAGATGCTTCATGCTGATTGATAAATGAAAATGATAGAAGATACTCACTTTGACAGTGATTTGATAAAAATTTAGCTGCTTATTTTTCAAATCTTTGCAGAGTCTTGTTGTCTTGACGTTTCTGAAAGATAATCACACTCAGTCATTTACTTCATAAATGACGTCTCGTTTATGTTTATTAATTTGAACTTCAATGATCAGCTTCATTTTTTTCAATTGTTGATGATCAAAGCTCAGTAGCTTTTTCATTTGAATGACAATATCATTTATCTTTCTAGCTTTCAATCATTTATGAGTTGTTTTGTACTCAGTTGTATCTGAATCAAAACTCATTCAAGAATGAAATTCTTTATTGAAGTAAAAGAAGATCATTGAAGTGATCAAGAAGATATTGAAATTGTTGCTGAATTTCATCATAAATATTTATTTAATTCAGTTGTTCTGCATGTAATTGCAGTAAATTCTAAGTTCGCGTTCAACATCTTGATTAACTTATTTCAATTGATTGTTGATTTCAGAATGATAGATTGTAAATAAACTAACTGTGATTCTCAGTCATTTACAAAGACTCTTTTACATAGTTGATATGAATTGAAAGTTTCTGTCTGAAACAATAGAACTGAGTAGATCATGCAATTAATAAACGTTTCATAACATGATTTAAACTGTTTCTTCAACTGAAATGTCATCATTTTCTCAATGACAGAAAACATAGTGATGTTTTTTGATGAAACAACATATGATTGTGCAAATGACGTTGTAATCTTCTGACAAAGATAGTTCAATGATGAAGTTCATAGTTATATCTTTTCAGCGTTTCTGTGAAATCAAAAGAGAATGATGAAGTTCATTGATACTATCTCTAGAGACTTTGCTTCGTTGACAAGCATGACAGTTTCAAATGTATCATTGAATAATAACTTGATGACTGATCAATAGTAGAAACGCTGAACTAGATTAATGATTCATTTATTGTCAAGATGAAAGATTGAAGATTGATTATGCACTTCTTATAATAATTTCGTGTGCATGTTCTCAAAGATTCACAGTAGATCTTTTTTAAATAGAACGTCGTCAATGATTTTGCAGTTCTTCAGTTTAGTGATATGAAATTTGAGCTTGTTTTCATTCATAGCTTGTCTATATTCGCTGCAGATCTCATCTGTTTGATTTGTCATATATACTCATTGATAAAGATTTGCTTCTGATTCAACAGATAAAACATTAACTTTATCAGAGATCAGAATAGTCTGAAAATAATCTTCAAGACGCTGAGCTGATTCAAAGACATTTGCTAAAAGCATTCTGATTAAAGCATTAATCTTAATGTTTATTTTATCCGATCTAAAAATGATTTGAAAGTTGAACTTCGATAGAATGTTCAGATAATTGACTTGTCATTGACTCAACTGTTTGTTTTTCATGAAGATCTTTAAAGTCTGATGATCAATGAACATTTGAATGAGTAGTTCAATGCATTTCAGCTCAAGTCGTCAGTGTTCAAAACATTGAATAATGATTAGCAATTTCTTGTCATAAATGTGATAATTGATCTCAGCGAAAATCATGCTTTTGCTGTAGAAGATCATTGAATGAAAAACTTTCTCATCATTATATTGAGATAGTATTTCATCTTTTACATAGTTTGAAGCATTGATCTTCAGAATAGCTTGTCATTTGAGATCAAAGTGACGAAGTACTGAGATCAAGCTGACTTGTTTCTTTAGATTGTCAAAGACTTGAACACAGATCTCATTTCAAACAAAAGATGTATTCTTTCTAATCAGTTGAGTGAATGATTTAACTAGCTTCAAGAAGTTCTTAATGAAACAACGATAAAAGTTAACAAATCTTACGAAGTTTTGAATTTTCTTTAGATTGATTGAGATGATTCAGCTGACTATGACTGTCACTTTGCTGAGATTCATACGAAGATTTAATTCTGATACAATGACTTCTAGAAAAACAGTCTCTTCTACATCAAATTTGCACTTTCAAATATTCATCTGCAGTTCAGCTTCACGTAGTTAATTCAATACTAGTTTGATGTGATCTTTATGTTTCTTTCTCATTTTGCTATAAATGAGAATGTCATTTAAATAAACTTGACAAAAGTCATTCAGAAAGTCTTATAAAATATCATTCATATATTGCTGAAAGAAGATTGATTTGTTAGTCAGTTTGAATGATAGCATCTTGTATTTATATGCTTCTAAAGCAGTGATAAAAGTGATGTAATTCTCATTATCAAGATGCATTTGAAGTTTGTTGAATGTTGATATGATGTTCAATTTAGTCAGATGCTTGCAACTCATTATTTTATCAATGATTTCATTTATCAGTGATAGAGAATATTTATTTCTTTTGAAAATGACATTTAGCTTTTGATAGTTCACGCAGAATCAAAATTCTTTATTTGCTTTAAGAGCGAATAAAACAGAAAAGAAATAAAAGATCTGACTGAGAATGATGAATTTCTTTGACAGATTCTCGTTCAAATACTTCTTTACTTTCAGAAGTTTGACAAAGAATATTTAATATGTTCAACAGTGAGAAAACGTTGAATCACTGATGAGCTTGATTTTATGATCATAGAAGTGATGAAAGAGTAGTTTATTCAATTGAGCTTGATCAAAAACATCTAGAAACTCATGATATTTCAATGACAGCTTTGCTTTAATATCTTTCAAATTCTGAGTTATTTCATCAATTAAAAAGACGTTTAAAACGTTCAAATTGCACTAAGTATTGTACGTGATTTCTTTATTGATGTTCATCATGAATAAAGTAAAGACTTCAATCTTGTTCTTCTTTGAACAATTCAACAATGTTTTAAATGAAGCAACATTTATGCTTTAAATTGAGAATGACTCTTTCTGAGCAGTGATTGAAATGAGTTATTTGAGCATTGTAAAAATCTTAGTCTGAATGATTGAAGAGAGCAAAGTTGATCATGATCAACTTAAGTGCTTTGAATTGAGAAAAATTGGAAAAATCAAAATAGAAGTATTCAATTGATTTGAAAAAACAATGATGTCATTTTGTATATTTAATAATATTTTGTTTTTATTCATTCAAAGCTTACTTAATATGACTTCATGATGATTGATATCAGCTATCAACATTGATATGATCAATTTCTTATGACTTTTGATGATGAGATTGAATAGAATTTTATGAGTGATGATTTTCTTAAATATCTTTTCATCATAATCTTTTATTAACTTCTCTTTTGTCAATGATATAGATTGAATTTTCAGTTTCTTGCATACTTTATTGACTAGATTAAAATGTATGATCATGTAAATGATTGAATCACTGTCTATTAAAGAATGAAGACTGAAAGATCATTTCTGAGAGATGAGATGAGCATCAATTAGAAACAACTTTTCAAAGTAATTCTCTTTCAATAAAATTTCATCTAGTTTGCACAAAGATATAATCTCTATCTTTTTGATGACTTTTGAAGAGATGACTAGTTTTTTGAATCGAAATTCAAATTGAAATTGAATCAATCATATTCTTTGTTCACTGCATTGATTTTAGTAAATTAATTGAGACATTTTTTAAAACTATAATCTGATTTATGACATATAAAACAGCTTTCGACTAGAATGTTTGCTTCTTTGACGTTAGTTAAAATCGCGTCGCGTGACTTTAAATGATCAGACTTAGAATGATTGACTGATTAAGTGATAACAATCACTTTATGAAAAATAGTTTTTAAAACATCATTAACATGTTTGAGCTTGTTCTTGATCTCTTGAATGACTCGCTGATCATTATTTAAATGAATCAAATAGAAACAAATTTCTTTTAGAAAACTAGATTGAACTAGTTGATTTACTCAAATGAATCAAAGATGAGAATTCATTTTATCTTTTAAATCAATGATCAGTTGCTTTTCGTAATAGTCTAGATAGAAAGATAAACGTTGAAACTGAGTATAAAATTCATTGAATTTCTTAAATTCTTGAATCAAGTTGTAGTATTTTCTATGAAAGTTGACTTTCTTATTTGAATCATTAAACAACTGAGCTAACTTTTTTAAAAGATCTTCGATGATTCTATAAAGATTGACATAGTCATGTTTGCATTTAGCTTGAGTGATCTCAGCTGCGTCATTAAATAATCTAGAATGTATATAACTCAATTTGACTCATTCATTAAAAAAGAAATCGACGTTAATCTTTAGTTTATTCTGAATTTTTTCGTATCAGTTCTTTCAAATAGAGTTCTTTTCATCAGTAAACAGCAAAGAATCAGGTATTTTTTAAGATCTAGAACGCTTAAAGTAGATGAAATCAGAAGAAGTGTTTTCTTTAGCTTGAAGTTTTATCTTTAACTCTTTGATTTCGTCTTCTTGTTGTTTATTTAACTCGTAGAGTTGATCTGTTTCTTTATTAAGAACTAGACTTCAAGTCTTTTAAGTTTCGTAGAACACGAGAAATATTATCGTTTCAGTGAATGATTCATCATTTTCATAAAGAAATGATGCAGCACTTGATGATTTCATTCGTGATTTCGATGAATCAGCATCAAAGATTTGAGAGAAACGAGTTTGAAATTTCTCAGAATGCTCTTCAGTAAATAAATGACTAGACATGATGAGATTTATTTGAAAAAGAAAGAGTTGAATGAATGATGATGCTTGATGATTGAAGAAGAAAGACATATGAAGTAATGTTTAATCTTCAACAAAGAAGATGAGATTTATTTATTAATTGATTTGATTAATTCTTTAGCAAACAACGAAGATTTTTTATCATTGAATCTATCAATCAATTTGATTCTTGAGCAATTCACGAAGATTCTTTATCATGATTCTTGTAATCAAGTGAACTTTGCATACTTAATGAGCAATAAGTAGTCTAGCAATTCAAATAGTCTTGTTGTTGATTTTATTCAACTCTTTAGTGTTGTTCTATCTTTTGATTACATCAATCATCAGATAAATGAATTTCTTTAGACTCATTCTGTTTAAACGAGTATATTGAATGAATAATGAGATCAGTATCATGTGATTAACGAATTCTTAATATAATGTCAGAATCATGTTTAAATGATATAATCAATGAAGATCAGAATTGATAGTGTTTGATTTTTAGAAATAGCTATAACTGAATATTAAGAATACAGAAGAAGATTGATACAAAAGCTTCTATTTATGTAATGTTCAAAGACTGCACTAGACTCAAAAGAAATGTGTTTGTGACATGAAAAGAAAATGATGTAAATGAACAAGATGTTGATGAAAGAAAAGAGTGTTGAGTCATATCTGAGTCAAATCTGAGTTAGATTTAAATCAAATCTCAACTAGATTATTGACTAGTTTTAATCATTACACAGAGTACTTGCTAGCGTGCATTGTGAATTGATTAAAGTTTCAATCTTGTTCAGTCTTATTGATCTTGATACACTCATAACAATGAGTTAAGTCAAGAACTTAAATCAAGTATTAATTCAAGATTAATATTAAATTGAGTCAGAATGTTGAAATTGAGTATTCAAGTTGAATCAGAAGATTAATATCAAGTACTTAAGTCAAATCAGAAGATTAATATCAAAACTCAATTTGATGATCAGTCTACATTGAATAATTTAGAATGTATATAGCTCAATTTGACTCATTCATTAGAAAAAAGATTGACGTTGATCTCTAGTTTATTCTGAATTTTTTTGTATCAGTTCTTTTAAATAAAGTTTTTTTCATCAGTAAACAGCAAAGAATCAGAAATTTTTTAAGATTTAAAACGCTTAAAGTAAATGAAATCAGAAAAAGTGTTTTCTTTAGCTTAAAGTCTAATCTTTAACTTTTTAATTTCATCTTCTTGTTGTTTATTTAACTTGTAGAGTTGATTTGTTTCTTTATCAAGAACTAGACTTTAAGTCTTTCAAATTTTGTAAAATATGAAAAATATTATCATTTCAACAAATGATTTATCATCTTCATGAATGAATGATGCAGTACTTGATGATTTTGATGAATCAGCATCAGAGATTTGAGAGAAATGATTTCAAAATTCTTCAGAATGCTCTTTAATAAATGAATAACTAAACATGATGAGATTTGTTTGAAAGAAGATTGAATGAATGATGATGTTCAGTGATTGAAAAAGAAAAACGTATGAAATGATGTTTAATCTTCAATAAAGAAGATAAGATTTATCATAATTTTAGTCTTGTCAGACTCAGTCTTTTAATCTTGTCAGATTTATTCTCACTTCATCATCTTGACTAGTTTCTATTGAGTCTAGCGTTGATTGAGAAACATACATATGTAGTCAGCTTCTTTTCTGTAGCTATCTTTCTTTCTTAGCATTTATTTATTAGTTAAATGACATCTTTATGACTCGTTCTAGATCAATCTTTAACATTAAATAAATGCTCATCATTTACTCTGCTATTGATGAATAAATGATATGAAACAATTTATTCAATAAGAAAAATTTGCAAGAGATTTTTCAAATTTGCATCATCATTTTAAATTACAAGAAATTCTTTGATTCTACACTCATTTTCATCATTCTATTCACAAGAGATTCTTTGAATAAAGCACTTAATTATTATCTGAAATTTACAAGAAATTCTTTGAATTTTCACTCATCAAAAAAACATCAATTCAAAACATCAATCTCTCATCTATTTTTATCTCAACTACTTCTATCTTCTTTCATCATGACATGTGATGTCAAGTCAGTTGAGTCTTGAACAACTCATCTGCTTAAAAGCATTGTCAGTAAAAGAGTTTCACTTCTACTCATCAATGCTTCAATTGAAGCTGAGAAAGCTGTCATTGCATGAAACATAAACATCAAAAAACAACTGTTTCATTGAGTCAGTAATCAACTCAACAAAGTCATCAATATGCTGAATGAGCTTTGAAGTCAATGAGACTTAACTTTACAACTCAATGAACATTAACTTTTTGTACAAGATAATCACGAAAAGAGAGCAAAACAACTAGAAGTCGCTTTTGATAAAAATGATGAGTTAGAGAAAAAGATCAGTCAGCTACAAGATGAGCGATTGAACTTCAGAGCAAAACAACGTCAGACTGATTAATCTATGCTTCATCAAGAAATGTTATGATTTTAGTCTTCGTCTAGTCTTCATTTAGTCTTCGCCTGATTTCATTCTAATCAAGTCTAGTGAAAACCTGATTTAAATATGATGTCATTGAGTCTCTGCATCATATATATAAGACATCAACTCAATTGAGTTTAACACAGAGCTGAGAAACACATCTATAAGAATCAAGTTCTTTTCTGTAGATACTTTTCTTTCTTAGCATTTATTTATTAGTTAAATGACATCTTTATGACTCGCTTTAGATTGATCTTTAACAGTAAATAAATGCTAAGAAATTACTCTGCTATTGACGTGTAAACGATACGAAATAATCTACTTCTATTCAGAAAATTCGCAAGAAATTCTTTGAATTACTTTCATCAAAATACACATTCAAATTTACTTAAATCAATCATATCTATCTATCTATCTTTCTTACAATGACACGCGACTTCGAATCAGTCGAGTCATGAACAGCTCATCTGCTTAGAAGCACTGTTAGTAAATGAGTTTCTCTTATTTCTTTTGATGCTTTAGCGAAATCTCAGAATGTTGCTATCTCATGAGACATTAACACAAGTTAACAACTTCGTCAATGAGTTATCAATCAGTCAGACGAGATCATCAAGATGCTGATCAAGCTAAAAGATCAATGAAACATGATTTTGAAACTCAATGAGCAATGAATCAATGTTCAAGTCAATCACATCAAGAAACTTGATGAGTTAGAAATTAATCAAATGACAATAAACATTCAAGAAGAGACTATCATTGAACTATGAGAGAAAGTCTTGAGTTTAAAAAAGAAACAGCGTTCAGCGAATCAGCTTCAATCTCATCAATTTACAAAATCTCTATCTCGTCAATTTATCGAGAATTATACTTGACGTGAATCATTCACTTTATTCAATAATGATCATCACAAGTCTTTCAAGTTTTTGAACTTATCTGTATTCATTAATGAAGATGAATCAACATGAAATAGCTGAAGAATCAAGATGAATGACAAGCTTCAGACAAATGTTGATCACTTCAATAATGAGAATATCTGTATTATTTATGTGATATTTAGACTAGAAGATGATGCTGCTGAGCACATCTTCGCTTGATGTTGATATAATGCTTTGCATTTATACATTTTGATCTACGAGCTATTTGAGCATCTGAAAGAAATATATGATGAACTGAATAGAAATCAAAAGTGTCGTCACAAGTACAACGCTCTGAAACAAACAGACAAGTCTTTTAATGTCTTTTACTTCGACTTTATGAAGCTATTCAGCTATCTCAAATACAACGATTGCACTCTGATGAATGATCTTCAGAATAAAATCAATAATCGCTTGCAGAATGCTTTATCAGTCTGTTCAAAGAATTTTACTTCGCTCACTCGCTTAAAAATCTTTCTTCAAGATGTGAATAATAAACAACGAGTCAACTATCAGCTACGCAGTCAGCTTCGCACTGTCATCATTAAAGTCTTTGTTGTATCTGATAAATGTGCTGCTACTTCATTGTCAGTGATGACTTTGATAATTGAATATGTCAAGTCAACTATCTTTTTTACATCTGAGTCAGTCAGATCATTTATCGTTTGCTATATTTGCAAAATTTCAGATCATTTGTTCAAGAATTATTCTCAAAACAAGATCAATACTTTTGCATCTTGTGCATTCATTCTTCATTTACATGAAATCATCATTTTGAAGAATAAGAAGAATGAGAAAATTTCTTCTTTCAAAGATAACGAGACAAAAAACTAGAGACTTTCATCAAAGACGTGATGAAAGAAATGTTAATTTCTTCAATGATAAGTATGTCAGATGATTCTTTTGCTTCTGAATCTTTGACTATTGAATGTGTACTTTCTAGCAATGAAATTAGTTACTCATTGAAGTCATTGATTGACATCGAAGCTGCTGAATATTCGTTCATTGATGAAGTGATCACGCAGATTGTTTGTGATCAGTTGCAAATCAAGCTTCTGACTTTGATCAAAGCGAAGTCAATTCAAGAATTTGATGATCATTATGTTAAAAAACTTATTACTCATGTCATTTATTTAAATCTGACTGTTCAAGATCATATGATTGACACAGCTTCTATGTTGATCACTCAATTAAATCAACATCAAATGATTCTTGAAAAAACATGAATGAACAAAATCAATCTAGTAATTGATATGTAAATCAATTCTCTTCGATTTTCGAATTTTACTCTCAATTTGAAATTAATTGTTCTACTCACAAGCAACAAGATAATCATGAAGCAGAAGAGTTTGACTTCTACTCATATACTGAAGAGATCTTTCACTTCATCTCAACTCAGTCTGAAATCACTCTCTTTCAGTCAATTCAATGAGAAGTCAGTTAAACTAATTAAACAGTTAAAATCGTGTGACGTGACTTTAACTAACGTTAAAAATTCTAAATCAACGTTCAGTCTGAATTCATTCTCTTTCAGTTCAATGAACATAGCAATGATAGAAACAGCGACATATAAAATGTTAGTCAAATGATCAAACTTCAAGATCTTTGCTGTTATTGTCTTGAAAATTGATTGACTCATAATTACAGCTGAGAATAAGCTTGAAGAAGTGAATCTACATGAGCTTTCATACGTTAAGATTCTCAAGCAAGTCAAGATCAAGCTCTTCTCTGAATATCACGACTATCTAGATGTGTTCAATTGAACAATGATCAATCAGCTATCATCTCATCATTTCTATGATCACAAGATTGAGTTGATCGACAAGAGAATACTTTCTTGAAGCAGACTGTATCAGATGTTTAATCACGATGATAAAAAAGTATTTGATCAAACATCTGAACAAAAAGTTCATTTTCTCTAGCTTCGCTTCATACGTCTCGCTCATCTTGTTCATTGAAAAGAAAGATGATAGTCTGCGTTTCTGCGTTGATTATAGAAAGCTCAATGCTTTGATCAAACAAAATCGCTATTCTTTGTCATTGATTGATGAGATTCTCGCTTGAATATAAGAAAGCAAATATCTGACTTAATTAAACATCTGTCATGATAAATTGACATATAGAGATTAGATCAGAGACTGAGTTGAAGATCAGATTCAAGTTAGCTCTGAAACTTCATGACTCTGTCAAGACATTGTTTAAACTACGTCATATCTTTAACTTAATATGTCATGAGTTATGTCGTGCTCGACTTGACAATGCTTGACAAACTCTCTATAGTCAGTCAATTCTCTCAAGTTATTGAGAGCTTCTTAATAATTAGCTCTATCAGAAATATACTCATTCTGTGTCTGCTTAGAATATCACATTGTCATATCACATTGTCATATCACATTGTCATATCACTCTTATAAATCTCGTTTATTCATCTAGTAGACTCAATCATCACAATTTTAATTATTTCAAACTCTTCTTAAAGATGATGATTTGATATTCAAGCATGATAACAGCAACGCGATCGCAACAAAGTTGCAACAACGATGTCTTGATCTTGCAAGACACTATATCAGAAAACAAACGTTGCATAATGAAATCAGAAAGTGAAGAAGCAGAAGATGAACTCTCTCTTGATATTGATGAACAGCTGACTTGCATAATGCTTCAACGCAATGAACTGCGAAAGAAACAGAAGCTAGCAGCTATTCAATCAGAGATTGAGACTCTGCAAGTCATTGAAACGACGAAGAGAAATCATTCAACTTTCATTCAAGCTTTCACTTGAACTCTCATGAAGAACTTGAACAATCTATGCATTGTTTTAATAGTGTCGATGACAACGAAATGAACTCATCACGAAATCGTCTCACAGAAGCGAAGACTCTCAATGCTCTTGAAGAAGTATCATGACAAAATCATAAGAAAGCATAGAAAGTGAATTCGCGACATCAAAATCTCGTTTTGAAATACTTCTTGACATTTTGAAAGTGATGAGAAAAAGATTTTGTACTTCATAATTTATCTCAAGAGTGAATCAAAGAAGCTTTGATTTAATCATGAAGAGACTATGTCTGCAGCTCAGCAGACGTGATTCAATTTTATCGACTTTCTTCTTAATCTAATCGAGAATTCAATGAATCGAGACATAGACGTGACTCAGCAGTACGCGAACACATTGCAACGTTCAGATCAGATGATACGAACGTTTGCAGTTCATCTGAGCACTCTGAAACATCAACTTTCGTTGTATAATGATGAGCATAAGCGAGCTTATCTATTCATCAAGTTGAGATCTGAGCTGCGTGTGATCATTACTAATGTGCAGTCAATTTCTATCACACGAAATGCGTTAATTGATCTTGTTGCTTGATTGAAAACAAATCTGCAAAAAGAACATGTCTTGTTGTCAAAATGATCTCAAGACGAGAACTTGCATGATCAAGATAGAATCAATAAAAAGACTCATTCAAAGTGAAAGAAATTTCATTGATCAACTAGACTTGACTCTTCATTAAAGACAAGCTTGCACACTTTGTCACATTATAGCAAGAATTTGTTCAATATAACATGCTATACATGCAATTGAAAGAGTCATTACTTTACTGATTGTAGAAACGAGAAGATCAAGAACAAGTCAAAAGAATCTGATGTAAATCAAGTATTCATTGATTCAATGTTGCATATGAGTCGTTTCAAGATTTTGAAAAAAGGCAAGCTCTCGATGAACACTTCAAATCATCGAGGAAAAAATAAAAAGTTCTCTTTGTAAAGACTCTTATATACAAAGAGCATGTAATTCAGAAAGATCAGAAGACAGAAACGAAGATTCACATGAATATTGACGTTAAGATAAACGTGATTAGTCAACGTTTCATCATCGAGCAGAATATGTCATTGCTGAACGTCGATCTCTCAAGATTTATCTGAATGAATGATCAGAGTGTCTATTGTTATGACGTCTATAAGATGTGTTATCGACTGAGAGACAGCTGAGACATAGAGAAAAAAGATATAAGTATCTTCTATGCTATTGACAAGAAAGAATCTCTTCTAGTCTTGAGTATGTTGAGTATGCAATTCAAGCGTATTCGAATAGACATGATCGCAAGAACGTGATGTTTCAATGTGAATAAGCACGTCTTTGAGTTGTTCTTTGCATAAACATTTGCGAAAGCTCTATAAAATGAGTCTACTGTGTATGCTCTTGTCATGATCAACGTTGTTGAAGAGTCGATTGTTGAACATCAAGTGAAAGCAATGAATAACGTGACGAGTCGTATCACAAACGCGCTTGAAGCGCAGACTCTACTCATCAAATTGAAAAAGTATGAAGATGTATTCTCGACAGAGAGTGCAGGCAAACTGTCTTTGCATGAAGATCACGATCATGCAATCGAAATCACTGCAAAGTCATTGTATGAATCATTGTATAATCTGTCAAACACAGAGTTAGCGACTCTGAGACAGTATCTAAATGATGTTTTAGCGAAAGAATGAATTAAGCACTTCATCAGCTCGACTGACACATCTATTCTATTCATTTTCAAAAAGAATGATAGTCTTCATTTATGCATGAACTATCAAGATCTGAATAAAATCACTGTCAAAAATCGTCATTCGCTGTCTTTAATCAGTGAAACTCTAGACAGACTCAGTAGAGTCAAGCAGTTCACTAAGTTAAATTTGAAGAACATTTATCATTGTCTCAGAATTCAACATGAAGATGAGTGAAAGACAATGTTTCATACTCGTTATGATCATTTTGAATATATGATCATGTCGTTTGATTTAATCAATGCATCTGTCATTTTTCAGACTTATATTAATAAGATCTTGACAAAGCTTTTAGACGAATTTTATGTTGTTTATTTGAATGACATTCTAATCTTCTTTGTAGAGAAAACTGATCACATAGATCACGTAAAGCAGATTCTGAAGAGACTAAGAAAGTTCAAGCTATATGCTAGCTTGAAGAAATGTGAATTCTTCATCACGAAAGTGAACTTTCTAGAATTTGTCATATTCACAGAGAGCATTTCGATGAATTCAAGTAGAGTAGACATCATCAAAACGTGACTCAGATCGAAGATGTATCAAGAAATACAAGTTTTTCTGAGATTTATCAATTTCTATCAACGTTTTATACATCACTACTCTCAGATAGCAGAGTCTTTAACAGAACTGCTGAGAGATAGTGTAAAAGATGTAAAAATGAACTCATTCATATAATTGAGCGAAGCGAAACAAGCTTTTAATCAGCTTTGCGACGTCTTTATGAGAGCGTCTATACTAAGGCACTTTGACTCAGAGCGACATATACACATCGAGATCGACGTGTTTAATTATGCAGTCGCAAGTATTTTGTCTCAGTCAGATGACGAAGATCAGTGACATTCAATTGCATTCTGATTCAGAATGATGATAGACGTTGAAAGAAACTATGAGACATATGATCAGAAGCTTCTAGTCATAGTATCGATGTTTAAACACTGATGACATTATGTGAAAGACAATTATCATACTGTTGAAGTTCTGACTGATTATAATAATCTGAAGAATTTTATGAACGTTCAAAAGCTAAACGAAAGACAAGTCAGATGAGTCATGAGATTGTCGATCTGCAACTTTGAAATAGCACATAGATCAGAAAAGACAAACTCAGTCAATGCGTTGTTGAGATGATCTGACTATAAGAATGAGAACATTTCTGCAAATTGTTTGCTGCTCACTCTGCAGCGAAAGCTGACTAGAATAAAAAGCTTAAATAGCTCTATATTCGTAGCGATCAGAGAACTATACTGTATACAAGTGATTAATGATGTCGAGAAGATGTTCATTCACAGTATAAGTATGAACAGCTATTCAGCAGAACATGTCAAGAGCAGACTGCAAGATGAAATTCACTGATGAACATAAGTGATTAACGATGTTGAGAAGACGTTCGTTCACAGTGTCAGTGAAAACATGAGTACATGTTCAGCAATGCATGTCAGAAGTATGCTGCTGAGAGTCATGACTTTAACAGTGCAAGAAATACATTTAGATGAAGTACATTTCTCAAGAGATAAAATATCTCAACTTGAATTAACAACTTTGAAAAGCACAAACGTTAAAACGTTGACTCATAGAGATCGCAATGTAGCTGAGAAACAGCTTAATTCTGTTGCTGAAACTGTTGATTGCAAACAACTCATTTCATATGCAATTGTCAGAGTATTGACAATTCATGAAACGACATACGACTTCAGTAGTAAATTTGTAGTCGAGCTCATCAAGATCTTACAGCAAGAAGATAAATTTGCTGTGAGATTAAAAGCAGACGAAACGACGAGTATATGAAAGAGTGATGTCAAAGCTTGAACATTGAATAGTCAAAAAATGATAAAGTACAACAAATCATTGTATGTTTCAGAAGATCTTTCTGTCAGAGAAGAGCTGTTGAAACATCATCATAATGACTCATTAGCAAGACATTTTGATGCTGACAAGATCAGCGAGCTATTAGATTGCAAATATTACTGAAAAAGTATGATCAAGAATGTCAAAGAGTATATAGATACTTGTAACATTTGTCAGAGAGTGAAGATGAAACGTCATTTATCATATGATGAGTTGAGATCATTATTTCGATTCACAGATTCATGAAAAGAAATCACTATGAATTTCATAACAGATCTGTCGCCTAGTAAATGAAAAGAAGTCGTGTATGACTTGATTCTCATGATAGTCAATCACTACATGAAAATGATGCATTATCTGTTTACAAAGAAGACTCTGACTGTTGTAAAGTTAGCAGAGTTGTTCTTTGAGAAGATTGTTCTAAAATATGAGATATTGAATGATATAATTATTGATAGAGATAATCTATTTATCAGTGCGTTCTGATCAGAGATCTGCTATCATGTCAAGATGAAACGACGACTAAGCATCGCTTTTCATTCGCAAACAGACGATCAGACAGAATGACAAAATCAAACGCTGAAACATTATCTACGAGTATATTGTTCAGAAAAGCAAGACAACTGAGCTACGCTTTTACTTGTAGTCGAGTTCATGTATCATCAGATAAAGCACTCTTCGTTGAGCTGTAGTCTCTTTAAAATCATGTATGACTACAAGTTAATCTTTAACATACACATCAAGAACGATGCTATGAAAGAAGAAGTGTCAGCAGCAAAAGAACGCGTTGAAATGCTGCAAGATGTGCAAAACACGTTGATGAAATGATGATAAAACGCGATTGATGCTCAGACAAAGTACTATAATCAAAAACATAAGTCTAAGTTCTTTAATGTTGATGATTTAGTCATGCTATCAGCAAAAAATCTGAAGCAGAAGAAGTTGAGCAAGAAGTTATCAAATAAAATGATAGAATTCTTTCGTATACAGAAACTCATAGACAAGCAGATGTATCATCTTGATCTTTCAGTCATTTATAGAGTTCATTCTGTCTTTCATGTATTTCTCTTAGAGTCATATAATCGTAGGCTAAATGATGATTCTATACTCGATTATTTTATACTCAAGCTTATTGATGATGAGCAAGAATGAAAGATAGAAAAGATTCTACAGAAGTGAAAAAGAAAGAAAATCTTATATTATAAGATACAATGAAAAGAATATTTCATTGAATATAATCAATGAATATTGAGCGAAGATATGAAAGATGTCTCAAAGCTTATAGAAGCTTTCGAAATGAGGCTGAAACATGAGCGAAAAGCATAATCACTCACTTTTAAGCATAAACTCATTATTAGAAAAGAAGAATCACTGTATTATGATAGTTTCGTTCTCTAATAAAACAATCACATATGTAAATCAACAGACAGAAGAAAAAGACGCAAAGACGCTCAAACGCGCTCGACAAGAAAGCGCAATCATCACGACACAACAAACATCATGCAATCATCACTTCATCAAACATCTCTCATACAAAACAAGATTGCAGACTTCTTCTTCTTCTTCATTGTCAGATTTACATTGAGACGTGAAGACAGAGAATCGAAAGATGACAGATTGTGCTAAAAATATATCAGAATAATTAGAAATGCTGACAAAATGATATATAATCAAGATTAAATGTATCGCAAAGCGCTTTACATTCAGAATTTCTCTGACAATGTCATTGATAATCATCATCTCTTTGAGAATGAGCTTTTAAATCTCTAGAGATTTGAATTTGTGAATCTTCTTGAGACGATTCTTCACACGCATCGCTGTTGTCAATTTCTTGTAGAGAATTTTCTGATGAGCAGTGAATGTTGTCAAAGCAACGATCTCTTCTTCATTTTCAATTGCACTATCATGAATTTTCTGCAGACGAAAGAATTCATTGATAATCAAAATGCAAATGTCGAGAATCTAGACATTGAATCATGAGTGTTTAGCAGATGTATCATATAAGTATACTCACTGCAACACAGAAATCTTTATTACTTGCACAGCAAGCACACTTCTTGTACATTGTCTTTCTTTGAAAGACAACATCACACACCGATGCTTTATTCTTGATGTGTAGAACTCAAGCACACTTTATACAAATCACTTTATCTAGAACTTCAAGATCAGCAGCGCTTCTTTCGCTTATTTCAATCATTGACAGCTGAAAAGCATCAGTAACAACATCAAGAAGTTGAATAAGCGAATCTCATCATCATTCTTCAATTTCGCGAAGTCTGTGAGTTCAACAAGATCATCAACGAAGCATCAGCAATCATTTATTTTCTCATCGTTTTTCGAATTTTCTCTTCAATAGCAAAGATGTACTCAAAAGTTTGAATAGTAGAAGTGATGAGCTTTCGATCAGAATTTGACGACGTCTGCATCATCATAAGCGATTCAGCATCAGTAGCATGATGATCATCACATTTGATCAATGTCTTTTGAGCAGACTTACAATACTGTTAGTTGCAGTAATAGTCGTGAAACTTCAAGTGTAACATCACTTACTTTTGCAATGATCTTGATCTGAGCATCAGTCAACTTCATCATCTTATGACTCTCTTTAAGCGTCGCTGCGCGTTCACGACTCATGATTTAGATCTTTTACTTTTACGATACAGATATACTCAAAGTTTGTCAAAAGTAATCATACAATGATAAAAATACAATCATGATTGAAAAAAGATGAAGTTGAAGAAAATGAGAAGTTGAGAGAAACTAAAAAAGCGATAAACAAATAACAATTGTTATTCACTCTGATTTATGCTCTATCGTCTCAATCACATCATCTACTCAGAAGATAAACAATGTCTATGTGCTATTTACACATCATCATTGCTGTCATCTACATCAACTACACATCACATATACTATCTATAATGTCATCTATACGCATTATAATTGAAGACGAATCATCATTCAATCAAAAGTTTCTCTTTTTCTTGTTTTCTCACAGAGATTTGAAGATTTTTATCAAGAGCTTCTAGAATGAATCAATGAGTGCACATCATCATTTATCAGAGTAAACGATGACATTAAATTATTGAGATCAAGAATAAACTCTCTTAAAAGAGAAAACAATTGTCATGATGAATTGACACATAGAGATTAGATCAGAGACTGAGTCGAAGATCAGATCTGAGTTAGCTTTGAAACTTCAAAACTCTGTCAAGACATCGTTTAGACTACGTCATATCTTTGACTTAATATGTCATGAATTATGTCATGCTTAACTTGACAATGCTTGACAAACTCTCTATAGTTGATTGATCTTCTCAAGTTATCGAGAACTTCTTAATAATTAGCTCTATCAAAAATATATTTATTCTGTGTCTGCTTAAAATATCACATTGTCATATCATTCTTATAGATCTCGTCTATTCATCTAGTAGACTCGATCATCACAACATCATTGTCATGTTCAATAAACTGCAAATGCACTCAGATAGCAAAGATTTGACTATCTTCATTATCTTCTTCAACTCATACAAATATCATGTAATGCTCTTCAAATTAATCAACAAATTGACGTTTTATCAACATTATATGAACGACGTGTTGTTTGAATATTTACATCAGTTTTGTCAGATTTATCTAAATGATATTATCATTTACAGCAAGATCTTGAAGAAACACAAGTGACATGTACGATTAATCTTGAATAAACTATGAGAAGCTGATCTACAGATAAACATTGATAAATGCAAGTTTCATGTTCAGAAAATCATCTTTTTAGAACTTTTAATGTTAATCAAGAAACTTAAGATGAATTTACGAAAGATGCAAGCAGTCGTTGATTGATCTACTTTCAATAATCTCACTCAAATTCAGTTATTCATTGACTTCTGCAACTTTTATTGATGCTTTATTTCGAACTTTTCGAAGATTGTTCATTCAATGATTCAACTCACTTAAAAGAAGATCATATTTGAATGAAATGAAGTCTGTCAGATCATCTTCAATCATATGAAGAGACATATGATCGAGACTTTTATACTACGTCACTTTAATCAAACTTGTGAAACTATTCTTGAAATTGACTCATTCAACTACATCAATGATGAAGTTCTCTCTCAATATAATGATGAAGAAGTACTACATTCAATTGTCTTTTATAGCAAGAACTTGTCTTCTGCTGAATGCAACTATGAGATATATGATAAAGAACTTCTGATCATCATTCAAGCATTTGAACATTGATGATTCAAACTGAAACTAACTGACATTTCTATCAAGATGTTCATCAATCATCAAGCACTCATTTCATTGATGAAAAATAAAGAGCTGAGCAGACATCAGATGCACTGAGTTCAGAAGCTCGTTGATTTCAACTTCAAGATAATGTATTGATCTGACAAATAAAACATCAAGATCAATGCATTAACTCGTTAAGCTGACGTCATGCTCAGAGATTCAAAAGATGAGTGCATTTGCTATCAATGAATCACTATTCTGACTTTGAATTGAATGAAAATTGCTGATTTAAAGAAGAACATCAGTGAATCAATCTATAAATAGATTCTTGAGATTAATGAAATCAATGAAAATTATACGCTACTTCGCGAAGCAATATTAAAAGATGAAACTCAATACAAAGATACTAAATTAAGAGATTATTGAGTTTAGAATGAAATACTATATTGAGATGATCTTCTATAAGTTTTCTTTGATGAGCATCTTCAAATAAAGTTAATTCAAGAAGTTCATGATCAATCTTCTATTGATCATTTCGAAATTCTCAGAATGATGAAGATCATAAGAAGATACTACTATTGATCTTCAATGTGAAAGACAATAGATTAATATATTTGAAACTGCTATATTTATCAGCGATCAAAGACTTCTTAAAATAAATTCAATGAACTACTACATTTTCTACTCATACTTGAACAGTAATGAAAAAACATAGTTATGAATTTCATCATCAACTTATTTCTTTCAAAAGACAAAAACATCATACTAATAATGATATGTAAACTGACAAAGAAACAACATTATATTTCTTGCTTCACTGATGACGAGAAAATTACGACAGAAAAAACAGCTAAGCTAATGCTTCAGTGAATATATCAAATACATGATTTACTCAATTTCATTGTTTCAAATCAAGATCTTCAATTTATCTTCATTTTATGAAAGTCGCTTTGCAAAAGACTAAACATTAATCTTCAACTCTTCATAGTTTATCACTTTCAGATCAATGATCAAAGTGAATGAGTCAATCAGAATGTTGAAAGATATCTTTGATTCTTCTGTTTGTACATGCAGAATGACTAAGTTAAGTTACTATTCATGATTGAGTTTGTTAACAATAATGCTCTGTTCTCAGTCATCTTCTTGATTTCTTTCTTTTTAAACAAAGACTTTTATTCTTGTATGAGCTTTGAACTTGATGTCATTAAATATGAAAGTTCTTGTGAATGCTTGCAGATGACTAAAGTTGAGAATATATCTGAACATATAAACAAAACACTGAAGTTTGCTTGCAAGTCGCTAGTCAAAACACAAGAATAAATGATGAAACAAGTCAATAAGCATAGAAAAGAAGTTGATTATGACATTGAATCAAAGATGTTTCTGAATGAAAGAAACATTGTTACAGTGAGATCTTTCAAGAAGCTAAATGATAAAATGCTCAATTTTTTCATCAATTTAAATCTTGTTGACTCTTCATATAAACTGAAATTATCAGAGTCTATACATGTTCATGATGTATTTCATTCTGATCTGCTTCGTTCTGTTGTCAACGACTTCTTGTCTGATCAAAAGAATAAATTCTCAGATTCAATAGTGATAAACGATGAAAATGAGTGAAAAATCAATGATATATTGAATTTTCGTTAATATCAAAGACGACTTCAGTATAAAGTCAAATGAAATGACTATGATAATAATCTCAATTGATACAACGCTGATGATGATGAATTTATGAATACTTAGAAAATCATTGATGATTTTCATATTTAATACTCGAACAAATTGCACTAATTGACAATTTAATCAATCACGATTTAACAGATCTGAGTCTGTGAAATCATGATTGAGCAATCAATCGAGTTGAGCAGAAAATACATTCATGCAAACATGAATTGTTGAAGAGAAGAAGTAATGTCATGATTCTAGTCTTGTCAGATTCAATCTTCTAGTCTTGTCAGATTTATTCTTACTTTATCATCTTAACTAGTTTCTATTGAGTCTAGCGTCGACTGAGAAATACACATATGTAATCAGCTTCTTTTCTGTAGCTATCTTTCTTTCTTAGCATTTATTTATTAGTTAAATGACATCTTTATGACTTGCTTTAGACTGACTTCTAACAAGATTTATTTGTTGATTGATTTAATTAATTCTTTAGCAAACAATAAAGATTCTTTATCATTGAATTTATCAATCAATTTAATTCTTGAGCAATTCACGAAGATTCTTTATCATGATTCTCATAATTGAGTAAACTTTGTATACTTAATGAGTGATAAGTAGTTTAGCAATTTAAACAATCTTGTCATTGATTTTATTTAACTCTCTAGTGTTGTTCTATCTTTTAATTGTCATTGATCATCAGATAAATAAATTTCTTTAAACTTATTCTGTCTGAATGAGTATGTTGAATAAATAATGAGATCAGTATTGTGTGATTAGCAAATTCTTAATATAATGTCAGAATCATATTTAAATGATACAATTAATGAAGATCAGAATTGATAATGCTTGATCTTTAGAAATAGCTATAACTGAATATTAAGAATACAGAAGAAGATTGATACAAAAGCTTTTATTTATGTAATGTTCAGAAACTGTGTTAGACTTAAAAGAAATATGTTTGTAACATGAGAAGAATGTGATGTAAATAAACAAGATGTTGTTAAAAGAAAAGAATGTTGAGAAAGAAAAAGAGATTGAGTCATATTTGAATTAAATCTGAGTCAGATTTAAATCAGATCTTGACTAAATTATTCACTAGCTTTAATTATTATACAAAAAACTCATTAATGTTTACTGCAAATTGATTAAAGCTTTAATCTTGTTTAGTCTTGATATGCTCATAACAATAAAATGAAAATATATAAAAAAAAAGAGAAATTTCAAGTTTCTTATTGCAACATTTAACATGTTTAATGATAGTAACATCAGTAAGTAAGATCATGATGTTAAGTATTTAAAGTTATTGACTAATTCTGACATTTCATTTATTGCAATCAATGTAAACATAATTAATTCTAAGAATGTTGATGTTTTAAATATCATTAAGTTCATAAAATTGATTGAAGAAGATGATAAAAATGATGTATCACTTTCATTTATCTTCACTGCAATTGCATTATTTTTGTTTATTATAAATCAGATAAATAAGTTAATTATTGAGATCATGAAGATGATTGAATGCATAAGAAAGAAGAATGAAGAGAATAAGATTACTACTATAGATTCTGCAAAGATGAATGATGTAAATTTATTGCAACTACTATTTATTTACTGTGTTTAAGTCTTTTATTGCAATTAATCTAATAAGACATATTAGAAGTTGATCTAGAGTAAGTCATAAAGATGTCATTTAACTAATAAATAAATGCTAAGAAAGAAAAGTATCTATAGAAAAGAACTCAATTCTTATATGTGTGTTTCTCAGTTCTGTGCTAAGCTCGATTGAGTTGACGTTTTACACATATGATGCAGAAACTCAATGACATCATCTTTAAATCAGATTCTCACTAGACCTGATTAGAATGAAATCAGGCGAAGACTAGTTGAAGAATAGACGAAGACTAAAATCGTAACATTATCTTTCTCTCTTGACTATTCATGTTCGCATGAATGTTATTTCTTAGTGCGCTTTTCTTGAATATTTGATATGAAAGTCATCAATTATCTCTTGAGCGTTCATAAATTTGTCATCGTCAACGTTATATCAGTTGAGATCGTTGTCATAGCTCTTTCATTTGACTCGATATTGAAGTTATCTTCAATATCATCGAGAGTTCAATATATCATCAATCTCTCATTCATCTTCGTCATTTATCATTATTGATCTCGAAGATTCATTCTTTTGATCAGACAGAGAGTCATTGATGACAGAACGAAGAAGCTCTGAATGAAATACATCATGTATATACATAGTTTCTGATAGTTTCAGCTTATAGAATGAGTCAACAGAGTCAGTGATCTGAAATGAGTTGAGCATCTTGTTATTCAATTTTTTAAAAGATCTCGCTGTAACGATGTTTCTGTTGAGATCATGTCTAGAATCTAATCACACTGCAGCGAGATAGTGCGTAGCTGAATAGAATGTTTGATCAATAGAGATAGCTTTAACTAGAAAACTAAGAATACAGAAGAAAGAAGACACTTTCGAGCTGTATCTATAGTAGAGCGAACAAAGAGACAAAGTAGTTGATTTGCTAAAGCTCAAATAAATGAAATGTTTCAGCATGTTTTGATTTGAAACATTATTGTTTCTTGTTCACATATCGAAATTTCTAGAGTTTATTGACTAGACTCTATTCAATGTTAACACGCTTCGTAACATTATTTTCTTCTTTTTAAAAGTCATGTCTCTATGACTTGTAGTGTAGCTCATAGCGACAGCGACTAGAAAGCTCTGATGTCAGTCTTTCTATCAATCTTCTCATTGATCTTTCAGATCATCGAAATGCCTATTGTAGTTGACTCACTATGTAGAGATTGACTTGCTTATTGAAGAGATTGATTCTGATCGTGTCATTGAAGCAGACTCACTAGTCAACTTGCTCATCAAAAAGATTGATTCTCATCGACTTGTCTTTGTAGCAGACTCACTAGTCAACTTGCTCATCGAAGAGATCGATTCTGATCGTGTCATTGAAGCAGACTCACTAGTTGACACAGAAACACAAGGTAGATCGATTCACTGATAGATAAAGCGATGTGAGTAGATAAATCATTGCATTGACAGCATTTTTGTAACAGACTCATTAAATTGATCTGAATTTAAATTGAGTTGAATCAAATTTGATGACATAGATTATTTTGACTCGACTGATTCATGAGCTTTTTGAGAAGAGAAAAGAGTTTGTGATTCTCTAGCAATCAACGATCATATATTCTCGTTGATTTTATTGATCGAGTGAATTGATGCTACTGAATGAGCGATAGATTCTTTAGCAATTCAACAGTCTTGTCGTTGATTCTATTGATTCTCTGATGTTGTTCTGTCTTTCGATATCGTTGATTATCAGGTAAACAAATTTCTTTATACTCATTTCGTTGTTCATCAAGTAGCTTGAATGAGTAATGAAATTGATATCATGTGGTAAACGAATTCTTAATTTAATGTTGAGATCATGCCTAGAATCTAATCACACTGCAGCGAGATAGTGCGTAGCTGAATAAAATGTTTGATCAATAGAGATAGCTTTAACTAGAAAACTAAGAATACAGAAGAAAGAAGACACTTTCGAGCTGTATCTATAGTAGAGCGAACAAAGAGACGAAGTAGTCAATTTGCTAAAGCTCAAATAAATGAAATGTTTCAGCATGTTTTGATTCAAAACATTGTTGTTTCTTGTTCACATATTGAAATCTTTAGAGTCTATTGACTAGATTCTATTCAATGTCGACATGCTTCGTAACAGTTTCATTCATTGAGAAACATCTTTGATTCAATTTCATAATTGATCTTCTTTCTATGCTTGTTAGTCTGATTTATCATTTGCTCTCATGTTTTGATCAGAGCTTCGCGAGCGAAGATCAGTGTCTTATTCATGTGATTGAATATATCTTCGACTCGAGCGATCTGCAGACGTTCGCGAGTGCTTTCATACTCGATGATGTCAGAGTCAAAGCTCATACAAGGGTGAAAGCTCTTGTTCATGAAGAAGAGAATCAATGAGATGATTGAAGACAAGACGTTATTGTCAACAAACTTGATCATGAGTAATCACTTGAATTAGTCATTCTGCATGTATGAACAGAAGAAACGAAGATATCGCTTGACATTCTGATTGACTCATTTGCTTTGATCGTCGATCTGAGAGTGATAGATGATGAACAATCAAAGAGAAATGCTCAGTCGTTTGCAAAGAAACTTTCAAAGAATGAAGATGAACTGAGAATCTCGATTGAATACAATGAAGCTTGATAAATCATGAGTTTGATATATTCATTGAAGCAACATTTCAGCTGTCTTTTCGACTGTGATATCTTCATCATCAATGATGCAAGAAATATAATGCCTTTCTTTTAACAATCTGCAGATGATAGTCAAAATAGCGTTGTAGTCGTACGAATCAAATAAATCAATAATGAAGTTCATGACTATGTTCTGTCATCGCTGTTCGAATATCAATAAAGATTAAAGCAAGTCATTTGATTTATCTTTAGATGTCTTTGATTGTTGATAAACATAGCAGTTTTGAATATATCGATCTACTGTTTTTCGCATGAATGATCAATAGTAGTTTCGTTTGATGATTTTCATCATTCTAAGAATATTGAGATGATCTATTGAGGGTTGATCATGCATCTCACGAATCAGATTCATTTGCAGAAGTTCATTGAACGAGACTTATAACTGACTGTCTTTGTATAAGATTTTATTCTGAATTCAACAATTCTTCAGCTTGATGTCTTCACATTGTGCTTCGTCTCTGATCTTTGCTTCACGAAGTAAAGTACAATTCTCGTTGATTTCATTTACGTCAAGAACTTGTTTATAAATTAACTTGTTGACATTCTTCTTTAAATCAGCAATCTTCATTTGATTTGACATCAGAATAGTGATTCATTGATAGCAAACGCGTTCATTATTGAAATCTTTGAGCACGAAGTCAGCTTAATGAGTTAATGCATCAATCTTAATGTTCTGTTTATCAGATCAATACATTATCTTGAAGTTGAAGTCAGCTAGCTTCTGAACTCAACGCATTTGATGTCTGCTCAGCTCTTTGTCTTTCATCAATGAGATGAGTGCTTGATGATTGATGAACATCTTGATAGAAATGTCAATCAGCTTTAGTTCAAGTCATCAATGTTCAAAAGCTTGAATTATGATCAGCAGTTTCTTATCATATATCTCGTAGTTGCACTCAGCAAAAGACATGTTCTTGCTATAGAAAGCAATCGAATGTAGTACTTTCTCATCATCATATTGAGAGAAAACTTTGTCGTTTACGTAGTTGAATGAGTTAGTTTTCAGAATAGTCTCAGAAGTCTGATCAAAGTGACGAAGTATAGAAGTCTCAGTCATACATCTCTTCATGTGATCAAATGCAGTCTGACAAGTCTCATTTCATTCAAATATGATCTTCTTTTGAATGAGTTGAATCATTGAATGAACAATCTTCGAAAAGTTCTTGATAAAGCGTTGATAGAAGTTGCAGAAGTCAATGAATGACTGAATCTGAGTGAGATTATTGAGAATAGATCATTTCACTACTGCTTGTATCTTTCGTGAATTCATCTTCAATTCTTCAATGAATATCAATAGTTCTAGAAAGATGATCTCTTGAACATGAAACTTGCATTTGTTTATGTTCATCTGTAGATCAGCTTCTCGTAGTCTATTCAAGATCAATCATACATGTCGCTTGTGTTTCTTCAAGATCTTGCTGTAGATGATAATGT
>JAABUS010000752.1_pt1 | contig 79250 bp, 66 predicted proteins | sample 5560161 | NCBI WGS metagenome assembly JAABUS01 (sample SAMN10711885, study PRJNA513376) | rock metagenome | isolation source: Antarctica rocks | place: Antarctica: Victoria Land, Trio Nunatak nord | collected 2016-01-04
GGGTTGGTGGCTTAGTGGGGAGGGGGAGGGTGGGAGATGGGGTGTTGGTGAGGGGTGTTTTGTTGGGGGTTCGGTATAATTTTTGTGAGCTCGGGCAAGACCGTGGGTAGAGGGATTTGGAAGGGGAAGTCATGGGGTGGGTATTGGTTGTGAGAGGGTGGGGGCACTGGAAGTTGATACTGCAAAAATCCGGAAGGACTCTTCGATACTCCGGAACGCTTGGATGTTTTGAGAGACCACGCTTGGATAGATACCCCGCTGTCTATTGCAATACAGTATACCCGCCACCGTCAGCAGACTCATGAAGTAGTGGCCCAGCATGCATGATTCGTAAGAGAGCATAGGCATGAAGATCCCTGCCACGTGAAAGACAGACCCGCCGCATGCCTATCTGTCGTAGCTCAGTAAGATACAGTGTCTCCTGCCGCGGAAAGTCGAGCGTCTCGCCAAATGACAATTGAGAAAGGGAGAGTACGAAACCTAACCGCTCGTATAACGAGCAACAATGGATGCAGAGGCTTCTTTAGGCAGCGCATGGCTGGTAGGGTTTGGGCGACCAGTGGGTGCTTCTGTAGCCTTTTTCAAGCTAATCTCGAGGCTCGGGAAGCTACTATCCGTATGCTAGGATTTTGGGCCGTCGAGTGGTCTCGGCGAGCGGGCCTGTAGTGTTTTGTATGGGAGCTGCAGGCGTAGAGGGATTGGGTCTTCGAATGGGTGTCCGATTTGCGGGCGGTGTGTGTAAGATATCAGCCGTTGTGGTCAAGGCACGTTCTAGGCTTATCTGGCTTTAACGCTAATGGCAGCTGGTCGGCCTCAGGCGGCTCGGTATCTGTGTATATCTTAGATGACTAGGGCTAAAACAGCGTTTCGGTGCATTAGTATTGATGTTCCCCTCGTATTGCTGGTGGAGGAAGCCCAGTATATTTTTTTCAGACAGACTCAGATTACTTAGACGTAAACGAGTTTTGCCTTGTCCATTCGGAAGTAGCATACTTCTTTTGAACGAGATGTTGTAGGAGGTACCGCTCCTAGCATCTGGTTAAAGCTGGGCTGATCAAGTGGTGGTTAGCTGTTCACCAGATATCGATGTCTAAGCAGTTTTGAAGAAGCCAAGGTTCCCAGATATCTTTTCGAAGTCATCTTTTCCTTCGAACGTAATCCTATCTGTATATGCATACTTGGTGTACCGATACAATACAACCTTTCCCAGAACCAAGCCCAGAGAACGCGTCCCTCATCTGCAAAAACATCGTATCGCACTTCCAGAATGATCGCGATGCGGGGACGTTAAAGGAACGTAGGGCATGCATGCACTCAGAAAGATGGCTTGAACCTGCTGCGGTTTGACGAAAGAGCGGAACAAGTCTCGAAGTTGCGATAGATCTGATAGGTAACGCTATTGTTGTCAAGGATCTGTGAGCAAAAAAGGCAAAATGTTAAACAGACGCAAATGAACGTATGACAAACAGACCTTTACTCTTCACTCTACAGTCGAGGGCCTGGAAGATGAACGCCCAAACCTTGTATGGCTTCTGGTTGCCGGTCAAACAAGTAAGTAGGGAATACCGCAGTGCCTTACAGGTAGCGAAAAATGGTTTGGTAAATTTTGTTCTCCACCTTCTCCTTACTATCGAGCTCTCAGCGCCAGCGTCAGCGCCGTTGCAAACAGCATGTACAGAAGCAAGGCTACCGATCCCACAGTGATATCCTCAAATCGATAGTCTACTACCCGCTGCCACTCCTGTTCTCCTCATTCCTGAGACGTTTCCGCTCGACGTTGGCCGCAATTATCGCGGCTGTTTGCGTAAAGCAGTCGTTAAACTGGCCTGCCTCATTATGGATCGGCTGTCCGTAGTCCGTACCAGAAGGATATATATGCGCTTTCAAGATAAGCTTCATCGGCGTCACCTCGTCTCGCTTCCACCAATCATGCTCCAAGATATGTGTTCGCATCGAGCGGTCGTCCTCGGTGAGCACGAAGAAGATAGGGTTTGCCGCGCATTTCTGACAGTACGCCAACAGATCGCACAGTTGATCGCAGAAGGAGAGGGTTCGGAGCACATTGGGCTTGTGGATATGGCTGGACATGCAGTACCATTTCGGCTTTGAGTGGTGATCGCATATTTTGAGGATAGAGGCGGTCCGCTTGGGGAGGGAGTCGAGTATCGTACTCCGGGTCAAAGGGAAATAGGTACAGTAGTCTTTGACAGCGGCTTTGAAGGGGTATCTGTTGGCGAGCTCGTGCTTTGGAATGTCTTCGCCGATTCCGTTCTTTCGCTTGAGGGCCTGCTCAATAGCGTCGACGACGATAGATACTTCAGGATCGAGCTTCCAAATTTTGACTCCGTCATTGACGTCTTGGCTGATCGTATCGTAAGGTAATACATCCATCGTGCGACGGCGAAAGATTGGGTGGAAAAACCTGCTGGGTTATGAAGACGAGGTGTGGTTCTGGTCCACAGGATAGTGTTGAAGGATCAAGGCGAATAGCTGATACGCAAAAAGTTCAAAAGGGAATATGACGATCTGCCAGCAGACGTAGAGAAATCGAGGCTTGGTTGTAACGAGGCGGGCTTGTATCGTGTGCAAGTTAGGTTCTCGAAAAGCAGGTATACCAGCCCATATATATACCCAAGAATGTCAGCAAGCGCACAGTCGAGACCTTGCTTCACGTACTCTTCTTCCCTTCTCTATATTCACGGGAACCCCATTTGAATGTTTGTGACACATTATTCCCGTGAGATTTGTGAACACCAGCGTGACAAACGCATCCATGTGAGTAGAAACTGCATTCCCAGTGTTGCGATAGGAGGCAGGGAACTGGGAGAAGCGGCGGATGGATAGATGTTGGTGCGTTCCAATCTTGGGAATATTCGCTTGAGTGAAGCCATCAAGAGGAACTTCAACCGCAACTGGTATGAACCCTGACGGTTAGCGCCTATTTCCACCAAGTTCCCTACATGTATCGAGTATTCTTACCTTCCTTGAAACACTTGCTCTTGCATCAGAATCACGAGTACTGGGTGCCTCCCCAAGTGCGAGGAATGGCTTTCCGTTTGCAACCAATGTACTAATAGGCGGGCTCGACAGTACCAAGGGAACCAAGGCCTATCTTCTCTACGTACCACACTTAGACCCCCCTTCAGTAACTTGCAGACTTACATGTAACTCACAGGCTTGGCCCCATAATGACACTCGACATCGTCCACTGCATCGCACTGTATAGGTGTTTGCGGTCACGCAACCCAGCACCAGCTTATATACAAGGCCACCTGCGTGGATAACATCAATGCCGAACCAAAAACATTCTTCCAGCTATCATTACACCTCTCATATTACGTCGACATTGAACAAACGTCTAGGGACCTAACACGCTACCATCCTCTTCCCAAATCGATCCCTCCTCATCTTACAACCGCCGCCGCCGCCTGTTGGCGTTGGCGACGCATTAGGGCAGCACTTGATCGAATTGTCGCCGGGACAATAGCCACTGATGTATGCTACACCGGCACACGCGGTACTCGTATCCTGGCAGATCCCCGTCTTCCATGGAGGAGCGCACGTTTTTGGCGGAGAGTCGGCACTAGGGCAGCACTGGATGGACGCGTTTCCGGGACAGTACCCCAAGATATAAGCCCCACCAGCGCACGAAATGCTTGTGCTTCGACATACACCAATTTTTCCTAGTGGTTTGCAGGTTGTCGAAGATGGCGCAGATGTGCTGGCGTTCGGGCAACACCTAATAGAAGTGTCGCCAAGACAGTAGCCCAAGATATAACTTCCACCAGCACATGATTTGCTTATGTCCTGGCAGATGCCCGTCTTGCCAGGTGGTTTGCATGTCGTTGGCGTATCGCCAGAACCCATATTCGACAGGGGACTCGCAGTCGAAGTTGTCCGGGAGGCACCTTCAAGGCCTGCAATCGGCAAAGGGATGCAGCTTGATCCAAGAGGCTGAGAAAAACCGAGGAGCTGTGGTGACCGCGAAGGCTTGGGGTTGCCGTCGCCGAGTTTCAGGTCAATCTCAAGATTGAGCGATTCGTCTGCTTTGTTTTCAAGCTTAACTCCCGTTTTTGATGCGCCTGCGTCTTGGCTGCACAGACCTTTAGAGTCTATAAGACATATCAAGGTCAATGACTTTCCTTGACATCTTCCCAGATTTACTCACCATAGTCAGCCGACAGCGCCGATGGAATCTCTGGCAATTTCATGATCACCGCAACATCAACGTTTCCAACGTCTGTCAGTTCTATACCTAAAGCAAGCTTGGCCTGTGAGAAAGCTGCTAATGTAATGGAGGCAGATAGTTTTGTGACTTCGAAGTTAGGAGTTAGCGAAGAGCCCTGCCAGCCAGTCGTAGAGCTATCCATAGGGCTGTTGACATCCGCAACGACCCTGGCTCCGTTGAGAAGGCTTGCTGTGAGTCCAAAGTCTGCGATGGCGATACGGCAAATGTTGCACTGATGCTGACCTCGTAAGAGACTGTGGCTCCTAGCTTGAAGATACCTGCAACGGTAATCCCGACACCTAGAATCGATGCTGAGAAGAGCTCTTTACTCGACTGTATACTAACTGGCTCTTTGCTAGCAATAGCGGTCGCCTCAAGCTCCAGTTTCGCCTTGAAGTCTTGGGGTGCAGCTTCTAAAGTGAGATCTTGCAATGCGAAACCTTTGACCCAGGACCCAGAATCAATGAGGTATCGCAAATGGATCGTAGTTATACAAACCACTAAATAGCCCTAAATGCCCCAACTTCCGATGATATAGCAATCGATGCAGTCGATGGAGAAGCGTCCTTCGCTATTGGAATATATGCTCGTCTTTTAACTAGACTGGCCCACATTTACTACAAAATTGACACTTTGGCTAAGATCGGCGTTGCCCTGCGCAGCCTCCAACGCATCTTTACCCACGTTTACAATGTCGCCCCAAAAGCTACGGGGCCGCAGCCTCTAGATCGTCTGGCGCCATGCTGCCTTGCCAAAGTCAAAATCGTACGAGCCGGCAACCTCAGACCATGCTGCGATCGTTGTTCTCATGCTTATCGTGAGATCCGCAGGATCTTCCTTGACGATTGATACTCTAATAATCTTTAGACAACATAGACCGGTATCAATCGATGTGACTTACTTGTATGGCTGCCTTTGGTCGTTGGGCCCACAACCGTCATGATTAGCTATCAAGAGGACTTGCTTGTCATCATCGTCTTTGATGTACTGCCACGTCTTCGACGCATACGTATATGCGTCCCCCGATTTGAAGGTCAGGGACATTGCACCATCGTCGCCTTTACAACCAACCGCTGAGGTAAGACCTTCGAACCGCTCCACTAAGATAATCGGGAGTCCGTCCGGCGCATAGACAGTCATGTTAGCAAGCAGCAGCTGGCCATCATCTAGATTTCGCCTGCGTCAGCGACAGAACATGCGCGAAGTCAAGAGGTCATGATACGTACCACTTGGTCTTCCATATATGAGTTACGATTGCGAGCTGGGATTAAGCTCCGAGAAGTCCTCTTCAGTTCTGCGTCGCAATTCTACCGCAGACTCGTAGTCGCGAAGATTGATCGAACGCAACACCGAAGACTCTTGAACTGTGGCAAAAATTCGGGAGCGAGAATGACCTTGGGAATGAATTGCTCCCGCGAGTAAAAGGACAGAAACCCAAGCGAGCATATTCGCAATATCCAAGCAGTGGACGAGGCTGTTCAAGCAGAGTGCGACGGTCCCAACGACACTGAATTTTTTTTCTACTTTCTTTTCGTTGCAGTAAGAGTTCCCTTGAACGCACCATCTAGGCAAAGCATCGAGCAGCAAGCAATTCACGATCAGCTCACGTCCTACACGCCATATATGAGGATTCTCAGCATCCTTAACTCCGTCAGCCGTTCACGGGTTGATGTGCAAGGCCAAGACTCTTGTATGGCGTGGTCCGTCATGGCGAGATTGCATCCTCTCTCCAAAGTACTTTAGGGAGACTCATTTTGGTGCGGTCTAGAGAAGGACGTTCATGGCTTGTCGCTGAAACAAGCTATTTCGTATAGTCGGCGGGCCCTGGCAGATCCCGCCCGGAGGTCCTCCGCTGATAGGGCGGAATGAATAGTTTTTGGGGGCGGACTCTTGGCGCTTGGCTGCCAAGAAGCCGCGCCGCACCCCAAACCCTGATCTGACGGCGTCGGGCCTGGACTAGCTAATATTAGGCAGCTTTCGCAACCTCCGATTCTAGTGATGGACGGCCGTCACTTACCACTTCGCTTACTAGCGGTAAATTACCGTCAGTAACGGTAAATGAACATCCTCATTTACGATCAGTAACGTACTAGCAAGAGGAGAGGACTATTAATAGTATTTTTGATGCTTAACAATAGTAAATAGTTATTATATTGAGAGGTTTATTGTTATCGACGAAGAATCTTAAGATAGCATAGTATTTAAAGAAGAAAACCAAAAAATTCTAGAGTTTTTGATGTATTTTTAGTAAAGATTTAATCGTTTCTTATGGAAATCTCGAAGATACATTATTATTTGCATGTTTATTAAACAAACTTTATAAAAAATATATTAAAGACATAAGAATAATAAAATATCTTTCTCTTTTTTGATATAAATATTATTGAAAATCAAGAAGAAGCAACTAGTATCTCAATAAATATATAGGCATACTCTATAGATAATTATTGAAGCAATTATAAATTATACAATATTTATTTCGTGCAACTTTGACAAGAATTTAAGAAAGAATATATGCAAATTTGTCTATAGCATTATTAAAAATTAAGTATATTTTCGAAAATCTTTTTAACACAAAATTCAAAAATAAATTTGAAATATATAATATAAACAACTTATAAATGCTTAAAATTTTAATCTTAAATTATTAAATTAGAATTTTAAAGTTATATCAATTAAGACTTTGCAAGCATTGCGAAAGATTTTATTATTATTAACAATTAAAAATCTTTATTAAAAGATCGACAAACTAGTATTTAATTTATAATAGTATTTTTGTTGTTGTTATATTTTTCGCGATTGTGTTTGTCTAAGACAACGATATTTATAAATTAAAGACAATATTTAATATTTATTTTTTCGTTATTTGTTATAATTAATCAATTTTGTTACTATCTATTTTTTCGACATTCTAGAACAAGATTATTTATAAACAAGAATTAAAATATATTTGCACAATTAACTAGCAATCGATTGCGAGTCTTGTTGTAAATAAAGTTTATTATTAAAAAGACTTGTTTAAAGAGTACAAAATTTGCTAGCGTTTAATATAATTGCTTTGCAAAAGTTGCTAAATAAGAATTAACAATAAAGAACATTTGTCAAAACAATAAAAAGTTGTTTATTTTGCTTCATATATAATTACTAGTTAGCTATAACTTTGTGCGTAATTTAAATTGATAGTATTGCTTGCAAATTGCACGAAAGATCTTCTTTATATATATATATCTTTTTAGACATTTAAGTAATACTATTTTTTTATTAATTGTTGCGACAATATACTAATTAGTTAAGTTAAGATAATAGATTGCAAAATGTATATTAATTATTTGCTTATTAAATTAATTGTTTTAGAGATAAATTAGATTGCTCTTTGTATTAGAACGAGATATAAATATTGTTTGTATTTTGTCTATATAAAAATAGTTTATACAAGCAATCAATTGTTGTAAATAATTTGCAATTTTCTTTTATTTAATAATTATATAGTTTAGATGTGCTTTATTAGACTCTAATATCTTTTGTTGCTTATATATAAGTTGCAATATCTTTTTAACGTTTTTAAGATTATTTTAGAAACAATAATTAAGCAATTAAATCTTAATAAACTTGCTAGCATTTAGATTTTTAGTATTGTTAATAATATAAATCTTTAAGACAATCTTGTTGCAAATAAGAGAGTTAATAAAATCGATTTACAAAATTATTGTATATTAGTATTGATTCTAATTTAAAACTAAATGTTTTGCAAAGTATTCTTATTTGCGTTCTTTAGCAAGTAATAATTAAAAGAGTAATAAAGTAATATTGTTTATATTTACGCATCTAATAATATTAAAGTATTGTTATTTGTTTGTTGTTTCAATAAAAGTAATTAATTATTGCAAAGATAGTCTTAAAGATCTTTGCAAATTATAAAAACTTTGCAATATTACATATTAATAATTAAAGATTATAACTATTACAAAATATTTAGAAGATATATTTGAAATTGTTCGATAAGTTTAGTATAATATAAACAACTTATATCTTGTTTTTTGTATTAATTATATAAGAGTGTTACGCTAGTACTTTCTTCGAAGATATTAGAATAGATTATGCTATCGAAGAGATTTGTAGACGTCTTCAAACAATGTAAGCAATCACTTAATAACCAAATTTGCAACTATAGGCAATTTCTATGTTTAATAAATTTTAAAATAGATTCTATAAATCAAAGTAACAATAAGTAAAAATTTATAATAAGTTAAACACAATTTATAAAAAAATCGTATTTTAGTTTCTATATATTAAGAAAATACTAATTGTTTATTTTGCTCGTTTGTTAAACATAGCGAACATAATTGTTCGCAATGTTCGTTCGTCAAACATGTTAAACATTATACTTAGATTGTTTGCTTCTTAAACATAATAAACATAATAATAAATTCGCCCAAAGACGTAGAATCTAAATCACTAATATAGCTTTAATAAGCTCGTAACACTATCTTTTTTTTTTAGAGTTTTCGTTTTGAAACTTAATGTCTTCTTATCATGTCTTTAAAAAAAATTAATATTAAAAATTTCTTCTTTCGAAAGAAAGATCTTTTCGACGCTTTAAATTTAATATCTTTAGCGATGCGTTCTTGTTATAATTGTACGATGTCTAGTAAAATCTATTGTGTGAGTAATGATTCTAAAAAGTGTGTAAAATGTGTGCGATTTAATTGTGATTATGATTTAACAATTTCTCTTGTATTAATTAAACGAATTTATAAGAAACGAATGCGTTTAAAGAAAGAAGTGCGCGATGCGCATGCAAAGCTAAGTCAACTAAAAAAACAATTAAATTTTCTAAAGAATAAGAAGAAAGAAATGATCGTAATAAAATGAAAAAACATTAATAATTTAAAGATGAATAAAGCATATTTCGTCGAGTTTATTACAAAGACTCTTGAATTGTTGTTTAATATATCGTTCGAACAATTTTAACTTTTAACTAATTAGAATTAAAATGCTATTTTTATGCCTTGCTTTAATAAAATTTCTTTAGAAGATTTTAACAACGATTAAGATTCTTTTTTAGTTCTTAGATGTTTTTCAAAGTAAAATATTCTTTTTACTTAATAAAATACTTTTGATTTTTTTGTTATAGAATTTCTTCGATCTTGAACTAATTCTTTTTTTGCGAATGAAAATAAAATGTGTTCTATAAAGGCGTGATTAGATTTGCTAATTCCAACAATAAGATATAAAATACTAGAAATATTTTGACGTTCTTAGATAAGTCAAGTTCGTAATTAACTAGTTTTTTAATTTTCTTAACGAGAAACGATTCAACTTTGACATAATTTAATTTCTTGCTTAACTTCTTTATTCTAAGATTTTTTATAAAAAGATATATTTTATTTCTCTCTTTTAGTTGAAATGTTATTTTTCGTTTTTTGTTTTAATATTTGATTAATCTTTCTTGCATTTTTAAGATATTATTGTATATCTTTTTTAACGTCGCTACTCTTTCGATAACTAATTGCGCTAATAGATGCGTACGCTCTTTTTTAAAAAGATTTGATTTCTTGCTATAGTTGGCGAAAAATAAAGTTATTTTAATGATATTCGAAATTTTAGCATTAAGTGTTAATTGTGTCATAGATAGAAGTGATACTTAATTACTATAAGTATTGTTAATGTAATGTCTCAAATATTGTTTAAGACTTTAGTTCGTTTTTTCTATTTAATCATCTATGACTAAGTAATAAACAATGAACATTTGAAGTCTTGTATCTAACATTGGGAGAAACGTCTTTTAATAATTAGACGTGAAGAGCTTGTCTTTATTACTAGTTAGTTTCTTAAATATATCGTGATATTATATAAGTTGATTTAATATAATGTATTTTAATTGTTTTGCGATGAACTTCTCTTTGCATGTGATAATATGTAAGTACTTAATAAGTTTATTAATTATTACTAGTATCGAATTATATCTATCTTTAGTTGCTAGATTCGTCGATTTCGACAACTTAATAATAAAGTTTATCGTAACTTCATTTTATGACGATTCAAATAATTTTTAATATTGAATTTCGTCATAACTCGCATGTGTATTATGTTTGTTCTACTAATAACTAAGACATCGTTTGATGTATATCTCGATAGCTTGTCTCATCTATGGGAACTAACAATGCTAGCTCATTTGTGGGAACTAACAATGCTAGCGTAAAAGCTAAAGAGTTTTCGTCACTCCTAGATGCTCTTGTAGTGGTTCGTCATGATGCTCTTTTATATATTCGTCGATCTTATTGATAAATATCTAGAGTTTTTCTTTCTTTATTAGAAACTCTTTCGTATTATCTTGAAGTATTCGTAATGTAGCATTTAGCTCGTACTTGTTTACTAATAATGATTCGTTTTTATTAATTTTAAGTATGTTGTAATTAAACGATTTCTTCGTTTTTATATAATTACTTCTTCTACTAAGTGCGTCTACTTTATCATTATCTTTGCCTAAAGTATACTATATTTTGAACTTGTACTATTCGAGTCTTTCTAATTATCGCATTTGTCTTCTATTAAATTGCTTAATAGTAGTAAAGTACACAAGATTTTTGTGATTCGTAAGAATCGTAAGTTTTAATGATTTTTCTATGTATATTTTTTATAACTTTAAGAAAACTACTATAGCGAGTAGTTTTTTATTGTGAACATTATAGTTTTGTTCAACTAACGAGAGTTTTTTCGAGAAATATATCACTAGATGTTATATGTCTTTATGTCTCTAATTAAAGTATGCATCGATAACTAAATCTAATGCGTCAATTTCAATTTTACTTAAAAATTATAAATTGTACATTTTTAATATTAACATTTTTAAGCATTCTAGCTTAAGATTTTAAAATGATTTTTCTTCTACGAGTTTCTATAATTATAACGTATTTTTTTTCGTAAAATTCGTTAATAATATCGCGTTTACTAAGTAGTTTTTAATGAATTTTTTATTGCAGTTTATGAAATTTAAAAAGAATTGTACTTTTTTGACATTTGTTAATAATTTTTATTTTTTAATTGTTCGTAGCTTTTTGAGATTCATGCGTATTCTATGTCGTTTAACGACAAATCTAAGAAAGTTAACTTTTTTTCGATGAAATTCGCATTTCTTTAATTTAAGATGTAAGTTTTTTATGTTTAGATATTCTAATACTTTGAAAACATAATTAACATGCTTTTTTAAGATTTTCGAATAAATTATTATGTCGTTCAAATATGTTATGACAAATTAATTCAAATATTGTCGTAGTACATTATTAATTATTTCTTGACACGTTGTTAAGGCGTTTGTAAATTCGAACGACATTATTATGTATTCGTATAATTTATATCGTATACGAAAAGCTATTTTTTACTTTTTCTTTATCTTTATTCTAATCTAATTGTACGCTTCTCGTAAATCTAGTTTAATAAAGTACTTTGCTTCAAATAGTCGATTCTAAAGCTCGCTAATATTAAATAGTAAATATCGATTTTTAATTGTAATATTGTTTAGCTTCTAATAATCGACACATAGACGAAGAATTTTATTCTTTTTCGATATAAAGAGAATCGAGTATCTTGCTTGTAATTAGGATTTTTTAATAAATTCTTTTTTTTCGTTTTCTATCAAGTATTCGCAAAGTACTTTGAACTTTTTCTTGAATAAAGCATATATAGATTCAAACGTAAATTGCTTGTCTAATTTAAGTCTAATTTTATAATTTTATAATTAATGTTTAAAAAGAGTCTCTATTGTTTTCTCTTTTTAGAATAGATGCTTCCAATTATTGTATATTCGTAATATGTGCTTTAGCAATTTTTTCGCTATACTAAATAGTCTAAGACTTTTAAAAAATTTGTAATTTTCTTTATTTACTTTAACTTTGTAATTTAATTAATCTTTATTAATGCTTATTAAGTTAAACTTTATTAAATTGTTTTTTTACAAAAATGCAAATTCGCTACTTGCGATCAATTTTCGACTTAATCTTTTATCTATTATTAAACCCTATTAATGCGTAGATTAGATGTAAATTACGTGATCACATTGCGCGAATCTAAGTACTTGTATATTTTAGTCAATTTTTAAATTGTGTTGCTTCAATTAAGGCATTTTTAAAACAATATTATGAGTAATTATTTTCACTATATTAAAGATTAGTTTCTCGTGATGTTGTTAAATAGCTATCGATAATAACTTCGTTTCTTTATTTACTTTTTCATTCTCGTTAAACAATAAATTTTTATCTACAATTACTAGATTGTATGCGTTAGACTTCTTTTAAATAAAGTACTTTTCTCTTTTAACAAAAGCTTTAATTATAAAATTATTTATTGCATTAAAATCGATCATTGCGATAAGTTGTCGTTCATTAACTTTAATTAATGTAATAAAACATTATACGTGTGTTGTTAAGTTTAGTTGCTACTATTGAGCTAACATATTACATTTCTTTAATATGTTCTTTATTAAAAAATTTGAACTTTTTTTTATTTTTGTGTTGCAACTTCTACTTCGAACGTCTACTTGCGCTAAGCTTCTTTTCTATGCTAAATTAATAACTTTAGTTTTCTAAAAAATTAATTAATTTCTTCTTTGTCTTCTAGATAAATTTAACATAAATCGTTATAACATTTTGTTCAACTAAGTGTCGCATGTTTCTTTACTTTCTCTATCGCTTATTTAAATAAATTAACATTGCTTAGTTGTTGTTTAATTTTCTTAAAAATATCTTTTTTTATAGTGACGTCGCTTTTTAGCGCTTTCTCGCATTTATTTACGATCTAATTTATTTGTTGTTTCTTCGATGAACTAGCTAAAGTCTCGAGATGTTTTATGATGTCGTTTAAGCATTTATGAAAGTTCTTTTAGTTGTACTTGTTGTCTAAGTTTATTGCTAAATAAAAGTATAACGTTTTTGATCGTTTCGTTCTTATAGTTTCATTAAATATTTGATTAATTTCTTGCGTAAATGCGAATGCCTTATTTAATGATGTTTTATCTAGAACTTTCTATAACTAATTTAGATTTTCTATTAGATAATAGTTGTCGTTCAATTTAGTCTTAGAAGTGTTCGCCTCTATGTTAGTTTGCTCTCTAATGTCGTTCTAACTATTAAATATCTCTCTTAACATAGCATTGATTTATCAACGATTTATTAAATTTCGTAATCGATAATCTTTTGCGAAGTGACTCAATTTGTCACATAAATAATACGTTTTCTAAGATTTGTTATTTTGCTTTTTTTTAAAAAAAAAATTTTTACGTTATTAAATAAAATTTAATTTCATAGATGTAAACTTACAATAATTAAGATTATTATACTTCTAGTTAAAACGAGATTCTCTTTACTAATATTCGATCGTTGATTCAAAGAAGATTTTTGCTCTTTTTCAAGATTGATCGTATCTTTTTTTTATAACTTTTTTGTACAATTTGTCGTTAAAATCAATAACTATCTTAATGAGATCAAACATATTGCTAAGAGTTTTTTCATCGCACATAATTTCGTCTTTTAAATTGTTTTTTAAATCTTGTCGAAACATTATTATAAATGCGACATCGTTTTATTTGATTAAATTAACATACTTTTAAAATCTAACGACGTAGTTTATTGCAAAAATTCGTTGAATTAAATACTAAATCACTTTTTTTGCGATTTGTTTCTCGTTAAATGTTTCAAAGATTTTTCGAAATTCTCTTTTAAAATTATTAAAATTTGTGAACATTGTACGAGAGTTTTCGCTATTGTTTTTTAAATATTTTCGTAAGTTTAATTTAAGTTAATGCTAAACTCTCTCTCTAAAGAATGTCGATACAAAAATCGTCTTTTAGTTCGTTGAAACAAGATAGAAGATAAAATAGATATTTATTTGCATAAGTTAATCCTTCAAGTCAATACAATCTTTATAATAAATATTAGATTTATTGATTCTAATTTTGTCGTTTTTTATGATCGATAATCGACGTGATGCTAATGAGCTAGTGTTCGAAATAAGAGTGCGTTGATCTAATATAGACATTCTTAAAGTGTTCAAAGTGTTACGTTAATACTTTCTTCGAAAATATTAAAGTAAATTGTGTTATTGAAAAAATTTATAGACGTCTTCAAACAATGTAAGCAATCACTTAATAACAAAATTTGCAACTATAGACAATTTCTATGTTTAATAAATTTTAAAATAGATTCTATGAATTAAAGTAACAATAAATAAAAATTTATAATAAGTTAAACACAATTTATAAGAGAGTCGTATTTTAGTTTTTATATATTAAGAAAATACTAATTGTTCGTCTTGCTCGTTCGTCGAACATAGCGAGCATGATTGTTCGCAATGTTCGTTCGTCAAACATGTTAAACATTATGCTTAAGTTGTTCGCTTCTCGAACATGATAAACATGATAGCAGATTCGCCCAAAGACGTAGAACCTAAATCACTAATATAACTTTAATAAGCTCGTAATAAAGAGTTAATTCTAAAAGATTGTTTATCGCAATAATAAAACATTTAATCGCGCATTTATAACGCTAGAAGCTAGATATTATGCTTGATATCTAATATATTCTTATTGCATAGATAGAAGAAAATGTCGTCGATATTAACAAATAAATTAATAATTCTTTGCTAATTAATATCATTAGAATTGTTAGTAACAAAATTGATACAATTGTTGCTTTTTATTAAAGACATAATTTTTTGCTTTATTTTTTTGTATGTTTAAGTCAATAATATTTTCGAAATAAGAGTACGAGACGTTACTCTAAAGATTAAATTTAATTTAAAGAGAAACTATTGTTATTAATTGCTTTTAAATAGACTAATTTTGTTGTTTGTGCAATATATAGTTATTGTTGCAAGCTTATTGATTTTTTTTTGATCTACTTTGCTAAATTTTGAATAACGAAATATCGATTACATTAATAGAGAAGTAGAAGTAGAAATATTAACAATTAAATTGCTTAATTTAAACAACAAAGTATCTAATCGAAAAAATAAAGAAGTAAAACTTTAACTTTGTTGTTTAATATCTATAACAATGTTATTTGAGACAATTGATAAATAATTAATGTAGACTTTGTATTGTTTTAAATGCATTCTTATTCTAAATATATTAATTGTTATCTTTTCTTTATTGCAGTATTTGCATTGAACGAGATCAAATAATTCGTTTAGTTGTTTAGAAAATATAGTAAATACTATCTAGAGTATTATATCTACTTTAGAAGATATATTATCAATAGTAAGAATATAAAATAGAGCAGTATAAGGCGATTAATGCAAAAAATGTAATAGATTCGTAAAAAAGAAACAATGATCGCGTTTTGCGCTAATTTTAATAGAAAGACGCTAAGTCTATTTGGGTAATCCACTAGATCTAATGCTGTTAGCGCGTTATTTATACTTATCGATCGAATTTCTCGTTATTTACGTCAATTACGATTAGAGATCGATGCTTACGATAAATAATCATTACTATTCGATTCCCGTGGGTTAGACTATTCTTTTCGGTTAGTATGTTCAAGAACGATTAGTTCGATCAAATACGAACACTAGATAACTCACGCGTGAGTTATTTAACTCAAGCTTGGGTTATTCGAAACTAATCAAAAGCGAAAGGTAGACTAACTTTTTACGAACGCTATTGGTCACTTAATTTTGGTCGAGTTTCTAGCGTCGAGCTCTGTCAAAACTCCGAAGTCTAGCCGCAAAAACGAAAGATGTTTGCATACCTCTTTGCGAATCTAACCCACGGAAATCGGAGGTTGCGAAAGCTGCCTATTATCATTTGGTTGGACAATTGAATTTGTTCGACTCGCCGGTCTCATCACCAGCTCATGCCCGGCGAATGGACATGGCATTCGTTTTGCTCAACTCTTTTACCGGGCCTGCGACACCGAAAAAGTGAGAACCCACTTACGGTATGTCAGTCTACTTTCATCAAGGTCTTCGACGACCTCGGTCGCATTGTGGAAGTCCATAATGTGCGGGGGATATATCATCAACCTGTGGATTTTAGGACCTCAGCGAGGAGACAGTCAAAGATTTCATGCGCTACAGCATCTGGGTATTTTCACTTTATTGAAATTGCACCGGTGGTAACGTGTTCCTTTGGATGTTCCATGCAGTGGCAAGAATTGTGTATCATCCCCTAGCCTACCGTGAATAGACGTATTGACGGGTTTACTATGGACTAGACAGCCAACAAAGGCATATGGTTCGAAGGGTGAATCACCAAAACGATTGACTCACTCAGCTCAGCACCACGAGAATTCAGTCAGACATTGAGCATCACTACGACATGCGGCGGACCCCTTTCAGAGTGCCACATGCCACCGCTTAAGATACTATCAATTGAAGTTGGCCCCCAAACCTGTGCACGAGCGAGCTGTAGACGCTGTGGCTCTTTCGTTGTATAAGGCCAGGAGCGATGCCCAAGATCCCATTGGTAGTGAGTACGCAGCTTGCATTGGGTTCACCCGAGTTTGCAAGTCATGCGCTCCTGATTTTCCAAACGCTTGACTACCAGATAATGCAGGAGTCCTTGCCGATTTTCATGCCGCTGTCACCCAATGTCTCTGATACAAAGCAACCACGTGAGACCGTGAAGAGCACCCAGAAGCCAGCTGGTAAGCCAGATAGCTGATGGGGGCAGCTGACGAAGTACAATTGAGAAGCATAGGATGTCCGCAAAATATCGCACGTGTAATCACAGATCCATCAACCCGAAAAGGAAGTGGGTGGAAAGGCTCAGGTTAAATTTCCCTTGTGATACCAACTTTTTGCTTTGCTAGTACCTCTTTCATCTTCGATACGTCCGATAATCATTCCGCCTGTGAATCTGTACAACCGCGCCCCAGATGAGCTTTCGGAAGTCGTTCCCGAGCTATCCAGCTTTGAAGTCGGCCATTCGCCAACCTCGGATACTTTGACGTCCCACGCCTCTGTCGGCACGAGGTCCACCCTATAGCGCTCGCACTGGTCAGCGCTGGCAGAGGCTACCATTCTCAATTGGTTATGCACCCTGCCCATCAACATCGTTCACGCCTGCGTCAGCGACGTCTCCAACTGGGGTTTCGGTATGTGCCCAAGTTGATTATGCTGAGACATCATTGTACCCTTTTATGACTTCTGATCTCCCAGCACGTGAATAAGGTAATTTTCACAAGACATTCGGCCGCAGATGTCGAACACGAGAAGCAGGGTGACGCCATAATATTGCTCTTGTCAAAGCTGGTATACAGAGCTCCTCAGACGTCTCTTTGTCTTCCTCAATTTCATTCGATAAAGTAATTGAGTGATCCTTGCCTGGAAATGGAAGGGCTTCCCCCAAATCGGGAAGCCGGAATTCGGACCCACCTTTGAGCTCCACCACAGATAAGGACCCACTTCTCATGGGGCCCACAAATCAGAGAATCAAGACACGGCACGCTTTTCCTGCTTTATCATCACTGCTGCCTGGTCCCCCTACTAAGCGTGGAAAACCAAGTCCCCTAGCGTAATCCCATTTTCACACTTATTTACGCGGCCCATGTCCTTGCTGACATGTACCGCGATCAACTTCGGATTTCCCTCAACTTCCTTTCAGTACCTCGTCCCATATCATCTTAGGCCTTTACTATATCATTTGAAGCCTTCCGTATACTCTCTCAATCGTTCACTGCCATAAGTCTTCTCGCACTTGGACGGCTCTCACACTCTACTTCTCATCACGACCGAACCTTTTCCCCATAATTAACCCTTGCCAGCTGTAAGTTGGCGCTCATCAAACTCCCTTCATTGGATCTCACCCTTGCTGATGTGGTATAGCCTGAAGCTGCGTGCAAGGGTGCCGTGCCGCTTGGACAAATTGAATCCCATCCTCGTTCCGTCCTATCTCATATCAAAAATCTTATGAATCCCTACTGGCCTCACGGGAATCAACCCCCTCCTCCGCCTCCTCCTCCTCCTCCGCCTTTTTATCTACCACCACTACCGCCTACACCTCCTCTTCCTCCTATACCGGACTACTATATCCCACAGAGCACATCATGGTGGGTCTGGGCACGAATTCGGGTGATCGGGTTTATTCACGGCACGTTTGATGCTGCCTACGACATGTCCAATACGGAGGTGGTGGGACACATTCGCGTGGTCCCAAACAAACCGAAGGAACCGGTCATTGTGGACCTTAAATACATCTGCCCATGCTTCCTGCGCCATGGAGGTCAAACTCCGGTCTGCCGTTCGCGCTCTGGCGTCTGCAACTCCACACCCAATGCCAGCGAAGTGTGCTTTGAAAACCATGAGATTGTATGTATATGTTCCATTTCCCTATCATGTATCGCGGCTGATTATCTCCAGTGCGAATGCTCGAAGGTCCACCTGATGACCACTTGCGGAGTTTGGCACAACGGCGGGAATTGCGATCCCAGAAACTGTAATCATGGGCATGACGTTGGTGGGAGAACTGTGCGCGTGGACAAGATTTGGGAGCACGGACACCATCATCCCGGATATTGAGCTTCCTTCCTTGTATTGATTGTGCTCCTTCTGAGCACAATTAACCCCCGTGCTCTTCTGAGCACCAGCGCTTTTTTGCTTCTGCTTCTCATCTACCAGCTAGCTTTTAGAGGTTCACAATGCTATGGGTTTATCACTTCATTTGTTTCGCTATTTAGACTACTACATCTTCTAGCTGCAATCAGTGATAGGAATGTCGATTTCGCATCATTGATCCGGGCGTCAAGCAATTTGCAAGCGTTGTATTCGTATGTCTCTGCACAGCACATTTACTGTGTACGACTTCACGACATCGATGTGAGCGCCTCCATCAAGCAAGCTACAATGCTCTGCGAGAGGCACACAACGATCTCCATGGTCATGGTCAACTTCGCTAAGACTGAGACTACTGGTGTGGCGTAGTAAGTGTCCTAGAATCTAGATTCGTGTCCAGAAAGCAAGACGCCAGCCATTGACACAGACGCAGCCTTTGCTACATAGCAGCTGCATCCCAGTCGATTCCACCTCAGTCACACGTTCAAAGCTTTCCTGGAACAAGAGGACGAGAGGGGCGGAGAGCGATCGCCCGAGGGAGACCAAACACCTGCCCAAAGTTCCTTTCGAACGACCCACTGCAACAGGAAGGATTGTAGCCATCGAGCTTGCTGGCTATCGTGGAGCTTGTCGGACCACCACGACCGCGTCAAACCGCTTCATTTCTTGCTGCGCCGATGAAGGTCACAGGCAGATCAAGAGGGCAGAGATTGGAACGTCGCGGCAAGACACGACGCAGTGAATCCAGGTGAATCAAGAATTAGTCGGCAGCTGTCAGGCCTACGCAGATTCTATCCCCGGGCACGATGACGCACGAGATGCAAGCGAAGTACAGCTGACGATGTCTCGTACATTGCAGTGTGGAACAGCCAAGCAGTATAGGAGTTGAAGGCTTGCAGAGTACATTAGTGCTGGTTTTATGCAATCTTTGTGGCATTTTGGTATGTAGAACGGATGCAGCTAAGTTCGAGATTGAAGATTCTGACTCCCCAAATCGATCAGCCCCGAATCACGCTCACGAAACCCAGCTTGTCTCAATATATCCCAGTCCTCACTTGGAAGGGAGCCAATAGACCAGGCGAAGGCAGACTATCTACTCCTCCGATATCTTGGATAGCGGCGAGATAGGGCTTTTTCGGAGTCGATCTGGATGGGGTCCTCTTAGAGATAGGGGCGTCCACCTCCTGGTTAGCCTGGAAAGTGGGTCACATACCGAAGTTGAGGGTATAGCGGCTTCACCTGCCGGCGCTGCGTCGGGATTGGGTTGTGGCAGTCGGGAAGATCGTAGGGTTTGTCGGTCTCACAGGTATGGAGGTTGCGCAGAGAGGGCGAAGCTGATCTTCATCAGCCAACGAACGATGCACCTTACACTGTGTAGAGGGAATGGGGTCACTCAATTATCTTGTTGCAATATGTATCTTGAGCCTTACTGCAATGTATCCCTTGGGCCACGTTACAATGTTTTGACTATCTTCGTCAGCGTCTACCATATATCGGCAGCCATTCTTCGCTTACATCTCTTGCAACTACGCGCCGCGCAGTAATTGCATACGAGGGTGTAGTTTGCTTGAACCTGATGGCAACCACCACAGTCTTGATTGGCCCGATTGTCCTTGCGTCGTTGCTGGTGAGGACAACTAACATGCCAACCTCATTCGTCGTGACCTGGGGGAAGTACACACGGTGCAACAGGCGGTAAGGCCGCTTGATGTGGTTGTGGTGGCTGGGGATGTGGCTTGATCGGACGCTCATCAATAACGCTTTTATTGACTGCAAGCTGCCCATCTCGTATCTCAAAACATTTTGCCAGCCTATTGACGATTGTAACAGGAAGGCGCATGGGATAGCGTCAATTCCCATGGAAAGGTCGTAAGGGCGTCAAGGATTGATTTTGCCATGGCATTCCAGGCGAATGTTGTATGTGGTGGCGGCTTTGATATCGAGCAGTGACCGACTCGATGCACAGTTTCCGTCCGAATTCGGCCACATTGGTGTCACATGGATCTAAAGCTGCATCGAACCGCGCAATAATGGCGGAGCAATGTGCCAGGATGATGAGGCTGACTTCACCACCACAACTTGACCAACATACTATACAGATCCAGAACGTACTCCCTCTCACCATTTTCGTCGTTGCGAATCTCGGAAGCTTGTGATGAGATCCATGCAATCACCTGGTTTGTTTGAATCGTAGTGGGAGCCTGGGATCTAGATCCTGAAAATTATACAGATGAAAGTAAATGGTATTCCATTCTCGTTGGCAAGGCATAATACTACGCAGAAAAAAATACTTTCGAAGTGGCTTCCATGCAATGCTATGCTAATTCACTCAAACTGCCCAAGCATGAGGCGCAAAACCGCTGCATGGAACGGCGCCCAGTTCTTGGGTAACCTTCGAAAGGCCGTCTTGTCGAATATACAGTGGACTTAACAACCATAGCAAGCAGCGCCCCTTGCGAACGATGTGCTTGAAAGCACGGAATATAAGACCTATGACAATGTCTTCTACCACGGTGTCGCGGATATGTCCGCACCCAACCTCCTCGAGCCCGAAGATCCCCAGAAGATCACAAGTTCGGCACGTTCTCGAGGGTAACGATCCCACCACCATCGCACCATGTTGCTTCCGATTTCTCCACGTGAACTATCTGAAGCAGGCTTTGGATAATCGCTGGCCGCAGAGGTCGGAATATATGTTGCAAGGTACGAATATTGTCAGTCAAGTACTCACAATGTGATAGAGAAGCTACTGCTTTCGGGACTCGAAAAGGGCAAAAAAGATCTGGCAAAGAGCCAAGAAAGATGCGACAAAGATGCCTATTTTCTATATATAGATGTTTGGGCATCGATTATCTCAAAAAGCACCTTATTGTCGTCTAATGCGTGCGAAAGAGATCGTCGATAAAACAAAGTTATCGACAAAGTTATTAGAATTGCTTCGAAGTTAACTAACTTCCTTCTATTTAGACGACAAAAGCAAAAAAAAAAGTAAAAGAGCGAGTCAAAAGAGCCAAATACAATAAGAAAAGAAGAAAAGAGAAAAATGCAATAAGCAATTGTTATATTAAATAGTATAACAAACAATTAAACATTGATCTCTTAATTTCTTTTATTTTTAATATTAGCTCTTTTATTTTATAAAGCTTTGCTATTGCTTTTAAAACTTAAAAAAAACAAAAAAAATTTAACAAAGAGTTAAAAAAGATATAACAAAGATATTTATTTTCTATATATAGATATTTAAGTATTAATTATTTTAAAAAGCATTTTATTATTGTCTAATATATACGAAAGAGATTGTTAATAAAATAAAGCTATCAATAAAGTTATTAAAATTGCTTTAAAATTAATTAATTTTCTTTAAGTTTTAAAACAACGTTATTAAAACAAAAGCAATAAAAACTAGTAACTTTAGTAACAACACAAAGTTTATAGAACTAAATCGAAATTAATTTTAATATAGCAAAAATATATATTAAACTTTTAATAATTTAAGAATATAATTATAGTTTTTAATATATTAGAATTATATATCTTAATAATTGTATTGCAACAAAAAAATAATTAATATAATAATTATTGTAATTTAAAGAGCAAAACTTTTAACAAAAAATATAAATAATTCTTTTTTTATTAAAGATATTTTTGTTAATATTAAATAAAAAATTAATAAAGCAATTAAATATTATAAGAAGTATTTTTTTTAAAAAGACAATTGCACAATTAATCTTATTAATAATTGTAATTCTAAAAATAATATCTTTGCAAAAAAAATTTGTTTTAAAAATAAAAATATTAAATTCGAATCTATTTGTAAAAAATTTAATAAATAATTTAATAATAAATTAATTAATAAAGTTTATATTGTTTATATTGTATATATCTTATATAAATTTACTTGTTTGCAAAAAGTTTATAAAAACAAAACAAAAAATAGTATAAAAAATAGCGTTTAATTATATAATAACGTTAAAAATAAATAAAATATTTAATAAAATATCTTGTATAATAACTTTGTATTTACAAAGAATATTATTACTTTAACAACATTTAATATCGCATATAATACAAAAAAAAAAGCTACTAAAAATTATATAATCGAAATAGTTTCTATTAATATAAGTAAAACAAAAATTATAAATATATTCTTTAATAGTTTTAGTCTTAATATAATTAAAATTTAAATAAGCAATCTAATTAATAAAGTTTTAAATAATAACAAACAAAGTATTATAATAAAAATAAAAATAACAATATTATATATAGTTTTTAAAAATTGTTAAATAAAAGTTTTTTATAATAGTAACAAGCTCTTATTATAGAAAAAGAATTATATTTCGATTTAAAGATATTTTTGCATATTAGAAATTAAAAGAGTTGCAAAAATTTAAATAATAAAATATAATAATTGTAAATATTTATTAACAATAGTTTTGTATTTATTTTGTAATAGCAAATTTGCAAAATTATTTAATTTAAAATTAATTTAAATTAACTTTATTAATATATTGTTAAAAGCAAAAATTATAACAATATTTTATAGTAAATTTATAAAGTTGTTGCAAATAAATTCTTTATTAAGATTAACAACAACAATAATTTTATTATTGCAAAAACAAAATAATTAAAAACAAAAAATATAAAGAATTGTTTTTATTTTGTAAATATTAATATAAAAAGCTTTGCTCTTAATACAAATAAAATAGCACTTTAAAAAAACGTTAATAAATATATTGTTTTTATATAATATTTAATAATTGTTTATATTTTAAAAATTAAATATATTTATTTATATATAAGAGATTAAATAAAAGACAACAAATTGTAAAACTTTAATATTATTTTAATATAACAAAAAATAATGTTATTAAATTATATCTTTTATTATAAAAACAATAATATTATAATATTATATATTTTTTGTTAAAGAAATATATAAAATACTTAAAAAGACGTATTTTAATACTATTACTTTAATATAAAAGAATAAAAAATTTACTAAAATCTTTAAGCTTTAACACAAAAATATTTTTGCTTTTGTTATTGCAATAATAAAATTATAAATTTGTTGCAATTTAGCAAAAAACAATTGCATCTTTATTGTTTTACTATTTATTTTAATATTTAGAAACTTTATTTATTAATTTAATTTTTTTTTTATTGCTTCGAAATTTTAAAAAATTGCAAAATAAATTTTACTCTTTTTAATAAAGCAAAACATTAATAAAAAATAATAAAACAACAAAGAAATTGTCTAAATAATATAAAAGAATTTGTTATTTAAAAAGTTATATTAATATTTAATGTAAAATCTTTACAAATAAATAAAAAAAAAAGAGATAATTTGTAATTCAAAAAAAAGAAATTTTTTTATATAGAAGATAAAATTTTATTAAAAGTTTAATAGTTATTAATTAAATATTGTTATTGTTATATATTTAAAAATATTAGCAAAATTCTTTTTAAAAAGTATTGTTTCTTGTTCTTGTATAATAAGAGTTGCAATAATATTATTAATTATAATATATTTAAAAACTTCTTAATTACAAAGTATATTATTATTAATAAAGATATTTTTAGAAAAGAAAAAATTATAAATATATTTTTAATTATTGTTGTATTTTAATACAAAATCTAATAATAAATATATATATAAATTAGATAATAAAGCAAATAATATAATTAAATAATCTATCTATAGTTGTTTATTAACGTTAACAATAAATATATTAAAAACTTTGTTTACAAAAATATAATTAATATTTATACAAAAGATATATAAGTTAACATATTTAATTTTAGCGTTTTGCGTAATTATATTTAAAAAAATAGAAACAAAATATTTATTAAAATATTTTTTTAAGTACTTGTATTATTTGTTTATTAATAAAGATTTATTTAATAATAAATTAAATTTGTTTAAAAATATTAAATTATATAAAAAGCTTTTTAATATAAAGATTAATAAATTAAATATATTAAAAAATAAAAAAGATAATAAAATTGTTAAAAGTTATATCTTATTAAAGTAACAATTAGAATTGTAAGCTTTTTAATAAAATATATATATATATTTATATTTGCAATTAATATTGTTATTGTATTTATTATATTTAACTTATTAGCAATAAATATTATTTATAATAATAAATTGTTTATTAAATATAAATATAAAAATATCTTTTATAAAGTTAATAATAGAATATAATCTTTGCAAAAATATTAATAAAAACAAAGAATTAAATTGCTTTTTAGAGACATTAATAAACTTTTATTTTGTTTCGAAATATATTAACATTTAATATAAAAAATTATTTTAATTTATTTAAATAATATAAATAACAAACTCTAAATAGTAGAGTTTAATAAAAACAAAATTTTTGTAATTTATTATATTTATTATATATTAACAATAAAGAGTAATATTTTAATAAAGTTTTTATTTTATTATTAAATACAAAACAAAGTTAAAAGTAATAAAGATATAAATATTAAAAATACAAATTAAATTTAGAAAGTTTTTTGTATTAAAAAAATCGAACATATCTATTGTTGCAAAAAAAAAAAAAATTAATAGTAAAATTTATAATATTTTTAATATTTAGTTTGTTATAGAAGATATTGTTCAAATAATAACAAAATATACTAGAAAATATAACAATAAAAGTATTAATTTTAAGTATTGTTTGTTACGCTACTATCTAGACAACTAGAGTATTAGGATAGATTAATATTGTTAAAGAGATTTGTAGACGTCTTTAGACAATGTAAGCAATTACTTAGTAACAAAAGTTTGTAATTTGTATCTATAATAAAAAATAACTTAATAAATAAGTTAAACATAGTTTATAAAAAAGTTGTATCAAGAGAAATCTATATATTAAAAAAGATTCTTTTTATTCGTTTTGTTCGTTGTCGAACATGTTAAACTTTGTTCGCTTTGTTCGTTGTTAAATATATTGAACTTTGTTCGCTTTATTCGCTATTAAATATATTAAACTTTGTTCGTTTTGTTCGTTGTTAAACATATTGAGTTCGCTCATTAATGTGTCGAACAATATTTGTCTATTAAATCGTCGAACATGCAAATAATTATACTATGTGCTACAAACTACTTTGTAAAGTAAATATTAATTGTAACGAATTAGAATTGTAACATTATTTCTTTTTTTTAAATTTTTTCGTTTTAAAAAGCGAATGCTTACATGTTATATTTTTTTATTAAAATCGTATTTGTCTTGTTTTCGAAATAGATTATTACGAAATATTTGTTAATTTTGCTTGTAAACGTTGTTGCTATATTAATAAATTTTATATTGTTATAAAAGATTCGTCATCTCGTTTAAAATATTTAAAATGTGTTTGTGCGAAAAAATTGTGTATAAATATGTCGTAAGCTTTTTTAAATTATATTAGAAAAAATCTATTCTTTAAAGTAACAAAGAATGAAACTATGTTAATAATCGTAATTATGCGATTACTTCGCAACAAAAAATATTAAAAAAAATCAATACAAAGACAAAGTAAAAGACACAATGTTTATTGTTTAATATAAAGAAATTAAATGTTATAGAGTTGTCGAATTGTTTTGTTGCGAATGCTTTGATTAAAGCATCTTTTATTATTTAATTTTCTTTTGTTATGTTAAACGATTTTTCGAACGTTAATGAAATTTTTAAATAAGAGTATCGCAATTGTCGAAATTGTTAATTGATTTTTACATGTTTTTTGTCGTAGAATATTTTTTTTATTTTATAAAATATTGTTAACTTTTTTGTTTTAAAATTCTCTTAATCTTAAATTAATTTTCTTCTTATAATTTATAATGAAATGTTTTCTATATAGACGTACTTAAGTTGATTAGTTTCAACAATAATATATAAAATACTAGAAATACTTTGACGTTTTTAAATAAATCAAGTTTATAGTTAACTAATTTTTTAGTTTCTTTAACAAGAAACGATTCGACTTTAATATAATTTAATTTCTTGCTTAACTTTCTTGTTTTAAAATTTTTTATAAAAAGATATATTTTATTTCTTTCTTTTAGCGAAAATGTCGTTTTTCGTTTTTTGTTTTAATACTTAATTGATTTTTCTTGCATTTTTAAGATGTTATTGTGTATTTTTTTTAATGTCGCTATTCTTTCGATAACTAATTGCGTTAACAAATGCGTACGTTTTTTTCTAAAAAGATTTAATTTTTTGTTATAGTTAACGAAGAATAAAGTAATTTTAGTGATATTTAAAATCTTAACATTAAGTGCTAATTGTGTCATAGATAAAAGTAATACTTAATTGTTATAAATATTGTTAATGTAATATTTTAAATATTGCTTAAAACTCTAGTTTGTTCTTTTTGTTTAATTATTCGTAATTAAGTGATAGACAATAGATATTCGAAATCTTGTATTTAACATTAAGAGAAACGTTCTTTAATAATTAAACGTGAAAAGTCTATCTTTGTTACTAGTTAGTCTCTTAAGTATATCGTGATATCGTATAAGCTAATTTAATATAATGTATTTTAATTGTTTTGCGATAAACTTCTCTTTGCATGCAATAATATATAAGTACTTAATAAGTTTATTAATCATTATTAATATTAAATTATATTTGTCTTCAATTGCTAAATTCGTCGATTTAAACAACTTAATAATAAAGTTTATCGTAACTTTATTTTATAACAATTTAGATAATTTCTAATATTAAATTTCGTCATAGTTCGCATACGTATTATATTTGTTTTGCTAATAACTAAAACATCGTTTAATGTATATCTTAATAATTTATTTTATCTATAAGAATTAACAATATTAACGTAAAAGCTAAAGAGTTTTTGTTACTTCTAAATGCTTTTGCAGCAATTTATCATAATGCTCTTTTATATATTTGTTAATTTTGTCGATAAATATTTAAAGTTTTTCTTTCTTTATTAGAAACTTTTTTGTATTATTTCGAAGTATTCGTAATGTAGCATTTAGCTCGTACTTGTTTGCTAATAATGATTTATTTTAATTAATCTTAAGTATGTTGTAATTAAACGATTTTTTCGTTTTTATATAATTATTTCTTTTATTGAGTGCGTTTGCTTTATTATTATTTTTGTCTAAAGTATATTGTATTTTAAACTTGTATTATTTAAGTTTTTCTAATTATCGCATTTGTTTTTTATTAAGTTGCTTAATAATAATGAAATGCACAAAATTTTTGTAATTTGTAAGAATCGTAAGTTTTAGCAATTTTTTTGTGTATACTTTTTATAACTTTAAGAAAACTACTATAACGAGTAGTTTTTTATTATAGACATTATAGTTTTGTTTAATTAATAAGAGTTTTTTCGAAAGATATATTATTAAGTGTTATATGTCTTCATGTCTTTAATTGAAGCATGCATCGATAGCTAAATTTAATGCGTCAATTTTAATTCTACTTAATAATCGCAAATTGTACATCTTTAATATTAACTTTTTTAAGCATTTTAGTTTAAGATTTTGAAATAATTTCTTTTTTACGAGTTCTTATAATTATGACGTATTTTTTTTCGTAAAATTCGTTAATAATATCGCGTTTATTAAGTAATTTTTAATGAATTTCTTGTTGTAGTTTATGAAATCTAGAAAAAATTATATTTTTTTAACATTTATTAATAATTTTTATTCTTTAATTGCTTGTAGTTTTTTAAAATTCATGCGTACTTTATGTTATTTAACGACAAATTCGAAAAAGTTAATTTTCTTTTAATAAAATTCGTATTTCTTTAGCTTAAAATATAAATTTCTTATATTTAAATATTCTAATACTTTGAAGACATAACTAACATGTTTTTTTAAAATTTTTGAGTAAATTATGATATCGTTCAAGTATGTTATAACAAATTGATTCAAATATTGTCGTAATATATTATTAATTATTTTTTAACACATTGTTAAAACGTTTGTAAGTTCAAACAACATTATCGTGTATTTGTATAATTTATATCGTATATAAAAAGCTATTTTTTACTTTTTTCTTGTTTTTATTTTAATTTAATTGTACGCTTTTCGTAAATCTAGTTTAATAAAGTACTTTACTTCAAATAGTCGATTTTAAAACCTATTAATATTAAATAATAAATATTAATTCTTGATCGTAATATTATTTAACTTCTAGTAATTAATACATAAACGAAGAGTTTTATTCTTTTTTAATATAAAGAGAATTAAGTATTCTATTCATAATTAGAATTTTTTAATAATTTTTTTTTTTTCGTTTTTTGCTAGGTATTCGCGAAGTATTTCGAGCTTTTTTTTGAATAAAACATATATAAGTTTAAACGTAAATTGTTTGCCTAATTTAAATCTAATTTCGTAATCTTATAATTAATGTTTAGAAAAAATCTTTGTCGTTTTCTTTTCTTAAAATAAATGCTTCTAATTGTTGTATATTTGTAATACGTATTTTAGCGATTTCTTCGCTATATTAAATAGTCTAAGACTTTCAAAAAATTCGTAATTTTCTTTACTTATTTTAATCTTATAATTCGACTAATCTTTATTAATGCTTGTTAAATCAAACTTTATTAAATCGTTTTTTTGCAAAAATGTAAGCTCGCTACTTGCGATCGATTTTTAATTTGTTCTTTTATCTATTATTAAACGTTATTGATGCATAGATTAAATATGAATTACGTGATCACATTGCGCAAATCTAAGTATTCGTGTATTTTAATTAACTTCTAAATTGTGTTGCTTTAATCAAGACATTTCTAGAACAATATTATAAATAATTATTCTTACTATATTAAAGATTAGTTTCTCGTGATATTGCTAAATAGCTATTAGTAATAATTTCGTTTTTTTATTCACTTTTTTATTCTTGTTAAGTAATGAATTTCTATCTACAATTATTAAGTTATATGCGTTAAGCTTCTTTTAAATAGAATATTCTTCCCTTTTAACAAAAGCTTTGATCATAAAATTATTTATTGCATTAGAATCGATCATTGCGATAAATTATTATTCATTGATTTTAATTAATATAATAAAATATTGTGCGTATGCTATTAAGTTTAATTGCTATTGTTAGACTAATATATTGCATTTCTTTAGTATATTCTTTATTAAAGAATTTGAACTTTTCTTTGTTTTTGTGTTGCGACTTCTACTTCGAGCGTTTGTTTACGCTAAGCTTTCTTTCTTTGTGTTATACTACTATCTAGACGACTAAAGTATTAGAGTAGATTAATATTGTTGAAGAGATTTGTAAACATCTTTAAGCAATGTAAGCAATCACTTGATAACAAGAGTTTGTAGCTTGTATCTATAATAAAGAATAACTTAATAAATAAGTTAAATACGATTCATAAAAAAGTTGTATTTAAAAGAATCTATATATTAAAAAAGATTCTTCTTGTTCGTTTTGTTCGTTGTCGAACATGTCGAACTTTGTTCGCTTTGTTCGTTGTTAAACATGTCGAATTTTATTCGCTTTGTTCGTTGTTAAACATGTTGAATTCGCTCACTAATGTATCAAACAATGCTTGTCTATTAAGTTGTCAAATATGCAAATAATTGTATTATGTGCTACAAACTACTCTATAAAGTATATACTAATTGTAACGAATTAGAATTGTAACATTATTTCTTTTCTTTAAATTTTTTTGTTTTAAAAAGCGAATACTTATATGCTATGTCTTTTTATTAAAATCGTATTTGTTTTATCTTTAAAATAAATTATTACGAAATATTTGTTAATTTCGCTTGTGAACGTTGTTGCTATATTAGCAAGCCTTGCATTGCTATAAAAGATTCGTTATTTTATTTAAAGTATTTAGAATGTGTTTATGCGAAAAAATCGTATATAAATATGTTGTGAACTTTTTTAAATTATACTAGAAAAAATCTATTCTTTAAAGTAATAAAGAATAAAATTATATTAATAATCGTAATTATGCGATTGCTTCGCAACAAAAAGATGTTAAAAAAAATTAATATAAAGACGAAGCGAAAAACACAATGTTTATTGTTTAATATAAAGAAGTTAAATGTTATAGAGTTGTCGAATTATTTTGTCGCAAATGCTTTAATTAAAATATCTTTTATCATTTAATTTTTTTTTACTATGTTAGATAATTTTTCGAACGTTAATAAAATTTTTAAATAAGAGTATCGTAATTGTCGAAATTGCTAGTTAATTTTTACATGTTTTTTGTCGTAGAATACTTTTTTCATTTTATAAGATACTATTGATTTTTTTGTTCTAAAATTCTCTTAATCTTAAATTGATTTTTTTTCTATAATTTGTAATAAAATGTTTTCTATATAGACGTACTTAAGTCGATTAATTTCAACAATAATATATAAAATACTAGAAATACTTTGACGTTCTTAAGTAAATCAAGTTTATAATTGACTAATCTTTTAGTTTTATTGACGAAAAACGATTCAACTTTGACATAATTTAATTTTTTGCTTAACTTTCTTGTTTTAAGATTTTTTGTAAAAAGATATATTTTATTTCTTTCTTTTAACTAAGATGTCGTTTTTCGTTTTTTGTTTTAATATTTGATTAATCTTTCTTGCATTTTTAAGATATTATTATATATCTTTTTTAATGTCGTTACTCTTTTAATAATTAATTGCGCTAACAAATGCGTACGCTTTTTTTTGAAGAAATTTAATTTCTTGTTATAATTGGCGAAAAATGAAGTTATTTTAGTGATATTTAAAATCTTAGCATTAAGTATTAATTGTGTTATAGATAGAAGTGATACTTAATTGTTATAAATATTATTGACATAATATTTCAAATATTGCTTAAAACTTTAATTTGTTCTCTTTGTTTAATCATTCGTAATTAAGTAATAAACAATAGATATTCGAAGTCTTGTATCTAACATTAAGAGAAGCGTCTTTTAATAATTAGACGTAAAGAGCTTGTCTTTGTTACTAGTTAATCTCTTAAATATATTGTGATATCGTATAAGTTAATTTAATATAATGTATTTTAATTGTTTTGCAATAAACTTTTCTTTGCATGCGATAATATATAAGTACTTAATAAGTTTATTAATTATTACTAATATCAAATTATATTTGTTTTTAATTGCTAGATTCGTTAATTTAAGCAACTTAATAATAAAGTTTATTGTAACTTTATTCTATAACGATTTAAGTAATTTCTAATATTAGATTTCGTCATAGTTCGCATGTATATTATGTTTGTTTTATTAATAGTTAAGACATCGTTTAATGTATATTTCGACAACTTATCTTATTTGTAAAAACTAACAATGCTAACGTAAAAACTAAAGAATTTTAATCACTTCTAAATGCTTTTGCAATAATTCGTCATAATGTTCTTTTATATATTTGTTAATCTTGTTAATAAATATTTGAAGTTTTTCTTTCTTTATTAAAAACTTTTTTGTATTATTTTGAAGTATTCGTAGTATAGCATTTAGCTTATGTTTGTTTGCTAATAATGATTTATTTTAATTAATTTTAAGTATGTTGTAATTAAACGATTTTTTCGTTTTTATATAATTATTTCTTTTGTTAAATGCGTCTACTTTATTATTATCTTTGTCTAAGATATATTATATTTTAAACTTGTACTATTTAAGTCTTTCTAATTATCGCATTTGTTTTCTATTAAATTGCTTAATAATAATGAAGTGCACAAGATTTTTGTGATCTATGAAAATCGTAAATTTTGATAATTTTTCTATGTATACTTTTTATAACTTTAAGAAAACTACTATAGCAAGTAGTTTTTTATCGTGAACATTATAGTTCTATTTAATTAATAAGAGTTTTTTCGAAAGATATGTTATTAAGTGTTATATATCTTCATATTTTTAATTAAAGCATGCATCGATAACTAGATTTAATGCGTCAATTTCAATTTTGCTTAATAATTGCGAATCGTACATCTTTAGTACTAGCTTTTTCAAGCATTCTAACTTAAGATTTTAGAATAATTTCTCTTCTACAAGTTCTTATAATTATGACGTATTTTTTTTCGTAAAATTCGTTAATAATATCGCGTTTATTAAGTAATTTTTAATAAACTTCTTGTTGTAGTTTATGAAATCTAGAAAGAATTGTACTTCTTTAACATTTGTCGATGATTTTTATTCTTTAATTGCTTATAGCTTTTTAAAATTTATGCGTACTTCATGTCGTTTAACGACAAATTCGAAAAAGTTAATTTTCTTTTAATAAAATTCGCATTTCTTTAATTTAAAATGTAAATTTTTTATGTTTAAATATTTCAATATTTTAAAGATATAACTAATATATTCTTTTAAGATTTTTAAATAAATTATAATGTTGTTCAAGTATGCTATAACAAATCGATTTAGATATTGTCGTAATATATTATTAATCATTTTTTGACACATTGTTAAGACGTTTATGAGTTCGAACGACATTACTATGTATTTGTATAATTTATATCGTATGCGAAAAGCTATCTTTTACTCTTTCTTTATTTTTATTCTAATTTAATTGTACGTTTCTCGTAAATCTAGTTTAATAAAGTACTTTGCTTTAAATAATTAATTTTGAAGTTCGCTAATATTAAGTAGTAGATATCGATTCTTAATCGTAATATTATTTAGCTTCTAGTAATTGACACATAAACGAAAAGTTTTATTCTTCTTTAATACAAAGAGAATTAAGTATCTTATCTATAATTAGAATTTTCTAATAAATTCTTTTTTTTCGTTTTTTGTCAAGTATTCGCGAAGTACTTCGAGCTTTTTTTTGAATAAAACATATATAAGTTTAAACGTAAATTGCTTGTCTAATTTAAATCTAATTTCGTAATTTTACAATTAATGTTTAGAGAGAGTCTTTATTGTTTTCTTTTTTTAAAATAGATGCTTCTAATTGTTGTATATTCGTAATACGTACTTTAGCGATTTCTTCGTTATATTAAATAGTTCAAAGCTTCTAGAAGATTCGTAATTTTCTTCAATTACTTTAACTTTATAACTTAACTAATCTTTGCTAATGTTTATTGAATCGAACTTTGTTAAATCGTTTTTTTGCAAAAATGCAAGTTCGTTGCTTGCGATCAATTTTCGATTCGTTCTTTTATCTATTATTGAACGTTATTAATGCGTAGATTGAATGTGAATTACGTGATCACATCGCGCAAATCTAAATATTCGTATATTTTAATTAACTTCTAGATTGTGTTGCTTTAATTAAAGCATTTTTAAAACAATATTATGAGTAACTATTTTCACTATATTAAAGATTAGTTTCTCGTAATGTTGTTAAATAGCTATTAATAGTAACTTTGTTTCTTTATTTACTTTTTTATTCTCGTCAAGTAATAAGTTTTCATCTACAATTACTAGATTGTATGCGTTAGACTTCTTTTGAGTAAAGTATTCTTCCCTCTTAATAAGAGCTCTAGTTATAAAATTATTTATTGCACTAGAATTAATCATTGTAGTGAGTCGACGATCATTGATCTTAATTAATGTGATAAAACATTGTACGTATGCTATTAAGTTTAGTTATTGCTATTGGACTAACATATTGCATTTCTCTAGTATGCTCTTTATTAAAAAATTTGAACTTTTTTCTATTTCTATGTTGTGACTTCTACTTCGAGCGCTTGTTTGTACTAAGCTTTCTTTCTATGCTAGATTAATAACTTTGATTTTCTAGAAAATTAGTTAACTTCTTCTTTGTCTTCTAGGTGAGTTTAGCATAAGTCGTTATAACATCTTGTTCAACTAAGTGTTTCGTATTTCTTTGCTTTCTCTATCTTCTTTTAGAATAAACTTACATTGCTTAGTTGTCGTTCGATTTCATCAAAAATATCTCTTTTTATAGTGGCGTCGCTTTCTAGCGCTTCCTCGCATTTATTTATGATTTAATTTATCTCTTTTTCTCTTAATAAACTATCTAAAGCGTCAAAATGCTTCGTGATGTTATTTAGACATTTGTAAAAGTTCTTTTAGTTATATTTGTCGTCTAAGTTTGTTACTAGATAAAAGTATAACGTTCTTAGTCGTTTCGTTCTTATAGTCTCATTAAGTATTTAGTTAATTTCTTGCGTAAATGCGAATGTCTTGCTTAATGATGTTTCATCTAGAACTTTTTGTAACTAATTTAGGTTTTCTACTAAATAGTAGTCGTCATTCGATCTAATCTTAAGAGTGTTCGTCTTTGTGTCAATTTGCTTTCTAATGTTGTTTTAGCTATTAGATATCTCTCTTAACATAGCATTGATCTATTGGCGATTCATTAAATTTTATGATCGATAATCTCTTGCGAAGTGACTCAATTTGCCACATAAATAGTACGTTTTCTAGAATTTGTTATTTTGCTTTTTTCTAAAAAAAATTTCTTTACGTTATTAAGTAAAATCTAGTTTCATAAATGCAAATTTACGATAATTAGAATTACTATATTTTTAATTAAAACGAGATTCTCTCTATTAATATTTAATCGTTGATTCAAAGAAGATTTTTGCTCTTTCTTAAAATTAATTATATTTTTTTTTCATAACTCTTTTATATAGCTTGTCGTTAAAATCGATAACTACTTCGATAAGATTAAACATGTTGTTAAGAATTTTTTCATCACGCATAATTTCGTTCTTTAGATTGTTCTTAAAATCTCGTTGAAACATTGTTATAAGTGCGACATCGTTTTATTCGATTAGATTGACATATTTTTGAAATCTAATTACGTAGTCTATTGCAAAGATTCGTTAAATTAAGTGCTAAATTACTCTTTTTGCAATTTGTTTCTCGTTAGATGATTTAAAGATTCTTTGAAGCTCTCTTTTAAAATTATTAAAATCTATGAACATTATACAAGAATTTTCGTTATTGTTTTTTAAATACTTTCGTAAGTTTAACTTAAGTTAATGTTAGACTCTCTCTTTAAAAAATGTTGATACGAAAATTGTCTTTTGATTCGCTAAAACAAAATAGAAGATAAAATAGATATTTATTTGTATAAGTTAGTTCTTTAAATCAATACAATCTTTATAATAGATATTAGATTTATTAATTTTAATTTTGTCATCTTTTATAATTAATAATTGACGTGATACTAATAAGCTAATGTTTAAGATAGAGACGCGTTGATCTAATATAGACATTCTTAAAGTGTTTAAAGTGTTACGTTGCTATTTAAGCGACTAAAGTATTAGAGTAGATTAGTATTGTTAAAGAAATTTATAAATGTCTTTAAACAATGTAAGCAATCATTTAATAATAAAAGTTTGCAATTTGTATCTATAATAAAGAATAATTTAATAAATAAGTTAAACACAATTTATAAAAAAGTTATATTTAAAAGAATCTATATATTAAAAAAGATTTTTTTTGTTCGCTTTATTCGTTGTTAAATATGTCGAACTTTATTCGCTTTGTTCGTTATCGAACATGTCGAACTTTGTTCGCTTTGTTCGTTGTTAAACATGTTAAATTCGCTCATTAATGTGTCGAACAATGTTCGCTTATTAAGTCGTTAAACATGTAGATAATTATGCTATGTGCTACAAACTACTTTGTAGAGTATATATCGACTATAACGAGCTAGAATTGTAACACTTTGCTAAATTAATAACTTTAACTTTTTAGAAAATCAATTAATTTCTTCTTTGTTTTTTAGATAAGTTTAGCATAAATCGTTATAGCATTTTGTTCAATTAAGTGTCGCATATTTTTTTGCTTTCTTTATCGTTTATTTAAATAAATTAACATTGCTTAATTTTTGTTCGATTTTATTAAAAATATCTTTTTTTATAGTGACGTCGCTTTTTAACGCTTTCTTACATTTATTTACGATCTAATTTATTTGTCGTTTCTTCGATGAACTAGTTAAAGTTTTAAGATGTTTCGTAATGTTATCTAAGCATTCGTGAAAATTCTTTTAATTATATTCGTTGTTTAAGTTTATTACTAAATAGAAATATAACGTTTTTAATTGTTTCGCTCTTATAGTTTTATTAAGTATTTGATTAATTTCTTGCGTAGATGCGAATGCTTTGTTTAATAATGTTTTATCTAGAACTTTTTATAATTAATTTAGATTTTTTACTAAATAGTAGTTGTCGTTCGATCTAGTTTTAAAGATGTTCGTCTTTGTGTTAATTTATTTCTTAATGTCGTTTTAGCTATTAAATATCTCTCTTAACATAGCATTAATTTGTTGACGATTTATTAAATTTCGTAATTAATAATCTCTTACAAAGTGACTTAATTTGTCACATAAATAGTACGTTTTTTAGAATTTATTATTTTGCTTTTTTCTAAAGTTTTTCTCTTTACGTTGTTAAATAAAATTTAATTTTATAAATGCAAGTTTACGATAATTAAGATTATTATACTTTTAGTTAAAACGAAATTCTTTTTACTAATATTCGATCGTTGATTCAAAGAAAATTTTTGTTCTTTTTCGAAATTAATTATATCTTTTTTTTATAGCTTTTTCATATAGTTTGTCGTCGAAATTAATAGCTACTTCAATGAGATTAAACATGTCGTTAAGTGTTTTTTCATTATGTATAATTTCGTTTTTTAGATTGTTTTTAAAATTTTGTCGAAACATTGTTATAAATGCGACATCGTTTCACTTGATTAAATTAATATATTTTTAGAATTTAGTTGCGTAGTTTGTTGCAAAAATTCGTTAAATTAGATGCTAAATTACTCTTTTTACGATTTGTTTCTCGTTAGATGTTTTAAAGATTTTTTGAAGCTTTCTTTTAAAGTTATTGAAGTCTATGAACATCGCACGAGAGTTTTCGCTATTGTTTTTTAAATATTTTCGTAAGTTTAACTTAAATTAATGTTAAACTCTTTCTTTAAAAAATGTTAATGCAAAAATCGTTTTTTGATTCACTAAAACAAGATAGAAGATAAAATAGATATTTATTTGCATAAGTTAGTTCTTTAGATCGATACAATTTTTATAATAGATATTAAGTTTATTGATCTTGATTTTGTCGTCTTTTATAATCGATGATCGACGTGATACTAATAAGCTAATGCTTAGAATAGAGACGCATTAATCTAATATAGACATTCTTAAAGTATTTAAAGTGTTACGTTGTTATCTAGACGACTAAAGTATTAAAGTAGATTAATATTGTTAAAAAGATTTGTAAACGTCTTTAAGCAATGTAAGCAATCATTTAATAACAAGGGTTTGCAACTTGTATCTATAATAGAGAATAATTTAATAAATAAGTTGAATACGATTTATAAGAAAGTTGTATCAAGAGAGATCTATATACTAAAAGAAATTCTTTTTGTTCGCTTTGTTCGTTGTCGAACATATCGAACTTTGTTCGTTTTGTTCGTTGTCGAACATATTGAGCTTTGTTCGCTTTGTTCGTTGTCAAACATATCGAATTTTGTTCGCTTTGTTCGTTGTTAAGTATATTGAACTTGCTCATTAATGTGTCGAGCAATGTTCGTTTATCAAGTCGTCGAACATGCAAGTAATCGTGCTATGTGCTACAAACTACTCTATAAAATATATATTAACTATAACGAGCTAGGGTCGTAACATTGTTTTAACAATACAACTTAATAATATTATTAAATTAACAAAAGTTATAGAAGCAAATATATATATATTACTTATTGTTTAATTTTGCAATTAAAGCTCTTATACAACAAAAGTTTTTTTTGTTGTTGTTATTTATCTTTGTGCAATAATCTTTTTTGTTATTGTCTTAACTCTAAGACAAAGAGTAATAATTTTATTGTTTAAGACAATATCTTGTTTGTTGTTTCTTTCTTTCGCAAACAAAAATAACAATAAAGAACAAAAAAATTGTAATCGCAAAAAAGAAAGCAATAATCGACGACATTATAAGATGTTTCTAAATGTTTATTGCAAAAAGATATTGAATTCTTTATCGAAACAAATATTTAATTGCGTTTTAGAAGCAAGCTTTTTAACACAAAACGTACGTCGAATATTAGACGACTTCTTGATTGCAACAACGTTAGTAGCTTTGCTTTTACGAGATATTATAACAACAAAAGCGACAAGTTAAAAGAATAAAGTAAAAGATAAAAGAAACAATTGCAAGACAATAATATAAAGGAAAAAACTACAAAATAATAATATAAAAGAAAACAATTACAAAAAGACAATAGTATGTGCGATAATCAAAAGAGTCGAATGCAATAAGAAAAGAAGAAAAGAGAGAAGTGCAATGGGCAATTGCCATACTAAATAGTATGGCAGACGGCCAAGCACTGACCCCTTAATCTCCCTCATCCCCGGCACTAGCCCCCCTGTCCTGCAGGGCTCTACTTGAGAACTCAAGGTCACTGTTTCCTCAGGACATGTCCGGCAACATCAACTGACGTCTCTATCACGAGTGTTTTGTTCCCAAGTGCGTTGGCGACAAGCAATGGCGTTTCTATTCCACCAACACATCGTCTAGGCTGGGTGGCCGACGTACTGTGCCGAACGACTTCCCGATTCGGAGCCTAACGTTGCAGACGCACCACATCCTTCGTCCTTGACAAAGCCTCCATAGATTTCAGACCTGTTTCCATTATCAAGTTCCTCCCCATATACGTCCATGGTCCTGGAAAGGGCTTCTGGTAATGAATCGGTATGGATCTTCTGTTCAGTACTGGCTGAACAAAGCTCTGGGGTTCTCTTGCATTTGCTCCGATGGGTTCAGTCAGCACCTTGCAATAAACAAGTGCTTTAATCGCTGTCGATTGTGATGCAATCTGTATTGCCCCATTAGCCGTTTGATCGTCAGGCCGAAGAGAGGGGCGCCGTTCTGAAGTTTATTCGCTCTTCCTTAATGATGCAATTTCGTCGGCACTAACCGTCTGAAGTGGTCTGCAGAGTACATGACGCTCCGTCGAAACAGCATCTCGAATACGATACAGCATACTTGAGACCAGTGAAACCGGCTGAGTTGTTGCGTTGGGTGGTTACCTTGAGCAGCAGGCCTCCTGTTGAACGGCCAGGCTGTACGGCACGTATTACAGCGGGTCACAGTAGAAGGCTTGTGTGTTGACATGCTGCGGATGTGTGGGATAGCAGTTGCACGGCAAGATCGGCCGTCCCTCGAGTGGTATACTTCTTCTCGTACAGTCGGTAGATCGAGCCTTCCCTATGCCCTTTTCGAAAGTCTCTCGTCTTTGTTCTATAATTCGATGACGCGCCTTTGAGCTCCACTACAAATACCCACTTTCCACAGAGCCCACCAATCAGACGATTAATAAATGGCACGCACTTCTTACATCACTGCGGCCTGGTCCCACCTTTGTGAAGCGAGGAAACAAGATATGACCAAGTCCCCTAGCGTAATCCCATTTTCACACCTTGTTTACCCGGCCCATGTCCTCGCTCATATGACTGGGGTCGACTTCCAAATTCTGTAAATTGCCTTCCAATACTTTATCACGTAGCATCCCAAGCCTTCTCACACTGTACACACCATGTCCAATATACTACAGCCTCAAGCACCACCACCTCCTCCTCCTAATTCACCTCCTAGTCCAGCAGCCAGCGCTGCCACTGCTATTACAACAACCCTAGAGTATCGGCAAATCATGCAAACGCCTCCTCATCGCCGCGGCCCGCTCCCAGATCACCTCCGTGACATGCACATCCCATACCAGCCAGGAATTAACCTAGGAGCTGACGCTGGTGCCCCTCCACAACCTCCGCCCCGCCGCCTCTTAACCCCACCACCAGTCAACCCTCCACCAGCGAACTTTATCCCTCTCCCACGTCCACCACCATGGTGGGTCTACGCCTCGTCCCGACGCACTGGTAGCAATATCAAGGGCACCCAAAACCCGGCGTACCACATGTCGAACAACGAGATGGTGGGCACCATTCGCTTTAAGCCGGACCAAGGCTGGATTCCGGTCGTTGCGAACCTTATCGACATCTGCCCCTGCTTCCTGAAACATGGTCAGGATTGCAAAGCCCGTCCACCCATCCGATGCAATCCAACTCCCAAGGCTCACGAAGTCTGTTTCAATCCCCAGGAAACTGTAAGTGTATGGTCCTTCTTGCATGCAAGCATCGCAGCTAATTGTACCAGTGTGGATCGGGATGCTTTGGAAAGGTCCACCTGTTGACGACTTGTTCGACCTTTTACGAAAATGTGAAGTGTCTTCAGGGACCTGATTGCGCCCACGGGCATGATGTGGATTGGCGGTATCTTCGATGGCTCAAGGCCGATGAGCATCGCGAGCATCATCCTGAGCGCAACTAAACTCCGTGCTCTCTTGAGCACAAGCGCTTCCTTGCCTTTGTTGATTGTGCTCCTTATGAGCGCAATTAACCTCCGTGCTCTCTTGAGCACAAGCGCTTCTTTGCCTTTGTTTCTGCTCTTGCATCATGTTTTTCGGGTAGCTTTTAGAGGTTCGCAATACAAGCAATGAATTCTTCCCTTCAATCTTTTCACCGATTCCCTCAAAACGCCAAAATGCTAGGTAGATCGCACCCTCTCTTCAGCTACCCGCGCGCAATTTGATATCAGATCTTCTCCTACATGACAAGCTCGTTCCGCAACGCGATGAACAGTATCCAAAAGCCGTTAGGCATGGCTAAACACACTGCAAACGACGGATATCAACAACAAGGCTTTCACCGTCAAACACACATTACCCTGGAGTGGCTGTTTGGATGTGCCTACTACTAGGACGCGCAGGAAAGAAGGACCTTTGGGAGTAATTCAGGCGACTGTCACTCACATTCAACGCGCTTTACAGCCGAGAGAACCGGTTCTGTCATATGTATGGTCAAGATAGCCGCATTAGAAGGTATACAACCCGCAGTGCTGAGAGACTGATTGGCATCTCTTAGCGTTTACAGCTCCCAGATTTCCGCTACCGCTACATCCCTAATGCACATTGCCCTGGGCAATCTCCTCCAAGCCCTCAGCTTCACCACCTCCTACCTCTTTCATACCACACCCTATATCCCTCACAGTGCGGGTGCTGTGGTGGTCTTGCAAGCTCGAATAGCCGGTAACCTCCTACCGACGCCGACCATCTCAGCTGTATGGAATGTTGTTGGGTGGATACAGGACAATCGTGGGCCTGTTTGAATAAGTGGTGAGTTTCCAGCCCACAGGATACCTGGCTGACGACGCAAAACTCACTTCTACCGTAGGCGCCTGAACCTCGATGCTGGGGAGTGATATGCACTTGCACGAACAGTATCCGCTGGATGGACAGGTGTTTGCGGGGAGTACGTGGCAGTGGTCCTTGTCCATCAAGTCTGCCAACGTGACATCGTGGTCTTTTTCTAGGCTCCTGAACACCAGCAGGGACTCCCTCGAACGTTACAAATACACTTCTCACTGTCACCTGGGCTTTTCCTACATAAAGCCCCTCCACCATGGTACGTAAGAACATCTGATACCCCTTTCTGAGTTTTTCAAAAGGCGTCAGACATCTTTGAGCTTGTATTCCCTCCCAAAGCATGCACCTCTGCCCACTGCGTTGACTGAAAGGAGAATGCTGACTCCGAAACTTAGGAGAATGAACTTCCTTGCGTGGCTCTCAATTGGCGCGATCTCCACACCGCAAACCAGATCAAGTGCCGCAGACGTCAACTGCTACTCACTGTAGCCCAGAGCGGCATAGGCCATAGTTTTCCAGCTGAATCCCAAGCAAAGAAGATCGTTCAGCTTCGAGGGATAGAGACTGAGGTAGCAATTCGAGATGTGCCGACCATTGTCCGGCTGGAAAAACCTACGCCTAAGAGCATCCACAGTAACGGCGTAAGCAGATCAAGGTTCATCTGGTAAACCTCCGGATCAAAGATACAGAGCTTGAACGGATAAAGAGCGGCGAGCTGACTATTTCTGGACCCAGAATTAGCAAGCCATAGGCTTCCACCACGTCAATTGAGCTGGATACAAACTGTTGCTCTTGCTGCGAACGGCTCTGTTGCCCGCAGGCGGCCTTGAGTAGTCAGGAATCTGACTGCTCTACAACAATCAGATTGATTGCTGAGGACGGGGTGCTAGTTTTGGTGATAACCCTTGTGGAAACCCACGTTTTTACGGACATTATAATCATGTCACTGACATGCCTTTACGCTTTGATGCTTTTGCATCCGGCCGTGACTGGTTATCTCGTCAGTCGCGAATCCATTAGTACAGTATTTCCATAACGCAGAGCAACCTGGTTCTGCGAGCCAATGGTGGTGAAATCTCGAGCAGCGATGAAGGCCCAGGCATACCATCAAAACACAGAATTGAAACTATCCCAAGGATTCGGTGGGCGACACTTGAGCATCGCCAACAAGGTCGGTGCTGACCATTCTCAAAACGATGTTCCCACCAGCTTGCGCACACGGACTGGTCGAGCTTGCACACGTCAGAATCTTCCTTCTTCAAGGTGCTGTAAGGGCTTTGAGTCCATACCGGAGGAGTTCAGCACACCCGATCGAATCTACCGTCACGAGTCGACATGCTCTGCCTAGATTCTTCCAGATCCTATCTCTGACATGCGGCAACCTGCCCTGCATGCACCAGAGCGACATACACGTATTGCAAAGCAAAGCTCCATGAAGACGTAGTGCCGAACAAGCGAAGTGGATTTCCCATCGACGTGCGCGCACATGGACCGATCGAGTTTGCGAGCAACAGTACTTTCTTTAGAGCGTCGTGAGATCCTACCAGGCCATACAGATGGAGATCAGCACACCTGATTGGATCTATTGTTACGACTCGGCTTGTTCTGGGTGAAGCCTTCAAATCCATAGTCATAGTAACGTGGTATTCGACAACACCGCCCGACTGACGCCTAAGAGGGGGGCCAATACAGAGGCCAATGGACAGCAGTCGAAGCCCAGGTAGTTCCACATCAGCACTCCCTCAGCAATGGTCGTCATCCACCCTACATTAGGCGCGAGCGGCATGCTCACTCAGCGACACATTAGAAAACGTTCTGACGGAATGATGACGGTCCTTGACTGGGTCTCCATCGCTGCTCCAGACTTCACCATCACTAATATGGGCGAAGGAAGCCATTTCATACGTCTTTGTTGCGACATTTCTTCTGCCGATGGAGCGATACAGCCTGCCTTGTTCTTCTCAGAATTATCAAATTCACAACGATTCCAAAGCCTCAAAATGGCATTTGCTTCTCAGATGGAGACTGCTACAGAACAACCAACAGACAGGATTCCAGCCTTAACGATAGGTTGATCAATCAGGGAAGGGCCAGTGTCGGGGCGGTATTCCGAGTAAACGTTACGCTGCTGAGGTGTCACCGTGATGTAAGATAAGTCTCAACAAGGTGATCGAAAAATACTGCAACGTACCAGCGCAAGACACAAGCTCATGGTAGTTGCGAACCGCATGGGGCAAGTCCAAGCGCAACTCGAGCAAGACAAGGGCCTAAGCGCAATCAAGTAGAATGGCGATGGAAGTGATATTTTCGCTCTTACTGTCGTGAGTATCTACCAGGGGGAGTCTTTGAAATCATTGACGTTTGTGAAGCTGGAGCAACACATATTCAGAGCCATATTTACAAGCAGCAATGCCTTTTGGCCCATGGTCCATCAGGAACGTACCCTAGCCCATCCTCCGCCGCTTGTAAGAGCATCTCGGAGCTTTGCCATGAGTGATTGGTCCTGCTGTTTCAGCTGCAACATTCGGTACCTTTCAGTCAAGATGACGTCGTGCTGGAACTCGCGCAGCCCTAGGATGTGTTGCTTATCCGCTTCGGATTTGTAGATGGACTCGTAGCACAGGTCATCGCAATTGTTGGTCTTGGACGTCACATCTAACACACTTGATATATCTGCATTGACGTTGAAGGAGGATATGGCATCCGGTGAGGTCCAACGTCCCAGTTTCTCTAAAACTCTTTCGCTAGGGACCCTTTCAAGAGCCAATTCGCCAATGAGAGAGGAGAAAAATCGTAGGCGGGGACCGTGGAGATCAGGACGAACAATGTCCAGTACCTCGAGGAAGATTGTGAGCACGGCTGGGCTGCAGTGCATGTCACCTTCACGGATTTTGGTCGGTATCATGGCAAGAACGACATTGCCATAATGCCGATAGAAGCGATAGTAGGGCGTGGCACACTTCACATGATAGTCGAACATGCTCTTCAGCTTCTTGCGGTTGGTTACATTGCGCCATATCGTGTTACAGAGTGTCTTTTTGGCCTTGCTATGAGTGCTCTTACTCTGTTTTGAGCTGACGCAGCCTTCGATAGGATTGTTTTGAATGTAGGCAACTAGCTCCTCGTATACCAATAACACATCAGGTGCGCCTTTCGCTTCAGAATAACTGTCATTACCTCAGCACCATTGGCATGTGTCAGCGTCTCCAGCGCAGTCCAAAATCGCTGAAGAAGCGTCGCTTCGAATCCGTCAACAGCCTGCAGATGCTCTGGAATTGCGACTTGCATAAGCTCGCCTCGAACGACACACGATCGCACACTTCGTACGAATGTCAGTTGTACCTTCACCGTGCCATATTCATAGATCCTGGAGAGCATTGCAATCAATTCTCCATAAGGTTCTTGTGCACCGTCCCCAATGTATACGTACCGCATAAGTGTAGCCTCATCGCAGATTACATTCTTCCCTTTGGCGCACTTCCTGACGAAGCTTCCTTGGCAAAGTCGAGTTGTTCCTGTTATCGATCTCTCGCCTCAACACCTTGCGTCTTCAACGCGTAGCTCTTATGGGCTATTGTTCGTACTCGGTTGTCATGTCTCTCGGTTACCATTCATCTGTGTTTGGAGGCTTGCCAAGGGAGGCCAGAACGTTGGATGAAGGGGCGAGTGCAATACGAGCGGGATGATCAACCGACCGGTCGGCGTGGCTACATCGCGATGCTGGGTATGCCGTGACTAGTGACTGCTCCTGGAATCCATGGTTACATACGAGTTGTGGTTGCAGCTCGTGTCCGTGGTCGGCCTCCTGGATGTGACGGCTCTTGGATCGATCTTCCTCCGGCCCCTGTCCAGTATCTGTACCGTCTTCTGCATCCGTATCTCGGCCCCCCACTCACTCTTGCCCTTACTCCTTTCGGCTCGCTCTCTCCGCTGAAGCCTCTCAGGACATTGAGCTCGCCGACGCCGTTGTAGCTGGGCTCACCGGCAAACGAGGTAGTAGCACCAGTTTTGCCATCGGAAAGAATGCAGCATTTATGTTCGCGACTGAGATGGCTCCACCAAACAGGTGGGGTTTTCGACCGCCTCATCCATTGAGATGTTCGCCATGGTCTGGATGGGTCCATCATAAGGGCTCTGGCGTAATAACGTCAGGGGAAAGCCAGAAATAAAGCGAAGCCCTTACTAAGCTCCACGATCGAACCGTGCAGTAGTCTCCGGCTACACCCAAGTTTGAATAATGCAGTGGGCGGCTGCATCATCCAGCTCAGAGTATGCGCGCCACCAAGTGCTCAATCGGCGAAAGCTTGGTTTGGGATAGGTGTAGCCTTCCGCACAGTTCTGACACCCCACGCGCAATCTGATCATTGTTTGCGCAATAGAACGAGCATTTGAGAGCCTATGCCTTCGGGCCAGCTCATATTGTGGCATACTTTAGTACGGGCATGATTTTCGCCATCGAGCACTCGGTCAATCTTCGGAACAGCTTCGGTCGGACTTTGAAGCGTGGCCGGGGGTCTGCCGTCCTGGACGTCAAAGGAGGCTCTCTCATCTACTTTACAGGAAACAGAATTTGGTTGTCTTATAGCGCCGATGCCCTTGCCAGAAGAGGTTGAGACGCTTCTTCTACTGAGTCTCTGAATGTTCAAGATACGGAAGAACAGGTCTCTACGATAACAACTTCTCAATGCATGCATTGTCTCGCTCCCCTCTCTCGTTCTTCATTCCTTCAGGAAGACCTTTCCATCTCTTTCCAACTCCGCTCACCCCTCTCACTATTCCCACCATCCCCGTGACACCCCCGCTGCTCTCTCTGCCGGCCGAAATCCTCATCCTCATCCTGCGGCCCCTCCTTATTTTCCCTTTCACAGTCCCAATAATCCGTCACTGGGATCTAACCAGCCCGCATCGCTATTGCATTGTGCCGGACATCTTCCCCCCTAATTTCGGCGAACTCCACAGTTACCTTCAATCCACTAGCATTATATTCACCTGCCGTTCCCTCTACAGCCTTGGCGGGTCCCTGTATTATCACAACAACCACTTCGCAATCAGCATCGCATCGCTGCCTCGCCTTATTGTGGATCTATCACCCGGGGCACTGTTAGAGATTCGCAGCTTAGAGGTCCAATGCTGTGAGCGATTCGCGGACTGGTCCCTTTGGCCTTTGTTGGCCAACTTTCGAGGCTTGGAGAGGCTGATTTTGGCTCCGCCAATGATGCAGCAGTGGAACTCACTCAGTGGGATGAAGCATCTGAAGGGGATTGCACCGCTAACGGTGCAACGCGCGGGACGTAGCGCATTGGGGATCATTATTAGGGGCAGTGATCCAGACCTCATAGCTGCGGTATCACGCCATGAAGAAAAGGAAGCCTACTCTGCAATGGAGGAAGCGGTGATGCGGCGCATGCCGCGATTGACGGGCTTTTGGATCGTGCGGCGAGATCCTGGGACATTGAACGTATTCAATCGAGGAAGCGAAGCTATGATGGAGGCGAATAACCGGGAAGTGGAGACAGCTGTCATGTGCCTCACTCATCGACGAGAAAGGGATAAAGGAGGGGCCTGTGAATGCCAGCATATCATAATGCGCGAGGATTTTTGCTGCAACAAGTGCCCGTTGAAGGGATGGGAGGTAGCTGGCGAGTACAGACCGTTGGAGGCCGACATGAGGAGATGGAAGCCGTTAAAGGCGAAGCCTTGTGGAAACACCTCGTATGAACCTTTCTTGGAGGAGGATGTGTGGGGCGTTGACAATACACGCATCATGCGGCGTCTCAACGACAACTGTCGCCCCTAGGTGATATCGGACATTGGATGATTACGAATCTTCTCAACGCGTTGCGGGGAAAGTACTTATCGAGCCTTTCCATTATTCGCAGCTTCCCGTGATGGCTTCCTCTACGGATGTAAGTCAACGCTCCTTGACGGATTTGACCTAATGCGTTCTGTCACTAGCCTTCTATAGGCCGCATAAGGTCCACAAGCTTCAGCACTTCGACCACTGGAATGCCTTTGTTCACTCGAGTCAGGCTGAGCCGTAATGGGCGTCGTCGGCTTGCTGAGACTGCTGGAAAAGTCGGGGGTTTCTTTCTCTGTTTCCACATCTTGCCGAACAAAAAACTTTCGGTGCTCTATTCTGGGGAGACGTACTCATTCCCTGGGCTATCAGGCTGGGAGTTGTCCTCGTTCGCCAAATGGCTTACCGAGCAGGTAGGATTGGGCGCCGGCACCAGTGTATGATAAACAAAACCGTCTTCGGAGTCGGACGATAGGACCACCTTCTTCTATCGTTGCTTTCGAAATGCGTTATGCCGTTTGTGGAGGCTAGTCCGTCGCAGCTGGGCTTGGTCTAGTCCTCAATTGTCCGTTGGCCTCTTTTACGCCAATGCCCATATACGGCCAAAGCTCCTTCAAGTCGAAGTTGCTTCGGGGCTTGTTCGTTATTACGACCACGGTTGTATGGACAAGCTTCCGAGGAGTCTCGAGTTCTTTGTTGAGTTTTATGCACTTTGTCTGGCTGAGAAGCTCGGCAAGCAAGGTATACGCGGAATCAAAGAAATTGGAGATATGCTTTCGCATATGGTCCATCCTGGTCGAGACTTTAACACAGTCGTCGGCGGGACAAATCTACTCTGCTATAGGGGTATGCCAAAGCTTGAATTCGAATCAGGTATCGCAAGCCCAAAAGGTCCTCTACTTCCTCGAGTCGGTTTGCTAAGTCGCGGTGATTTGCCGATGTAGAAACTGCTTGTCTGGGCTCATTGCCTACGACGGGGCCTGACTCGATCCTGCTGAGCCGTCCCTCGAGTGCTTTGAGCTGCTTCCAGATTGAATCATCTTTCTTCACCTTCCTGTCCGCTTTAAGCTGCTGAAAGATACGACGACAGGTTATCAAGTCTTCTTCTGAGCTCTAAGAAGACCTAGACCTTCGTCTCTTCCTTCGGACGTCCCTTTTTGCTCAATGGCTTGGGGCCAATACTCGTTTCGAACGCTGGAGCAATGAATGTAACATGTGACTTTAGTACACATCCGGCGGCAACCTCGTTGGCAACGAAACGACCATGGTCTCATGGATTGACTCTGGCGGCGCTGGCCTTTCACTACGAGTGCCGACTTGCTAGCCGTCTCATTGGAATGCAAGCTGGTATGGTCCTGTCTTTTGGGGGTTGGAATTTCTCAGTATTTGTAGCTTCTGAGATGGTCGGAGGACTGGTGAACTGTTCAAGACCCGTTCGCTAAAGAGGAAAAGCATTGATGGTGGTCTTCGTGTAGGCAGAATATTTGGCAGTAAGAACTTGGGAGACAATTAAAACAGTGGGCAGCGTCATTGGCGAGCAAGGATATCACTTTTGCGCGCCAGCGCGCACACAGGTCAGACCGTCGGCTAGCTACAACGACCCTCCAATCCATCGCTGCGTCCCAAAACAATCTAGAACGACGAACGCCTTCGCCGTGGTGTCAAAAGCGTATTACGCCTCCTAACCCTCCCATTCTCACCCACCACCACCCCTGCCAACCTACTCCATACTTGCCGATGCGCCCTCCGATGCCGTTGTAAAGCTCCCCCTCCCAAATCCCCCACAACAAGATCCCCTCCCCGCCTCTCCCGGCCACCAACAGCGGCACGATTCCGAGCCGCTATCACCCTGTCTGCTCTCCTATCTCCACTCTCATACCCCCACACCCCCCTCCGAAGAGGTTCCATCTGTCCCTCATCCCAGGTGCTCCCTAGCCTGTCAAATTCCATCTCCAAGACCAAGACCACGCGTCGACAAAGCGGACATGTCGTCCCGCCTCCGCCTATATCCGATCGAGGTGCGAACCAACGTCGGAGACATCCTTGCCCGAAGATGTGGCTGCATGGAAGCCTGGTCGCCGATTCCAGGGTGCCGATGCTGGTAGAGTTTGCGGAGTCCGGGCAACCGCTGAGATTACTCGGCGCGGAATCAGGCGAGACGCTGTAGGGTCTTTGGAGGTTTTCGAAATTTAGTGTACGGCTGTGGTTGCCTGAATTGATGGGGCTGGGGCTGGGGATATCTTGGTTCAAGGCCTCTTCGTACTCGAGGTCCCTGCGGTCGTGTGTGAAGGGGAGTTCACGCCACAGCCGTGCCGCCGATATGAGGTCGCGGGCTTCGGGCCTGGTATGGCCGTTTTGGAGGGAGGTCGGCCAGGGCGCGAGGTCGTCCCTGTGTGGACTGGTTGACAGAGGGAAGTCATCGTGCATTTCGTCGTAGCGTCGGCGGCAGATACTGCATGTTTGCTCGGATGGTAGTTCGGCGATGGGGATCTCAGGGAAGAAATCTGCAAGGTTGCCGAGGAAATGATCGTATTCGGCGAGCGATCGTATGACGATGAGTTCATTTTCGGCATCATAGTTAGGCCTCGAATGAGGGTCTCTTCTCGGAAGTCTCGAGCGACAGATGCTTGATGGGAGCACAAATTGGACACAGCGATGTAAACATCGGGTCAGCGAGCGAATCATAGCGAAGTACAAATGGAGAGAAAAGAGGAATAGGTAGAGAGGCAGGAAGGTGAGCATTATTCGATGGTAATTGCGGAAGAGATGGCCAATGGTAGTTATGGTCATGAGTGAAAATGACCATTACCCTGACTCTGCCGTGGAATTCTTGGCCGCGAACCTCCTGTCTACAATAGGCGGCAAGCGGTGAGGCATGATTGTAGCATGGCTGCCCCGTGACGTGGAGGTAGGCATGAGACCTACTCTCAAGCAGTGTTATACTCCTGAACTGTTCTCGGTGTTTGCCTGGATTTTTTTGCTCCGCCCCTTTCATTGGAGTCATGATTGGTGGAATACTCTGCTAGGAGCATGCTGTGCAACGAACGAATTGGACGGGGTTGTACAAAGTGCTCCGCCCATGGCGGTTCGGAACGGGGTTGCCAATGGCTTTTGATGTGGCGTCATGCGCCCTGGCAATTTCGGTCAAATCGTACGAGCCAAATACTCGCAGGGATACGTTGTGGCGCCTAGCAGAATAGTGTTGGCGTGGTAGTACAGAACTGAAAGAACAGGGGCGGACGCTGCTAACGCTCGAAACTACTTACGGTAAGTAAAAACCATGGACTAGGTAGTCAGTATTGCATTGGTATCCGTATGGAGGTTTTCTTACCTCACCCTAGTCGATGAGCGGGCAAGATATTCCATGCGCTGGCGGGGTGCTAAATCCAGGGGCTGACTGGGCCAAGGGGAAAAAAGCTCTGCACTCTTGAACCATGTGTTGGCGAGTAAATCATAGACAACGACCAGTCACGGCAAATTGGCAAAGCGGTAATGCGTCGAGGAACATCAACGACGTGATTAGAGATCCGTACAGACGCAGCAGGAGAGGGCTTTCATAGGGACTTTGAAGGGGAAAACAACCTATAGTGCGACTACCGCTAGGTACTTGTACCAGCAGGTCCACAATACTCCGAGCTTCATATTCCCCAGAAACTACACAACGACCTGCTTAAGTGTATGCCGAAGACAGAGTGTCAAGTCTGCCGGCAGAATTGCGTTGGACAACAGACTTCTGCGGTGGATGGCAAGAAAGATCCTCACATCGCGATTACGGCTCGCGGAGACTTGAGGTGTGCTTAGCTATTCGGGTCTGTCACCACAGAAATCCTAGCTCAAGCGAATGGTCTTCGTAGACCTTACAAGGATCTTGAGGCGAGTAAGCCCTGCCTCCTCCTCACCCGGCTGACCTTCGCAGTAGGCCGCTTTTAGACCCAATGACTATCCAGAGCTCATATTGGCTGCTTCTTGCAGATGAGCCAACGAGATAGTGCGCACGTTCCGAGGCTGCTCAAGCTGCTAAGCGATCACCGAGTGCAGAGAGCAACTCCAGAGGATGGCCCGCATTATGGGCGTCAGGAACCTCACTTGCTTGCACGGATGTCGGACGATCATTACGAATCGCTACATCCTCCTCGTGATACGGCTTGCTGCCCTGACGGTGCGTACCAGGGTCGCTCGTTGAGTGGCTCGTGCCTCGAGAACGAGAGCCGGCTTCCGAACTCTAGAAAAAGGAGCCATTTGTCACAGAGATCCATTGTATAGATCCGGATGTGGAGTACGTGGAATATGATCGCGATGCACTACGATAATAGCGACAGCATCTTGAAGGTGCAGCCGCAATGGTTCGAGGGTAGCAAGCTCGTTCTGAATCGTAATCGTTGATATTCTTAGGGATCGACGTTGTTAGGGGTGTCGACTCTTCTCTGGGAGACTCTGAATCGTAGATCCTGCAAAAGCTCACAAGACTGTTTCTTGAGACAGTAAGAATGCACACTACCGACTGCTTTAGGGGCTATGAATGTAGTGTGATTATAGCAGGACAAAGTATTGAGATATGAGGGTTCTGGGAAGAGATGAGAGCCAGCTACGAGTCCTCAAAGTGTCCCATCTTGCAGGTAATCTTACACCTCCCGAAGCAAAGAAAACAGGCGATCATGGCGTACGTACAAGTCGGTCGCACAGCATGAAGTACTTGTGTGACGTGGAAGCCTTCACCACCGGGCGAGCCTGAGTCGTGAAAATAGAGTTACCGCTAGCAGGGATACGCGCTTTGCGCTAGCGGCATTGAAGTGAACCCAGGCTTGGCAGCGTTCTGAATGTCGGTGGCTAGTAAATCTATGGGGGTGATGCTGAACACGCTGAAGGTGGAGGGACAGCATTTCCATTGCACATGTCTCTGAATGCGCTTCGTCTAGTTGAGCTCGTGTTATCCCGGGATATCGGCTTCTCAATGCTTTCGCAATCTGCTTGGATGGGTATGCGGTACCTGGAGTTTAGTGGGCGTGGAGAGGAAAGAATGACGGTGTGGGGTGTGGTGCTTGGGTACGATAATGCGAGTCGTTGAAGGCAGAGGGATTGTCCTTTTGGTTAAAAGATGGTTGCAAGACAATGCCGAACAGTCGACTCCGAGAGATTCGCCGATAAGCAGGGTGTATATGAGGGTTTTGAGAAGCAAATGTTAATTAGTTCAAAAAAGCGATGGTCATAGCCCGGAATTGAACACTCAAAATGGGAAAAAAGCAGCCGATTTATCGACGATGAGTCCTGATCATCAGGTCGACGAGCAATTGAACTTGGCGGTTTTATCCACGTTTCAACTGATCCTCAAAGCCTTCCTCGACTGCCTGGCTACCCAAAGTCAAATAGTCGTATATTTCGACTAATTGAACCATCGAAAGGAGTCACGAGGCCTAACGCAGCGCCAAAACATCCGAAAAACCTGTGCTGATGCAGGCTCCCTAACTCTTGAGCCATATTTTCAGGCGCGGCGTCGGGGCTACTACCGCCGTCTGTTAATTCGCATCGAAGGCTGCACGGTCATCTTGCGTTCTAATTTCAATATATGGTCGAGTAGCCAAAGAGGCAAAGCGTCAAAGAACAATGTCCGCGCAGATCATCACAACGAGATCACCCAATGTCATGATAACGCAAGATGATGGACCTATCTCAGCCTGCCCCAAATGCTAATGACAAAGCTACCACTCAATCACCTTAACCGACGATCCCTTAAATCCGACTGCCTTTCCTAGATCAAACGAATAATGTATCTGCGCATTTGGCTCGCGGCGTTGGTAGTACATATGGACTGGGTCTCGCGGATCAAGTGGTCCAAGACGTTCATCTAGCCGCCAAGCGGACCACCATTCCTCTGCGCAACTCAGGGACCGGCAGTCCTCCATCTCGATGAACACTTTGGCTTGAGGCTCTCCCACTTTCTTTTCGTCCGCTTGGCGATCAGTGAGTGTCGCGCTCGGACCGTCTGCAGAAACCGTTGGCAGCTCGATACATTGCCTAGTTCTGTCAGCTGCGGAAAGAGAGTCGATGTCCTGCAACAGTGACTGACCCCACGTTGCGCCCTTGACCAAGCGGAACATCCCGTACTTGTATCGATATTTGGTGGATCGCGCACGAAGCTAAATCAGGGGCTGGAGCTCCACACAGGTGGTTTTTGTATCTGTTGCTCAGAGCGCCGGCGCTTCGCTGTCTGCCTGAAGGCACATGCCAGTTGTGTATCATTTGAACGACACGCCACCGCAGGTGTGGATGACGTTCCCGTATAAACGCCAGGAAGTAGTCATCTGCCTTGGTGTACGGTGCAGGCGTGTATTCAAAGTATCTTGGTGACATAATCGTGACACTTGCACTGGAATTCCCGGTGGGCGACCTAACTGACGAGGAGCCTCGGAAAGGATGTCAAGAACCTATGTGGGCGGCTCATCAGAGATCTTCATTCCATGTCTTCGGAAGCGCCCGGGCTTCCGTTAATCAGTCATGCTGACTCTACTTTTGCAACCTTGGTACAGAATGACAGGTTGAGAGTGCAGGCGCCCTAATAGGATCAACATGGCCTGTATGACTACAGTGCTTTTGTCCGAACACTGCATTCAGCTTTTGCGTGCTTTCCTTGGTAGGTCCACATGAAGGCTAGGTGATCGACCTTAAGTGCAACGTTTAGCATGACCCACTCAATGGCACTACCGAAGCAGCTCAAGGATGTCTTTTTCTGATTTTCGAACATTGTTGGACCACAGTCGCGTGACTCTGTCGTCCAGTCTCTTCACTTGCTCACGGGTCCTTCAACCACTAGGCAATTTCAATAATCCTCTTCCTCGTGCCCATGTCTCAGCGTTCCTCTACTCCACCCTTTACGGAATATGTATTGAAAGTATGAAGTCAAGAGATTCCAATAACACTTTATCTTTTGGCAGTTGGTAATGACTACCTTGACATGGCTTATGAAGCCCGCGGATTTTCGACAATTTTTCCATTGGCAAGCCAGCATTATGGAATCAGAGAAGGAACATATCCAGGTCAAGTCTTTTCCACCACAGAAACGAACAGAAGTATCGTGTCTGTCAAATCGATCATCGAACTTCGGCCCAAGCTGCGAAGCCAGATACCCAGCGACTTGGTTCAAGAAGCTCCGTCGGGCGAATCAATGCGAGACCACTTACTTGAGCTGCTTGTACCCATCCAAGCCAAGCACCCCCCAGACTACTGCTTTGAGGCAGGGATAGTAAGTTCCCAAAAGCCGGGGGCAACGGAGTCTGACCTGAACTCTATCATACAGTCTATATTGCTGCATGCGGTGGTTACGGTCGACGCAGAGATGGCATGTATGCAAGACGTCGCCTCAATTGGCATTCGATGGGACTGCATGAAACCCAGTACGAAAAGGAGTATTCTTCGAGTATTCTGGGATAGTGTCTCCCAGAGGAATAGTGAAGGCGCAGATAAAGACGTTAAGAGTGGGAAGCAAATAGACGAAGATCAGATCGAGGAGTTGTTGTGTTTCGCTCTTAAGCTTGCTGGTGGCCCGATAGTCGTGTGGAAGCTATACTCCCCAATTTGCAGGACTGAGTGCTCACTTGCAGGGCTCATTGGTATAGTCTAGTAATGTGTGGCAAGCAACAAGACACCATTGGCCGAGACAGAGTTTATATTGAAAGCTTGTTCGTTGAATGAGGCTTATTGACTGGGCATGTGGCAGGTGCCCACTTGTCTTGGCTGCCTTCGCCAGTCCTTGATTCCTTCCTAGCAGTAGATAACAGTCGGTCTGCCTAGATCTTTCCATGACCTTGCGAAAGCAAAATTTAATATAAGTACAGCCACGATTGGGGTTTGGACTACCATGACCATCTCCCATTGAGGCTTTCTGCTGACCTTCAAGCAAATCTATCACATTCATTCGATTGATCACAATCAGCAGCGCCATCTCATACGCCGGCACAAAGTGATGCACTCGATCCTTGGCATGCATCAAAGCACGTAAAAACGGAAAGTTGGTGGGCTAAAGCACCAATGAAGAGCCACAGCTAAAGAGGCAAACCGTCAAAGCTTTCCTCTCAATCAATGATAGCTGGACTGGGGGGAAAACCTAAAGTCATGTATGATACGCGAAACCCCTGGAAAGTGCACGAGGCCAGCGTATAGAATAGGGTTCGTTTCCACCGACTGTTAAAGCCAGTCACGATGGTACTCCAGCAGCTCATGATGGCGGCCGAAGCGATCGGTATTCGCGTCCGGGGCAGCACAGCAGCTCGGTCGCGGTGGAGGAGTCGTTCCCCAAATATTCACTCTTGAGCTGCAAATTGCTGCCCAAGCTGTGTCACGCTAGACTCACTCCAAGTACGCACAACACAACAGCAGGCTACGGAGTCTACGCTCCTGAAGTACGGGGATACAGCCAGAGGTGTCGCCGTAACGTCGCCGCTTGATTGATATGTTGCTCAAGGACACAGTATCCGTCTAGGCCATTGTTGTCCAACGCAAAAGGGAGCCGAGCAAGCAAAAGTCTTCTCTGGCGTGCTGCAATGGGCCTATGGACCTCAGTCCGAGCATCAAAAGACATACAAGAACAACGTCGGCTGCCGTCCACCCAGATCATAACATCAACATACTAGACCTGGTCATTCTTTCTCGATCCGAACGCCAGTACAAGTCTCAACGTCCTTCCCAATGGATCCTCAAGCCCAAGTTGAAGCCGTCCGTCACGACGAAATCATGCTCATCAGCAAAGAGCGGCCCGGGCACAAAACCCAAGATGCGCTCAACATCCAAGACAAGACTCGGCTGCGGCTGATCCGCCGCAGGCTCCTGTAGATGATCTGTTAAGGGCTTCATCGATCTTTTGACGAAGTCTGCGAGATCTTCAACAAAGTCATGGTAAGATCCTCTTAATCCCTAGAGACCTTATCTCATGCACCCCTAGCGCCAAATGCTTCGCGCCATCAGCGCCGTCGACGAGTTCAATGGGCGCCACATCGACTTCAACGGCAACGAGTCCGAGAGCTCGAATCCAGACGGAGACGAAATTGTCCATCTGGAGGCGTGCCGCTTGTCGCAAGTACTCCGCTGGACAGATTTAGCAGAGCAGCACAAGCAGGTCATTGAAAGGGTTTTCTTGTTGTATATGCGGCCATTGGTCTCTGCCGAGTGCCTTGCCCACCTGTGCCAGCATGAAGGCAGGTTGCTGTTGTGGCTCCAGCATTTCACTTTCCAGCACGCGGCGCTGAAACCGTGCTGGGAATTGAATCCTGTCGGTACGTTGTTGTATCCAAAGATCTGAAGATGGAATATGTCGACGATGATTATCAGCACTAGCGAATGCGGAGGATCAAACTACTCCGACGCTAAAAAAGATCCGAAAATACGACGTCAGGCGGCTTCAGTTGATGCATTGACATCCTGTCGTTGTCGAGAAACTCTATTCCGGCAACGCCGCTGTTTTCCCTACTGTTGGCCGACCTGTACGCGAGGTAGGGTTGTATCATAGGGACACCATGCCGCCTGGCCACGAAGGTGATGATGAATCTCCATCTGATAGTGTTGTCGGTGAACTGCTGCAGCTGCTTGAACCGACTCCCTGGAAAAGTGGAAATGTGGTGCATAAGGGTACTTGTGCCGCAGTGTCGTTTTCTCCTTTCATCTAGCTATATTTCTTGTGATTTGGCATTCCACATGTCACTTTCGCTCATAGCTTGTAAGCTTCACAGTCCAGCCCTCTCTCAAGCGTTGCATTTGTATATATCACCCTGTACGATATGCAAGTATAGGCCGGAGTGTGTCAGCTATGACTGTGAAAACAAACACTACTACCATTCGGCCATGGAGCGCCCAAGAACGGTTTAACGAGAAGGTGATGGGCAGATGAGCCAGTGAAGGTCCATGGCTCAAGGGGTAAAACGTCAAAGCATTTCACTTGCGAAGGGTAAGGGTCGCGATTGCGCAATGAATCAAGATGAATGTTGACTGTACGGACCATTAAATCTGACCCCCGAAATGTGCACCATGTCAGGGTATGGACTAGAGAAGATTTTGACACGGTTCGCATAGTAATTTGGCGTCCGGTCATTAAATGTAGGGTACGAATAGAGGCTGCCCATGATTATCATCCGCCCGATCCTGCAAACGAGCGTTCTGACACTATGATGAGACAGACAGAGAAATTCTTTCTCATGAGGCTTTCATCTCTTCCATGAGACCTGAAATATGACAACATTACTGACTATCAGCCGAACTCATCTGGAGGGCAGCTATACGCAGCCACTCCCCATAGCTTACCTGGACTCCTTTCTTGGCCAGCTGCTTATTTGGCATGGTTCAGCTGCAGAGCCTGAAGACCGAGTTTCCTCGATATCTTTGACGCAAAAATCCAGTTGACATTTCCAGATGTTAGCTCGTATTCATCCAGGGGGCAATCGCTAAATTAATGGATATCCAGGCTATCCAGCATGCTGAAGTCTCCAGCCAGAAGCAAGATGAGAAATGTCCCTGGATGATCCTTGCTGATATGGCAATAGGAGAGGAAATCCTAGAGCCGACAAAATACTGAATACTCCTCAACTGACTTGCTAGGGTTGAGACTCCCAAATGCGCTGCAAGGATTTCCGAGGACGGTCAGGGAGAGCCTGGCCATAACATCCCTGTATAGCGTTCTAGATATGATTCAATACTTGCGGCGATCATAACAACACCTGCGCTTCGTACCCCAGAAAAAATTTCCGTGAATGCCTCCTCGACTATGGGGTGAAGATCGTTTCCCTCAAGTCTCATTCCCAGCGCTCATAGTCAGGGAAATAGTGGTTGTGGATCTTGTCCGCATAATCCATGATTGTTGGGAAGCTTTCTATGATCTTCTGTGTTTCGGGTGCTCTAGAAGCGATAATTCGTTCAGCTCCCTTCTCAGCAGCACCGAGCCTGTCTGGGATCCAAGCGAGAATTGTAGTGGAGGAGGAAAGACTTACGCAGCACAGACCAGGCCCGAAGCAATAAAGCCAAACAACGTCGTATCCGCGTCCGAGGGTCCTTTGTCTCCTAGCACGAAGAACATTCCATCAGGACCACTAGACCCACGCTTCCTACGCGAGGCCGTCAACAACGCGTTGATATTCTCCCAGATCTCGGTCTTGAACTTGGTGATCTCCTCGGGCGTGAACCTCGCAGTTCCCTGGCCCCACAGAGTAGCCGTCATCCTGCGATATGCTAATTGCCCAACAAGAACTTGCACAGGATAAGGTAAGGCGCCGAGTACTTTGGGACGCATGGTATAATAATTCTGCTCCCAGCGTTCGTAGTTCTAAAATAAGAACGGCACATTCGATCAGCCTCCATGGTCTCTACAGTGAGAAGAGAAAATTACTGGAATCGGTGAAAAAGATCAGGTCCAATAGCGGTTGCGAACCTGGTAGAAGTACAGCTTATCCTCCAACAAAGCCCTGATAGCTAAATCCTGCGCCTTCTCCGCCGCTGTGAGTTTCGAGTTCAAGTCTTGCGCGAGGCCATCGACCACCAATTTGTCGCTAATCAACGTTGAGTCTGACAGCATCTCGGTAGTGGAGTCCCCATTTCTAGAGATGGCGATGTAGGGAATCTTTCCTCGAGGCCCTTTAGGAGGTGCACCCTGATCGGTCTTGTACGCGAGCCCGCTAAAGCGGAGGCGGGCTTCAAGCTTCGTGGCGAAAGGGGACCAGATATACGATGAAGAGCTTGGGAAGCCCCGGTAGAGCGTGATGGATGGAGAGGCCATTCGCGGGTATTACGAGCAGCCTAATTTGGGCAAGCTGTTTGTGTGGTTTTTGGCAATAGGTGAGAATATTGTACCTCGCGTTTCAGCCTCGGAGGTCGTGCGAAGTAGGCAGTCCCATTGAAACGGCGTGACATGAAGCCGGAATCAAATGTTGCTGTGAAGTCGGAGGATTTGCACCATACTCAGAGTCTTAGGGTTAAGTCTATCTCTAGGGTTATAAATGTAAAGACTGCCATTTTTGCGGCATGAAGGATGGTGGTGGTGTCGTGGTGAATTTCATTAAGGTAGTGGAAGATCAGAAAGCTAGTCTCAAGCATCTCAAAGAGCATGAACGGGAGAGGACAGGGTACAAGCAGGTGACGATGATACTACAGGAGGTCAAGATCATTCAGCCTTTGACCAGCAGTCCAGGACTGGGGAAAACGTTTAGAGCCATCAAGAGTATAAGCCATCAAGAGCAGAGCAGAAGAGAGTACTAGAGAGCAAGATAATACATATCTAGTAAAGAGCACTATAGCTTAACTAAATATATTAAAAACTATACAAGGTAATTGTAATAATTACAAAGCGAAATGCAAGATTACCTTGGAAGTCAACTAATTCATGTTGTATCTAGCCGAGAATCGGAGCTGTGAGCTTACATCCTACATATAACGCTTGATCTGAAGAGACACAAAACCCTTTGATCTAAGAGTCTCAAACCTAGGCGTCGGACGTGAAATGCTTGTGCAGCAATGCAGCAATTAGCCCGTCATCATATGGTGGATCTTGCACCTCGCCCTGGCCCATCATAATTATGTGACGGGCTTTCATAGCCCCATTCTCTTTCTTATCAAGCCACAATCACTTAGCCTCAAGGGCTGTATATCTCGCGGACGTTCACGGGCGTTTGAACCATATGTTGAAGCGGGAAGGAATGGATAATTTTGTGAATATTAATATTGGTTGTACCATTCGAAATATGAACTCAGGTATATAAGAGCCAAGCGCAATCGCTTCCACCACTCCTGCTGCATAGGAACAATACTTGCAAATCTGAAGAATCATCTGCGTATATGAAAGAAGTCTGCTGGCAGACGGAAGACGGTACCTTACCCTTTGAACTAATCTGCGCACAGATCAAGCAAACCCTCCCTTCCACAATTCGACTCAGCGAGCAGGCACATCTTTCTAAACGATCAGCAAGGCCTACACAGCATTCTTGACCCTCACGGCATGGATCATACCATCCCCTACCCGTGGGCCGTCGAGAAGCCCCGTCTCGATCTCGACGGCCAATTCCACGCCGATCATGACGTTTCCTACATCATCGCAGGTATCGGTCACTCTATCGCGCGAAAACACGGATTCGATTATGATCTCGGACGATCCAGGCCGCTCACCAACAGCAAGCACCAAATCAAAGCCGCCGTGAACAGCTACACTGCCGATTTCTCCTCTCTCTGGAGCAAGGAAAACCATGCCAATTTCCGACGAAGCGCAATCGTCCTCAGAGGCTGCGGGGACCATCCGAAGTTCAAAACTCATTTCGGGCTTCGACGCATTGATCCCGAAATCGATAAGAATCGTTGTCTCCGCATCTGCGATCAATTGGCTGATCTGTTGGCATACTGCGAGAAGTGCGACTCTTGCCCCGCTCTGTTTGTGCTTGTTGATGATGCCAGCTCGACAGATACGCATGTGTGCGAGCATGAGGGTCTGAGGCGAGGTGAGGCGAAGCAGCTGAGGAATATTCTCAGGGAGAAGATTTTTGCGCCAGGCGAGGCGTTCGAATGGGCATTGCAACATCAGGCACCTGTGGGGCTTCGACTAATAAGGGAATGGCGTTGAAATAAAGGGCACAGAGAGATGCGCTTGGGGTGACTTGAGCCCGGTTTCAGAACTTGGTTCTCAATATGTTGACTGCCTCCTGCTGTATTAGTTCCTCCAGTATTGACGACATTGTACTGAATGAATTATGTCTTCCATGAGATGTGCTTTTGAAGGGTGCCTTGTTTGCATATTTGGTGTAGATTTGATCGCACTGGACTCGTAGTCAATAGCTGAAAGTCAGTTTTGCTCCGTCTTTGCATGGACACCGGAACAAAATCAGAATAATATTCTTATTCATGGATCACTGGAGTATGAACTCGAAGTCGCAAGTAGCTATCTCGCTGTCTCAAGTATATCTGCTATTCCACATCGATTGTCGGAAGCTGAGAAAATCCCACGGACGTGAACAGGTAGCGTAAAGGCATCTGTCAATGTCCCCAGAAAAACTGGCTTGAAAACGGCCGGCCAAGGTTGGGGGAGGACAGACGTGAATGTTGGAGACCCAAACTTGAGGTTCCCAGTCTCAGCACTGTTTATGGAAACATGGCCTGGGTTCATTAATTTCCAATTTCCTTCTTCCTAGGCGTTCCACCTGAGCGGCACAACGAAGCAGACTCGGCTAGCGCAGCGCTGGTCCTTTTGGGAATGCGATGAACCATTGCCACGCTATAAAGGGGCGACGATGCGCACCGATTTAAGCAGTCAAGCCTGGAGCTTCGAAAAAACATACTGTACAGAAAGACTTACTTACAAAGAAGTTTCCTTCTGCTTTCGTATCGCCAACAATGGGCATACCAATCTCCAAGCAGACCTCTAACGACCTTTGTTGGCTTCGGGCCTTCAATCCAGCCATTCTCTGGATCACCTATATGCTCGAAATAGAAGCGTATGACTACATGAAGGAACAAGGCAGGTGGCATCCTCCTGGCGCCGGTTGGTTGGAGCTGACTTTCCAGGTGTCCACAAACTCTCCGACAACGTAGACCGCCTAGAAATGCAAGGAGCCCTGATGCGTTCACCGCTTTCGCAGAGAACCTGCAACTTCGATATAGGGACACTGAGGTCATACGTCGACGGTCGCTGTGAGTCGCTCAACGGAGCCGGGTGCCAAGAGTTCATCAAGGTCTTCCGTGGAATGCGTGTTGCACCGATCCTTCATGCAATGCTCGTGTCGGAGAGCAAGCAGTCCAAGTCGTACGATTATTTCATTGAGTACCTACAACGCCCCGACTGCGAATGGATCTTCTGTCGTCAATTGAGCGACCAGCTGGTTATTTGCGAAGAGTGCGGCGAGCGACCCATACTCTACAACGTACTCAAGGATGAAGATGCAATGCAACGACATCTAAACCATCATCACGCTGAAAGCGATGCACGGGCTGCGTTGATGAATACTCTGGTCGCGGAAGTGCAGGCTAGTTGCCTGCTTGAGCGCGCGACCGGAGTTGGTCCTGGCAATCAGCCACAAGTTGGTCAAGAGAAGGTTAAAGATGGGAGAGATGTCGCCAGGGTTGACTGGAGCCAATGCATGGTCAATTCCTCCGGCTAAGACGGGCCGGAGTATACTCGGAGATTAGTTTAAAACCGACGGTGCCGATGATGTCACGCGGTCAGAAAACAGTAATGTAAATAGCATGTTCTTTCTGTCTACTACATTTCTCCAGTTCGTCTCCTTCCCACTTGATACATCGATATATGATGCCTCGCGTCTTCCTCATAACGGGTACATCCACAGGCTTCGGCTACCACTTGGTGCAGGAAGTCATCGATAAAGGCGATATCGCCATTGCCACGGCGCGTAACCCTTCGTCCCTCTCATTTCAAAACGCATCCACCAAGAACTATCTGCCTTTGAAGCTGGACGTAACGAATGGGAGCGATATTGAGCATGTCTTCAAGGAGGCTCTGAATAAGTTCGGCCGCGTGGATGTCGTCGTCAATAATGCTGGATATGGCCTCTCCGGAGTTTTCGAAGAACTTACGCCGGAGCAGATCAGGACACAGATGGAGGTCAACTTCTTTGGACTGCTCCAGGTGACGAGGAAGGCTATGGAAGTCATGAGGGAGCAGAAGCCCAGTGGTGGACTAATTCAGCAGGTTACCAGTATTGGTGGCCAGAGAGGGCATGTCGCACGAGCCATTGAGCTTTCCCATTAGGAACATCGCTGACAATCCCTAGTTTTCCAATGTTCAGCAGTTACTGCGCCTCGAAATGGGCCGTGGAAGGGTTCACAGAGGCCGTGTCGAAGGAGGTGAAGCCTGAGTGGAATATCAAATTCAATTTGGTCGAGCCTGGAGGCTTCAGGTTCGTCCTGATCCCCATTTCGAAAGATTTCGCCGATACTGATTCTTATTGCAGAACCGACTGGGCTGGTCGTTCGATGGCATTCGCCGAACACCGTCATTCAGCTTACGACCACATCGATGCTAGGAAGCAGATGGGCGAGCGTCATGGGAAACAGGCTGGTGACCCAAAGAAGGGTGGACAAGCTATGTATGAGCTGGCCATCATGGAGGACCCTCCATTAAGAGTCGTCATCGGAAGCGATGCATACAAGGTACAATTTTCTTCCTATACTAATATAGTGTATTGGTAGCCGTGCTGACTGCTACTAGGCCATCAACGAGAAAATTCAGCAGTATGGAGAGAATTATAAAGAGTACGAGAAATTTTCGAGCAGTACCGACGTCGAAGAATAAGAAGCGAAATTTAAGGAGCTCAGGTCCGCCCTGCGAAGTTTGTTGCACATAGAGATCATGGAGCTGAAGAGAAAGCGTAGCAGCGAGCGCAAACAGAGGAGAAAATGTGCACTGACCATTTAATTTGCTGCTACCTGCATGATATCTCTCTTACAAGGCTATGTTCGTCATCTTTTGCGGAACAAGGTGCTTTGAAGGGGGCGATGTAGAAACGCTGAGTTTCCGCTGGGATGCTTCTTGTATCCCAAGCAAGCATAAATAATAGTCTCTTCCTAGGTGGACGGCGATCATCTAGACCAAGGGGGTGCCTTAGGCTTCATAGTGTAAACATTCAATAGGTTATCTCGAGCCGCGAGATAGTATGTATGTTCTTTCTTGGCCACTTGATCGTGGTTCTCACGGCACGCATGATCCACCTGCTTCCTCCAGAGCCTTTAAGTTAGATCACTGACATCCCTCGACGTTTTGCTGCTTTGCAACCGCGCCACCACCGGTGATTCAGTCCAAACCCTTTGATCATCGCCTTTTCCGCGATCGCAAATCTGGTAATGTCCTTGGGGTTCCATACTTGCCAGCGCGCAGAGTGATCGAAGGAGAAGATTCTCAACTTCAATTGGAGAACAACGGCCGTGTAGCGCTTAACCTGAAGTGGTTACTGCGCAGCGGAAGTGTTTACGCCGTCCCTAATAGTTGTCCCACTCTCTCCGGTGACCATTGAAAGGTTCCTCGACCATTTTCAAAGATCGTCCTTTCAAGCTTTGGTAGTTCGTCTTGCGTACGTCTTTGAAGAGCTCCCCAATTGGATTGATGACTTCGCCATAGATGCTGCAAACCTGTATATGACTTCTTGTGTACCGCAGGTGAGTAACCCGAGAGAACGTTGCCGCATGTACGCTGCCGCTGCCCAGTTGGATAACCTTATGGTTAACGACTCGTGTAACCAGATCCCCAACGGCAGGAATATGGAAGGATTGGAGAATGAGCTAGAGCACTCACCACCCCCTCAACACAAATCTCGAAAGCGCACACGGATTGACGACCCGGCGGATCAATTAAGGGAAGGCGACAATATAGTCGATGATGGACCTTCACGACCACCGAAGCGTCGGCGCAGCACTACAAAGATTAACGAGGATGAAGACCATCAAGGGCAGCGAAAATCGCCGAGGCAGCGAAGGTCGAGGGCGACTTCGCCTTATCCGACACGCCCCTCCAAATTCGCTGAAGGTTCTATGAATGATAAGCCAAGCAACAGGCCCCCAAGTCTATACACTCGCGATGAAGAAGCCATGGAGGAGTATATGGCTGGGCCAGCGACTTCACGCCCTTCAATCTCCCGTCCGGCTCAGGATACTAACAATGTCTATGATGCTGGCAGCGACCAAGACAAACCGTCTACTATGTATCGCTTTGGAAGAGCGATAGCCAATGCGTTTAATCCTGGTGCTTGGACTGGACGGTGGAGGAGCAAAGAACCCCAGGTTGACCCACAGCAAAATATCCTTGAAGCTTACGCGGAGCTGAAGAAGAGCGGTTTCACAGGAACGCGAGCTGCCACAGGAATGCCGATGACCGGAGATATCCACTCAAATCAACATGACGCTGTTCCCTCAAGCTCCCAAACGGCTTCCTTCCGCGATTCAGCCATCGATATGGAAGAATCTCGACCCTCGGTGGAGAATAAGGAGAACCAACTGAGCAATGTGATGCCTGCTCCATCTGTGCCACTAGTCCAGCGATCGGTGACCCCAATGCCTCGTGTGAGCAGCCGCCGATCTTCGCTCAATCTCCATACGCCATCTCTATCGACACTCAAGAGAGTCGGCTCGCACCTTCAATTACCATCAGCCAAACGAAACTCTGCGCAAGAGAGCATTCGATCAGCCACCGACTCGGTGAACTCTGTCGTTGATGGACAACAAATCAGAAAGCGACCATCGAAGAAAGATATGTTGAAGCAAAAGAGACTGCACAAAAGGGTCAGCAATCTAGAAAGCCAGCTAGAAGCTGCCAGACGTGAGCTCGACGAGCTCGAAGCGACCAAAGAGATCACGCATGAAGGTACTACATTGCCCAGCATAAGGCCCAAGCCATTCATGCCTGGTGCTCTGCCTTCTCTACCGAGTGAAAGACTGCTCAAAGACCTTCTTCCAAAGAACGGCATCAATGATGGTCAATCAAATATTCTCCCTACCGGTGAAGAGCTACCCGGCCTACGACTTCAAAGCAGGTATTCGATGGATCATCGGTATGAACGTCCAAGCTTACCGATCATCTTTCCAAACCTGCCGTCAGCTCGCAAGAGAACGAGCAGCCAGAGAACCGATAACATGTTGAACCCTACTGGTCCTGGAATGAAAGGGGATGTAGATCCGATAGCGACTACGGAGAGCGCCGCAAAGAAACTTCGAGGGAATCCCAAAATTGAGGAAACAGATACCACCACTTACTCCAGACAAGACACCTCCAATCCAGCATCGCTTAAACTACCTTCACGAAAGCGAATAACCGCCACGGCACCACCAGTCCCCCCCCTCCCAACACCATTTCAACCCTCCCAAGTCGACAAAGTCAAAATCATGCTCATGCGCCCCAACGCCGACTACCAGCTCCCCTTCGGCCACAGCGCCTCCGACGCCCTCAACCTCCAAAAAGCCTACCCCCTGATCACAGACACCCAAATCGAAGACCTCCTGGGCAAACGGCCCGCAGACCACAAAAACGTCGACGTAACCTCCACCGCCCACTTCAACCACATCGCTTCCCCAACCCTCAGTCCCCCACCCATAGACGCAAAATTCAAACCCTCCATCAGCAAAGCCTCGCTGCGCTCTCGCTCGCAGAAAGTGCCGAACAATAGCCCTGTCAGCGTGAGGAAGACAGCGCAGGATGTTTTTGCGGAGATCACGCATGAAGCAGCCAAGGAGGAAGAGAAAGATGTGGTCGCGCCGCTGACGCAGTCGATGGAGGGGAAAGAGTTGCCTCCGTATCCCAGAGATCCGGGTATGACTGTTCTGAGCCCTGGCAAGGAGGATGCGGATTTGAGTGCGGAGAGTCCGGATGAGGTCGAGAAGATGAAGGAGAAACCGCTGCCAGGGATTCAGAGGGAGGCTTTTGAGTGGGATGAAGATGTTTTTTGAGATGTTGTCTCATCAAGAGATTGATCATACCTGTTTATTGGTATGACTCCACGATGGGAGGGCAGCGTATCATAACGAAGACGTGCGGATTATTCCAAAGACCATCGGACACTTCATTAACGTCGGCGAGGCTCTCTCGATATGAAGCCAGTCCGCCAGATTGCGTGCAGCGGCTTCACATAACGAAAACTCAATCAACGACATGAGATCCATGGTCCTTGAGCGCTGCTCTTACTAGTATGTTTTTACTGCGCATGTTGTATGCTTGGTTCTCGATGTACATACATACCCCTTGCCAACGATCCACGATCTTGTATCTACTCGCATGCTCCCTTCGGAGTTGACCCTGGCTTCATACTCGCGTTGTGCGCATGGGAGGGAGAATTGGAGTGATGACTGGGACTTGTGAGCAAGCATGTCCTCATCCCTGATCTGATCCCACAATGCCTCCTGCGCAGCAGACTCCTTTTATAAGAAATTGAGATTCTCATCATAGATCTTGTCTGCGACAAAAATTCCGCCCCAAGACCGATATCCGACTAACCAAGTTATCGTAACGCCCACATCGTATTGAGATCCAACTTCTGACGCCCGACCCCGGTTCCTCAGCTCCGTCCATCCTTGCCTCCTCCGCCCCCATGTTTCTGATGAAATAGTGTGGTTTGAGGGCGAGATAGGTTGGCGGGGTGGAAGTGGCGTGGCGTGGTGTCTCTGGGAGAGGGTACTGGGTGCGGTGGTGCGTATGCCCATGATATGAAGGACTTGTTAGGGGCAAGGATGAGCATACCTTGAGGCAGTAGAGCCCCGACAGAGCATGACCTCCACCCTCCATCTGAGCACGATCCCCCTTGGTAGAACCATCTTTTCGGCCGTCTTCAATCGCATGCTTCCTGCCACCTGGAGCGACCGCCTCCTCTCATCCTGGCACGGGAGATTTCGGTCTCGCCAGTCAGTCTTCCTCTGCAACCCCGCAATCAGGATTTCATTCAGTGTCTGCAGCTTATCCAGCGGACAGTGCCACCGTTTCCCAGATCCCATCGACGTCCTTGTCTGATTGAACTGCCGTTTCCGAGGGCCGTGAGACGGACACAACGCCTCGTCATCGACCTAGCCCACCCTTCTACTTTTCACCGCCCATACTCCGTTCACAATTCCCCATGCTGATGACCCCTCCCGCTTCCTAAAGTAGCCTCCTCATCCCACCAACGCTGGAAGACTCTAAGCCTCTCCGTCCTCTCCCTCGCCAGCCGCCTACCCTCCCCCGTCTTCATCATGCCCTCCAGCCTCTCCAGCTTCTCAGTGAAGTGCTCAATCGTAGACTCCAGGCCTTTCCCACCCCTTCTCTCTGCTGTGAAAATATCCCTAACCTGCGATCTATCGTTACGACTGTTGGCTGACATCCTCGCCTGCACCGCGCCGCCGTACGTGAATGTCCTCGCAATGCCGACTGCGCCGAGGGCATCCAGCCGATCTGCATCTTGCACGATGGCCAGCTCTGGATGCTTCTCGAGCGTTAGCCGTGTTGGCGAAGGGTCCGCTGTCTCTGCAGAATACGACATCCCGTTGATTACTTCCTGCACAGCATCTGCGAGCTCAGGTACCGCTCCATGGTTCTCCAGGATTAATCTTGCAAAGTTCTCGGGATGTACTCTCACGGGGTTTGCTAAAGGAAGAAGCTCTGCTAGATCGGTGCGACTGTAGAGCTTGGGGTAGTATTTCCTATCGGCGCAGTCGTGCAGCAGTGCAGCGAGGGTGATAATCGTGTGACTATAGAAGGGACAACTATGGAGGCTCTCGATCGAGTGCAGATGAAGAGAGAGGGAGAGGACGCGTCGGATGTGGGACCAGTCATGGGAGGCGTCGTAGACAGGATGGGACATCCATTTTTCAGCAAAGGTAGTTATGAGGGCTATAAGAGCGCTGTCGGTGGGCGGCGGAGCTGTTGGGGAGTGCGATTCTGAGGACATGATAGGACGAAGAAGAGGCTTAAACGGAGGTTCCGAAGGTGAGAGGACGGTTGGTCCTGGTTTTGATGTTCCGCAAGGTGGTAACTTGCGAGAGCGTAGTTTGGTTTGGGTATACACGACTGAAGATGAAAGTGCTTCTGTGCATGGAAGCTTGGATTTGAAAACCACACGAATGCTGTACGATGTTCGTACAGGTGTTTGTGGTCTATCGAAGACTTGAGACCTAGCGGAAAGGCACCCGATGGACGAAGGTAGGAGACAATAGCGCCATGAGAAGATCTTTCAGAGCACTCAGCGTCTTAGGCAAGCCTAGACAAGACATTTGAGCGACAGTGATTCGTGGAGAGACTCGCATTGTGATGAGGAGAACTAGACATGTCCTCTAGATTGGGGAATGTTACAGCTACCGAATTGAAAGCCGACTAACAAGACAGGGAAAAGATTGAGCTGTACCTTTTCTGAGGCGCTATCCTCAGTCCTAGAGTCTCTCTGACGTTCAGGGTACTCGCAGTCGTCGGACCCAACACGATGCTCTAGGATATGATCAATGTCAGCTGTGGAAGTTGGCAATGGTACATGGAAGGAATGTGTGAGTAGCGAAGTCAAAATTCGCTTCTGCACCTGCCCGGCCAATGTCACAGCAGACTCTGGTCAGGATTAGCTTGTGGAATTCCAGCAGTTCAGCCTCCAGCCATGAAGCATTGTTTTTTTCGTGATCAACGGCGGTAAAAGGGTGCTTTAAGATGCGTTAAGGACCATTGAGGGAAGATTGGATAGCGTCATTTGGTCAAGAACACCGATTGGTCATCCTAGCGAAGCCCCCACATACGTCAGTGCAAGGGACGGGTGGCGTCCCAACAAAAATTGGTGTGGCTTGACTCTGTCGCAGATCATTCGACAATGATGATTTGCACATGCTAGATCCAGCGAAGAGCGGCAGCGAGCATCGCCGAGGTCCTATCAACTCCCTCACGCATACAAAGTACGACATTGTTGACCTTAGTCCAATGTTGACTTTACTACAGTAGATCAAGTGGTTCCCCTCAGCTGCTTTGACCGTGTTGGCGTCACTTCGACTTTCTTAGTCGACAAAGGCTCGAGGCCGGTCAGGCCAATGGCACATGCAGCCGGAGCGGTGTGCTGCTTGGCTTCGAAATGATCGTCCTAGTTGCATCAAGTTGAGATCTGGACTCCGCTCACGCGGGATAGCAATCGACGGGAGCACGGAACGTTGCTGTGACGACATTACGGTCGTACCTGATGGCTCGAGAGCATGGCAGAAGCTGAACATGAATTGGATATCTACAGCATACTTACACTCAGCAGGCTCGTCGTTTATCAATCAGCCAACATGATAGTTGTGACTGCTGAATCTTCTGTATCTTGTGATTTGTTCGAGAGCAAGTGTGTTGGAGAAAGACGGGCACCCTGCATCTGCATCAGCCACTTGTGTCCCTGAGCTAACTCTTTGCGAATGCTCGGCAGGGCACTAGCGTGCACAGCATCTTGTACAAATTCCCTCTCTTTCACCTGCATTAGTCTTGTAGCCGCCTTCACCGGAAATTTCCTAATTCTGTGACAGCAATTGGTAGTGAAGTCATTGGCGAGCCCAATCCACCCGGTAGCACATTCATTCGATTATTGTCGGCGACTCAACTACTCGAGTTTGGAGTCTTACATTGCGCATGTGAAAGTCAACAACACAAAGTCCCCTCGCCCCCCTTCTCTACTTGCTCTAATTGCTCAACTGCACGACACTCCTAATCTATTCCTTGATTATCCTCACTCATTGTCTCCTGCTATACCTCAATTCTTTGACCCGATCATGGTCACGACCGCCCTGCCTCGTAGCAGCCTCTTGCAGCGCATGGCTACCCTCAACTCTTCGCCATCATCGGTATCCAACTCCACTTCTGCCTCGCCCGATGACACCCCACGTCACTCGCCGTCTAGCACATCGTTGTCCTCTCTCGATTCCGGTTTCGCCGTCGAGAAGGTTAATGGGAAACTGCTGGACACCTATGGCAACGAGTTCCAGATCCCAGACTTCACCATCAAGCAGATCAGGGACGCGATCCCCGCTCATTGCTTCGAACGCTCCGCCGTCCGGGGCTTGGGCTATGTGGCCCGCGACATTGGATCCCTCGCCCTCACCTTCTACCTCTTCCACACGTACTTGACTTCGGAAAATGTCCCCTCGACCGCCCTTCGCGCTGTTCTATGGGCGGCGTATACCTTTATACAAGGATGCTTTGGCACGGGTCTTTGGGTCTTGTCCCACGAATGTGGACATCAATCCTTTTCGCCCTCGAAGCGGTTGAACGATACGGTTGGGTGGATTTGCCACTCCGCCTTGCTCGTCCCTTATTTCTCGTGGAAGATTTCTCATGGCAAACACCACAAAGCCACTGGCCATCTGGAGCGAGACATGGTCTTCGTGCCCAAGACCCGCGAAGAGTACGCCTCGAAGTTTGGTTACTACGCCCATGAATTGAGCGAGCTCATGGAGGAGACGCCCATCATGACGGCAGCTCATATGGTCGGACAGCAACTTGCGGGTTGGTTCTTGTACCTGGGCGCCAATGTCACGGGACATAACAAGCATGAGCGCCAGCCCGAAGGACGTGGGAAGGGAAGGATGAATGGATGGACCCAGGGCGTCAACCACTTCAATCCGTCGAGTCCGTTGTACGAGGCCAAGGACGCAAACTTGATTCTTTTAAGTGATCTTGGTCTTGCGATTACTGGCACCGCGCTTTTCCTCGTCGGTAAAAACTTTGGCTGGGCAAATCTGGCGGTTTGGTATTTCATACCATACCTCTGGGTAAACCATTGGCTCGGTAAGCTTTCCCCAAACCCATACTTCGGGCAAGCCCCCTCCTAATACGACCTGTGGCAGTGGCGATTACGTTCCTCCAGCACACGGACCCATCTCTTCCCCACTACACCCCGGAGGCCTGGTCATTCACTCGTGGTGCGGCCGCGACGATCGATCGCGAATTTGGCTTCATCGGCCGAACTCTGATGCACGGCATCGTCGAGACCCATGTCTTACACCATTACGTATCGACCATTCCCTTTTACCATGCTGACGAAGCCTCCGAAGCCATCAAGCCCATCATGGGACGGCACTATCGCTCCGACACCGAAGGCGGCGCTGTGGGCTTCTTAAAGAGCATGTGGAAGAGTGCGCGCTGGTGCCAGTGGGTCGAGTCGAGCGAGGGAGCCGAAGGTGAAGGCAAGGGAGTCCTCTTCTTCCGCAATAGGAACGGACTAGGCCTTCCGCCGGTGGCGATGGAAGTCTCCAAAGCCTCCTAGGAAGTTTGGATGGGAAGGGACGGCGGTCGTGGAAGTCCCTCATATTGGCTGGGGGGTCAAGATGGGAAGGGACGGAACCATTCGCATGTCTGCAGCTGGCGCTGGGCTTATACAAGCCGGTCGTACGTGGCAGCGTGACGAGGCAACAGTCGGCGTGGACTGGTTACCACGATTGGAACACTCGAAGCTTAGCAGGTGTCGCAGTACAAGGATGGCTGTTGCCACGTAGCGCTTCAGCTATGTCTTATCCGGTCGATGCGCTACTTTGACATCCCAAAACGATCCGGTACTGTGCGGTAACGATGAATGAGCGGACTAGACTTAATGGAACAAATGTTATAGACTTACCATCCTTTTTGCAAGTTGACACTCGGGAGGCCTTCCGATAGGGAACAGGGAACAGATGAAGTCTCTCGTAGCCTTCGGCTGATGTTCCGGTATTCGTTCAACTCCATGCATCACCAGTTCCAGTAAATGATGGTATTGAAAAGGAAGGTGACAAGCCATTAGAGCAGTGTCTACCATGGTCCGGAGTCTTGCGGAAGAGTTATTCGACTCGTAGGCAAGCAGCCACTTAGATTTTGGGAGAAAATGCGCCGAGAGACTTTGACAGTACCACAGAATCGAAGACGTTGCCCCTTGTAACGAATGTCGAAAGCGCAAGTTGCCGATATCCTAAAGTCAATCTGAGCACCTTCAAATAGACCATACTGTCGTACGGTCAGAAGTAGCCCTCAATTTCGTCTACTTTATATATCAGCAGCCCATTGCTTCTACTTGCTATATCATTGATATCATTGATACAAAAGACTCGGCCAGCGCTATCCTCTCTCAGGGCTAGCGTGCCTCGGTACCCCAGATTTCAAGCTGCATCGGCGAGTCGGCAAAACGCACGGAGGGGCTCGCCGCTCGGGAGGCTCCAGTCTCCACTGCGATCTCGAATTGGCTCTGACCTAAAGTAACGTTTGTCCATCACGAATTCGACGGCATCCAACGTCGGCCGCAACACTCGACAGCTATACTATTCTTGGATCTGCTCCATCGCCAGCTACATACTGTACAATTGCCCCTTGCTTCCCCTCGCAAATGGCTCCTATCGCAGGCTAATCGCCCTTATCCACTATCGCCATCTCCACCATGTTCCAGTCCCTCAGATATCAAAACCCCAAGCCAGAGCGCTCCACCAATGGCCTCCAGGATCCCTCCAACGATCCCTCCCTTCCTTTGTCCGAAAGATCGCAGAGCCCATTCAGCCCGACTCTTGGGGTCACGGCCAACCAGTATGCTGGAGGCAACAGCTTCTACCAGACACTGAACGAGACTCTACGTCCCAGCTCGCCTGACATGTTCAACTTCAACTTCGACGATTATGTGCACTTCGATCAAGAGCCTTCGAGTCCCGCGGTCAAGGACGAAAGTGGCCCATCTCGGTCTCCTACACGCTCGGACTCATCGTCGGTATCCTCAAAGAGACAGAAAAGTAATGACGGGTCGGCGCGGTCCTCATTTTCCCAGAAAATAGACGATACCGCGGCAATATCAAACCATGGGCTTCCGGACAACTTCTCCGACGGTACGAGTACTGTTGTGCCGAACGCGCAGCCAAACGGCTACTTGCCCCATCTCTGGGGAATGGAGACGATGAATCAGATGACGTACGATCTTGCTGTCAACAGCGCTGAGAGTAGCCCAACAGACTCCCTTGGATCGAAGTCGGCTTCCAGCGACAGGATTGGGGGCATGGCGATGCCATACGAGCCATCTTCAAATCTCTCCATTGATCCCACAATCACCAATGAAATATACCACGAGACCCTTACGGTAAGTCCTGCTTTCACTGGAGCTTCTCAATGGCTTCCGTAACCCAACGCCAGTTGTTACTACTGACGCTAGGCTACTAGGATTCATCCAGCTCCTCTCCAATCGCAATGAACTTAGCTCAGCCCGCCCATGCACACCCAGTAACGCATGGAGCTCCTCAGAACATCCCCATCAATGCCCCACATACTTACAATATCTTCCAACCTGCGCCTCAGGATTTCCATCCTAGCCAATGGAACAATCAAAGCCAGTGTCCAGCTAATCCTCAACAGCCGCAACAGCCTCAAAAGCCGCAAAAGTGTCTGAAGTTGATGTATCTATCTCAGGACCCCGACCCGTATCGCTCCCCAGGCCCGTATTTTGACCTTTTGACTAACCGTCTTTCGACACGAGTCGAGACTGCACTGGACATTCGTCTAGTCTTCACTGAACCCCCAGCTGGGATTTCGAAGCTGCGCATGCACGTGGATCATTTGACTAAGATCAAGCAACTGAAAGACGCGTATACGCCGCTGACTCCGGATACTCTGGAGCTCCACGTTACCGCCTTTCTGCACACCGCCATGAAGACAGCAAACGACCGCCAAATGGCGATGAACAAGTCGCTCACCAGGGAATCGAGCAGAACTTCAGCTGAGACCAACGACTATAAACCAATGGAAGGAAGTCCAATGAAGATATGTGACGGCTGCGTCGCTCGAGAGAGGAAGCGGCTGTGCAGAAGTAAACGCAAGCCAGACGAGACTGACGAATGGCTGTTCAAAGCATCACATTGTTTGTTGGGCTTCAACAGTCTTACGGTAGTAGACTGGAGGTCCCCTAACTCTAAGAATGCCGCTGAGCAATTGCTGAGACAACGTCCGTCAACGGAGACCGTTGATGGGGACAAGAAGAAAAAGTCGGAACAAAAGTTGCCGATGCCGCCAATTCAGGCAGGCACAGTCGGGGCTGATGTGCAAATGCGAATCTGCTGCTACTGTCGACATCAGCGCGAAGTGACTGGTTTTGTGTAAGTGATATGATCGAGATCTCAGAGGCCTCTTGGTTGACATCAGACAGAGTGGTTTTCACCTTGACAGACCATCTTGGCAAAGTATTCGGCCAACAAATATCGAAGCCAATCATGATAACCGACGATCACAAGGACAAGGAAAGGAAGGACTCTGCTCCACCTACACCTCCGGATCCGGTGGCTAGCACGCAGGCTCCTGGCCAATTTATGTTTTCAAGTGTGCCTACGGCCTCTCAATATCCAGCAGGTCCTCAACAGTCATACTCGACGCCGAACCTAATGGCAATGGCAAACGGCTACGGCTTCATAACGCCACAGAATTATGGAGCGCCCCAGCAATATCCAGTCACCCACGTGCCCCACCAGAATATGGCGAGCGCGTCGAACGTTGCGCTGGGAATACTAACCCCTCAGAATCGCTCAAGACAGGCTTCGCCCACAAGGTTACCAGAACCACAGCAGAAGAAACGTAAAGCCAGCGTCTCGGGACGCATGTTCGAGCAACTGCGGATGACGCCAATGCAGTCTCCGCAAGCTCAGAACGGGCAGTCTACGGCCTACAACTTTAGCAATGCTGCCAATACAAATGCCTTGAATGGCAATGCCCTCAATGGCAATGCTCCGAACGGCAACGTCCTAAACGGCAATACCTCAAATAACAATGCTCCCAATCGCCACATCAACGGCAAGGCTCCGAACCGTGCAGCCGTTGCCGCTCGGAGGCCGGCGCAGAATCAATTTATCTGTACACACCGCTTTGCCAATGCTAACCATGCGGTTGGCTTCAGAACGAATCCACCATCACCTCTTACCGGCGGTTTTGGCGCCTTGACTGAGGCCAATCGCTCGCAAAGCATGGGAGACTTCTCCACCGCGATATTCTCTGCACCTAATTCTAACTATCAAAGTCGATCACATAGCCCCAATGCTGATGCTTTCAGCAGTTATCAGCCCGAACTGGCCCAGGCACTGGAGCAGGGGTTGCGCAATGCTGAGGCGACTAATGGATACACGCATTCACGACCTACGTCCCAATCGGGGCCGGGGCCGCAGCCGAACACACAGGCGCATCGAAGCTCGCCTCCCCAATCACAACCCCAGCCTCCGATGGCTCAGACGGCACTCCAACCTCCGATCATAGAGAACATTGCGCCCGGTAAAGGTAGCATCGTAGGGGGTGATCTGTGCATCTTCATCGGCAGAGGCTTTCGTTCCGACTTGCAGGTTCTCTTTGGGGATCATAGGGCGACTGAAGTGCGGTCTTTGGCTGGTGGAGAAACTCTGTCTTGCCGAGTCCCGCGCGGCGACCGAGCAGGTCCTGTTAAAATAAGCTTCGTATACCCAAATCCGCAGCGGTTACCATCACCCAGTATAGCCACGAACCACCTGTACACCTATGTTGACGAGGATTCGGACATGAGCGCGCCACAAGCCCTTTCGTACCCTATCCAGAGACAGAACCCCGAAAACTCATTCGATTGTGGCCAAGCCTCTCAACAATATCCCGTTGGAAACATGTTGTCCCAATGGGCCCAGGGACCCAACATGCACCAGCAGTCGGGCATGCCCCAGCATACGCGCACTCATAGTTCGGGCCAAGGCTTCACAGAAACTCCACCTTCTTACCACGATGTTCTCGCCGAAGATGACCAGCGTATCTCGGACCTCAAAACCCGATCCACCCTTCGTGCTGTCGGGGATGCTCTCATGGACCGAAAGGCGACAGAGCTCTTCGAACTCCCTACTGCTGAAGCAGAAAGCTCAAAGGTCATGCAGCGTCTTACCATTGGCGGCAAAAGCCTGAGTCGCGAACAGACCGAGAAGCTGAGAGCTGAAAGGAACCGAAAGGTCAAAGGATTGAGGAGTGACCGGAAATTATGGATAGTCTGGGTAAGTCGTTCCAAACCGTTCACTCGAGGTCAAATTCACTGACGGTGCTACGTGTAGATACCGCTTCTCATCTTAGTAATGATCGCCATGTTCTGGAACCGCTTCCCACAAATCTGGCACATCGCCTCCATGGCCTCTGCCTGGCTCTGGGATGCGCTCTCACACGTCTTCGGCCCAGGCACTTCTTCCTGCCGTATGCCTCCAGGGACGCAGCACGAGGTACCCAGAATCATCGAAATCGGCTAGCCAACCCTGACGATGTCTCGAATGAATCATGAGACCCACGACACATCACTATATCATGTACCCACATAGACTCGAGGCCCCCGTTTCCGCCCTCGAACCCAAGCGATGGCGTTCTGGCGCTTTGACGCAATGACGTTACTGCGGATTTCCAGCCGACCAAATTGCTTGGAAGCTGGTTTCCTAGGGTTCTATGCCCAGAAATTCTTTGCCTGCGCTTTTTCCACACTCTGGTAACCCCCTTTATTTTTTTTGTATTACTTGGAATGGGACCTTGAGATGGTCGTCCCCCTCCTGGATTGGGACCTTGGGATGGCCGTCTGCTTCTGGGTTTGGACATGGGGAGGGGGGGTTCCGAGTAGTCTATCCATTACCCTAATTATCTGTACTTGCTTAACACGTAATGCTTATTGTTCATCGCACACCATCTCTCAATCCCATGCGCTGCCCGCTGCTGAATCTCGCCCGCTGTGGCCCCTTTCTCGTCTGCTGCCCTCGATAACGGTGCCTACAATCCAGCCTATAACAACAAACCCATACCCTCCTTCCCGTGAAACCCTTCCAATATATTGTATCCCAGGGATTGGGTTGAGGGATGGAGAGTTAGGGTATTTTGATCGATGGGTGATACATGGAGGTTGAGAGAAGAGAGGTTTGAGAGAAGGATGTGGGTTTGAGAGAGGGTGGAGAGATCTTGAAGGAGGGGTTGGAATAATTTTGGGGGGTGGGTCGAGTTTGTATTCGATTACAAAAGCCCCCGAGCCACCTTGACAGCTTGCTATGTGTTCGACAGAGTCCACGAACCCTTTGCCAATCACCTCAACAACCCCGAAATTTCTTCGACCCAGAGCGAGGGAAACCTGGATTGAGCGGTCAAAAACCATCTCAACAACCACTGAGCTCCTCGACAGGTCTGAGCTGTTCGACAGAGATCGAAGAAAATCTCAACTGAGCTTCTCAAACATATCTCAACCGCCTAATGAGTTCGACAAAGCTTGGAAAGAAAACATCGATCGAGCTGTCAGGTTGTCACAAACAGTCTGATCTAAGGTACGCGACGGAATCCGAGAAATTCTTGTTACTCAACGTCTCTCAGTAGTTCTATGCATTTATCACATACTCGATACAAATGCCCGTGGAAACACCCACCAACCTCTCGAATCCATCTCAACGGTCTGGTGCCTTCGACAAAGATCTAGGGAATCCTCGATCAAGCTTTCTAAATCATCTCAACAACTCGAGATATCCGAAGACGCTCGTTGAAACCTCAATCGAGCCCCCCAAACCAATTAATTAACTTGCCAATATGTTGAACAGAGCCAGACCGCATTACCAGCTCGATATGTTCAAAAAGTGCTCTGGAAACTCGCCTCAACAACTTAATCTATCTTCGACGAGTCTGCAGAAAACCTCAATCGAGTCTCTATAGCACTCTCAACAACTTACTCCATGTTCGAGCAAAGTCTAAGAAGCTCTTACCATTCAATATTCCTCAACCCCCTCTTCTAACATCCATCCAATATTCGACGCCAAAGCCCAGAGAAACACCCATCGAGCTCTCAAACCTATCTCAAGAACTTGATCTATCGCCGACACATCTCTACTAGAAGAATATTAATTGAGCTCCCCAAAACCATCCCAACAGCTTGATATATCTTCGACGAGTCTCAAGGCAATCTCAAATTAAGTCTCTCAAATTATTTCAACAATCCACACACCAAAGAAAGCATTCCACCCTACCAACTCAATAAGCTCTCGATCCTTAACTCATGTCTCAACAACATACTATACCCTCGACCAAACCTGAAGAAAACAATGAATCGAGTTCTCAAAGACTGTCGCAACTCAGCTTCAACCCATCTGACATATAAGTAGCCCCAAAGTTTGAGAACCCATATCTCCATTAACAACCCATCTCGGGGGGGG